>OGXE01003228.1_pt1 | contig 11215 bp, 10 predicted proteins | sample 1576181 | NCBI WGS metagenome assembly OGXE01 (sample SAMEA3541478, study PRJEB24748) | human gut metagenome | biome: human gut; feature: human-associated habitat; material: faeces | place: China | collected 2012 | reverse complement strand
AAAAGGTAACAAAGAACTCCTTGACTTTATCAATAAAGACATTAAGAAACTTGGTGAAGAGAATTTCTTCCACAAAGATTATGAAAAAACACTTCACCCAACCTACGGTGATGCAGCAAATGCCGATGATCTCGTCGTTGAAGGTGGCGAAGTGAAATAAGACTGACAGCCTTCGTAAGGGCAAGTCTTGCTTAATAAGAACAAAACAACCACCCCGTGGCTATCTTGATATGCCCCCTGTCTACTTGACAGGGGGCATATCATTTTTCTGGTGGCTGTTTTCATATATCTCCCTATATCCCGCATAGCATAAATTCCTAATAAACCTACCAAATCATTATCCACCATTACTTTAGTATGTCAATTAAACATCTTATTTTATTAAATTGTCTTTCAAAACCCACTAACTATATACATAATCATAATTTAGTAGGCATTTTCACGGAAGATTTCATCTTTAAGAGCCTCTAATTCAGAAAAATCCAGGAAAAAGACCTACTCAAAAAGCTATTCACAGCTGTTTCGTAGGTTTGCTCCCTCCGCATCAGGTTATAATTCTCTCAAGCAAACCTACTCAATGACATATTATAGGCATAATAGTAGGTATATCCATATTATTCATATATACTCATATATATTAACTCATTTTATCCTTGCCAATCCCTCCCCAATATGCTACAATCCATTTATGTTTACTTTATTGATTTAAAGCGTTACGCTTTAAACTTATGAAGTAGGGATTAATACATTTAATATGGGGGTTTTTATGTTAAAACTGGTTATTCTTATTATCTACTTTGCGGTGCTGATAGGCATTGGCTTATACTGCCGCAAGCATGCAACTGATGTTAATGGTTTCGTTCTCGGTGGAAGAAGCGTTGGTCCGTGGCTCACCGCATTTGCATACGGAACATCTTATTTCTCGGCTGTTGTATTCGTTGGATATGCAGGCCAGTTTGGCTGGAAATACGGCATTGCCGCAACCTGGGCTGTACGTCCGGTTAAGGCGATCGGTTGTCCGGCGAGAATGCGATCTCCGGGTTTAACCAAGTTCTTGGAGTTGTGGCTATAGATCGTTTCCAGTCCATTATAATGGCGGACAACGATAACGTTGCCATAGGCGGCGAATGGTTTCGCCATCCTGACAATACCATCGAAAGCAGACACGATCGTATCGTTGGCACAAGTCTTGATATCTACTCCGGAATGATGTCTTCTCCTTCCCCCGTAAGGAGAGATCACGTTTCCATTAGGAAGGGGAAATGCGTATTCCCCGGCGGGGATTAAGGATAAATCAATAATTTCCGTGTTATTCTCATCGAATAGCTTGGGGTCCTTGATCGCTATCTGGCTTTTATCACGGGGCGTAAAGGCTTCCGTGATATCTTTTCTAGGAGAATGACAAACCGCTAGCTCCGGAGCTTCCGGCAACATGAAATTGAAATCCACGACGGGAAGAGGAATATTTGCCGTAGGGAAATCCACAGTCTCGGGAGGGGCCGGGCGTGGAGCAGGCTTTTGCGTACGGCAAGACGCAAATAAAATTAGCGTAAGAATGAGTATTCCGTTGTGTATTTTAGATGCCATTAGATATTATTTTACTACAAAAGTATAAAAAAGCCTCTTTCAATGGCCTATATTTCCGATATGTTTATACTTCTTTTTATTCTTTGTGTTTTTTCTGATAGTTGAATTTGCCTACCTTTGTAAAGGTAAAATGGAGATATTATACGATGATTGAGGGGACTAGTTTGTCTCTTTGGTCAGAGAGGATGACGATATTGTATTTGCTGGTATTTCTCTAAACTGAAAACGACCAATTTAAAGTACACAGAGAAATAGACAATGCGAATACACCTGTATTTGGTGTGTTCCTTTGCCTTATTTCTGTTGTGTACAAGGCATTTGGTCGTGCCGCAGTTTGACGGGTTTAAGGTAAAGTGTAACACACCTTTTCTCAGATGTGGGTTTATTTATGAGATAAGATTACCTTAAAAACGGCTTTTGTATATGAAAGAACAAAAGGAGATACATATCGGTTCGTTAATAAAAGAGAAAATGGAAGAGCGGGGACTTTCGGTTTCCGATTTTGCCCATGCGCTTCATTATGAACGTACCAATATTTATAAGATATTTAAGCGAAGCAGTATTGATGTTGATTTGTTACTGCGTATATCGGAAGTCTTAGCCTATGATTTCTTGCGGGAGGTGTATTTAGCGGACGAACCCCGGCGATATTCAATCACTATAGAAGCGGACAAGGAAGATATAGAGGAGATCCGTAAATGGCTGTTAGAGAAAAGGCGTGAATAAGTTTCACGCTTTCGTGAAATAAGATCACGGTCGATATAAGACCGGTCACTTTGATTGTTTCTACATTTGACCGTCTCGATGTTTCATCATAACATTAGAGAAATAGGTTAAATCAAGGCCGTGCTCTTCTTGTTCCGTATGTGAATATAGGCAGGAGGAAAGCGGCCACTTTTTTCTTCTGTGTACGTGCACAATTCGATTATTTCCTTTATATTTGTCGATAAACAACGAATTGTTAACATTTCTAATATGAAAGTTCTAAAGACCGCCCTGCTATTCCTGATGTGCGTATCTTTCTCCTTCTCCTGTAAGGAAGGGGTAAAGGAAGTAAGGGTGCTGAAACTGGCGCACGGATTGCCCCCCAGCCATTCCGTCCATTTAGGATTGCTCTATATGAACGAGCGTCTGAAAGAGTTGTCCGGAGGAAAGATGAGCATGGATATTTATTCTTCCGCTCAATTGGGGTCCGAAAATCAATGTATAGAGTTGCTTCAAATAGGAAGTCTCGATATCACGAAAGTTTCCTCCGCCGCATTGGAAGGATTTGCCGATCCGTTTAAGGTATTTGGCATACCTTATCTATTCCGTTCCCGTGAGCAGTTTTTCGAGGTGTTGGATGGTTCGGTAGGTAAACAGATATTGGGATCAACGGAACCTTATTGGTTTAGGGGACTCGCTTATTTTGACTCGGGGGCCCGTAGCTTTTATACGGTAAACAAGCAGATTCGTACTCCCGAGGATCTGAAAGGACTGAAGATCCGTGTGCAAAAGAGTCCGATAGCCGTGGAGATGATGAAGACATTCGGAGGTTCGGCTACTCCCGTGGATTGGGGTGAATTGTATACGGCCTTACAAAGTAATGTCGTGGATGGAGCCGAGAATAATACGCCTTCCGTGACAACAGCGTTCCACCATGAGGTCGTAAAGTTCTATTCAGTCAATGAGCACACGATGTGTCCGGACGTGATCATCATTAGTTTGGCTACTTGGCAGAAGCTGACGGAACAAGAACGTAATTGGCTGCGACAGGCCGCTGACGCCGCCGCTATTTATCAACGGAAACTTTGGGCGGAGCAAGAGAAGCAATCGCTAGAGGAGATGGAAGCGCACGGAGTAGAAATTATTTACCCGGATAAGCAGCCGTTTATGGATGCCGCCGCCCCGATGATCGAGCGGTTTAAGAATGATCCGGTTTTTCATGATTTAATAGATCAAATACAGAATACCCATGAGAAAGATAATTGATAAAGGATTGGAGCTATCGTTGATTTTCTTGATGGCTTTCTTGGTCGTGGATGTGCTATGGCAGGTATTAAGCCGGTATATTCTGGTTTCCCCGAGTTCCGTGACGGATGAATTGGCCGGATATTTATTGATCTGGGTGGGATTGTTGGGGGCCGCTTATGTATCCGGTAAAAATGAGCATCTAGCGATCGATTTATTACTTCAACATATGCGTCCTTCCCGCAGGAAGCTCTTGCGATTGTTTATCTTCTTGATCGTATTTTTATTCGCTGTATTTGTATTGATCGTAGGAGGGGCTTGGCTGGTATACACTCGTTTTCATTTGGGAGTTACTTCGGCTTCCTTAGAGATTAATTTAGGATATGTGTATTTGGCATTGCCGCTAGGGGGATTGCTTACCGCTTATTATGCGATAGATAACGCGATCACCTTATTTCGTTCCTCTAATTCTTAAAAGACTGATGATATGGATATTATAGGTATACTCGTATTAGTGATAAGTTTCTTTTTCCTGCTGGTGGCCGGGGTTCCGGTAGCGTATAGCATTGGCGTGGCGGGTATATTGACGATGCTCGTGAATATAGACTCGCTTCCCGCCCTTACGACTTATGCGATGCGTATGGCTTCGGGTCTGGACAGTTTCGCTCTGCTGGCGATCCCGTTTTTTATATTGGCGGGGAATATCATGAATAGCGGAGGTATCGCCTTGCGCTTGATCGATTTCGCTAAAGTGCTGGTCGGACGGTTGCCCGGAGGACTGGCGGTGGTCAATGTCGTGGCGAATATGTTATTCGGGGCGATCAGTGGCTCTGCCGCCGCCGCTGCCTCTGCTATCGGGAGTATTATGACACCGGAGATGAAAAAGGCCGGTTACGATCCGAATTTCAGTGCCGCCGTAAATATCTCTTCCGCCACTACCGGCATGACGATACCTCCGAGTAATGTCTTGATCGTCTATTCCTTGGCGAGTGGTGGAGTCTCTGTATCCGCCTTGTTTATGGCTGGTTATCTACCGGGAATTCTTACGGGAGTAGCGATCATGATCGTAGCCGCTATGTTTGCCGCACGAAAGGGGTATCCGGTTGGCGTACGTGTTCCGTTCTCGGAGGCGACAAGGGTATTTTTTAGGGCAATCCCTAGTTTGATGCTATTGGTGATCGTGATCGGAGGAATCTTGGCGGGACTGTTTACGGCGACCGAGGCTTCGGCGATCGCTGTATTGTATGCGTTAATCCTCTCTTTTATCTATAAGGAACTTACTTGGGCTAAATTGCCGCAAGTGTTATTGCGATCGGCCAAGACTACGGCCATCGTCCTTCTTCTGGTGGCGACTTGTACGGGTTTGTCTTGGATCATGAGTTATGAGAATATTCCTCAGACGGTAAGTGCCGCTTTGCTAAGTATAAGCGACAATCCGGTGGTCATCTTGATACTTATCAACGTGATCCTATTGATTGTCGGGATCTTTATGGACATGACGCCCGCTGTCTTGATCTTTACCCCGATCTTCCTGCCGATAGCGACGGGGCAATTAGGTATGGACCCGGTACATTTCGGGATCATGATGGTATTGAATCTTTGTGTGGGATTGTGTACGCCACCGGTGGGTTCGGTATTGTTTATCGGATGTAGCGTGGCGGGGACAAAGATCGATCTGGTGATCCGTCCGTTGCTGCCGATGTTCGCGGCGATGGTTATCGTCTTGTTCTTGGTGGCCTTCTTGCCGGATTTAAGTTTATTGATTCCCCGGTTGTTCGGTTTGTGATGTTCCCCCATAGGGGCGAGGTAGCCTTGTGCTATAAATAGGGCAGTACTCTGTACGAAGTATTCCAGTACTTACGTGCTGAGTACCGCAATACTTCGTACAGAGTACTGTAGTACTTTAGCCACAGTACTGCGGTACTTCGTACACAGTACTGTGCTAACTGTAAGACGCTGTCTTTTTAATGTCCTTTGAACAGGGATAAGGCGATACCCATCTCCAATCCCCGTAGCTCGGCCAGACCCCGTAAACGTCCGATGCAAGAGTAGCCCGGGTTGGTTTTCTTCTTTAGGTCGTCTATCATTTGATGTCCATGATCCGGTCGCATGGCGATGGAGCATTGGCGGCGTTGCTGCAATTCCAGTAAGGCTTTCATGACACCGTACATATCCACATCGCCCTCCAGATGGTTCGCCTCGAAAAAATTACCCTCCGAGTCTCGTTGCGTGCTGCGGAAATGAACGAAATCGATCCGATCCCCGTAACGTTCCATGATCCCGGCCAAGTCGTTATCACTTCTGACACCGAAAGAACCTGTGCATAGGCAAAGCCCGTTGCTAGGATTCGGCACGGCCTCTATTAACTTCCGGAAATCATCTTCCGTGCTCAAGATACGGGGAAGCCCGAGAATGGAATAGGGGGGATCATCCGGATGGATAACGAGCTTGACACCGGCCTCGTCCGCCACGGGAGCTATTTCCCGTAAGAAATAGATCAGGTTCGAGCGAAGTCTCTCCGCGTCGATATCTTTATAACGGTCTAACGCTTCCCTGAACTGCTCGATCGTAAAAGTCTCTTCCGAGCCGGGTAGTCCGGCGATCATATTGCGAACCAATAGCTGGCGGTCTTCCTCGCTCATAGCGTCATAGCGTGCCTTGGCTTTCGCCTTGTCCGCCTCCGTATATTCGGCTTCCGCCGCCGGTCGTTTCAATATAAATAAGTCGAACGCCATAAAAGCCGCGCGTTCAAAGCGCAAGGCTTTGGAACCATCCGGCATCGTATAAGCCAAATCGGTACGAGTCCAGTCCAATACCGGCATGAAGTTGTAAGTAACTACCCGGATATCGCAAGCTCCCAGATTACGGATGCTTTGTTTGTAGTTCTCTATATAGGTTTGAAAACCCCCGGTTTGCGTCTTGATATGCTCGTGTACGGGCACACTCTCAACCACACTCCACCGTAATCCGGCGGATTCGATCAAGGCTTTCCGCTTTTGAATCTCTTCCGTAGTCCAAACTTCCCCGTTCGGGATATGGTGCAACGCATTTACGATACCGGTGGCACCCGCCTGACGGATGTCCCAAAGGCTGACAGGATCATTCGGTCCGTACCAACGCCAAGTTTGCTCACATAGATACATAATGAATAATTTTTAAATTTATCAATGTGCCAATATACCAATGCGGTTTGATGCATGGCTGGTTGGCACATTGGCACATTATTTAGATGGAGAAAGCGTCGAAGCCTCCGTCTATGGGGATCACGGTACCGGTTACGAATGCGGAGGCGTCGCTCGCCAGCCATTGTAAAGTACCGAGTAACTCCTCCGGTTTTCCTAAGCGGCGGAACGGCGTGTGCGCGACGATCGTGTTGCAACGATCACTAGGTGATCCATCCGGATTGCTCATCAATGCCCGGTTCTGCTCGGTAAGGAAGAATCCCGGTGCCATGGCGTTTACTCGCAGGCCCTCTCCGAATTTAATCGCCAGCTCCCCGGCCATGTATTGCGTGAAATTGTTGATAGCGGCTTTCGCGCATCCATAGCCAACCACACGAGTCAATGGGCGTAGGGACGATTCGGACGAGATGTTAATAATGCTTCCTTTCCCTTGTCCCACCATGACCTCGGCGAAGACCATTGTCGGCAGTACGGTCCCGAATAAGTTCAGGTCCACGACCGTCCGGAAAGCATCGATATCCAGATCAAAGATCGTCTTGTCGGGAGGAATCGTCGCTCCGGCTTGGTTACCACCCGCCAAATTGACTAAAACATCAATCTTCCCATATGCTTTCAATATCTCTTGCTTGTTTTGCTCCAGCAAGGCTTTATCCAGTACGTTTGAAACCAAGAATAAGGCCTCGCCCCCTTCCGCTTTAATCTCACCAACCAAGGCAGATCCTTTTTGCTCGTTTCGTCCGAGGATTACGACATACGCGCCTTCTCTCGCCAAGTGCTTGGCCATGCAGGCTCCTAATATACCATAGCCTCCGGTCAACAAAATCACTTTCTCTTTTACGCTAAATAAGGAGTTCATCAGATATAATTATTGTAGTATTGTATATTTTCCTTTACCAAGATATCGATCGGCATATAATTGACAGGCTCAATTTTCTCCTTAAGGATCAAATGCCTGAAAAGTGCCTTGATACAATGATATCCTTGTACCTCGGGTCGCTGGGCGATCAAATGCGTGATCAAGCCGTTTTCCAGATAACGGACATTCGGTTCTATCACATCGTAGCCAAGAAGCTTGAAAGGATAGTCCGGCCGTTCGCTACTTAGATAATCTCCAAGGAAATGGGCCCTCGAATTAAAGATGATACCGATTCTTACTTGAGGATATTTGTCGAAGAAAGTATTCAGTAGTCTCGTATTCTCTTCTCGGTCATCCGCGTGCACATGCAGCAAATGAATCTTTCCCTTGAATGAGGTATTGGCGAGATAATCCCGGAATCCTTCCTCTCGCTTCTGCACTTGCGTAGAACATGAATCCCCCTTACGGGTGAAACGGAAAATCACTAGATCGTCCTCTTCACGGATTTGCTCGAATAAAAGGCGTCCCGCTATATACCCCGAATCATATGAATGCGTTCCGTAGTAAGAGATACAATTCGTGTGGTCGATAAAAGAATCGATTAATATATAAGGAATACCTTTCTGGTCTAGCCGCTGGGTCAAGGTCAAGACACTTTGCTTGAATAATGTAGCGATGATAACCCCTTGACAATCCGCGGCCTCAATCTTCGGGATTAATTCGTCGAAACTGTTGCTATCGTATTGGTCAAAATAGATTTGCTCGACATCTATATTATAGCTAAACAATTCCCGTTCCGCTTTCTCGATCCCTTGGCTTAGTTTCGCCCAGTATTCCCCTTCAAGAAAAGAAGGGATCAAAGCGATGAAATGATATTTTTTCTTCAACGCTAAAGAACGGGCTATCAGATTTGGTTGATAGTCAATTTCTTTTAAGACTTTCTCCACCTTTTTCCGTGCGTCCTCCGATACCTTTCCCCGCTCATGTAAAATGCGGTCTACCGTACCGGTTGATACGCCGGATAATTCGGCGATATCTTTTATCCTGTAATTTTTATTCATGGTATAGATTGTAGTGTGTATTCGTCCTCTCTGTTTATTCGAGTATTTGAAGAGGAGTGTTCAATTTACGGAAAACGTAGCCATACATCATATAGATAAGAGGAACGGCGACGAAAATTCCGATACCGAACAAAATACATCCTAATATCAGGATCCCGATCATAACCAACGCCAGAATGAACAGAGGCAATACTTGTCCTTTCGTTATCTCCCAGCTTTTATGCAAAGACTCGATAATCCCGGCGTTTTCCTCGATAATAAAGGCTTGGAAGAACTGAAGGCGCAATGCCAGATAAATACCGGGGATGATAAAAAATAAGAAACCCGCCAATACGACAAATCCCGTGATAAGACTCGCTAGAAAGTAGGTGATGATATTCTTTGTCTGTTGTCCATATGCGGAAAACTGAGGTTCTTCCCCATCCAACGCCTGAAATATATTTTTCATATATCCTAAGGAGAAAATAATGGAGAATAACGCGCTGATCACGTTTACGATGATTTTACCGATAATAGAACTTTGCATGGGCATAGCGAACGCTGTCAGCGTGAAAGACAAGATACAATATCCGATTAATAATCCGGCTAATATCCATAGCTGCGACTTCGTTCCCTTCCATGCGGTACTGAATACTTCTGATATTATAAATTTAGGCTCCATAATATATAATATTTGTTTATTGTGTGTGGACACAAATGTAAAATATATTGTTGAAAAAAACAATTTTATTTTCGTTTGAAACCAAAATAGATGTATTTCAACAGGTGCTTCCTTCTAAGTGCTATTAATTTAGGTGAAAAAGATAAGTAGGAAACAGAAAATCGTGTAAAAAGTTTCTACATTTGTAGGATGAAACAGCGAGTAAAGACCCTATTGTGTGAATAGATGTAAAAGATCTCCACTTGGGTTAGAAAGAGAAGGTAACTGAAAAACAGCCTTGAATATATAATTATATACAAATATGGATAAACGAATGCTGAAAATTACGATTACTCAGTTAAGGCAGATCGCATTGTTTGCGGTTGGTATGTCTTTATTAACTGCCTGTGGAAACAGTCAGAGTGGTATGAAATTAGGGGATGCTGAGTTCGCTGTGATGGCGGTCAATTCAACGACTAGCGACCAAACAACATCCTATCCGGCTACCATCAAAGGTACGCAGGATATCGAAGTCCGTCCTCAAGTTTCTGGATTTATCGTGAAATTATGTGTGGATGAGGGAGCTACGGTTCGTAAAGGACAGGCGTTGTTCCAAATTGATCCTACGCAGTACGCTGCCGCGGTAGGTCAGGCTAAGGCCGCGGTAGAGATGGCGAAGGCAAACGTAAGCACTTTAACATTGACCGAGAAGAATAAGAAAACTTTGTTTGATCAGAAAATCATCAGTGATTTCGAGTATCAGACTGCCGTGAATCAGCTGATGTCGGCAAAAGCGAGCTTGGCGCAGGCGGAGGCTCAATTGGTTAGCGCTAACCAGAACTTGTCTTTCTGTACGGTTACAAGTCCCTCGAACGGTGTTGTCGGTACATTCCCGTATCGTGTAGGTAGCTTGGTAAGCGCTTCGATCGCTCAACCGCTGACTACCGTATCTGAGATCGGTGATATGTATGTGTATTTCTCTATGACGGAAAAGGAGCTATTGGCATTGACGAAAGCCGGTGGTACCTTGAAAGAGCAATTAGAGAAGATGCCGGCCGTAAGACTGCAATTGGCGGATGGCTCTACGTACCATCATGAGGGTAAGATTGATGCCGTGAGCGGTGTTATCGATCAATCTACCGGTTCTGTAAGCATGCGTGCTATTTTCTCTAACGAGGGAAATGTCTTACGAAGCGGTGGTACTGGTAATATCATCTTCCCATATACGATGAACGATATCATTACGATCCCTCAATCGGCTACCGTGGAGATCCAGGATAAGAAATTCGTATTTGTATTGCAGCCTGATAATACCGTGAAGAATACCGAGATCAAGGTTTCCAATTTGAATGATGGCAAAAATTATTTAGTGACGGGAGGCTTGAAGTCCGGTGATAAGATTGTCGTGGAAGGCGTACAGATCTTGAAAGACGGCCAGGAAATCCAGCCGATTACTCGTGAGCAGCAAAAGGCAAAATTCGAGCAGGCCTTGAAAGACCAGCATGACGGTAATTTGCAGACTGCTTTTAATTAATAGGTATATAGAATAAGACAAATATTCGCTTTTGTCGAGTAAAAACGAAAGATATGAAATTAGATAGATTTATAAACCGCCCGGTGCTCTCCACGGTGATTTCCATCTTGATTGTCATCTTGGGTTTCCTAGGCTTGATTTCCTTGCCGGTTACCCAATATCCGGATATCGCCCCTCCAACCGTTTCGGTAAGGGCAACTTATACGGGTGCCAATGCGCAAACGGTATTGAATAGCGTGATCGCACCTTTGGAAGACCAGATCAATGGTGTTGAGAACATGATGTATATGAGTTCCAATGCCTCTAATAATGGTTCCGCGGATATCTCCATTTATTTTAAGCAAGGAACGGATCCGGATATGGCGGCTGTCAATGTGCAGAACCGTGTATCTATGGCACAAGGTT
>OGXE01003225.1_pt1 | contig 11228 bp, 6 predicted proteins | sample 1576181 | NCBI WGS metagenome assembly OGXE01 (sample SAMEA3541478, study PRJEB24748) | human gut metagenome | biome: human gut; feature: human-associated habitat; material: faeces | place: China | collected 2012 | reverse complement strand
CAAAGTATGGGTGAATGCGGGCAGCATGTACGGCACTGAAGGCGCGGCGTTCATACGCATAAACATGGCTTGCACCAGCGAACTGCTTAACGAAGGCATAACACGAATAGTGAACGGACTCGGCAATAAATAAAAAACGTAGGAGCCTACGGCATTCTTGCCGTAGGCATAGCAATAAATCGTAATAATATGTACTGCATATAGTGGCTACGGCAGGAATGCCGTAGCCTCCTAATAAAACAAGCCCTATACAAACATTGTTGTATAGGGCTTGTTTTTATTGTATAAGTAACAATTATCCTACCTGCGAACCAGGCTTAACGTTGCCTGTCACGGTGGTTACGTTCAGTGTTCCGTCGAAGTTAACGGCAGAGAGAATCATACCCTGGCTCTCGATGCCCATCATCTTGCGCGGAGCGAAGTTGGCGACGAAGAGCACATCCTTGCCGATGAGCTGCTCAGGCTCGTAGTAAGCTGCGATGCCCGAAAGGATGGTGCGGTCAACGCCAGAACCGTCGTCGATGGTGAACTGCAGGAGTTTCTTCGACTTCTTCACCTTCTGGCAGTCCTTGATATGACCAACGCGGATGTCGAGTTTCTCGAATGTATCGAAGTCTACGTTCTCCTTGATAGGTGCAGCAACGTAGTTGGCAGCCTCGTTAGCCTTCTTCGTGTCCTCGAGTTTCTGAAGCAGAGCATTGATAGCCTCGTCCTCAATCTTCTCGAAGAGCAGCGCCGGTGTGCCGAGCTGATGACCCGGCTTGAGCAGCTCTGTAGAGCCGAGCTGTGCCCAATCGGTGTCGGTAATGTTGAGCATCTCGCGCAGACGTGCCGAGCTGAACGGCAGGAACGGCTCGAAAGCAATCTCGAGGTTAGCCACGAGCTGCAGAGAGAGGTAAAGGATGGTCTTTACGCGCTCCATGTCGGTCTTTGCCACGTGCCACGGCTCGCAGTCGGTGATGTACTTGTTGCCGATGCGTGCGAGGTTCATAGCCTCCTTCTGTGCGTCGCGGAACTTGAATGTGTCGAGCAATGCCTCCACCTTCTGCTTCACGTCCTTGAACTCCTCGATAGTCTTGAGGTCTACCTCCTGAAGTTCGCCACACTCAGGCACAACGCCGTTGAAGTACTTCTTCGTGAGCTGCAGAGCACGGTTGACGAAGTTGCCGTAAACAGCCACCAGCTCGTTGTTGTTGCGATCCTGGAAGTCCTTCCATGTGAAGTTATTGTCCTTTGTCTCAGGCGCATTGGCTGTGAGCACATAGCGCAGAACGTCCTGCTTGCCGGGGAAGTCGACGAGATACTCGTGGAGCCATACAGCCCAGTTGCGCGATGTCGAAATCTTGTCGTTCTCGAGGTTGAGGAACTCGTTAGATGGTACGTTATCGGGCAGGATATAGTCGCCGTGAGCCTTCAGCATAGTCGGGAAGACGATGCAGTGGAACACGATGTTGTCCTTGCCTATGAAGTGGATGAGGCGTGATGTGGGGTCCTGCCACCACTTCTGCCACGGTCCCCACTTCTCGGGCTGTGCGTCGCAAAGCTCCTTGGTGTTGGAGATGTAGCCGATAGGTGCGTCAAACCACACGTAGAGCACCTTGCCTTCTGCTCCCTCTACCGGTACGGGGATACCCCAGTCGAGGTCGCGTGTCATAGCGCGCGGCTGCAGATCCATGTCGAGCCACGACTTGCACTGTCCGTATACGTTCGGACGCCACTCCTTATGGTCTTCCAAAATCCACTGCTTCAGCCAGTCCTGCCACTTGTTGAGCGGCAAGTACCAGTTCTTTGTGGCTTTCTTCACGAGTCCGTGACCCGGGTTATTCTTGTTTGTAGGGTTGATAAGTTCCTCGGGTGAGAGTGTTGCACCACACTTCTCGCACTGGTCGCCGTAAGCACCCTCAGCGCCGCAGCGCGGACATGTACCTACGATGTTGCGGTCGGTGAGGAACTCGCCAGTCACCTCGTCGCAGAACTGCTCTTCTGTTTTCTCTACAAGCTCATGCTTGTCGTAGAGCGTGCGGAAGAAGTCGCTTGCGAACTTATGGTGAATCTTCGATGTAGTACGGCTATAGATGTCGAACGAAATGCCGAAGTCTTCGAACGATTTCTTGATAAGGTTGTGATAGCGGTCTACCACCTCCTGAACCGTGATGCCTTCCTTGCGTGCGCGGATTGTTACGGGCACACCGTGCTCGTCGCTACCGCCGATGAACATCACTTCCTGCTTCTTCAGGCGCAGATAGCGCACATAGATGTCGGCAGGCACATACACGCCAGCCAAGTGGCCGATGTGTACTCCACCGTTGGCGTATGGCAAAGCCGCAGTCACAGTGGTGCGTTTGAACTTGTTCTCTTCCATTATATTATGTGTTTTTTAATTTCATCTGCAAAGTTACTGAAAATCGTAGAAAAATACAAAAAAGCGCAGCTCCTTTATGGAGTTGCGCTTTTATTATAATTATGTAAGCGATGTCTGTTACTTCACTTCTACAGCTTCGAGAGCAGCCTCATCGTGCTTGATTTTGTGACCAAGTGTGAGGTAAGCCACCGGAGCAGCCATGAAGATAGAAGAGAGTGTACCGAAGATTACACCGAGCAACATTGCGAACGAGAAGCTGCGAGTGCTCTCACCGCCGAAGCAGAAGATACAGAGCAGCACGATGAGTGTTGAGAACGATGTATTGATAGTACGTGCGAGGGTCTCGTTCAGCGACTTGTTGAAGAGCTCCTGCAGATCCATCTTCTTGTGGAGTGTGAGGTTCTCGCGGATACGGTCGAACACAACCACCTTATCGTTGATAGAGTAACCGATAACGGTAAGGATAGCACCGATGAAGGTCTGGTCGATCTCGAGAGAGAACGGCACTACGTCCCAGAGGAGTGAGAAGAATCCGATAACGATTGTTGCGTCTACGGCGAGGGCTACTGTAGAGCCTACTGAGAACGCTACGTTGCGGAAACGTACGAGGATGTAGACGAAGATGGCTGCGAGGGCGAAGAGCACGCTGATGATAGCACCGTGTGTGATGTCCTTAGCCACTGCCGGACCTACCTTTGTAGACGATACGATTGAGCCGCCTGCGCGTACGTCAGGGTTCTTGAATGCCTCAACGCTGCCCTGAGTTACGAGACCAGCGCCGTGGAGACCTTTGTAGAGGATATCCTCTACCTCGTTGTCGATAGCCGGGTTGTTCGACTCGATCTTGTAGTTGGTAGAGATGCGGATTGTCTTGCCGTCTGTACCGAGTGCGAGAGCATTAACTGTTGCGCCCTTGAAGAGCGGTACGAGGGCTTCCTTCACCTGCTCAGGCTCTGTCTGCTTCTCGAGCACCACTACGTAGTTGCGACCACCAGTGAAGTCGATACCCTTGCTCAAGCCACGTACGAAGAAGCTGCCGAGCATGATGAGGATTACGACGCCGAACACTGTGAACGATGTCTTGTATGACGACATGAACGCGAAGTTCTTGTTCGCCATAAAGTTGCGTGATACGCGTGTAGAGAAGTTCTGCTTTGTCCACTTGTCGTGCTTCAGACGGTTCTCGTAAACGAGGCGTGTGAGGAACACTGCGGTGAAGAACGAGCAGCAGATACCGATGATAAGTGTGGTAGCGAAGCCGCGGATTGGGCCTGTACCGAACACGTAGAGGATGATACCGGTGATGATTGATGTCAAGTTAGAGTCGAAGATGGCTGAGAAGGCGTTGCTGTAACCCAGCGAGAGTGCCTGCTTTGTGCCGAGACCCTTCTTGAGTTCCTCCTTGGTACGCTCGTAGATAAGCACGTTGGCGTCTACAGCCATACCGAGGGCGAGCACGATACCGGCGATACCTGGCATTGTAAGAGCTGCCTGGAACGATGCCATGATACCCATGGTGAAGAAGAGGTTGAGGAGGAGGGCGCCGTTAGCTACCATACCCGGGATGAAGTCGTACATCACTACCATGTAGATCATCAAGATGATAAAGGCGAAGATGAACGAGATGAAGCCCTGCTGGATTGACTGTGCACCGAGTGTCGGACCTACCACTTCCTCCTGAACGATGTGTGCCGGAGCCGGCATACGACCAGACTTAAGAGTGTTAGCCAAGTCCTTTGTATCTTCGATTGTGAAGTTACCAGAGATAGACGACTGACCGCCAGAGATCTCGCCGTTTACGCGCGGAGCAGAGTAAACTGTACCGTCGAGTACGATAGCGATTGCCTTGCCTACGTTAGCCTTTGTGAGGGCTGCCCAGCGGCGTGCACCGTCAGAGTTCATTGTCATTGATACCTCAGGCGAACCAGTAAGGTTGTTGAACTGGTCCTTAGCGTCGGTCACTACGTCGCCCTCGATAGGAGCGCGTCCGTTGGTGGTTGTCACCTTAATGGCGTGAAGCTCGTAGATATTCTTTGCCTGGATGCCGTCAGCTGGCTTAGCGCTCCAAAGGAGGCGGCAGTCGGACGGCAGAATCTGCTTGGCAAGAGCCGAGTAGATAATCTTGTTTACCTCTGCTGTATCGCGTGCCGAAGCGTAGCCTACGAGGCTGAGCGCGCCGTTGCCCGATGGCTGGAGCACAGAGAAGAGCGGGTTCTGCTTCTTGGCATCAGCCATAGCTGCTGCGTCGTCTGCCTTAGCGTCCTTCTTTGTCTTGAACGCTGCCTTTGCCTTAGCTTCTACCTTCTCGGCTGCTGCTACTGCTGCTGTGTCGGTAGCAGCCGAATCGGCTACTTCCTCCTTGGCACCAGAGCGGTGGTTAGCCTCGCGCTGGTTGAGCTGTGAGAGGTAAGGGATGATTTCGTCTGAGTTGTATGTCTCCCAGAACTCAAGGTTTGCGCTACCCTGGAGGAGCTTACGCACGCGCTCCGGCTCGTTGATACCAGGCATTTCTACCATGATACGACCCTGCTGACCCTCGAGCTTCTGGATGTTAGGCTGTACGACACCGAACTTGTCGATACGTGTACGTACGACGAGGAACGAGTTATCGATAGCTGCCTGCACCTCTGAACGGAGCACCTTCTCTACTTCCTTGTCAGAAGAGTTAGGCGACACCTTGCCTTGGAGCTGCTGTGTAGCGAAGATCTCTGAGAGATGACGTCCCGGAGCGTTCTTCTTGAAAGCGTTGACGAAGAGAGTGATGAAGTCGCTCTGCGATACTTCGTGCTCTGCGCGAGCCTCTTTCATCGACTTAACGAAAGCTGCGTCTACCTTGTGGTCGGCGAGGTTCTCGAGTACATCAGGAACGCTCACTTCAAGGATGACGTTCATACCGCCTTTAAGGTCAAGACCGAGACCGATCTGTGTTTCGAGACACTTCTGATAAGAGTAGATGCCAAGATACTTCACGGAGTCCTTGTAGTCCTGCTGTGCGATAGGATCCTTTATCTTCGCAGCCTGGCTGTCATAGTACTTTGTGGCAGCCGAGAACGAGAGATAGAAGATACTTGCAAGCGTCAAAAGGACGGCTGTTACAATTACAATACCTTTGTTCTGCATTTTTTTGATTTATTTTTTGTTATTATTATTTTTTCGCTGTGTATACAGATAGCGTGCAAAGTTACAGATTTTTTCAGTTAAACCGAAATTTATAGCTTTATTTCTTTGTTTTGCAGAGGTTTAAGAGTTTAAAACACTTATAAAAGTCCAGTTTTTAAATATTTTTATAATATATAAGGTGAAAAAGCACTTCCTAAAGTGGTATCATCACCCCTATACTCATTGCTATTTCACCCTTTGCAGCTTACATACAATCGGATAATGATCGGATGCACTTATGCTATTATCCACCTTGCATTCATATGGTTTCCAATGGTCGGAGCACATAATGTTGTCTATGCGCACGTAGAAAGCGTTGTAGTGGTAAGATATACCAGGACCATTCGCCGTAGCTACATAACAGTCGGTGAGTTCTTTAGCTAAGCGTTGATGGGTATAGGATATGGGCGAATCGTTGAAGTCGCCTGCAAGGATTATGCTCTGATGCTTATGATGCTCAATGTATTCAGCCACAGCGTCTGCCTGTGGTCCACGTTTCGCTGATGACTCGCCAAGCAAGTTCCACAGGCGATGTGTTTCCTGTTTTGTTTCATCGCTTTCCATGTCACCTTTCAACATCGACTTAAAGCGTGTACGGTCTTCGGGCGACAATCCGGTAACCTGGAAGTGGGCTACAATAACAAGCGTAGTGTCCTTTTCACCTGTCTTTAGAGCATAAGATACGGCGTTATATGTATCCTCTTCGGTGGATATATATTCCTCCCCTACTATCGGCAACTTACTGTATATACCGACAGCATCGCCTCCTTTGGGATTTTTCGAACCACTATACTTTCTGTAAGGATACTTCACGTCCAACAACGAGTCTATCTTCACACGCTTTGCCCATTGTACATCAGCTTCCTGCAAACAAACGATATCAGCGTCCTGTTCCAACATATAATCGGCTATAGCGCATGGCTGCGACAAGTCGGTCCACGTAGAAAAGCAGAATACATTGTACGACATTATCTTCAACGCATCCTCAGGAGCCGAAGACGGAACATTCAGCGGAACATAAGTGCGCACCGGACCGAAACATACTATCATTCCGACTAACGAGATGAGTGCCCCACGCTTACAAAACAACAACCAAAAGACGAGAAATGCTATATTAAGCAGCAAAAACAAGGGGAATACAAGCCCAATGTTAGCTATCAACGGATGAGCCGTAGGGTTAACCCTGTCGCTATATCCTATAGCTAACATAAAGAGCACCGTCACCACATTGAATGCGGCGACGATGCGAAAGATTATTGATTTTATATTTTTCAAAGCGTGTAAGTCTGTTTTTTATTTTCTGTTACTTGCATCGAAGAGTTGCTGTTTCTCTTCACGCGTTAGCGACTCGTAACCATTACGACGTATCTTATCCAATATCTCGTCCATTCGCTCCTGCTCTGCCTTGCGGCGTGCGTTGTAGTCCCAATCGCTCTCATGGCGTGTATTTGCACTATTAGTGAACACACCGCCACGATCTTTGCGACCCGTACGACGCTCCCACGAGGCGCGCATAGAGTCGAAGAACTGCTGTCCGCTGCGACGACTGTAGCGAATGTCGGGGTGGCGTCGCCAGTAGCGAATGAGGAAGAAACCGAACACCATACCGCCCAAGTGAGCCAGGTGAGCCACTCCGTCGCCCGTAGAAGAGTAAGCCATGAACAATTCTATCGCAGCATAACCCATCACAAACCACTTTGCCTTGATAGGCACAGGCAACGGGAATATAAAGATGCGCTCCTCGGGATAGAGCATACCGAAGGCGAGCAGTATGCCGTAGACAGCACCCGATGCACCCACGGTGGTCCAAAGGTTAAGGAAGGCAGCATTGACATTAGCCACTTTCATTGTCTGAGCCAATGTGAAGTGAGGAAGTTGTTCGCTTGCTATAAAATAGAACTGCGCAAACTGTGCCAACTCCTGAAACAGACCAGCACCTACTCCGCACACTATATAATAAGTGAGAAACTTCTTCGGTCCCCAAGTGCGCTCAACGATACAACCGAACATCCACAGCGCAAACATATTGAAGAAGATATGGCTGAAACCGCCGTGAGCGAACATGTATGTAAAGAGCTGATAGATGTGGAAGTCGGGCGCAAGAAAGAAGTGTAGACCTAAAACATTGTTGAGGTCTATACCCATATTTCTAAACAAATAAGTGGCTAAGAATACCACTACATTCACAATAAGTAAGTTTTTTGTTATCGTTGGAATATTATTCATATCACATTTTTATATATTTGTAAACATCGCATCGTTAGAGTGGCAAAATTACGAAAAATCCACGTAAAAAGGCATAAAACAGGCTCTTCGCGCTTTTTTTTTCAATTAATTATGCACTTTTTTCTGTTTTTTGTTTGATTTATGAAAGGAAAACTCTAAATTTGTCACTGAAATAGTGTGAGTTACACATTTTTAGCTCTTCAAACTCAGAGAAAACTAACATTTATAAACAATTTAAATACAACAGAATTATGAACAAGACAGAATTAGTAGAGAAGATAGCAGTAGGTGCTGAACTCAGCAAGGCTGACGCAAAGAAAGCTCTCGAAGCTGCAGTAGAAGCAATCAAGACAGCTCTCGTTGAGGGTGACAAGGTACAGCTCATCGGCTTCGGTACATTCAGTGTTAACGAGCGCCCAGCTCGCGAAGGCATGAACCTCCGCACTCGTGAGAAGATTCAGATTGCAGCAAAGAAGGTTGCTAAGTTCAAGGCTGGTGCCGAGCTTTCAGACGCTCTCAACTAAGCCAAACCAATCAAAAACCAACATAAAAAGACAGCTGAGACTTACCTCTGCTGTCTTTTTATTATTATAGGAGTTAAGAAGCTATTCATATCGTTAATTAAACATAATTAAATACAGTTGTCTTTGTCACAAACAATATAAGTGCGTATCTTTGTAGCACATTATTATGTACACGTACACGCATTAAGCGTGTGTAATAACACTAATATAGATATATCAATTAATATTTTCATATAAATTATGCAGAAAAACAATCTTCTTTTACTGTCTGCAGCTACAATGCTGTTCATGACATCTTGTTCGAAGCTTGGACCGCTCTCAGCGGACAACTTCACAGTTATCCCTAACCCACTTGAGGCAAACGCAGGCGATGTTCCAGCTACAATCAACGGAACATTCCCAGAGAAGTACATGAAGAAGAAGGCTGTTGTCACAGTTACTCCAGAGTTGCGCTACGCTGACGGTCAGGTAGCTAAGGGTCAGAGTGCTACTTTCCAGGGTGAGAAAGTAAAGGGCAACGATCAGACTATCTCTTACAAGGTAGGTGGTCGCTACACAATGAAGTCTAACTTCAAGTACGTTCCAGAGATGCAGAAGAGCGAGATGTACCTCACATTCGACGCACGCATCGGCAAGAAGCAGTTCGACGTACCTGCAGTGAAGGTAGCTGATGGCGTTATCGCTACATCAGAGCTCTACAAGAAGACTCTCGTTTCTGAGAGTGGCTGCATCGCTCCTGACGCATTCCAGCGCGTAAACGCTGCTAAGCAGGAGGCTAACATCAAGTTCCTCATCAACCAGGCTAACATCCGCAAGAGCGAGCTCAAGAACAACTCTGTTAAGGAGTTTGTAGAGTTGCTTAAGAAGATCAACGCTGACAAGGAAGGCTACAACGTACAGAACGTAGAGATCCAGGCTTACGCTTCACCAGATGGTGGCGTTAAGTTCAACGATAAGCTCGCCGGCAACCGTCAGAACGAGTCAGAGAAGTACGTTAAGGGTACATTGAAGAAGACAAAGGTGAACGCAGCTATCGACGCTCACTACACAGCACAGGACTGGGACGGTTTCCAGAAGCTCGTTGCAGCATCTAATCTTCAGGACAAGGAGGTTATCCTTCGCGTGCTCTCTATGTATAGCGACCCACAGGAGCGCGAGCAGCAGATCCGCAACATGTCTGCAGGCTTCCAGGAGCTTGCTGACGGCATCCTCCCAGAGCTTCGCCGTTCACGCCTCATCGTCAACTATGAGACAATCGGCCGTAGCGACGACCAGATCAAGGAGCAGTACAGCAGCGACGCTACTAAGCTGAGCGTTGATGAGCTTCTCTACTCTGCTACTCTCGAGGAGTCGGCAGCTAAGAAGGAGGAAATCTACAAGAAGACAACAGAGGTTTACCCGAACGACTACCGCGCTTACAACAACCTCGCTGCTCTTGCACTCGCTAAGGGCGACGTAGCAGCTGCTAAGCAGTACGCTCAGAAGGCTACTTCTCTCGGTTCATCTACTCCGGAGGCACAGGCTAACCTCGGTCTCATTTCGCTCATCGAGGGCGACGTACAGGGTGCAGAACGTCAGATTGCTAAGGCTTCTGGCTCTGAGAACGTACAGTCGGCTCTCGGCGCACTCAACATCGCTAAGGGCAACTACGCTCAGGCTGACAAGGACTTCAACAAGCAGAACACAAACACTGCAGCTCTTGCTCAGATCCTGAACAAGGACTACGAGGGCGCTACAAGCACTCTTGACAAGGTAGCTAACCCGAACGGTATGACCGACTACCTCCGCGCTATCGTAGCTGCACGTCGTGGCAACAAGTTCGCTGCTAACTCTTACCTCAAGGAGGCTCTCCAGAAGGATCCTTCTTTGAAGGAGTACGCTGAGAAGGACTTGGAGCTCTCTCTTCTGAAGTAAGACGTGGCAAGACGTTTTAAATAATTAAAAATAAATGAAGGCTGAGGGTTATTGCTCTCAGCCTTCTTATTCTAACTTCAGTTCATACGACTAAAATGAACAAAACAATTATAGCGACATTACTCGCCCTGATTATGGTGTCATGTGGAACCGATAGTCGTCATTTCGAAATCGACGGCAGGCTCCTGAACCTTAATCAGGGCGAGTTTTATGTATATAGCCCAGATGGCAACCTAAAGGGTATCGACACTATAAAGGTGCAAGCAGGACGCTTTACATATAAGGTGGAGTGTAAGAAAGAGATGACACTGATGATTGTGTTCCCCAACTTCACCGAGCAACCCGTGTTTGCTGCACCAGGAAAGAGCGTAGACATAAAAGGCGACGCTTCACACCTGAAAGAGATGAAGGTGAAAGGCACAAAGCCGAACGAACTGATGAACCAACTGCGCGAACAGATTGCAAACGCCTCACCCAACGAGATACAGAAATACGCACGCCAGTTCGTAGAGGATCATCCCGAATCGATAGTGAGCACATACGTCGTGCGCAACTTCTTCCTGCAGAAGGAGCGTCCCGACTTCGCCACTGCACGACAGCTGATAAACCTCATGCTTGAACATCAACCCGGGAACAACTCTCTTAAGAGTCTACAACAGAGCATAAACAACCGCACAACGCTCACCACAAACAGCCGTATTCCGAAGTTCGCTGCTTACGACATCAATGGCAAGCCGGTGAACAACGCCACACTCTCCACCACTGGCACAACAGTAGTGGTGGCATGGGCATCATGGCACTACAATAGTATATCGATGCTACAGAGCATGGCACTACTGCAGAAAGAGACGAAAGGAGAGGTCAAGGTGGTGAATATATGTCTCGACTACTCGCGCGCTGAATGTCGCAGAATACTCAACTCAAGAGAAATAGAAGATGTCATTACCATCTGCGACGGCAAGTCGATAGACGGTGATGTGTACAACCTCCTCGGCATGTCGAACATACCCGACAATATAGTCATCGAAAACGGAAAGGTGACG
>OGXE01003217.1_pt1 | contig 11242 bp, 6 predicted proteins | sample 1576181 | NCBI WGS metagenome assembly OGXE01 (sample SAMEA3541478, study PRJEB24748) | human gut metagenome | biome: human gut; feature: human-associated habitat; material: faeces | place: China | collected 2012 | reverse complement strand
CATTGATTCCCAATGAATCACACAGGGAAAAGCTCCGCCGCAGCTTGCAGATGGATTCCATGCAGACTATTTTGTATGCGCCGCTGCTTCCAGGGTCCTATATTGCAGACACTGAGCAGACATTCCGGAATTTCATGGCAGCCCTCTACATATTTGACTGTGAACTTTCCGATCATCAGGTTTTGTATCTGCATCTGGATCATGACAGGGAAATTGATTTTTCTGAATTTAGACATATAAAAGAAATGCCAAAAGATTTCGATGTACCGGATTTCGCTGCGGCGTGTGATATTTTTATATCGGATTATCACAATGCACTTTCTGCCAGATTCACCACAGGCACACAGATTCTGCGATTTCTGTGCGGTACATTTCTTCGACACGAAAATGCAACCAGTGACCATCAGACTGTACCAGTTGCTCCTGTCCTGCAGGAAACCACTTCCTGTCTGCCCGAGAGCTCTGGAGCCTGTTTGAAAAATCATTCCTGCAATCTGCACTCCACACTTTGCGATATATTTCACCCGGAATATCCTGCATTTGATAATGTGCCGGAGTTAGTACGATATATCGGACAGTTAGAACTGATGTCTGAGAAGATGGCCACAAATGAAGCTTTACATTCAGCACCTTTTGACCAGTTTACTTCTGATACAGACCGTGTGTTCGATTCCCAGGAGCACAATTGGAATTCTTCGAAAAAAAGCTCTCTGCAAATGGAAAATAATCATAATTTACAGGCCACAAAGAATTCCTCCGGAGAAGCCACTACTTTCGAGGAATCCCCACAATATCTTCTCACAGATATTGCAGATTCTCTCTTAAACGGACGACCGCTGCCCTATTATGCTCCAGCTTCTTCCGATGATGTACCGGCACCGCGCACACGCGTCCTGTTCTTTACAGGGCGGAAGCTTTCCCAGAATCTGGTTCGGGATTTTAATGCCCTGGCAGCACAGGCACCGGAAAAAGAATTCTGGCTTGCATACAATGATTTCCGCAATACAGACTCTGCCAAATATCTAGCACAGTTATCACCTGACTGTTCCAGCCTGCCATTGAAGCCGGATCCCGAGAAAGGTAACCGCTGGAAGCTGGCAAGTGTGCTCACCAGCCGGATGGGACTTTTCTCATTTTATCCCTTATCCCATATTTTGGACTTGGGGAAAGAAGAATATAAGAAGTGCATGGGAGAGACAAGATTCGATGAAGTCGTAATCACTTCCACAGATAGTATAAAAACGGTTGCTACGCTTCTGGCTGCTGCGCCAAAAGCGTCCTATACTTTTGACACCTTTAACCCAGAGCGCTACAGTACCTCAAGACCTTACAGGCACCAGATTGCATTTCTTTGCAGAATGTTAAAGGATACAGGAAGTCTGGAATTGCCTGCCGAGCTTACCGGATTGAAGCTGACGCAAAGCTCTGGCAAAAATAAAGATAAGGGAATGCTCTAGAGCGTGTTTGAAAAAGGCTTTCTGCAAGATGTACGTCACAATTTGTGGGAATGCTTTTTTATAACCCATTCCTTACGAAAGGATTTACCTATGAAATTAACCACTATCATCCCGGTTCACAATGCTGAGAAATACATCACAGCCACTTTGGACAGTGTATTGCAGCAGGATCTGGGAAATCCAGAGGAGCTGGAGGTGATCTGTGTGGATGACGCATCCACCGACGCTTCTGTTGCCCTCATAAAAGATTACCAGCAAAAAGACTCCCGCATCCGCCTTTTCCTCAACGAAAAGACCCGGTTTGCAGGAGCCTGTCGAAATAAGGGAATCGAAGAAGCCCATGGTGATTACCTTCACTTTCTTGATGCAGATGACCTTGTAGAAAAAGGTGCCTACCAGAAATACCTGTCCATTGCTGAACAGGCGGGTGCCGACATGGTAAAGGGCTGCGCCGTCTGCTTTGACAATGAGACCGGCGAGCTTTCCGATACCCCGCTTTTTGCACTGTCTGATGTGCCCGCTGAGTGCTTCGATAAGGTTCTGAATTTTCACCAGTCTCCCGAAATTTTCAGCCACATCAGTGTAGTTCCATGGAATGCCATTTACAAACGAAAATTCATTTTGGAAAAGGGGCTTCGCTTTAACAATCTGATCTGTGTCAACGACCGCTCCTTCTACAGCGAAGCCGTATTCACTGCCAACAGGATCTGGCTCACTCACGAGCAGATTGTCCGTTACCGTGTGAATAACAGCGCATCCCTTGTAGGAAACCGTGCCAGAAACTTCCATTGTGAATTTGATTCCTGGCAGCTGATCATGAACCAATGTACTAAGTACAATATTCAGGGCCGCGAGCTGGCCATCGTAATGGAGCGTGAACTGATTGACATTTTTATCTGGTATCGCAAATACAAGAAAATTCCGGAAATTTCAGAAGAGATTACTGCGCAGACCCAGGCGTTTGCGCAGAAGCTTGACATTTCGCCTCTTGAAGCATTCCCGCCTTCTTTCAAGTGGTACTACGATTATCTCACTTTTCTTCCGGAATTTGAGACCCTTACAAAAAATTATAACAATATTACCCAATTCAAAAAACAAGCCAAACTAATCATGCCTCAGTGTGCCACCCTGGCCGACTTCCGCCACCACATCCAGGAAGCCCCTGCCACAGACAGTACCTCTAAACGGTCAGGTGTATTAAAAAAACTGCTCTCCCATTTTAAGCATTGATTCGTCAGAAACCACCAGTTAGTTCAACTGGTGGTTTCTCTTTGATTGGGCAAAGGGGCTGGAGATACCGCTCCAGCCCCTTTGCCTCACGCACCTTCGTTATTCATCCTGCTCACCGACTTCTTCCTATGCTTCTTCGCCTCATAAAGCTGCTGGTCTGCAAGGGAAATCACCTGCTGGATGTCTGTTGAAATATTTGGGCGGAACTCGGCAATTCCAAGGGAAATCTCCACCAGGAAGGGCTTGCCGGATTTTTCATTAAACAGCTTACATGCCATCTTCACACGCTCCCGGAACTTCTCCCCGAAGTCGGCTTCCTCGCATTCCAGAATGATAATATATTCATCACCGCCCACACGGCCCAGAATATCATTGCTGCGCAGACATCCCTTTAATATTTCGGCAACACTCCTAAGGGCAAAGTTCCCTGCCGGATGCCCCCAGGTGTCGTTAATCTCTTTTAAGTGATCCAGATCACCGTAGATCATATATGCCCGCTGGCCATTCCCAGCCTGGCAAACCCGCCTGGTGTGCTCCATAAACCCGCGCAGATTCAGAAGTCCGGTCAGCTCATCATACTCGGAAATAATACCAAGAACGCGGTTTTTCTCCTTAATCTCTTCTATATCCCTGGACATCTCCAGCCGTCTGGCCGCCTCTGCCTTGCTTATCTCCAGATAATGCAGGGACAGACCAATCTGCAGGCTAATCACATAGAAGAACGGGAAATCCTCCTGGTCAATGTCACAGGCCAGAAGTCCATACTGCTTCTCCCCGGAAAAAAGAAGAAAGACCATAAACTGGTGGCGCTCTTCGTTCTCCATCAGATCACAGATTCCGTTTTCCTTCATAACCAGAGGTCTTTCATAAGCCGCCTTGGTAATGATCTTGCCATTCTCATAGCTGGCAGCAAGATGAAGGTTATAAGGGCAGGTCCACTTCCGTTTGCCATCGTAGACAATCGGTTCATCCAGAAGAAAAAGATGAGTACATCTTGTATGAAGCTCCCGCATTTTCTCCATAATTTCCTTCAGAAAAGCCTGCTCGTCATCCATGCAGTCGTTTAACTCCCGGGCAAGAACCGGAATAAACCAGGATTTCCTCTGGAAACTGATCAGCTCCAGCTTCATTCCGGCAATGGTCTTATTCAGCCTGTGCACCTGGGCACCAAGCCCCATGGGTGTCTCTTTCTTCGAAACATCCTCTGACACACAGCCGCAGGACTCTCTTTTTACAAAAGAAACCGGCACGCGTCTGGATACCGCTTCTTTTCCGGGATCTTTTCCATCCAGGCGGTTTACCAGATCGTAGACTGCCATTTTACCCATAAGCTCTCCGTCCTGCTGAATTGTAGTAAGGGGCGGTTCCATCCCGGATGCACGCTCGCAGTCATCAAATCCGGTAATCATAATATCCTTGCCAACCACAAGCCCACGCTTCTCGCAGACACGATAGCCGGCAAAAGCCATCTCATCATTGGCAAATACAATGGCCTGGGCATCCGGGTTGCTATCCAGAAGGTATTCCACCTGTTTGTCCACAAACTCGGAATAGTCCCCCTGGGCAATCATTCCATGGGTTACAGGAAGCCCGTATTTCTTCATGGTTTCCAGATAAGCTTCCTTGCGCTCAATGGCATCTGTGTTATGCTCCGGTCCTGCCATGAACAAGATTCTGGACAGATGATGCTCTTCCACCAGATGAGAAATGACCATCGCAATACCACCTTTGTTGTCACAGATCAGGGAGTGACAATTGGGCACATCCACGACTTCTGTAAGAAAAACCGTGGTGATCCCATTATATTTCCGGGCAAATTCGTTGGGATCAACCTCCCGCAGCTGGATTCCCAGTGTTCCATAATTAATGATCAGACCATCCAGTCCGCCGATCAGGCTGTAGTCATGTATGGTATTAAATTGATAGTCATAGGAATTTTTCTGTTTGCTGCCCAGGACATCTTCAAAAAAGTCCTTCGTCCGGGTTCCCAGGAAAAAACAGACATTTACATCCAGCTCTGACGCCGCCTCAGAAATCCCCTTGATATGCTCTTTTGGAAAATAGGTATGCACTCCTCCGATGAGAACTCCAAGATTATACCTCTTTTTTTCTTCCATCTTCACACCTCTCGCTGCAAAAATTTGATATTTTTTCTTTCTCCTTCATATCGCACTTCATCTGTTTTTCACGTTCTTTTTTATCCAAAATCAGCTTTTGGCTTTCGTCTATTATAACAATGTTTCCTATAGCATGTAAAGTCGCTTTTGTGAACTTTCGCTAAATATGTGAATATTTGAGTCCTTCATTGCAGTGCAGATTTTTTTCTGATATACTTTAGACATCAAGCGTACATCTGTAAATTAAAGCAGTAAAGAATTGGACTTTATCGGTTATAGAGGGAACCGTTTTCATCGTCCCAGAGCATGTTTGAAAAAGGCTTTCTGCAAGATGTGCGTCACAATTTGTGGGAACAATTTTCCAAACACACTCTGGCGCTTGATAGGAAGGATAAAAAAATGGCAATTAACCCCATGAAATTACTTGAACTTAAGAACCTGTGGAGCGCTTTTACAAGGCGTCACCCGAAATTCCCACAATTTATTTCCGCCGTACAGCAGGCCGGCATTTCCGAAGGAACCGTGATCGAAGTTCAGATCACCATACCAGATGGCAGAACTTTCACTTCCAACCTAAAAGTACAGCAGGAAGACATTGAAGCTGTGAAAAGTCTACAGAATTACCAGTAAATATTTGGCTAAATTTCATCTGGATTTTACAATATTTTTGCACAAAAAAATTGTATTTTTATCGAAAATATTGTATAATATAGCTCAAAGCATTCCTGTTTGCAGATACATTTCCGCGAACAGCAGCCTTAAAGAAATGAAAGTGAGGGTTCACCATGAAACAGAACAGTATGTTAGCAATGATTCTGGCAGGCGGTCGTGGCAGCCGTCTTCACGATCTTACCAACAAAGTGGCTAAACCGGCAGTTTCCTACGGCGGTAAATACCGTATCATTGATTTCCCCCTCAGTAACTGTGCCAACAGTGGCATCGACGTAGTAGGTGTACTGACACAGTATGAGTCAGTTGAGCTGAACAGCTATGTTGCAGCTGGCGGACGCTGGGGACTGGATTCCAAGGACAGCGGTGTATATGTACTTCCGCCTCGTGAGAAAGCAGACACCGGACTCGACGTATATCGCGGAACAGCCGACGCGATTTCCCAGAACATTGATTTTATAGATCAGTATGATCCGGAATACCTTCTGGTACTTTCCGGTGACCACATTTATAAAATGAATTATGACAAGATGCTTGCCTTCCATAAAGAGAGACAGGCAGATGCTACCATCGCCGTTATCGAGGTTCCTCTTAAGGAAGCCAGCCGTTTCGGTATTATGAACACAGATGGCGAGACAGACCGTATCACCGAGTTTGTTGAAAAGCCTCCGGTACCTGAGAGTAATCTTGCCTCTATGGGTATCTATATTTTTAACTGGAAGCTTCTTCGCAAGCTGCTTCTTGCAGATATGAAGAACCCGGATTCCAACCATGACTTTGGAAAGGATATCATCCCTACTCTTCTTGGCGATGAGAAGCGTCTTTTCGCTTACCGCTTCAAGGGCTACTGGAAGGATGTTGGAACCATAGATTCTCTCTGGGAGGCAAATATGGATCTTCTCAGCCCGGATAACGAGCTGGATTTAAGCGACCTTACCTGGAAAATTTACACCGAAGATGTAACCGCACTTCCGCAGTATATTGGCACAGAGGCCAGGATCCAGAATGCTTACATAACCCAGGGCTGTGTAATTGAAGGCGAGGTTACCAATTCCGTAGTCTTTACCGGAGCTAAGGTAAGACCAGGTGCAAAGGTAATTGACAGTGTACTTATGCCAGGTGCTATTGTGGAGGATGGTGCTGTCGTAATACGTGCCCTTGTTGCCAATGGCGTAAACATCGGCAAGGGTGCTCTTGTAGGAAGTGCTGACAGTGAGCACATCGAGCTGATCGCGAAACGAGTAAAGGGGGCCGAATAATATGTATAAAGCATTTGGAATTGTAAACTCATCATCCAGAAACATCCGTGTAGAGGGACTTGAGGACTACCGTCCAATCGGAGCTTTCTCATTCCTGGGCAGATACCGTATGGTCGACTTCCCGATTTCCAACCTGAGCAACAGCGGCATTGACCGCATTCAGGTCTACGTGAAAGAGAAACCAAGAACTCTGGTTTCTCATATCGGCACCGGACGTCATTATAACATTAACTCAAAGAGCGGACGGCTGCAGGTTCTTTTCACTGACAGCGACCAGAGAAACAATATCTATAACACTGATATTGCTTCCTATTACGAAAATATGGAATGCATCGAAGAAATGCATCATCCATATGTGGTAATCACACCAGATTACATGGTTTATACTGCTGATTTTTCCAAGCTGATCGAGCAGCATATCCAGTCTGAGGCTGACATTACCCTGCTTTATCACGCAGTAGACAATGCGAAGGATGCTTATCTGAACTGTAATATCCTGAATCTGAACAAGCAGAAAGGTGTGCTCTCCATTGAGCCAAACCACGGAAATGCCAAGAACCGCAATATTTTCATGGACACTTATATTATGAAGAAGGATCTGTTTATCGAGCTGATCCGCAAGGCAAAGGCAATTTCTTCAGCCTTTACTCTTGCAGACATTATCAATGAGCTGCATAATGAGCTGGATGTAAGAGGAGTTTCCCACCGCGGCTTCTTCGCTTCCATCACAGATTTCCAGAGCTATTACGACGCCAATATGGATCTGATCGATATCAAGACTGCACAGACACTTTTCGATCCGGAATGGCCAATTTATACCCGTACCAATGATTCCTGTCCGACTCACTATTATGAGACCGCCCAGATCCGCAACTCTGTCGTTTCCAACGGCTGTCAGGTGGAGGGAACCATTGAGAATTCCATTCTCGGTCGTGGCTGCATCATTCACAAGGATGCCGTGATCAAAAACAGTGTAGTTCTTTCCGGTGCTGAAATTGGTGAGGGCGTACATGTAGAGAATCAGGTAGTAGGCAAGATGGTCAAAATCCTTCATGTGAAGGAGGTTGTCTCAGATCCGGCACTTCCTGGATACATTAAGAGAAGAGATATTCTGTAAATATTGCATTCCAGAGCCTGTTTGGAGAATCAACCACACTTAGGAAAAACAAAAGTCCCGAGCGGTTTTGCCCGCCGGGACTTTCTTCTTATATTCTTACCTGCTCCAGCATTTCCTCTACCCTGCCTGGTATACTGGTACCGGCAGTAACAAGCTTCAGCTGCACTCCAGGCAGCTCCGGAAATCTCAGGGCCTCTACTCTTCTGCACATTTCCTTCTGGATTTCGGAAAGCTCCTCTTCCGTAGCCTTAAAAAATACTGTCACAAAATCATCGCCGGAATATCTGAGCACATCGCCTTTACCAGCCGCAACATCCCGAAGCACACCTGCAACCTGGCGCAGCACATCATCTCCAGCCTGATGTCCGAAATTCTCATTGATCCTTTTAAAGTTCTTAATATCCGCAAACATAAGAGCTGCTGCATTGTCCATTTTGCTCAGCTTCTCCACATAATAGCGTTTATTATAAACTCCGGTTACCGGGTCTATATAAACCTTCTCCTTATGAATCCTTACAGATGACAAGATCTCATCCCTGGAATACCCATCGGGCATAAAATCACCATCTATCCTGGAAGCCATCTCCAGACAGCAGGGCTTCCTGTCAATCTCCACATACATGGATACCACCTGATACGGATCCTCCCCTGCAACCTCAAGCTTTGTCATGCGCTTCCCGGTCTGCATGCTGAGTCTGGAAATACAGTTGCTGCATTTTTCCAGGCAATTCCATATGTCTGAGCAGGCAGTTTCACTCTCCCACATTTTTCCGTCTTTTTCTATATGGATAACCTTATTCGTTATAGGATCTACATATCGGACCAGATCATAGGGTATCTGCAGGTACTGAAGCAGAAGCCACGCTTCCGTTCCATCTGTAGAGAAGCCGCATTTCTTAAACCGGTCATAAAAACCGGAAAATTCTGCGCTGCGGTCTTTTTCCAGGACTTTCAAACCTTCCTCCCGGACGTTTTCCATAACCATATAATCATCCGTAATATCTGTCAGCTTTCCAACAACGCCTGTATAGCCTTTTTCAGCACCATCCGTCCAGATCACCCTGCATTCGCACCGGTAGTGGCAGGGATTTTTTCCATCTGTGAGCAAAAGATTGCTTGTCACGTCCGGTGTTTCCCGGGTGGCCTGGGTAATCTTCCGGATAAGCCGTTTCAGGGATTGCTCCTCCACAAGATCTTTCAGCACTCCGCTCTGCAATGGGGAAAATGAAGGTTCTGTAATCCCGCTTCGTTTACAGCCAGCCTGGTTAAAGGTGAGCAGCGGCGGTGAAATGGTATAAGTAAAAACAATATTTCTGCTGCCCTCCGCCAGGAAATTATAGCGCATTCTCTCAAATTCCAGCTGCTGCACAATTTTCTCTGAGGAATCCATCTCAAAATCGTGAAATCTGCTAGCAATATCAGAAAGGTCTGTCTGTTCATACCTTTCCTTGGATTTATAGCCCATTTTTTTCTTCAGGGAAGAAGAAATATCCAGAAGGCACTCCAGCATCAACGGATTAAATGCACCGCACTGTCCTGCCAGTATCATCTCGATGGCCTTCTCATGGGAATAAGCATCTTTATAGCATCTCTCACTGGTCAATGCGTCATATACGTCAGCTAACGCCACAACCTGTGCTGAAACAGGGATTTCTTCCCCTTTTAATCCATCCGGATATCCGCCTCCATCGTAGCGTTCATGATGCCAGCGGCAGATCTCGTATGCAGTCTTGACAAGAGGCTCCTCCTTCTGGTCAAGCGGCAGTTCTGACAGCATATTGGCTCCTGCCATGGAATGTCCCTTTATTACTGCAAATTCTTCGGCTGTAAGTCTGCCTGGCTTATTCAGGATTTCATCCGGAATACTGATCTTGCCAATGTCATGAAGCGCAGAGGCTGTGGTAATCATCCGGATCTGCTCCTTGCTCAGGGCATATCTGTTATTTTCCTTCTGAACCAGCTGGCGAAGGAGCATTTCTGTGATTGTCTGAATGTGCAGCACATGAAGTCCGCTCTCCCCATTGCGGAACTCCACTATATGAGAGAGGATATTGATCATCAGCTTGCTGCTTTTTTCTCTCTCGTAAATCTGATTGGAAACAATACTGGTCATTCGGCGCTGCTTGGCTCCAAGAAGTATGGCATTGGCCGAACGGCGTAATACCATATTTGCATCAAAGGGCTTTCCGATAAAATCAGTGGCGCCCAGATCATACCCACGTTTTATGTAAATAGGTGAATTTTCTGACGAAATAATCACAACCGGAATAGCATCAATCCAGTGTTCTTTATTCATATAAGAAAGAACCTCGAAACCATCCATGTGGGGCATAACAATATCCAGAAGAAGCAGGGAAATCTCCTCGGCCTGCCTCTGAAGGCAGTCAACTGCCTGCACACCGTCGTTCACCTGTATGATATCATATTCCTCTTCCAGAATTGCAGCTAAAAGTTCGCGGTTCATTTCTGAATCATCCGCTATAAGAATCTTTTGTTTAGTTATAACTTCACTCATTTTATAATTTCCCTCGCTGGCAAGGACAGTGTTCCTTTTACTGTTAAGCTGACAGCTTTTATAATATGGGTGCTATCATGTCCTGATATTTCTGTCGTTTCATGTGAATTTTTCTTCGGTCTGAAATTCTTAAAATTTGTTTTGGAAATTTCAACAGAACTGTCAAGATTTAATTATCGCAGTGCAGGTATCAGAAAGCTATCGTTCGCGGACTGGTCAATAGCTGCCTAAGTTCTTTCCGATCCTAACTTTACCTATATGAGTTTAACAGTCCACCGCATGAATGTCAACCATCTATAACTTTTTTTGTCCAGAGGATTTACACAGCTTTGAAATACCGTTACAATAGTTGTATTTGAAATATACTGATCACTGTTACCAGGAGGTTTTTTATGGAGATTACAAGACCTGATTATTATAAAGAGTTTTCCTGTATTGCAGGTGCCTGTCCCGACACCTGCTGTGCCGGCTGGCAGATCGTCATTGACGACAAAAGCCTGAAAAAATATAAGCGTGTGAAGGGTACTTTCCGGAATCGCCTTCATAATGATATTGACTGGAAGGAGAAGGTTTTCCGTCAGTATGAGAAGCGGTGTGCATTTTTAAATGAGGATAATCTCTGTGATATCTACAGCGAGGTTGGAAAACGAATGCTTTGCGACACCTGTCGGAAATATCCGCGGCACATCGAAGAATTTGAAGGTCTGCGGGAATATTCCCTGTCTCTTTCCTGTCCGGAGGCAGCCAGGATTCTGCTTGGCAGAAGGGAAAAGGTAACCTTCCAGACAGCGGAGGTTCCCTCCCCGGAAGAAACTTATGATGATTTTGACTATATGCTTTTCACTGCCCTTGAAGATACCAGGGAATACTTTCTTGAG
>OGXE01003215.1_pt1 | contig 11244 bp, 10 predicted proteins | sample 1576181 | NCBI WGS metagenome assembly OGXE01 (sample SAMEA3541478, study PRJEB24748) | human gut metagenome | biome: human gut; feature: human-associated habitat; material: faeces | place: China | collected 2012 | reverse complement strand
GAACCGTGTCAGATCAGGCGGTTATCCAGGTACCGTGCATGATGTTATTTACCAGTCCGCATTCCGGTCTGCAGCAAATTGTGCCCGGTCTGCCAGAGACATGGTCACATCATCCGTATGAGTCAGATAGACATCCACATTATCGTATTTTGTCAGTTCCTCGTACATGGCCAGCGCGGTCACCATGGTCATTTTTTTCTCCTGTGCAGGGCCTTCCAGCGTTCCCTCGTTATCACCGCCGTGTCCGGGATCAATGACAATGACGACCCTTTCTCCGGTCTCCTGCGCTCTGGGAGCCGCCTGTGCAGGCAGGGAATTTCCATAAAAACAGGCTGCTGCAAGACTGACCGCACAGATCATTGTCCTGACTAACAGCCCTTTTTGCTTTTTCCATACTTTCATTTATCGTATTCCTTTATTTTTAAAAAACCAGCTTTCAGCAGAAAACTGGTTTTTCGTACTCGTTGTTTGGACATGCTTTACATAACGTCCAGATTGTCTTCGGCATCCGCAGCAGTATCTACGTCATCAAGATCCTCATCTACGGGGTGCAGCTCACTGCGGTTGGACTGGATGATGTCACGATACTGGTTCAGATTGCCGATCAGAGCATCGTAATTGGCGCTGGCCTGCTGTGTGGAGGAAGAAATAATATTCTCCAGATGTGCCAGCATATCATCCATGTACTGCATGGCAGCGGATTTGACATTGTTGGCCTCAATAGTGGCATTGTCCAGAATCTCCTGGGCCTGCTTACTGGCCATGGTAACGACCTCGTTGGCCTGGGCGTAAGCCTGCTGCATGATCTCATGCTCGTTGATCAGCTCGTTGGTATGCACGGTAGCCTCGTTGATCAATGCTTCTGCCTTGGCTTTGGCATCGTTTAGGATGGCTTCCTTGTTGCTGATGATCTTCTGGTAGCGCTTGATCTCATCCGGGGTCTTCATACGCAGTTCCCGCAGTAACTCATCAATCTCATCCTTATTCACGATGATTTCGGTACTGGACATGAACTTCGGCTTGCAACCCTCGATGTATTCTTCTATTTCATCAATTAACTGTTCGATTCTGCTGCTCATGAAACTCTCCTTATTTACACATCACTATGCTCTGAAAGCTTTTTCACGCGATATTTGTCGTAGATCAGTTTCGCCACAAAATCCGGAACACAAGGGGTGATATCTCCGTCAAAACTTGCAATCTGCTTGATGGCGCAGAAAATGTGCGGTGTTTATTGCCGGAACATGGTGTAAGCGCGGCCGTCGCCGATGGCGTCGGCGATCATCATACGGTCGCTGAGCACGGAAAAGCGGTAAAACGCCACGGCGTCTTCGCCCGTTCCGGCGTAGATGGCGCCATCGCGCAGGGAGCATTCCTTCCCGCTCAGGCCGGGCAGGGAGCAGGTCACCGTGCCGTCGTCGGCAACGGTCAGCTCGCCCGCGTCGCTGCTCCAGCTTCCGGTCAAAAACGCCTGCGCGTAGCTGTCGTCGCGCATGATGACCTGATTGGTGTCGGAAAAGCCGATAAGCTCCATGAGCTTCTGCGCGGCCTGCGCGTTGGTCATGCCGGACGTGAGCGCAAGCTGGCCCAGGCTGTCGCACAGGTGGGCGTTGGTGAGAAACAGGCGCTTGTCGCTGTCGGAATAATTGCGCGCGGCGAGCACGGTGTAGTCGGCCAGCGCGGTCTGGTAATCCTGCGCGCTGTAGGCCTCCGCGGCCGCGGCGTAGATCTGCGGCAGGCTCTTGGCCTCTATGGTGTCGAGCACGCCGCTGTAGGCCGCAAGGCCTGCGTCGGTGTAGGTCTCGCGCAGGTCGTCGAGATACATGAGCGCCTGCGTGTACTGCCCGGCCTGATAGAGCCGGCCGGTTCGGATGATCTCCGTGCGCAGGCTATTGTCCCCGGCGGGAAAGAGCTTGACGTCGCCGCGCAGGGTCTCGGCGGTGTCAAACTGGAAGTTGCAGATCGCGTCCTTGACGCGGCTGTTCACGGCCGCGTCCTGCGAGGCGACGACGGCGAATCCCGCGCCGACGGCGATGAGCACGATGGTGATGCCGATGAGCAGCGCACGCAGCCGTTTGTTGTTCCAGATCTTTTCGTGCAGGACCGGCCGCCCGCACTGCGGGCAGCGGCGCGCGCCCTGCGGCAGCTCCGCATGGCATTCGCGGCATTGCATATGCTGTTCCCCCCTCACGATGGTCGCGCCTTTTTTGACACAAACCAGACGCAACGCTCATTATAGCCGATTCCGGTGCGCAGTGCAAGCCGCGCGGCGGGAAAAGCCGCGAAAACCTGTCAGGAACGCGCTAAGAAAGCGGTAAGGAAAATTGCGCACATGGCGCTGTTTGTCCGCTTGACATCCGGTGCGGATCCGGTAAAATAAACCTGTAACCGGTATTGCCGCCAATCTGTCCGGCGCCGAAGTGTGTGCGGCGGCGGAACATCAAGAAAGGGGTAAAGCAGCATGAACGCAAATGCATTCGTCCACTGGGGCCTCGGCCTCGCATCCGACATTCTGGAGATCTGCAAGGAGGGCAAGGCTGCCGCGATCGTTGACGCGATCGACAAATGGTATCCCGAGCTCCTGTAAGCAGAAACAGGAAAAATGGTCCCCCGGAGCATCGCTCCGGGGGATTTTTTGTGTCGAACCGTACCGATTGGGTGAATAACCACGCACGCAGAGGTTGAAATCCGGCGAAATGCGCGCTATACTATCGCCAGACCAGATCCCACTGGTCATTGTTGCTGTAAGGAGCATATTCTCATGCAGAAGTTTGAAAAGCACAGCCCGGTCGTCGTGACCGAGGTCACGACCAAGCACGAGCTGCGCCAGTTTATGCAGTATCCCAATCGGCTCTATGCCGATAATCCGAACTACATTCCCTCGTTCTACGGCGATGACCTCTCGGACTGGACGCCGGGCAAAAACCCCGCGTTTGATTATTGCGAGGCGCGCTGCTGGCTGGCCCGGCGCGACGGAGAGATCGTCGGCCGCATCGGCGCGATCCTCAGCCACAAGGCCAATGACAAGTTCGGCACGCACCGCATGCGCTTCAGCCAGGTGGACTTCGTGGATGATTCCGAGGTTTCGGCGGCGCTGTTCGGCACGGTCGAGCGCTGGGCGCGCGAAAAGGGCTGCGACCAGGTGCACGGCCCGCTCGGCTTCACGGACATGGACCGCGAGGGTATGCTCGTCGAGGGCTTTGACCGCCGAAGCCTGTTTTTCACCAACTACAACGCGCCGTATTATCTCGAGCACCTCACCCGACTCGGCTACCGCAAGGATGTTGACTGGATCGAGTACCGCATCACCGTGCCCGAACCGGGCGGCGCGGAGGCCGAGCGCCTGCACAAGCTCTCGGAGTTCATCCTCAAGCGCAAGCACCTGCACGTGGCCACCGTGCACCACAAGAGCGAGTACGGCCCGTTTGTCCGCCAGGTCTTTGAGCTGGTCAACGCGGCCTATGCGCCGCTCTACGGTGTCGTGGAGCTCTCGGACGAGCAGATTGAGCGCTATGCCAACAAGTTCATCCCGCTCGTAGACCCGGACTTTGTCTGCTTCGTGGTTGACGAGCAGGATCAGCTCGTGGCCTTCGGCGTCACGGCGCTTGACCCCTCGGTCGCGCTCAAGCACTCCGACGGCCGCCTGTTCCCGTTCGGCTGGGCGGGCGTGCTCAACGACCTGCACCACAGCGACACGCTCATCATGCTGCTCACGGCCGTGCGGCCTGATCTGCAGACCGAGGGCATCAATGCCGTCATGATGGATCATGTCTGTCAGAGCTGCAACCGCCACGGCGTGCACTTTGCCGAGACCGGCCCGATGCTCGAGCTCAATGATGGTATACCAAGTGCTGTCGTGTTATCCCGCGAATACCGGTTTGGCGTGTCCTGTTGGCGGCGTAATGCCCAGAATGCCGAGTATAACAAAAATCGACACTGCAAGCACAGTGTCGATGGTAAGCAGGAGGACGCTATTGTTGTTGGTATTCGCGTCAGAGCATGCGAAGCCGGCCGCGCACGTGGTCGCGGTGCTGTCGTTTTTGCGGCTGAAAAACGAATTGCGCATGGCTTGCAGCTCCTCTCGAATGGATGTGGCTGTCATTGTACGCGCCGGGGCGGCGGTTGTCAACGGCGGGATGATTTTGCGTTTTTGATAAGGGCGTTTCAAATTTTTGAATCATCCAGCAAAACCCCGGCGCACGGTGTTCACCGCGCGCCGGGGGAGCGAAAAAGCAGGTCAGGCGTTCGCTTCGAGCTTGTGCAGGGCTTTGCGAAACTGCGTCGCAAACAGGATGGCCGTGCACGTGACGGCAATGACGTCCGCGACCGGCTCGGCCAGATACACGGCCGTCGTCTGGTCGGGCAGCAGCGCCGGCAGCAGATAGATCAGCGGCAGGAGCAGCACAAACTTGCGCAGCACGGCCACGATGATCGAGCACACCGCGCTGCCGATGGACACGAACGTCATCTGGCAGGCGATCTGGATGCCGAACAGGAACAGGCCCGCGCAGTAGATGCGCAGCACGCGCGCCGTGAAGGCGATGAGCTCCGCGTCCGGCGTGAAGATGCGCGCGAACAGGCCGGGGAAGAGCTCGATGAGCAGCCAGAGCGAGACGGAGTAGATCAGGCACACCTTCAGCAGCAGACGGAACGTTTCGCGCACGCGGTCGGTGTTCTTTGCGCCGAAGTTGTAGCTCGTGATCGGTTGTGCGCCCTGACCGATGCCCTGCAGCGGCAGCATGGCAAACTGCATCACGCTCGTGAGGATCGTCATGGCGCCGACGGCGATGTCGCCGCCGTACTTGAGCAGGGAAGCGTTGAAGCACACGGAGATGACGCTCTCGCTCGCCTGCATCGTGAACGTGGCCAGGCCGAGCGCCACGCACGGCAGGATGAGCTTCGGCGAGACGAAGAGGTTTTCCCGCCGCAGGCGCAAAAACGCCTTCTTCCCGCACAGGAACACCAGCACCCACGCGCACGAGAGCCCCTGCGAGAGCACGGTCGCCAGCGCCGCGCCGCGCACGCCCATGCCCAGCGCGAAGATGAAGATCGGGTCGAGGACGATGTTCGCCGCCGCGCCGATGAGCACCGTGTACATACCCACCTTGGCAAAGCCCTGCGCCGTGATGAACGCGTTCATGCCCAGCGTGAGCTCGACAAAGAGCGTGCCGAATGCATAAATATGCAGGTAGTCAGCAGCGTAGTCAATGGTGTTTTCACTCGCGCCGAAGGCCAGCAGCGCGTCGCGCCCCCAGAGCAGCAGCACCGCCGTGAGCACGACGGAGATGCCGATCTGCAGCGTGAAGCAGCCGCCGAGCGTCTTTTCCGCGCTGTCCATATCGTCGCGCCCCATGTAGATCGACGCGCGCGGCGCGCCGCCCGAGGCCGTGAAGCACGCGAAGGCCGACACGATCAGGATGATCGGCAGGCACACGCCCACGCCCGTCAGCGCGCTGCTGCCGACCTCGGGAATGTGGCCGATGTAGATGCGGTCGACGATGTTGTAGAGCATGTTCACGAGCTGCGCGATCACCGTCGGGATCGCGAGCCGGCGCAGAAGCTGTCCGACCGGCTCCGTGCCGAGAAATGTTTTGTCCTGCTGCATTTAACTTTCCTCCCTGTTGGCCATGCGGTCGAGATTCTGCGCGAACGCCGTCAGACAGTGCTGAAACGTTTCGAGCGCTTCGGGCGCGAGGCCCGCAGACATCTGCGCGGCGAACTGCTCCTGCAGCGCCTGACCGCGCGCGATGATCGGCGCCGCCTTGTCTGTGCACACGAGCCGGCAGCGGCGGCGGTCGCCGGGGTCGCGCGTGCGCAGCAGGTAACCCCCGCGCACGAGATTGTCCACGTGGAACGACACGATGCCCGGCTTGAGCTTCCGGTACGTGCAGATGTCGCGCGCGGTGTCCAGCCCCGGATTGTTGGCCAGAAAGAGCAGAATGTCCACGGCATTTTGCGCCATGTCCAGCTCCGCGCTCAGCGGCTGCATGACGGCGGCGTAAGCGTCGAGGATGCGGCGCGTGTAGGTATAGACCTGAGCTGCGTTGAGCACGATGGTCGCCTCCCAAAATAGTTCAATTTTGAACGATTTTGTATTATACCAGCATCCGCCCGGAAAGCAAGCGGAAAATTGTGAACATTTGCGCGTTGACAACGGCGCGATCATGTGTATAATTGTATACAATAATACAAAGCAATAGAAAGGAGCCCCACTGCCATGCTTGAAATATCCGGAAAGACGAATTTACTGGAGCAGAATGCGTATAAATATTCGCTCCAGGACGTGGCGGAGCCGAACCTCCAGCGCGACATCTACACGCAGGGAATGGTGCCGAAGGTACCGTTCAACCACCGGCGCGTGCCGATGAATATGCCCGAGGAGATCTGGATCACGGACACGTCCCTGCGCGACGGGCAGCAGTCCGTGGAGCCGTACACGGTCGACCAGATCGTCAACATTTATAAGTACCTGTCCCGGCTCGGCGGGCCGTACGGCATCATCCGGCAGACGGAGTTTTTCATCTACAGCAAGAAAGACCGCGAGGCGCTCGAAAAGTGCATGGAGCTGGGGCTGAAGTTCCCGGAGATCACGACGTGGATCCGCGCGACAAAGGAGGACTTTCGCCTCGTGCGCGACCTCGGCATCCGCGAGACGGGCATCCTCGTCAGCTGCAGCGACTACCACATCTTCAAGAAGATGAAAATGACCAGAAAGCAGGCCATGGACTACTACCTTGCCACCGTGGCCGATGCGTTTGAGGCCGGGGTTGTCCCGCGCTGCCATCTCGAGGACATCACGCGCGCCGACTTTTACGGCTTTGTGGTGCCGTTTGTCAACGAGCTGCAAAAGCTCTCGCGTCAGGCGGGCATCCCGGTCAAGATCCGTGCATGCGACACCATGGGCTACGGCATCCCCTACACGGAGGCGGCGCTGCCGCGCAGCGTGGCCGGCATCATCTACGGCCTGCAGCAGTACTCCGACGTGCCGAGCGAGTGCCTCGAGTGGCACGGGCACAACGACTTTTACAAGGCCGTCGTCAACGCCTCGACCGCGTGGCTCTACGGCGCGTGCGCGGTCAACTGCTCGCTGCTGGGCATCGGCGAGCGCACGGGCAACATCCCGCTCGAGGCGATGGTGTTCGAGTATGCGTCGCTGCGCGGCTCGCTCGACGGCATGGATCCGACGGTCATCACCGAGATCGCCGACTACTTCCAGCACGAGATCGGCTACGATATCCCGCCGATGACGCCGTTCGTCGGGCGCGACTTCAACGCCACGCGCGCCGGTATCCACGCCGACGGCCTGCTCAAGGACGCCGAGATCTACACGATCTTCGACACCGAGAAGCTGCTCAACCGCCCGGCGTCCGTGCAGGTCGGCAAGACGTCCGGCCTTGCGGGCATCGCCTACTGGATCAACCAGAACTACCACCTGACCGGCGAAAAACAGATCGACAAGCACGACCCGCTCGTGCTCGCGCTCAAGGGCTGGGTGGATGCGGAATACGAGGACGGCCGCCAGACCGTCCTGTCCGTCAAGGAACTCAAAGCCAAGATCGCGGAGCTGGCCCCCGGCCGCTTCGCGCAGGTTTGACAGGAGGCGCAGAATGAAAGATTTCCGTACCGTTACGCTGGCCGATCAGGTGTTTGAGCGGCTGGAATCCGATATCATTCAGGGCGTGTACCCGCGCGGTGAGGTGCTCACGGAGCTGAAGCTCGTCGAGCAGCTCAACGTCAGCCGCACGCCCATCCGCGAGGCGCTGCGCCGCCTCGAGCAGGAGCACCTCATCGCCGACACCGGCAAGGGCTCCGTCGTGCTCGGCATCACGGCCGAGGATCTGGTGGACATCATGGACATCCGCTGCCGGATCGAGGGGCTTGCGTCCTACTACGCGGCGAAAAACGTCTCGCCCGAGGGGCTTGCGCGCCTGCGGCACATTCTGGACCTGCAGGAGTTTTACTTTGAAAAGCGCGACGCCGAGCACCTGCGCGAGATGGACGACCAGTTCCACGACGTCATCTGCGACATGAGCGGCCACGCCGTCATCAGCGACACGCTCGTCCCGCTGCACCGCAAGACCCGCCGCTACCGCAAGGCGTCCATTGCCGACGCGAAGCGCACGGCGCAGGTCGTCAAGGAGCACCGCGCCATCTTCGACGCCATCGCCGCCGGAGACGCCGACCGCGCCGCCGCGCTCACGACCGAGCACACCATCCACGCCAAGGAAAGTATGATTGGGAGGCTGAAAAATCATGGGTGAAACGCTTGCTCAGAAAATCATCCGCGCCCACCTGCTGCACGGCGACATGACGCCCGGCAGCGAGATCGCGCTGCGCATCGACCAGACACTCACACAGGACGCCACCGGCACGATGGCCTATCTGGAGTTTGAGACGATGGGCATCCCGCGTGTGAAGACCGAGCTGAGCGTGGCCTATGTGGACCACAACACGCTGCAGTCCGGCTTTGAAAACGCGGACGACCACCGCTATCTCCAGACCGTGGCCAAAAAGCACGGCGTCTGGTTCTCCCGCCCGGGCAACGGTATCTGCCACCAGGTGCAGCTCGAGCGCTTCGGCAAGCCGGGCAAGATGCTCATCGGCTCGGACAGCCACACGCCCACCGGCGGCGGCATCGGCATGCTGGCCTTCGGCGCGGGGGGCATGGACGTCGCGGTCGCCATGGGCGGCGGCGCGTACTACATCACGATGCCGAAAATGTTCAAGGTCAACCTCACCGGCACGCTGCGGCCCTACGTCACGGCCAAAGACATCAGCCTCGAGCTGCTGCGCATCCTGTCGGTCAAGGGCGGCGTCGGCGCGATCATCGAGTGGGGCGGGCCGGGTATCGCGGCGCTGTCCGTGCCCGAGCGCGCCACGATCACGAACATGGGCACCGAGCTCGGCGCGACGACGTCCATCTTCCCGTCGGACGACGTGACGCGCGCCTTCCTCGCCGCCGAGGGGCGCGAGGCGGACTTTATCCCCCTTGCGAGCGACCCGGACGCGCGCTATGACCGCATCATTGACATCGACCTCAACACGCTGCAGCCCATGATCGCCTGCCCGCACAGCCCGGACAACGTCGTCCCCGTGGAAACGCTCGCGGGCACGAAGGTCGATCAGGTCTGCATCGGCTCGTGCACGAATTCGTCCCTGTTCGATATGCTCAAGGTCGCAGCCCTGCTCAAGGGCAGGACCATCGCCCCGGGCGTGAGCCTGTCCATCTCGCCGGGGTCGAAGCAGGTGCTGACCATGCTCTCTGACTGCGGCGCGCTCACGGACATCCTCGCCAGCGGCGCGCGCCTGCTCGAGTGCGCGTGCGGCCCGTGCATCGGCATGGGTTTCTCGCCCAACTCCGGCGGCGTGAGCCTGCGCACGTTCAACCGCAACTTCCTCGGCCGCAGCGGCACGAAGGACGCGCAGGTCTACCTCGTGTCCCCGGAGACGGCCGTCGCCGCCGCGCTCACCGGCACGATCACCGACCCGCAGACGCTCGGCCCCATGCCGGCCGTCACGCTGCCGGAGCAGTTTCGCATCGACGACAGCGCCGTGCTGCCGCCAGCCCCGGCGGACGAGGCGGACGCGGTGGAGGTGCTGCGCGGGCCGAACATCCAGCCCTTCCCGCAGAGCAGGCCCTTTGCCGACACGCTCACGGCGGAGCTCGTGCTCAAGGTGGGCGACAACATCACGACCGACCACATCATGCCGGCGGGGGCGAAGATCCTGCCGTATCGCTCGAACATCCCGAAGCTGTCGGAGTTTTGCTTCACGGTCTGCGACCCGACCTTTCCGGCGCGCGCCAGAGCGGCCGGGGACGGCATCATCGTCGGCGGCAGCAACTACGGGCAGGGCTCGTCGCGCGAGCACGCGGCGCTCGTGCCGATGTATCTCGGCATCCGCTGCGTCGTGGCCAAGAGCTTCGCGCGCATCCATGCGGCCAACCTCATCAACGCCGGCATCCTGCCGCTGACGTTTGCCGATCCGGCGGATTACGACGCGCTGCAGCCCGGCGCGCGGCTGCGCATCGACGATATCCGCACCGGCATGGCAGCGGGGAAACTGACGCTCACGGACACGGCGGCGGGCAAGTCCTATCCCGTCGTGTGCAGCCTTACCGAGCGGCAGCAGGCCATCCTGCTCGCCGGCGGACTGCTCAACTACACAAAGGAGCATGCACTATGAACGATATTGACCGCGCCTGTGCGGCGTTTCGCACGCTGCTGACTGAGCAGCAGGCCCGCGTTGCGGGCATGACCGCCGAGCGGGTGGACTATACGAAAAAAGCGACCGTGACCATCGGTCTTGTCGACGGCGACGGCATCGGCCCGATCATCATGGAGCAGGCGGTGCGCGTGCTCGAGGCGCTACTCGCCGATGAGATCGCGCGCGGCAGCATCGCCCTGCGGCGCATCCGCGGCCTCACGATCGAAAACCGGCTGGCCTGCAATCAGGCCGTGCCGGACGATGTGCTCGCGGAGATCCTGACCTGCGACGTGCTGCTCAAAGGCCCGACGACGACGCCCATGGGCGGCGGGCTCGAGAGCGCGAACGTGAAGCTGCGCCGCGCGCTCGACCTCTACGCGAACGTCCGCCCCGTGACCATCCCCGAGCAGGGCATCGACTGGACGTTCTTCCGCGAGAACACGGAGGGCGAGTACGCCCTCGGCAGCCGCGGCGTGGAGCTGCCCGGCATGGCCGTGGACTTCAAGGTCACGACCGACCCCGGCACGCGGCGCATCGCCCGCGCGGCGTTCGACTATGCCCGGCGCAATGGCAAGACGCGCGTGACCGTCGTCACGAAGGCGAACATCCTCAAAAAGACGGACGGCAAGTTCACCGCCCTCTGCCACGAGGTGGCCGCCGACTATCCCGAGATCACCGTCGATGACTACTATATTGATATCATGGCGGCGAACCTCGTCAACGAGCGGGTGCGCGGGCAGTTTCAGGTGCTGCTGCTGCCGAACCTCTACGGCGACATCATCACCGACGAGGCTGCACAGCTGCAGGGCGGTGTCGGCACGGCGGGCAGCGCCAACATCGGTGACCGCTACGCCATGTTCGAGGCCATCCACGGCTCGGCGCCGCGCATGATCGAGCGCGGCATGGGCGACTACGCCAACCCCCAGAGCATTCTGCGCGCAGAGGTCATGCTGCTGCGGCACATTGGCCGCGCGGCCGCGGCCGACCGGCTCGAGGCGGCGCTCTGCCAGCAGCTCCATCAGGGGCTGCGGCTCCGGG
>OGXE01003211.1_pt1 | contig 11257 bp, 5 predicted proteins | sample 1576181 | NCBI WGS metagenome assembly OGXE01 (sample SAMEA3541478, study PRJEB24748) | human gut metagenome | biome: human gut; feature: human-associated habitat; material: faeces | place: China | collected 2012 | reverse complement strand
TATTTCCAGCGCTACCAACGCTCATCGCCTGGGAGCCAATGAAGCACCTCCCGCTATCATTTCTTCTTTCCTCGGCAAACAGTTGTCACAGGTATTGGATCATATTGAGAACAGCACCAAAGACGATCTGATCAACCTTAGCGGAAAACAGGGAATGAAGCTGGATATTCCCCAAATTCCCGAATTGCTGATTGATAATACAGACCGCAACCGCACCTCTCCTTTCGCTTTCACCGGAAACCGGTTTGAGTTCCGTGCCGTAGGCTCTGAGGCTAACTGTGCAAGTGCCATGATTGCATTGAACTCTGCCGTAGCAGAACAACTGATGAAATTCAAAAAGGATGTAGACGCTCTGATCGAAAAGGGAGAACCGAAAGTTTCCGCTATCCTTGAAGTAATTCGCGGATATATCAAAGAATGTAAGGCTATCCACTTCGACGGCAACGGTTACAGCGACGAATGGAAAGTAGAAGCCGCCCGTCGAGGTCTGGACTGTGAAACAAGTGTTCCCGTTATCTTCGACAACTATCTGAAACCGGAGACAATTGCTATGTTCGAAGCAATCGGTGTGATGACGAAAAAGGAGCTGGAAGCCCGCAACGAAGTAAAATGGGAAACTTACACGAAAAAGATTCAGATTGAAGCACGTGTATTAGGTGACCTGGCAATGAACCACATTATTCCGGTCGCTACTCAATATCAGACGGATCTGATTTATAATGTCTATAAAATGCAGTCCTTATTTCCGGCAGATAAAGCAGCCAGACTATCTGCCAAGAATCTGGAACTGATCGAAGAAATCGCCGACCGCACCGCCTTCATCAAAGAGCACGTAGATGCAATGATTGAAGCCCGAAAAGTGGCGAACAAGATCGAAAGCGAACGTGAAAAAGCGATCGCTTACCACGATACAATCGTTCCGGCACTGGAAGAGATTCGTTACCACATTGACAAGCTGGAACTGATCGTAGACAACCAGATGTGGACACTGCCGAAATACAGAGAACTGTTGTTTGTAAGATAAAAAAGAAATGCTGAATGGAGAATATCTTCATTCAGCATTAAGATAGAAATTATCTATTTCTTTTGTTGGTTGTTTTAAGTTTGCAGGGGAGGGGTACCGTGACGGTAGTCCTCTTCTTTTTTTATTCTATAATCTTAGCATCCTCAATATCCTCATCGTGAGGCGTAAACGGAGTCTTAGGACGACGGCGTGCAAACTTGATCAGTTCGGACAGAGAATAAACCAAGCTACTGATACCGATAATAATGAAAGCAGTATTACGTGCTCCCGTCGGATTGAACAGCGCAATAACACCTGCGATAAGAATCAATGAAGGCACCAGATAGAAAATCCCCGGAACAGGTGTCCAGCGACGGGCCATCGACAAAGAAGCGATCTGCTGCACACCTCCCATGATCAGGATAAAGCCTAAAAGGAACATCAGGACGTCCGCAAAAAACTCAGGCATCACAATCAGCCAAAGTCCGAATAACAAACTGCCGATTCCCTCGATAGGAAAACGGGGAGCCGGTTCATGTTCCGATCTTTTCCGTCCGAAAAAGCTAAAAAGACTGATGACACCGGGAATCAAAAAAGCCACTCCTATCGTAATGACAATATAACTAGCTGCTGTATTCGGCCAAAGTACCAACACCAGACCTATGACAAGCGCAAACAAAATGCGAACCAGAGAGTAATTCATTGTTTTCATATATTCTATATTTTTTAACGAAGTACATTTCAATACTTTTGCGAATATAAGTGTTTCTATTCACATATAAAAATAACAAACGTAGATTGTAATAAGTTCGTAACAAAATCGTTATAGCCATTACACCTCACTTAAATACTTTTGCAAAAAAATAATAAACAGGTTTTTCATCATGAAATCAAGCGAAACAAAAAAGAAGTGCCCTTATGTAGAACGTGACATCAGCTGGATGTACTTCAATCAGCGTATCCTGCTCGAAGCTACCCGTCCGGAAGTACCTCTTCTGGAACGCCTGACTTTTCTTGGCATCTATTCCAATAATCTGGATGAGTTTTTCCGTGTCCGCGTAGCCACGCTGAACCGGATCATCGAATATGCAGATAAAAACATACAGAAAGAACAAGAAACGGCTACACGCACACTGAAGCAGATAAGCAAACTACACAACCGCTTCTACGAACAATTTGAAGAAACTTTCGCTTCTATCATGGAAGAACTGAAGAAGGAGAACATCTGCGTCATCAAAGACACCGAAATGACGGATGACCAAAAGACATTTATCACCTCCTTCTATCGCAATAAACTGAATGGCTCCACCACCCCTCTTTTCCTCAACGGAGCCCGACCGCTGGACGACCAGACTGACGAAGATATTTATCTCGCCATCCGCCTGCTTCGTAAAGACGAAACAGGAAAAATAAAAGAGAAAGATTATGCAGTGATCGAATTGCCCACCGAAGAATACGGCCGTTTTATCCAATTGCCGGACTCGGAGGGGAAAACATATCTGATGTTTCTCGATGATGTGATCCGCTATTGTCTGCCGTTGATTTTTGTCGGCATGAAATATACGGATTACGAGGCATATACCTTTAAATTCACCAAAGACGCGGAAATGGAGATAGACAGCGACCTGCGGACAGGCGTACTTCAGAAGATTTCAAAAGGAGTGAAAAGCCGGAAGAGAGGAGAACCGATTCGATTCGTTTATGACGAACAGATTCCCAAAGATTTACTGAAAAGATTAGTTGACCGGCTGAATGTAGACAAAAACGACACCCGTGTGGCAGGAGGACGCTATCATAACTTCAAAGACTTGATGAAATTTCCGGTGTGCGGTCGCTACGACTTAAAGTATCCCGTCTGGGAACCGGTTTTCAAACCCGAACTAAACGGCAAAGAAAGCCTGCTCACATTGATTCGTCAGAAGGACCGCTCCCTGCATTATCCATTCCATAGCTTCGATACTTTTATCCGCGTACTTCGTGAAGCAGCCATCAGCAAAGAAGTTAAAAGCATCAAGATGACACTTTACCGGCTCGCTAAAGAATCAAAAGTGATCAAAGCACTGATCTGCGCAGCCAAAAACGGGAAGAAAGTAACGGTGGTCATCGAACTACTGGCACGTTTCGACGAAGCATCCAACATCAACTGGAGCAAAAGAATGCAGGACGCAGGCATCCATGTTATCTTCGGAGTGGAGGGACTGAAGATTCATTCCAAACTGGTACATATCGGTACCCGTCACGGAGACATTGCCTGCATCAGCACAGGAAACTTTCATGAAGGAAACGCACGTATGTATACCGATTATACCATCATGACCGCCCATCGCCCGCTGGTACGGGAAGTGAATGCCGTTTTCGATTTTATCGAGAAACCATACACTCCCGTCAATTTCAAAGAATTACTGGTTTCGCCCAACGATATGCGCAAACGTCTGATTGCTCTCATCAACAAGGAAATAAAGAACAAGGAACAAGGGAAAGAAGCCTATATTCTGGCAAAAGTAAACCATATTACCGACCGTGCGCTTATAGAAAAACTCTACGAAGCCTCGACAGCCGGAGTTCAGGTGGAACTGGTAGTACGCGGCAACTGTTCGCTGGTGACAGGCATCGCAGGTATCAGTGAAAATATCCATATCAACGGTATTATCGACCGATATCTTGAACACTCCCGTATCTTTATCTTTGCCAATGGCGGAGAAGAAAAATATTATATCGGTTCTGCCGACTGGATGCCCCGCAATCTTGATAACCGGATCGAAGTACTGGCTCCGGTGTACGACAAAGAAATACAGGCAGACTTAAAACGAATTGTCTGCTACGGATATCGGGATACAGCCAAAGGGCGTATCGTAGACGGTACCGGAGAAAACCGACCTTGGGAAAACCGGCCTTCCACACTCTGCAAAGACTTCACTCCTGCCCTTGCCGAAGCAGAGACAGCCACTGTCGTATTCCGTTCGCAAGAAGAATTATATAGAAGATACAAGAATACATTATGATAAGTATGAAGAAAGTTAATTATGCAGCTATCGACATAGGTTCGAATGCCGTGCGGCTATTGATAAAATGCGTAAACGAAGAAAACGCTCCCGAATTAATGAGCAAGGTACAACTCATCCGTATCCCCTTACGACTGGGAGAAGATGCTTTTACCATGGGAGTTATTTCTGCTGAAAAAGAAAAGAAACTGATCCGGCTGATGAAAGCCTACAAACAGTTGATGAAGATATATGATGTAGTAGATTACCGTGCCTGTGCTACGTCCGCCATGCGTGACGCACGCAACGGAAAGGACATCGCCCGACAAATAGCCAGGAAAACAGGTATCCGCGTAGATATCATCGACGGACAAGAAGAAGCACACATTGTATATGACAACCATATCGAGCAACTTTTTGCTTCCGGACAAAACTACCTGTATGTAGATGTCGGTGGTGGCAGTACCGAGATTAATCTGATCAGTAACGGTGAACTGAAAAATTCCCGTTCATACAATATCGGAACGGTTCGTATGCTCAGCGGCATGGTGAAAGAAGAAGAAAAAGAGGCTTTACGCACCGACCTCATAGGGCTTGCTGCGGAATACGCGCCTATCAGCATCATCGGTTCGGGAGGAAACATCAATAAACTTTTTCGTCTGGCAGACAAGAAAGACAAAAAGGCTTCCCTCCTACCCGTCGAATCACTACGTGAAATTTACGAAGCATTGCAAGCTCTTCCTGCCGAGCAACGTATCAAACAGTATAAGCTAAAACCTGATCGGGCGGATGTCATCGTTCCGGCTGCGGAGATATTTCTGGAAGTAGCTACGAATGTGAAAGCTACCGGAATCATTGTACCTACCATCGGACTGTCCGACGGGATTATCGACAGCCTGTACACTCAGAAGATGAATACACCTGTCACACCACAGATTCAATAAATAGATAAAAGGCTCCTGATATCCGAATGACAACTTATTTGCATCAGGAGCCTTTTTCTATAATTTCCATCTTTCTTCATGTATAAAATGACAGTTTGTAAGATAAGTCTGTTTTTGACAGTTTGTAATTCGTAATGTATCAAGAAGAGCTTCTTTAGCCGGTCATACTACTATTGATATTTTTTCGCGAATGTAGGGAAATTAGCATATATCAGAAATTCAGCATTTGCATCCAACCCTGTGCTTATTAACAAATAATAGTCTACTTACATATCTATATGATTACATTTTCATTGATTCTGTTTATTTTCAACATTAAGCACTTAAACTTTCCAAAGAGCGAAATAGAAAACAGAGAAGACTAAAAGTATTAAATAAAGACAGTTTTATCGGTATGATGACACTATAGCAATGGTTTACTTACTTCATACCTACCTTTTAGTAACACCATCCGCATCTCTTGGTTACTTCATCCGCATCTTTTTCACAAACAATACGGTGTTTTTCATCAAACCATACGGTCATTTTATGCAAATCAACCGTATATTTGCGGTAATTCAACCATCTTTCCAAACTAACAGAAGATTATTAAAAAACAGGCAGGAAAGCAAATCGAGTCTTTCTACAAACAAATGACAGAATAAAGACTTATCACTGAACATTATGATAAAGGCAATCATCAATACCTGCACTCAAATAGTCTCTAAAATATAATATGCAATATATTACTTTTTTCACTTTTCTATTAGATGGAAGAAAAAACTGCCTGTTTCTTTTGTAGGGAATTAAACAAAACCGTATTTTTAGAGACAATAATTATAGTTTATAAAGCAAGAATGTCTGATATACATACATTTATTAGGTGACTGTGAAGGACTTGATAAATATTATTTAGTAACAGTTGATTTGATGGAGCTATATAGTATAACAGACCATGATGACTTACTTTATATTGATGTGAGAGGAAATGAAATAAAAAAGTTAACAACAAGCGAATAAGCGACCCTAATAGTCGGCTATTCACCAACCATTACCTGTAAACTAAAGAATCATAGAATGGATAAAATTACAGCAATAAAAAAACAGCTTGTAAAGAAAGCAACAAACTTCACCACAGGTGGATTCAGACCAACAAACTCTAACACAGAAAGTTGGATTGGACGAGTTTATCTTTATAAAGAAGATGAAGAAATTCCAACCGATAACAATGGTAAATTAATGATCCCATTATTTCAGGTTTGTCTTGAAAGTCTGCCCTATGTTCCGGCAAGCCTGCATGACACTAAAGTGCTGACTATTTTTGCGTCTGCTGATATACCTATGGATTTAGTAACAAATGGGAATAACTGGCTTATTCGGGAATATAAAATGAATGATGTATTAATCGTAAAAGATTTAGTAAATAAAGCATCATTCGTAAAGCCATTTCCATTGAAAAGCCAATTGATTGAAGAAGATTATCCCGTATGGGATGGAGGAGGCATACCCGCTGAAATAGAAAGTGAACTTCTTGAAATGGAAGAATCGGGAGAAATAACCGATTATTTCGATTATGTGGAAATAAACGAAGGACATAAAATAGGTGGTTATCCTAACTTTATTCAATCGGGAATAGACTTTGGTGAAGGATATGAATTTCTGATTCAAATAGCGTCAGATGAAAAAGCAAATCTGGAAATTGTGGATAGTGGAAATATGTATTTCGCTAAAAACAGCCAAACAGGAGACTGGAAACTCTATTGCGATTTTTATTAATAAACAATAGATATTGGAGGATATAAATGAATACAGATTATAAAGTTGGTGATTTAATTTATGATGCAAATATTTATGACGGGATGAATACCGACCTATCTGATTTGCAATTTTATAAGCGGTGGCTACCCCAAAGTAAAGGTGCCCGAATACTCGAACTTTGTTGTGGAACAGGCAGGCTTACTCTTCCAATTGCAAGGGATGGATATGATATTAGTGGTGTTGATTACACTCCCTCAATGCTTGCCCAAGCAAGACTCAAAGCTTCCGAAGCAGGATTAGAAATCAACTTCATTGAAGCAGATATCAGGACTTTAAATCTACAAGAAAAATACGACCTTATTTTTATTCCATTTAATTCAATCCATCATTTATATAAGAATGAGGACTTATTTAAAGTATTTAATGTCGTTAAAAACCACCTCAAAGACGGAGGTTTATTCTTATTAGATTGCTTCAATCCGAATATTCAATATATCGTTGAAGGCGAAAAAGAACAGAAGGAAATTGCTGCATATACCACTGACGACGGAAGAGAAGTATTGATAAAACAAAAGATGCGATATGAAAATAAAACTCAGATTAATCGCATTGAATGGCATTATTATATCAATGGTAAATTCAATTCTATCCAAAATTTGGATATGAGAATGTTTTTCCCTCAAGAACTGGATTCATACTTGAAATGGAATGGTTTTAATATTATCCATAAGTATGGAGGATTTGGAGAAGAAGCATTTAATGATAACTCGGAAAAACAGGTGTTTGTTTGTCAATGAAAATCTGCTGCATAACAATAACCTTCCTATATTGATATAGCAACTGCCCTGTAATCTGATATCAGACTACAGGGCAGTTGCTATAACGTTATGCTAATTCCCTTCTATCTGTCAGAATGGGAAAATCAGAGGCAGCACCAATATCATCACAATTCCCATGATAATCTGCAACGGTAATCCCACTTTTATATAATCCATAAAAGTATATTGTCCGGCAGGCATCACCAGCGCATTAGGCGGTGTAGAGAACGGAGAAGCGAAACACATACTTGCACCCACCGTCACGGCAAACAGGAAAGGAACCGGACTAACTCCGATCTGCATAGCACTTTGCAAAGCAATCGGGGCAAGCAAGACAGCAGTAGCGGTATTACTGATAAACATAGTCATTAATGACGTTGTAAAATAAATACCAGCCATCAATGCTACCGGTCCGTAAGATCCAAGCCCACTTACCAAAGTATTGGAGATGTACTCCGAAGCGCCTGTTTTCTCTAATGCCAAAGACATAGGAAGCATAGCTGCAATCAATACAATACTTTCCCAGTTGATTGTTTTGTAAGCTGCTTCCACATTACGGAAACATCCCGTCAGAACCATCAGGATACCAGCTATCATAACTGCCGTAACCGGCGCAACCGGAATAAAATCGAATACCATCATTGCCACCATCAATACCATGATAGCAGCAGCAACGGGTGCTTTATAGTCCAACGTTACTTTAGCCGCTTCTGCCAAAGGCTGTCCCAACACCACCCAATCCGAATCTTCCTTACTAAGCCGGGCAATATTACTCCACGTCCCCTGCACTAAAAGCACATCACCACTATGAATCCGCTCATTACCCAAATCCTGCAACAGATATTCCTTTTTACGACGGATACCTAATACATTCACATTAAACTTATCACGGAATCCGGACTCTTTAATAGTCTGATTGACCAGATTGGAAGCAGGCATCAATACAATTTCGGCAATACCGATATCATAAAAATCAAGCGAATTAGTAGTGCTTCTTGTCTCTTCCGTAGCATGATCATCAAGGATATCCAGCAGATAATCTTCGGCAAACTGCTGCACTTTATCAAATTCTCCCGTCACATACAGAATATCTTCCGCTTCCAGCATAGTATCCGGTTCGGCAAGTTTCTGAGTAATAGTCTTCAGAAAACGGTGCTGCGAAGCGTCTCCACGACGGACTTCCATAATATTAAGTCCATATTTACGACGAATATCCAGATCGAGGATGGTCTTTCCCAAAAGGCGGGAGTCTTTGATCACCTGCATACGGAACAGATTACTGGAAAGACCATATTCATTCACCAACTGTTTCAGTGACTTACCCGAACGGCTGTTATCATCTTTCTGTCCTTTTTTAGAAAGAAACCATTTACTAAGCGGCATCAGAACCAACGTACCGACAGCCACACTTACCAGACCTACGGGCAGGAAAGTAAAGAAAGAAAGCGGTTCGAAGCCTGCGGAAGTCAATGTATTTTGTATAACAAGGTTGGGCGGTGTACCGATCAGCGTCATCATGCCTCCCATACTACTGGCAAAGGCCAACGGCATCAGCAACCGGCTCGGATTCATTTTGGCGCTCATCGCCAGACTGACCACAATGGGAAGCATCAATGCCACCGTCCCGGTATTACTGACAAACGCACCGATAGCGGAAGTTACCAGCATAACAAGCAAGAACAGGCGAATTTCACTGTTTCCAGCAAGTTTAAGAATACGCGAACTAATCATTTTTGCCAGTCCTGTCTGAAAAATAGCTCCGCCCACGACAAACAGTCCGATCATCATAATGACTACCGAATTGGAGAAACCGGAAAGGGCTTCGTCGGGTGTTAATATCTGAAAGATAAGCAAAGCTACCAATGCACATAGTGCCACAAGATCCGAGCGTATCTTACCGTTTACAAAAAAGATAGCCGAAAGAACGAGAATGATAATGGTTATCAACATAAGCAAAAAATAAAATGATTGTTTTATCCTGAATGTATCAAAGATTTATTTTGGAAGAGCAAAATTAAAAAATACTTTGCCGTTATAAAAACAAATTAGAATTGTTTTTGGTTCACGGGACATCATTTAATATTTTAATACATTCTTACTCTTTACGAAAATGCGTTCCATTAAAAACATTTTAAAACCAAACCGGAAATAGAAGGCACCAAAGTTCTACTAATCAGACAAGGTATTCCTTTTAGAAAGGTTTCATAAGGCTGACATACAATATATTTCAGAAATTCCCTTTGTGAATTACAAAAAATGCATATATTTACCACAGATTTAGTACAAACATAAATTATGGCAAACAATATACTATCCGTTATATGGATTACAGACCAGCATTGGAGTTATTATTATTTACTAATAGGCTTTTTACTCCTGATCATCTGCTTTTTATTATACAGACTACGACAACTTAAAAAGAATATAGGAAAAGAACAGGATTACTATCATTCTTTATTCGATATACTCGATAACCTCCCTTTCCCTATTATGGTAAAAGATATCCAGGATAGTTTCCGATACTATTACTGGAACAAAGGATCCGAACTGCAATCCGGCATTAAGCGGGAAGAAGCAGTAGGATGCACAGATTATGAAATCTATGGAGAAGAACGGGGCAGAAGATACCGGGATGTAGATGAATCACTTGTACAGGCAGGCAAGGTATACCGTGCAGAAGAAAGCTACAGCACAGTAGACGGAATAGTACATGATACGATTGCCGTAAAATCGATTATCAAATGGAAGGAAAAGAAAAAATGGCTGTTAGTGACCCGATGGGACATCACCCGGCTAAAAACTTACGAACGGGAACTGATCGCCGCTAAAGAAGAACTGGAAAAAGCGCTGAACAAACAAAAGTTAGCCTTGAAGAGCGTCAACTTCGGGCTCATCTATATCGATAAAAATTATCTGGTACAATGGGAAGAAACAACGCAAATTGCCAGCCTCGTGAAAGGAAGGCATTATACACCGGGACAAATCTGTTACAAAACAAGTGCACTCCGGGATACTCCATGCGGACAATGCGCCTTTCAGAAAGCGATTGAACAAGGAAAAATCATACGCCATACCATCCGGATAGATCAGGTAGACTTTGAGGTGACAGCTACTCCGGTTTATGATAATGAAGGAACAGAAATCATCGGTGGTCTGTTGCGCTTCGAAGACATCACCGAAAAGGTAAAAATGGACAAGATGCTACAGGAAGCAAAAGAAAAAGCAGAAGAATCAAACCGTCTGAAATCAGCTTTTCTTGCCAACATGAGTCATGAGATACGTACTCCATTGAATGCGATTATTGGATTCTCTGACATGATTTGCCAAACAGGTGAAGAGGAAGAGAAACAGGAATACATGAAGATAGTGTCCAGTAACAATGAATTATTACTGCAATTGATAGATGATATTCTCGATCTTTCCAAAATCGAAGCCGGTACGATGGAATTTACCCTTGCCCCTACCGATATCAATGATCTGATGGAGGGCATTTGCAGGCAAATGCAGGAGAAAAACACTTCCCCCGACGTGGCAATCACCTTCACGGAGAAAGCGGAAGAATGTATTCTCAACACAGACCGCGTACGTCTTTCGCAAGTAATCATCAACTTCACAAACAATGCGATGAAGTTCACTCCGAAAGGTTCCATTCAAATGGGATACCGGATTGACGAAGCAAAAGATGAAATCTACTTCTATGTAAAAGACACGGGAATCGGAGAAATCGATGTGAGAGGAATGAGGGGCGATGAGGCATTGCAAAGCGTGACTTAT
>OGXE01003203.1_pt1 | contig 11270 bp, 10 predicted proteins | sample 1576181 | NCBI WGS metagenome assembly OGXE01 (sample SAMEA3541478, study PRJEB24748) | human gut metagenome | biome: human gut; feature: human-associated habitat; material: faeces | place: China | collected 2012 | reverse complement strand
CACCGTCGGTGCCGACTATATGCACGACTATCTCTTTAACACTTAGGCCCGGTGTGCCCTTTTCCGGGGCTGGGTGGCATCCGTACCCCTGCCGTCCCTCCCGGCGATTTGTGGGGGCTTTGTGCGGGCCGTTCCTAAAATGAGCAGTGACCGTCCTGCGTTGATGGCCTCTCACTTTCGCCTTTAGCGAGGGTGAACCGAGGGGTCGAAAACAGTGCAGGATAAAGAGCGGGGGTCGCAAAGCGTCCCCCGCTCGGCTCACACCGCCCCGCAATGCGGGCCGGGGAACGGTTTTGCGGGGGTCACTTTTCAGGGGATGGGATCACACCGGGGGTCACCACGGCTGGAATGGCCCATCACTTCGGCGTTTATCCGGCATTATAACAGGGATATGGACAGAAAAGGAGGCACAAAAGCAAAGTATGGGCGGCATTCAGCTTTGAAGTAAAGAAGCCTCTTAAAGAAAACGAATCCCTGGCCATGCAAAGGTCAGGGATTTTTGATTGGAGGAAAGTATGGCGAGAGAAAAAATCAAGTTCGCTCTGCGTATTGCTCCCGAAACACAGCAACTGGTCAAAGAACTCTGTGAAAGGGATAACTGCCAGAGCCAGAACGAGTTTATTGAAAAGGCAATCCGCTTCTATGCCGGCTATGTTTCCGGCAAGGAAGCCACAGCATATCTGCCGCCCGCACTGGTGGCAGCCATGCGCGGAACCGTCCAGGACAGTGAGAACCGCATCGCCCGCCTGCTCTTCAAACTGGCGGTGGAGGTCAACATGATGATGAATGTACTGGCGGCGGGCATGGAAATCAGTGACGAGGATCTCAAGACACTCCGCGCCCGGTCCGTCCGTGAAGTGAAGCAGACCAATGGGCGCATCAGCTTCAAGGACGCCATCGACTACCAGCGGGGCGTGGAGTGATGCACAAAGGTGGTGACAGTCTGTGCCGCGCCTGATTTTCAAGTGCCCCTACATCAAGGGCGGTACCTCCTCCGCCACCGCTCATCTTGAAAACTATGTGAAATATATGGCCACACGGAATGGTGTGGAGCGCATCGATCCGGGACGCAGTGAGTGGCCGGCCACCTCAAAGCAGAAAAAGATGGTGGAACAGATCCTGCGGGACTTCCCGCTCAGCCGTGGGATGTTTGAATACGAGGACTATGCGGCCGAGCCGACACGCACCAACGCATCGGAGTTCATCACTCGCGCTCTGGAGGACAACTATAACCAGATCGCCAAGAAGGATAACTATCTGAAGTACATCGCCACCCGCCCCCGCGCCCAGCGCGTCGGTTCCCATGGATTGTTTACCGGTGAGGAAGATCAGCTCGTACTGGCGCAGGTAGCGGAAGCGGTCGCGGCCCACCCCGGTAATGTGTGGCTGCCCATCATCTCTCTGCGGCGGGAAGACGCTGCCCGTCTCGGCTATGACAAGGCGGAAGAATGGAAAGCACTGCTCTCCAAGTATGCCATGGAAATGGCGGAGGCGATGAAGATCCCTTGGGAGGATTTCCGGTGGTACGCTGCATTCCATGATGAAGCACACCATCCCCATATCCACATGGTCTGCTACAGCGCCGATCCGTCGAAAGGCTTCCTCACCACGCAGGGCATCGCCCAAATCAAGTCGGGACTGGCAAAAGAGATCTTCCGGCAGGAGCTGACGGAGCTTTACCAGAAGCAGACCCAGAGTAGGGACACGCTGAATGAGGACGCCCGCTCTGTGCTGGAGCAGTTGATTGAACGGATGTGGAGCGGCGCCGTGGTCAACCACCGCATGGAGAAGCTCATGGAGCATCTGGCGGAACGCCTGCGGCACACCGGAGGCAGGAAGCAGTACGGCTACCTCAAGGCTCCGCTGAAGGCCGTGGTGGATGAGATTGTGGACGAGCTGGCCAAAGAGCCATGTGTCGCCGCAGCCTATGCCCTGTGGTATGAACTGCGGGAAGATGTGCTGCGCACCTACAAGGACGACCTGCCTCCACGCCTTCCCCTTTCCCAGCAGAAGGAATTCAAGCGGATCAAAAACATCGTCATTGAGGAAGCGGTAACACTGGGGGCGCGCCAGCAGGTTTTCCATCCAGATGACCAGCAAGACCGTGTCCCTGTGGAGGACCAGGAAGAAGCGCCGCTGCCGGAGGCGCCCCAGCCTGATAATGACTGGAATGATTTCTCGGAGTCCCCACCGGACGATGTCCCAGACAAAACGGTGTCTGCGCCAGCCAAAGCGCAGATGAACTGGAGCGATGAGTACCGCCTGGCCCGCCGCTGTTTGTTTGGCGGCAAGGATCAGCCCCAGGATCTTGAGCAGGCGTTTACCCTGTTCCAACAGGAGGCGCAAAAAGGCAATGCGCTGGCCATGCACGATCTGGGCCGGATGCTTGCGGACGGGCTGGGCCGGAAGATTGATATGCAGGCCGCCCATGTGTGGTACAGCAAGGCGCTGGCCGCTTTCTATGCTGTTGAGAGGCAGAAGAAAAAACGCTATGCGGAGTACCGGATCGGCAAACTGTATGCCGCGGGCCTCGGCTGTGAGCAGGACTATGGTGATGCCGCCCGGTGGTTCCAACTTTCCGCAGACAAAGGGTACAAGTATGCGCAATATTCCCTTGCCGGCCTGTTTCGCCGTGGACAGGGTGTGGAACAGGACGATGCGCGGGCGCTGGAGTTATACACAGCCTCCGCACAGCAGGACTTCCCCTATGCCGCCTACGAGTTAGGAAAGATGTATCGGGACGGCATTGGCTGTGAGAAGGACGCCGAAGCGTCGGAACAGTGGTACCGGCAAGCCTTCGCCGGATTTCTCGAATTGGAACAGCAGAGCCATGACGATAAATTGCAGTACCGCATCGGATGGATGCTCCTCCATGGTGTAGGGACTGGTAAAGATGAGACGGCAGCCAGGGAGTGGTTTGAACAGGCGTCCAAACTGGACAATCCCCACGCGCAGTACCAACTGGCCCGGATGATTTTCAATGATCCATCCTCTACACCGGAGCAGACAGCCCAGGCATTGGAGCGGCTGACAAAGGCGGCGGAAGCCGGCCAGGACTGTGCTCAATACGCGCTCGGCAAAATCTATCGGGATGGTCAGGGCGTGGAAAAAGACATTCAAAAGGCGGTGGCTCTGTTCACACTTGCGGCAACGAAGGAAAACAGCTTCGCCGCCTTTGCTCTTGGCAAGCTGTATCTTGCCGGTGACGCAGCCCTGCCCAGAGACCCGGCGGCCGCACTGAAATGGCTCACATACGCTGCGGAACTTGGGAACCAGTTTGCCCAGTACCGCCTGGGAAAACTGCTGCTGAAGGGAGACGACGGTATCCCAAAGGATGTAATAACCGCCATCCGCTGGCTTACTGCCGCGGCCAAACAGGAGAACGGGTATGCGGAATACGTCCTGGCTCTGGTCTATCTCACAGGAGAAGATGCACCCAAAGACAGCGTAAAAGCACTAAGTCTGCTGAAGCGGTCAGCAGGCCGGGGTAATCAGTTTGCGCAGTACCGGCTGGGCAAGCTGCTGCTCCAGGGGGAAGATGCGCCAAAGGATGTGAAAGCCGCCATCCGCTGGCTCACCGCCGCAGCGGAACAGGGCAATCAATACGCCCAGTATGCCCTCGGCAAGCTCTATCTGCTTGGGAAGGAGGTCCCAAAAGATAGATCCAGTGCGATCAAGTGGTTCCAGCTGGCAGCGGATCAGGGCAATGAATATGCTCAATATTTCCTGAAACACATGGATGACCGCTTGGGCCAGCCTCCTGTGGCGGCCGTCATTTCGCTGTTCCACCATCTGGCCAACATTTTCCAGGAGCAAAACCAACCACCGCCCTCCGGTGGCGTTCGGGTCGCGGTGGATCGGAAGCTCCTACGAAAAATCAAGGCGAAGAAGATCGCTCAGGGCCACAAGGCGGATGACCATGAGCCGGAAATGCAGCTATAAGGGAGGTAATCTTTTGAAACAGAAAGTGCAGTTTAAACAGCAGATTTTATTGGCGCAGCCAAAAGGCATTCAAGGGCTGAAAAGGCAAAAGCCAATCCCGTGCAGACCTGTTCTGTTCCACCGGAAACTCAAGGGAAGGAATCAGTGAGAGGCATATGAGGTATGAACCTGCGGACTCCCATTAATAGCCTCTGGAGCTTCAACAAGAAGTTCTGAAATCTTTTTCTCTTTTTCAGTTACCCTTTCAGGCACCTTTCCAGTCACACTATCGCTGTGGTCTATGGGCGTTGGGATCAAGTCCAAGAGCTCCGAAAGATGCCAACCAACCGAATGAATTAACACAGATTTGAGAGGCCGCATACTGCGGTCTCTTTTTTGATAAGGAGGGATGTAGCGTGCCATATATCCACTTCACAGAGGACCAAAAACTCCGTGCCAACTCCGTTGACCTGGTGGAGTTCCTGCGCCGGCAGGGAGAGAAACTCATCTCCTCCGGCCAGGACAAACGCCTCACCTCAGATCACAGTATTACTGTGCATGGGAATGAGTGGTATGATCATGCTGCAGAAAGGGGTGGCCATGCAATCTCCTTTGTCCAAAATTTCTACGGCCTGACTTACCCTGAAGCAGTGACCCGTCTGCTCAATGGTGAACAGGGGGAGGTGTATATACCGGCGGAGAAAAAAGAAAAAGAGCCGCCAAAGGAATTTGCCCTGCCTCCCTCAAACCAGGCCATGCGGCGGGTATATGCTTATCTGCTCCAGCAGAGGCACATCAGCCGGGAGGTACTAAGCGCTTTCGCACAGAAGGGACTGATCTATGAGAGCCGGGAATTGTCCATAGATCAGACAAAGGTGTATCACAACGCCGTGTTCGTCGGATTCGATGAACGCGGCGTTGCCCGTCATGCCCACAAGCGGGGGCTCTATACCCAAGGCAAAAGCTACCGGGGCAACATAGAGGGCAGTGATCCCCGGTGCAGTTTCCACTGGGTCGGTACCAGCGACCGTCTCTATGTATTCGAGGCCCCCATCGATCTGCTTGCCTTTCTCACCCTGTACCCGGACGGCTGGCAGCAGCACAGCTATGTGGCTCTCTGTGGTACGGCGGAACATGCCATGCTGTGGATGCTGGAGAAAAATCCAAATCTGCGGAAAACCATCCTCTGCCTGGACCACGACGCTGCCGGAATTGAGGCCGTCGGCCGGCTCTCGGATGTTCTGCGGGAGCATGGCTATTCTCAAATTGCCCCGCTGCAATCCGAATACAAAGACTGGGACGAGGATCTGAAAGCGCGGCATGGACTGGAGGCACAGCCCGCCGAGGAGCATCCGCAGTTTGTGGCGGCAGACCTCGTCTGCCAGCGAATCGGGACCAGGTGCAAGGAAGTTCAGCCGGACCGGGCGGCTTATCAAATCCCCGGCCTGCTCCTGCAGTACCGGAACGACCTTCATTGGGGACGCTTTGACCAGGCGATGGAGCACATGGAAACCATGGCGGCGCTGTCCCTCTCGGTGGTGCTGCGGGAGTGCAAACAGATGGGTACCGCGCTGACCGTTGAGCAGGGAGTCCGGTTTTTAGAAAGCCACATCCTGCCTCACCAGAACCGGAGTATCCTCAAGAACCGGGCGGATGAGATCGCCATGCAATTCCAAAGCGTATTGGCCAAGAACAATCGCCAGGGTATCCGTACCCAGGCAGAGAAAAAAGAGGTGGCCAGCGCATGGCTGGAGCTGGCCATCTCCTGTGCCAAGGTGCCGGTCAAGTACGAGGCCGACGAGATCAAACGGCGGCAGAAAGAGGAAAAGACCCAGAGGGAAACTGAGCCAGTGATGGCCTAAGCCTGAAACAGCAAAGCGGAGGAATGGCTCAGTCCCACTCCTCCGCATCTTCCTGGCTGCTTGTTTGTCTGCTGAGATATTCTGCCCGCTCCTGCTTATTGGCTGGCCGGGTTGCCTGCTTTCCACAGTCCGGGCATTGCTCCGGCAGTTCCGGCGCCTCAAACAGATAGTAGCAATGGTCACATGCGCAAATCAAAGCAATCACCTCATACCAATTTATTATAGCAGACAAAGCGAAAACTGAACATCCCCTTCTGATATTAAGGCGTAGATATCAAAAGGAGGATCATGTGCCAACGCAAGTTATAACACTTATCGTGGTAGGCGCCATCATGTTTCTCGTGATCGGCGGCCTCGCGTTTCTCTCCCATTACTATACCCTTGACGGAATCAAATCCAAGACTGTGGGCGACGGCCAGCACGGAACCGCACGCTGGGCTACCAAACAGGAGATTCGGCAGACCTATGCCCATGTCCCTTTTGAACCAGAGCTGTGGCGCAAGGGAGAGCATCTGCCGGAAAAGCAGGGCCTTGTCCTTGGCTGCGAAGGGCCCAAAGACCATGTTACAGCTCTGGTGGACACCGATGACATCCACGCCATGGTCACCGCCGCCAGCGGCGCCGGAAAGACCGCGTTCTTTTTGTACCCCAACATCGAATATGCTCTCGCCAGCGGGATGTCCTTCCTCTGCACGGATACCAAGGGCGACCTGTTCCGCAATTATGCCGGTATTGCCAAGGACTGCTACGGATACCAAATCGCCGTGTTGGATCTGCGTAATCCCACCCGCTCGGACGGCAACAACCTGCTTCATCTGATCAACAAGTACATGGATATCTATAAAGCCGACCCCAAAAACCTGGCGGCAAAGGCCAAGGCAGAGAAATACTCCAAGATCCTCGCCAAGACCCTCATCAACACCAGCGGCGGCGACAGCGCCCAGTATGGGCAGAATGCTTTTTTCTACGATTCCGCCGAGGGCCTTCTGACTGCCATGTTCCTGCTGGTGGCCGAGTACCTGCCCACCGAGGACGCGGACGGCAATCCCATTGAAAAGCGCCACATCGTGTCGGTGTTCAAGTTGGTGCAGGAACTGCTGGCCCCCAGCCGGGTGAAGGGAAAGAATCAGTTCCAGCTCCTGCTGGAAAAGCTCCCGCCTAATCATAAGGCCCGCTGGTTTGCCGGGTCCGCCCTCAACACGGCGGAGCAGGCCATGGCCTCCGTGATCTCAACGGTACTGTCCCGCCTAAACGCCTTCCTCGACTCGGAGATGGAGCAGATCCTCTGCTTTGACACCGCCATTGACGCGGAGAAGTTTTGCAATGAGAAATCCGCCATCTTTATCGTACTGCCCGAGGAGGACCAGACCAAGTATTTTATGGTCAGCCTGATCCTCCAAAACCTGTATCGGGAGATCCTCACTGTGGCCGACGAGAACGGCGGCCGGCTCAAGAACCGGGTGGTCTTCTTCGCGGACGAGTTGGGCACCTGCCCGCCCATTCAGTCGCTGGAACTGATGTTTTCCGCCTCCCGGTCCAGAGGACTCATGCTGGTGCCTATCGTCCAGAGCATTACGGGACAGCTGCAGAAAAACTATGGAAAAGAGGGCTCTGAGATCATCGTGGACAACTGCCAGGTCAACCTTTACGGCGGCTTCGCCCCGGCCAGTCAGACCGCGGTGGAACTGTCCAAATCTTTGGGCAGCCGGACGGTAATGAGCGGCAGTATCTCCCGCGGAAAAAACGATCCCAGCCAGTCCCTCCAGATGATGGAGCGTCCCCTCATGACCCCGGATGAACTTAAGTCCATGCCCAAGGGCAGCTTTATTGTGGCCAAGACCGGCGTCCACCCAATGAAGGTCAAACTGCGGCTGTTCCTTGACTGGGGCATCCGGTTCGGCATGCCCTATGAAGTACCGGAGAAGGCCCAGCGGTTCGTTGCCTATGCTGACAAACAGGAGTTGGAGGAGTCCATCATCCGCCGCCACTATGGGACGATTGTAATGGATAGTGAGCAGCCGCAGGGAGGCGGCACATCCGCTGGCGGTATGGCTCAGGGAATTCAGGCCGCACCGGATTCCCGCAAAACGGTATTTCGGCCTTGACGGAGGGAAACAGAATGAACAGCTTTAGAAATATCTACAATTCCAATCTAAGCCACAGAGCCAAGAGCGTCTATATGTACCTCAAGGATCGGGCAGACAGCGAGGGACGCTGCTGGCCGGCCATCAGAACCATTGCTCTGGAGTTGGGACTTTCCCGCTCTACGGTCAAGCGGGCGCTGGATGACCTCTGTAAAACCGGTCTGCTGCAAAAGTACCCACGCTGGCGGGAAAACGGGAGTCTTACTTCCAATCTGTATCATGTGGTATGACGGAGGTGTCCAATGCTGGTTGAGATCGATCTGCTGGATTATTTGGCTTATCAAATGGGATGCGGAGTTCTTTCCGATCTTCGGCTGTCTCAGCAAAGTGAACGGCTGCACAGGCTCACTGCCGCGATCCCTTTAGGTGCATGCAGCGAACGGGAATGGCTGGATGCGGCACAGTATTTGACAGGCCATGACTGCGCATCAGCACTGGAAGCAAGGAACCGTCTGGTGAGATAGCCTGTAAAAAGCAAACCCTCCCGCCAAGGGGAGGGTCTACATATCATGTGAACCGAGTCTCGGTTCATAATGAACCAACCAGAAGTGCCCACTCTAAGGATTTTATTTAAGACAGAAAATAACAAACAACATCTGGCCTTAAAGATTATACCGCCTTGCGTTGTGTCCGGCTTTTGAAATTTAATCGTCTTTCTGTGCAGCTGTAATGCTGACAGCAAAACCGTTGACCTCCACGCCATCTTCAGCAGGGATCAGGAGGTACTTGCGCCCGTTGATAATTTGAGTTTCCACCAGGTAACTATACTCTGGATCAGCAGAAATGGTGATCTCAGGTGTCTTGATCTCAAAACGGCTGCTGTCGATCAGGTTTGCCGGATTCAGGACAACCCCCGAACCAAACTGCTCGCCGCATTTTTCCTGGAATGCTGCCACCTGCTCATCCGCAATCCCGCAGCTTTGAAGGATTTGCCCTATTTCTGAGGCACTCATCTCCAGAGGTTCCGAACTCCCGCTCTCCCTGTGCTCCTTGATTTTCTCACGCAGCTGTTCATGAACAGTCTGCATCACTTCCAGACTGCAGTCAAACGCATCGCTCAGAGCTGACTGGAATGCTTCCTTCTGCTCAACAGCAGACATCGGCGCTTCCACATGGAAGATCGCGTCAATGAACTCCTGGTGAATTTCATTGGCCTTCCTGCTGTAAAAGAGAGCGTTATAGATATTTGCTGCCCGGTCATCGAATGCCGGGAACAGAAAACCCAGCTCGGGAGAAGCGACTGTTTGCCCGGCAGCGCAGTGGAATTCATTGTCACCGGGGAAGTATCCCAGTTCCACCTTGCCCTCCTTGATGGGGCACACCACACAGACGATGTAGGTGAACACCTCATCCGAGGCATCCGCTTGCAGGGAATCATCCTTGCCCCGATGGGGGACATCGTAGCTGTCACAGGCCAGGAGCAGCAGGTAACTGCTGTCCCCCATGTCCAGACTGTCAATTACCTTGTGGTAAAAGGTCTGGCGGGCCTCGTTGTCCTTAAGCTGGGAATCCCACAGTGTGGTGAGCAGGCGGTGTTCCTCACTGTCTGCTACCTGCTGAGTGGAGAATACGATATCAATGAGGTTTTTCCCCAGGGAGCCGGACAGTCCCTTCTTCAAAAGGCTCAAATACTTCTCGGACTCCTCCTGCGGCATCATGCCCAGGGATTCGTCCAGATCGGAAACGATCTCTTTACTGCTGTTGACATAGCATCCATAAACACGGCTGATGGCGCTTTTTTCCGGGCGAAAACGGCGCCGCAGCTCATTGATTTCTTTTTGGTTCATTTTTTCCTACCTCGCTTTGTAATCGGAACGGTTGGTAACAGACGATGAATTCCATTTTAGTGGAAAGAGCTTGAAATTTCAATAGCCGGAAGTTCTTTCCCCCAAGAGCGCAAAAAAGAAACCGCCCATGTCAGAAACTATCAGAAACTGACTGAGCGGCATATTTTTCATGTCAAACGCCAGTAGGAGCGGTTATTTTCTGATCCAGTCCAGAAAAACAACTACTTTCTCCAAGTCTTCATCCGGCAGGGCAAGCAGCTTCTTACCTATGATCCCACGCAGGGAATCCGGATCGTCCATAGGAGCAAAGAAAAGAGTTGGCGTCAAATCAAAGTATTCCATGATGTTGAACAGTTCTCGGAGAGAGGGCATAGAAATTCCATTGGTGATGCTTCTGATGTAGGAGCCGCTCTTTCCAAGCTCCAGGCTCATCCGATGCTCAGAAACGCCTTTCTGTTCCCGCAGCTCTGTGATGCGGTTCCGCACAAACGCTTCATAGCGGCGGTTATCGTCCATGATCCTCTCCCTCCAATCTCTACTTATTATTTTAATATAAGGGAGCGTCGCGGGTTCGCACTTAAATCATCAACTTTTGCTTCACACAACGAATAATTGGTGATATAATTATTAAAATAGGCGTTGGCTTTATAGTTCTATTATGAATCACAATCAATAAAATATGACTGCGACTGTGTATGAGGGCTGTCAGATGGGAAGCTGCTTCTTTATAGGGCATAGGGAGACACCAGATCGGGTGTACCCAACCCTGCTTGAAACCATAGAGCGCCATATCACGGAATATGGCGTATCTGAATTTGTGGTGGGGCAGTATGGCAACTTCGACCGTCTGGTGATCCGGGCACTGTCGCAGGCCAAGCGAGCGCACCCGGATATTACGCTGATGCTGATGACCCCATATTACCCAGTCAACAGAAATGTGGATCTGCCAGAGGCGTTCGACGCTCTGTTCTATCCGCCGGATCTGGAAACGGTCCCCAAACGGCTTGCCATCGTCCGCGCAAACCGGTATATGGTGGAGCGCAGCGATTTTCTCATCGCCTATGTGCGGCATCCGGCCAGCAATGCCAGAGAACTGCTGGAGTATGCCGGGACAGGAAAGAGAAAGGGAAAAATCCACATCACAAATTTGGCTGAGGAGCAAATCTCTCTTCCACAGAAAACAGATGATGTGATATAATAAAATAGTAAAGTATACCTATTTAGAAATTTGTAACCCGAGGTCTTGCTATGGAAGAAAAACTGGGACAGTCCACGGCTGTTCTGTTCAAATATGAAAAATTGATTTTGGCTGAAGAAGAAACCACATCCGCTGGTGGATGTGGCGTCTCCCTTACGGCCTTTTCGCGCCCTGCGTCAGCCTGTCCGAGTGACAGGGTGTCGCGGGGCACTTTTGCTGCTTAGGCCATGCGTTGGTTTGTGTAAGCCACAAGAGTTGCACTTTTTAGAAAACAATGTTTTCTTGCATAAGTGGCGACAGGAAAGGAGAAGGCGATGGATCAAATAGCGCAAAAGGGTCGGCAAAAGAGGGAAATCCC
>OGXE01003202.1_pt1 | contig 11270 bp, 10 predicted proteins | sample 1576181 | NCBI WGS metagenome assembly OGXE01 (sample SAMEA3541478, study PRJEB24748) | human gut metagenome | biome: human gut; feature: human-associated habitat; material: faeces | place: China | collected 2012 | reverse complement strand
AAATAATAAATACCACGTTTGGTTGCTTCATATAAATCCCCCCGGAATGGTCACAGGCACCGTACCAAGACAATAACGCAAGCGCAGCAAAAAGTTCACTCCATGTTCCACGGTGACTGTCGCTTATTGGGAAGCGTTTTCCCCTCGTCAATCGCCTGCAAGCCCGCCCTGTGTGAGGCCCTTGACGTAATATTTTCGAATGGCAATACCAAAGAATATTACCGGCAGCGCAATTACAATGGCACCAGCGGCAATGACACCCCAATTCATTTTTTCGAATACGATGAAAATTATGTATCTTCCTTCCCTAACCCTTCACCTCTCCTCCTGAGATTTGCTCCCGGCATACAGCAAGAACAAAGCTCAAGATTTCCTTCCTTTTTAGTTGACAGTCTTCCTGATGGCTGGGGTCTCTTGCTCATGGATAAAGAGTTCAGAAAGCAAGGGAGAGCCCTCAGAGAAATATCCTATATAGACAGACTGAGATATGTTGGAAATAATTCCATGGGTTCGCTGAGTTTTTCACCACAGGAATCTGAGGAGTTCATTGGTAAAAGCCTTGAAATCATCGGCATAGAAAAACTCAATCAGAATGCACTTGCTATTTTTGAAGAAGATAGTCACGATGTTTTAGAAACTCTGAACAGAATTGCTTCTTCCGGAGGTTCCCGTCCAAAAGGAAATTTATATTTCTCTAAGGATCTGAGGCTATGCAACGAAAGCTGGCAACCGAGTTTTGACGGCTGGATTGTTGTTTAAATACCAAACGTCCCTCCTTCCAAGCAATCTCACTTTCAACATCAACATTTATAACTTCCAAGGTCTTATCGGTTAAATCATAAACAGCTTTTTCCGACGGATACAAATTTCTTTCATTTGTTTTACCCTTATCTTCTTTCATTACTATATTTACAGATCCGGAGACCAAGGTCGTTTGTACAACATTCTCTTTCTCATAAGCCCGAACATTAAATTCTGTTCCGAGCACCTTCACCCTCAAACGATCATGAGATACACTCACAATAAACGGATGCGCCGGATCATGTTTTACTGAAAAATAAGCCTCACCGACAAGTGTCACCTTCCTTTCCTCTGCATCATATGAAGAAGGATAAGAAAGCGTACTGCCCGAATTCAAATAGGCAATCGAACCATCCGGCAAATCAAGACTTGTCCTCACACCTCTATTCGCACAGACCGTTATTTGCTGCGGAGCCAATACAGAAGACTTCCGCAACAAAAATGAAATAGCTGTCGATATTACCAATAGCCCAACAAAACACGCTGCAACAATAGAAATCTCGTACAACCTTATCTTTTTCTTACGTTTATCTATACGCTTTTGGACCTTCTTGTAAGCCTCAATAGAATTTCGGGAAAGAATCCGTTCACTTGTTTGAGAAATATAAAAAATACGGGCTGCCTGTAATACGGTTTTCTCATTTTCTTCTGAAATCTGCATCCAATCCTCCACACGCTTTCTTTCCTCTCCAGTCGTCAAACCTCTAAAGTATTTGAAGAGCAAAGCAGTATCAAGACTTATTCCATCCATATGTTCTTTTCCAATTCCCATTTTATATATGACAAACTCGTACAGACTATACCCTAAACAAAAAATACATTTTTATATAGAAAATTGATTTCAATGATACTTTTACTAAAGTTTCCAGGAAAGAATCTACTCACAAATTCAAAATAGTTTTATTATTTTTTACCTTTGCGCAAAGAGATAAAAAATCTAAATGTAAAGGGCATGGACGATAATAACTTAATAACCTTACTACAACAAGGAGACCGGAATGCTTACAAGCAGCTGTTTATCAAGTATTACTCCCCCCTTTGCGAATATGCGTCACAATATATTTCTGATGATGATTCTGAAGAGCTTGTGCAGGAGTTAATGCTTTTTCTTTGGGAGACACGGGAAAATCTTGTAATTGAGACGTCTTTGAAATCCTATCTGTTTATCTCCACCAAGCATCGTTGCCTCAATGCGATCAGGAAAAACCAGTACCACGAACGTATCCATAACCAGATATATGAGAAAATAAAAGACCAGTTTGAAGACCCGGACTACTATTTCGTGAATGAACTGACAGAAAACATACAGAAAGCGATCGAGAACCTACCCGAAACCTATCGGGAAACATTTGCCATGAGCCGATTCGGGGAAAAGACGAATGTTCAGATTGCCGAGAAACTCGGAATATCGGTAAAAACCGTCGAATACAGAATATCGCAAGCACTTAAGATACTTCGTTTCAAATTGAAAGATTATCTTCCGCTTCTGATAAATATCTTAGGCTAAAAGCATATTGACAAAATGTTACCATCATAACATTAGTTACGACTAATAACCATAAATAAATGGAAATACTATAGTGGATAATATTTTTAACACTTCATATGGATGGCAAGAGAAGGAAAACAATACTAATCTGTAAGGCACAACGCATTCGTTAATAAATCAAAATCAAACCAAAGCTTATTAAACTTACGGAAAACTTCCGTGTCTATCTTTTCGTACTTAATATCAGATAAGATAAAATAAAAGTTATGAAATCGGGAAGGTATTTTTTTATTCTGTTTCTAATTCTATTGATTATGCCTGCATATGCGCAAAAAGGTGTAGACATCACCGGAACGGTGATTGAGGAAGGGACCAATGAACCGATCGAACAGGCTACAGTTCGTTTGTTAAGTGTCAAAGACAGCTCCATGATCGGAGGTATCGCCACATCGCGCAACGGAAGTTTCATGCTCAAGAACATCAAGAACGGCAGTTATCTACTGCACGTGTCGTTTGTCGGATTCGATCCGCTCTATCAACCCCTGCGTGTTACGGGGAAAACCAATCCGGTCAAGTTGGGCAAACTCGCGCTTACCGACGGGGCAATTCAATTGGGCGAAGCTGTCGTGATCGGGAAAGCACCGGAAGTAACTGTACGCAACGATACGATGGAGTACAATGCCGATTCCTATAAAACCACGGAAGGCTCCATGCTGGAAGACCTGCTGAAAAAAATGCCCGGTGTGGAAGTGGATAGTGAAGGAAAGATCACTGTCAACGGGAAAGAGATCAAAAAGGTACTGATCGACGGAAAAGAATTCTTCTCCGACGACCCGAAAGTAGCTTCCAAGAACCTGCCATCTAAAATGATCGATAAAGTACAGGTTTTGGACAAACTGAGCGATATGGCCAAGATGACCGGATTCGACGACGGAGAAGAGGAGACCGTCATCAACCTGACCGTCAAGCCCGGAATGAAGCAAGGCTGGTTCGGAAACGCTTTTGCCGGTTACGGTAGCGAAGACCGATACGAAGGGAACTTCATGGTGAACCGCTTCATCAACAACAACCAACTGACCTTGATGGGAGGCATCAACAACACGAATAATATGGGATTTTCAGACCTTGCCTCCAGTATGTTCTCTGGGATGGGCGGACCGCGTGGACGTCGGGGCGGAGGAGCCGGCAACGGGATCACAACATCCGGCAATATCGGCCTGAACTTCAGTAAAGAATTTAATCCGAAGTTGACGGTCGGGGGCAACCTCCGTTATTCTCATTCCGACAACGACGCGATCAGCAAGAGCAACCGACAGAATATCCTACCGGGCGACAGCACCTCTTTCTACAACGAGAACAACAGCAGCAACACGCGCAGCGACAATGTAGCAGCCGACCTCCGTATGGAATGGAAACCTGACTCGCTCACCCAGATCATATTCCGTCCGAGCTTCAGTTACAGTAACAGCCATAGCCGTGAAGGGAGCACCTTCAACACGCTGAGCGGAAACCGCGACACGGTCAACATCGGCGAATCCGATTACCTCTCCGACGGAAGCGGATACAACCTCAACGCCCGCTTGGAATTCAGCCGCAAACTAAACAGTGAAGGACGTGTTTTCAGCGGATCTCTGTCGGGAGGACTCAGCGATTCCTATAATAAGGGACTGAACTATTCGAACACCGAATATCTAATGATGGCTGACGGGATGGACAACGAACTGGTGGATCAACGCTTCCGCTACGACAACAAAGGGTTCAACTACCGGGCTTACCTGTCCTGGGTAGAACCGATCGGCCACAACAACTTCATTCAAGCAACCTACAGCATCCGGCAAAACAAACAGGAATCTCTGAAAAACTCTTATACCCGTGAAAAAGGAAGCGAAGATTACAACGTGTTGGACACGGCTTACAGCAAAAGCTACCGCAACAACTTCATCAACCAGCAGGTCAGCCTCGCCTTCAAAGCTGTCCGGGAAAAATATGATTATACGGTCGGTTTAACGGTAGACCCGTCCCATAGTACGAGCGAGAACTTCGTGGGCGATACGGTTCTCTCCAAATTGTCGCGCAACGTGGTGAACCTTTCACCGATGGTTCGCTTCAACTACAAATTCGACAAACGCACGAACCTCCGCATCAACTATCGCGGACGTACCAGCCAACCCAGCATGACACAGTTGCAGCCGGTGGCAGACATCTCCGACCCGCTGAATACGACGATGGGTAACCCGGACCTGAAACCGACTTACACAAACGACCTGTTCATCCGTTTCCAGAAATTTGTGCCGGACAAGCAAACAGCCTTGATGGTAATGTTGAATTTCGACTATGTGATCAACGATATCGTCAACAAGTCCGTCTATGTCGGCAATACCGGTAAAAAGATGACGACCTACGACAACGTAAACGGGAACTACAACGGGAACATTCGCGTCCTATTCAACACACCGCTCAAAAACCGCAAATTCTCAATCAACTCCATGACAATGGCCTCTTATGCCAATAACAACGGCTTTATCAATGAGGAGAAGAATACGAACAAGAACCTGATTCTGATGGAACGCGCCGGCATCGATTTCCGTTCCGACTATCTGGACCTCGGATTGAACGGTAATATCCGTTACAACGGAACACAAAACACCCTCCAAGGACAGAGCGAACTGAACGCCTTCAACTACGGTGTGGGTGGAACGACAACGATCTATCTTCCACTCGATTTCAAAGTGGAAAGTGATATCAACTGGTCGACAAACTCCGGTTATTCAGACGGTTTCAAACAGAACGAAGTGTTATGGAACGCCTCTGCTTCCAAATCATTCTTGAAAGGGAACCAAGCGACGCTCCGTTTCAAAATATACGATATACTGAAACAACGCAGCAACATATCCCGTAGCGTAACCGCCAGCTATACACAGGACTCCGAATACAACACACTGGGTAGTTACTTCATGGTGCACTTCATCTACCGCTTTAGTATCTTCAAAGGGGGAGCCAGCATGAACGATGTGTCCGGACCTGGCGGAAGAGGGCCGAGACATGGCGGTCCGATGGGCCCGCCTCCGGGTGGAAGATTCTGATGATTTATCTGTCACTTTTGGATCAAGCCAAAAGTGACAGATAGAACCCCTTGACCAGCGAAGGCTCCAATATAGCCGGGTAAATCAAACCGTAAAGCGCTCCGTAGAAGTGGGCGTTATGATTGACATTATCCCCCGCCTTTCTTGCCATATACTGGCAATAGGCCAGGTAGATCACACCAAAGACAATCCCAGGAATCGGCAGTACGGCAAAAAACAAAATCTTGCCCCACGGGTCCAGGAAGATGGAAGTGAACAAGACAGCCGATACAGCTCCCGAAGCGCCTATCGAAACATAGTAAGGATCATTACGCCGGCGAATCAGATCATACAGTGAAGCAGCAACCATCCCGCCAAAATATAATCCCAGATAGCCACCCGTACCGAGTCCCAAATAACCGAAAGCACTTTCCATATATGTCCCGAATGACCAGAAAGTAAACATATTCACAAGTAAGTGTGTCATGTCGGCATGCACGAAACCATGCGTAATCAATCGATACCATTCCCGGTTATGAACGGTACAATACGGTATGAAGGCCAACTTCCGAAACAACTCATGGTTGCCGAAACAAATATAGGACACGACAACCGTGACCCCGATAATAACATAAGTAATCATAATCTATTCTATATTAATGACGTCAAATGTAGTAAAGATTGAACAATGTTTCCCCTATATGGTTTACAAAAACAAAGCTTCCGCATTTGCTATTTCCGTTTTAGCTTCCTATCTTTACAAATTACAACATATTGACAGATATAAAAAACATCCGAAATGCTGGCACTCATACACATACAATGGATAGTGGGTATAATATTCATCATATTATACTGCGTCACCATTCTTGGGCTAGTGTTGGTTATCATCACGGAGAACCGGAATCCGTTGAAAACGATTCCCTGGGTGATCGTGTTACTGCTCGCCCCCGGTATCGGGCTCCTGTTCTATTTCTTCTTCGGGCAGGATAACCGGAAGCAACGGATTATCTCCCGACGCACCTATAAGCGTATCATGAAACGGCCGCAGGAAGGGAAACTCCCACAAGATGCCTGTTCCGTTCCGGCCCCCTACCAGCCATTGGTCACACTGTTGACAAACAGCAACCAATCGTCCCTGCTCTACGGAAGCAACATCACGATCTATACGAACGGGGCAGACAAGTTTCACGACCTTTTGCAAGAGATTGCCAAAGCAACCCATCATATTCACATCCAATATTACATCTTCTGCGACGACGAGGTCGGAAACAAGGTCAAAAAACTGCTGATCGAGAAAGCCAAAGAAGGAGTAGAAGTCCGCGTTCTTTACGACGATGTGGGCTGCTGGAACGTGAAAGACAAGTTCTTCAAGGAAATGTCGGATGCCGGCATCGAAGTCCATGCTTTCCTGAAAGTGGCATTTCCAGTCTTCACCAGCAAAGTAAACTACCGGAACCACCGGAAGATCGTGGTCATAGACGGCAAAGTCGGTTTTATGGGTGGCATGAACATTGCAGACCGCTACACGAAAGGGACCAGCTGGGGGACATGGAGAGACACGCACTTCAAGATCATCGGAAAGGGAGTACACGGCTTACAGGCCGCATTCCTTATCGATTGGTATGTGGTCAGCAAGAAACTCCTGAACGAAAAGATCTATTATCCGCCGCTTCCGGTCTATTCGGATGATAACATCATGCAGATCTGTACCAGCGGCCCCGTCGGACAATGGCGTACACTCTTGCAAGCAGCCATCTTCACGGTTGCCAACGCCAAGAAATATGTATTTATCCAGACTCCTTACTTCCTTCCGACCGAAGGATTGAACCAAGCTTTGCAGATAGCGGCTTTAGGAGGCGTCGACGTGCGGTTGATGCTTCCCAAGCGTTCGGACACACGTACGGCGAACATGGCGACTCACTCTTTCATTGATGAAATGGTAAAGGCGGGCGTCAAGGTCTATTTCTATAAACCGGGATTCCTTCACTCGAAACTGATGGTGGCAGACGACGAACTGACCTGCATCGGTTCCGCCAATATGGACTTCCGCAGCTTCGAGCATAATTTCGAGATCAACGCATTTGTCTACCAGCCCTCGTTTGCCCAACAGATGAGAAAAGTATTCCTGCACGACATGCATAGTTGCGAAAGACTGGTGCCGTCACGCTGGTTGAAACGCCCGCTCAAACAACGTATAGCCGAATCGTTTATGCGTCTGTTTTCTCCTCTTCTTTAATAAAGATGGAAAAGTTCACCGAACCGTAGACGCGGTGCTGGTAGAAATAGGGCAACCCGGAGAAATCATTTGTCTTCGGATGTTCCATCACGAAGATGCCTCCGTCCCGCAGCAGATCGCGTTTGAAGACAAGTTCCGGCACTTCGGGCAATTCTTTCAAGGCATAAGGGGGATCTGCAAAGATGAAATCAAAACCTTGGGTCGGAGCCGAATGGAGATAACGGAAGACATCGCCGCGAATCAGTGTCAGCGAATCCGTTTTCAGCTCTTTGGCGACTTTGGCGATAAAGGAGGCATGTGCATTATTCTTTTCGACAGCCGTCACGCTCCGGCATTCGCGCGAAAGCAGTTCGAAAGAAATGCTTCCCGTACCCGCAAACAGGTCGAGCGCATCCACCCCCTCAAAATCGATATGGTTGGAGATCACATTGAAGATATTTTCCTTCGCAAAGTCCGTCGTCGGACGGGCGCTGAAGGTAGACGGGACATCAAAACGTCGCCGTCCGTATATTCCACTTATAATTCGCATAATGATAGAGCTATAAGATCCAACGGAGCCTGCAACACCTCCGGCCCCATCAAATAGGCTTCGGAAGGGATCTCCAGCGGATCGATATATTGTAAATAATTCCGCAACGTATTCGTTATATCATTTCGCAAGGGCACATCGCCGAAAAGACGCAACTGGTCTTTCTGTTGATCCATTCCGACCTGTTTCCATACATATAATATATAATACAAAATATCATCCGTATGTTCATACTCGAACGAGTTCACGAAAAGCAGATTTCCCTGCGCATAGCACGCCACATCCATCCTCCGCCGATGCAACACGACATATAGCTGGCGGGGCAAGCGCGCACGGCTCTGCTTCTTCCACAGCGAAAGCAACGGACCGACATGATGGACAAAACGAGGATTGACAAGCGAACGGGAACAGAACTCATACACATCCTCATCCACTCCGAATACCAGTTCCGCCTGTTCGTCTTTCAGTTCATTGCTCAGGCAACGCCCTTCGGGAGATGAAAATGTGAACGCCAGCAGTCCAGCCTTCTGTTTTTCCTGAAAAACAGAAGCCGGCACAAGCGTATACTGGGAAGTGACACACACCACATTGACCTGCTTGTAGAACCAGGTCAGGAAATCATTTTCGAAGAAACATTCTTTCAGAGAAGAGACATAAGGCCTTGTCCGGTCGAATTCGACGTCTCTATAAAAGAAACTCTCGTTCACCGAAGGACTGTATGCGGAAAAAGAAAGTCCACCCGACCGAAGCCGGATGGACATTATGTAATTTTCCGAATGATCAGCTGTTAACTTATCAGACAAGTTTATAGCCATAGGCTGTATTAATCTTCCCAGTTACCTGCGTTGTTATTGATTTCTTCAACAGAACCAACGCGCAGACCCGGATATTTGTTCATCTTTTCAGCCTTGTCCTTCAAGTTGTAAACCAACTGCTTGTCCAAGTCGCCCAGATAGTCGTCATACTGGACACCGCACTGGAATACTTTTACAGTATAACCGGAACCGGAAGTAAGAGTAGCCGTATCCATCGTAAACTGTACGTTCGCACCCGGTACGTTACGCAAATCATCTACATTATAACCTTTGCCGAACAATGTATCAACAGCTGTCACCCAAATAGTATCACGTCTGATCAGACCCTTCTTAACGGCTTCCTTTTCAGTCATACCTTTTTCAAGCTGTTCGTCAGTCAATACACCTTCCTTGATAAGGAACGGCAATTTTTCATCTTTTAAAAACTTACTCAGTTCATCAAAATTGGCTGCATGCACCTTGTGAATGTTCTTGTACTCAATCTGTGCTTTACGGATATCGATCAAACGAGCTTTGATCAAATTTTCACGACGATCCTTCTCATCTTTAAATTCGATCGGACCCATAATACTTCTGTAACACATGTACGCAAGCAGTACTACTGCCACAGCCAATAAAATCTTTAATGTAACTTTCATGGTTTATATTGTTTTTTGAATTTATTTCGTTCGGCAAATTTAAAAAAGAATATTTAATACACTACCTTTATCGCGAAAATTATTACAATCAAAATGATAAATAGTTATTTAAGCCGCCAAATTACACAAAATTTTCCATATGATCCGACCGAAGACCAGGTTTTGGCATTAAATTTCCTATCCGATTTCCTGCTTTCGGAAGAATCGGATTCGCTTTTACTGCTGAAGGGATATGCAGGAACCGGTAAAACATCCTTGGTCGGAGCTTTGGTGAAGACGATGGCAGAGCTAAAACAAAAAAGCATCTTGCTCGCTCCGACCGGACGGGCGGCAAAGGTATTTTCCGGCTATGCCGGACAGAAAGCATTTACGATACACAAGAAGATATATCGCCAGAAAGCCTTTTCCAACGAACCGACAGGTTTTCATCCGGCTGATAACTTGCATAAAGACACGCTATTTATCGTAGACGAAGCGTCCATGATAGCCAATGAAGGACTGGACTCGTTTGTTTTCGGAACCGGACGCCTGCTGGACGACCTGGTCCAATATGTCTATTCCGGAGAAAACTGCCGCCTGATCCTGATGGGCGATGTGGCACAGTTACCCCCCGTCATGCAAACCGAAAGCCCGGCTCTCAATCCGGAAATACTGCGGGGATATAATTTAAAGGTACAGGAAATCACCCTCACCCAGGTTGTCCGCCAAAGCGAAAACTCCGGGATTCTGTTCAATGCTACCCGCCTTCGGGATGCCTTACGAAACGGGACGGTCGAGATTTTCCCCAAACTAAGGCTGAAAGGCTTCACCGATTTCAGAAAGGTAAACGGAGACGAACTCATCGAAGAAATCTCCTCGGCCTACAGTCGGGACGGGATCGAAGAGACCATGATTATTTCACGCTCCAACAAGCGGGCTACCCTATATAATAATGGTATCCGCAACCGCATCCTATACCGTGAAGAAGAACTTTCGTCTGGCGACCGGCTGATGATTGCCAAGAATAACTACTTCTGGACTGCCGGCAATAAGGAGATGGACTTCATAGCTAATGGCGAAATCATACAGGTGTTACGTGTACGAAGGACTTACGAGCTCTACGGTTTCCGTTTTGCCGACGTATCGGTCCGTTTCCAGGACTACGATCTCGAAACGGATGTCAAAATTCTCCTCGACACCTTACAGACAGCAGCTCCCGCACTGCCGAAAGATCTTAATGACAAGCTTTTCTATACCATTCTCGAAGATTACGACGATGTCCCGACAAAGGCAGGAAAGATGAAAAAGATGAAAGCAGATCCTCATTACAACGTCTTGCAAGTCAAATATGCCTATGCCGTCACCTGCCACAAGGCACAGGGCGGCCAATGGATGAACGTCTTTCTGGATATCGGCTATATCACGGAAGAAATGCTTGGAGAAGACTTCTACCGTTGGCTTTACACCGCCTTTACACGTGCGACCCACCGGCTCTATCTGGTGAATCTGCCGGAGGAGTTCGAAGAATATGCCTCGTCCTGATTTAAGTTGGCCATGCCTCTCCGGTTTCGCATCCACATATTTAAGTAAAAGACAAAGAAGCAACAATATCAATTAATAAACAAATACACAGCTATTAACAGCTATTACTACCACTCCTTTGCTTTTCGCCCTTAGTCGAAAAGGTTTTTGACCTGTGTCGAAAGGGCTTTTGACCA
>OGXE01003192.1_pt1 | contig 11282 bp, 9 predicted proteins | sample 1576181 | NCBI WGS metagenome assembly OGXE01 (sample SAMEA3541478, study PRJEB24748) | human gut metagenome | biome: human gut; feature: human-associated habitat; material: faeces | place: China | collected 2012 | reverse complement strand
CCGGCCAGCGTGTTCGTCCTGCACCGTAACTGGATCCGCACCGCCAGCGATCGCTTTGTCCTCGACCCGGGCATTCCCGAAGCACGGGACTGGATCACTAGCATCGTCGCTGAAGTGGTGCAGAACTACCCGATTGACGGCGTGCAGTTCGACGACTATTTCTACACCGAAACCGCCTCTTCCCCGCTTAACGACAATGAAACCTTCCGCCGTTACGGACAGGGTTACGCCTCGAAGGGCGACTGGCGCCGGCATAACACCCAGCAGCTCATAGCCCAGGTTTCCACTACTATCAAAAAGCTCAATCCGAACGTCGAGTTTGGCGTGAGCCCGGCCGGGGTGTGGCGCAACCGCTCGCACGATCCGGCGGGGTCCGATACCCGTGGCGCGGCCGCCTATGATGAGTCCTATGCCGATACCCGCAGCTGGGTGCAGCAGGGACTGCTCGACTACATCGCGCCGCAGATCTACTGGCCGTTTGCCCGCGATGCCGCGCGCTATGATGTGCTGGCCAACTGGTGGGCCGAGGTGGTTAAGCCGACGCATACCCGGCTGTATATCGGCGTGGCGCTGTACAAAGTGGGTGAGCCGTCCAAAAATGAGCCTGACTGGACGGTGGATGGCGGCGTGCCGGAGCTGAAAAAGCAGCTCGACCTCAATGAAACTCTGCCGCAGATCCAGGGCACGATCCTGTTCCGCGAAAATAACCTCAATCAGCCGCAAACCCGGCAGGCGGTCAACTATCTGCGCAGCCGCTGGGGGCAACCGCAGAGCTAACCGCCAGCCGGCTTCGCTATAACGCCTGCAGCCCTTGCTGCAGGCGGGCGTGCAGCTTCAGCATATTTTCCGTAATGGCCCGCCAGACGTGGGTGGAAAAGTCCGCCGGCAGCGTCCGGCGAGCGCTTTCGATTGCCTGCGGCACATGCCCGGCAAACTCCTGGAGGATCGCCAGCATCTGCTCCCCAGGAAAGTTCACCGCTTTGGCGGTTGCCAGAAAATGACGCGGATAGATAGCGTTAATCTCTGTTTTCCGCCCTTTTGTGGCATTGAGCCCCATCGACAGCTTCAGGTCGCGCAGATGCAGTCCCGTGCCTCCCAGCACCGGAAACGCCGAAATGATGTCGTAGAACGGCGTTAGACGGTAGCTGCCACCGGGCAGCAAAAAGAGCGAGAAGTTCTTCGCATGCCCGTCCGTTGCCCCAACCAGCCACTGAAAAACCATGAATTTCATAAAGTCTGCGCGATCTTTCAGGGCTTCACTGGAGCCCAGCAGAAAGGCCATGATTGCCGCAATACCCGGCCCGCCGTCAGATTCATATTTCATCGACGACGGGATGCCAAAGGCCTGACACAGATCCTCCTGCGGCAGACGCAGTAGCACCCGTCCCTCCTGCGCCCAGCGCCGGTCAAAGCGGGTCACCGCCAGCGCGCGGATCCGCGGCGTGGTGATAATCTCTGCCTCCGGCACCGCCAGGCCCAGTTCCCTGGCCAGCGCCAGGCACAGAAACTCGTTATCCACGCTTTCACGCAGATCCAGCGTCGCATTAGGCTGCTTTATCTCGCCGATGGGCAGTTTAATGATATGCGTGGTCGGCGTGGTGCCCTGCGGAATACACCAGTGCCCGCCCATCCGCAGCAGCGCCGTTTTCTCCTGGGCGCCGGCCACCGAGATACGGAAATCATCCTGGCCGGTAATCATCCCGAGAGGGATATCCGACTGGTAGGCGGTCAGCAAAGCGGTGAGCTGCGCCTCGTCCAGCGTCTGCCAGCGCAACCCCTCGAGGTGCGCCTCTTCCCCCGGCGGTAGCAGAGTCACCGCCCCTACGCTATCCCGTCCCACTTCGGCCAGCAGATCGAACGGCTGCTTCGAGCGCGCCTGATAGCGCCTGACGATCCGATCGCGGACCTGCGGGCTGTCGGGTAGCAGGTTATCAAAATAGTGATACACCGCGTCGGCGGTGATATTGCCATACTGCAGCGGCAGCGAGAGGGAGAGCGGTCTGGCGCGCGGGCTGCGCAGCCACTCTTCGTCATAGCGAAAACTGTGCGCCCCGTTAGCCTGGCGGGTTAAGGTGCCCACGCGCACATTGTTCATCCAGGTGGTAAGCGTCGCCATTACCAGTCAAGGTCCGTGTTGTTATCGGGAGCCGGCGCCGTCTCTGTGGCTTTGGCGTTCAGCGTCATCACCACCCCTAGCGACTGGAGGATCTTAAACAGCGTGGTTAAGGTGGTTTTGTCGGGGTGATTTTCAAAATTGGACAGTGTGGCCTGCTTAATGCCGATCCGCCTGGCCAGCGCATCCTGGGTCCAGTGGTTCTGCTGGCGCAGCAGCTTCAGATAATTGGCCAGCTGCACGGGACTGTATATCTGCGGGGAATTCATCGCCTTGTTCCTCACCATCATTTATCCCCCTATCGGGATAAATTTGGTTTTATACCCCGCAGGGGATAATGTCAAGATTATCCCCTGGTGGGGATAGGTGGGTGATTATCCTTGAGTGGGGATAAAACAGGAAGGATGGTGGCCGGAGACACCTTTACATGCCCGGTGGCGGCTGCGCCTTACCGGGCCTACGAGCTGTCTCTGCCCGCGCCGTAACGATCCAGGCCGGGCAAACGCAGCGCCGCCCGGCATCGGGCAGCCGGGTTTAGCTGCCGCGGTAGGTCGACCACCCGCCCGGGGCGATGAGAAACGGCAGATGGAAATGGTCATCTGCCGCCTCGCCGATAACAAAATCAATCTGCGCCCGGGTAAAGACGCTCTCCCGCCCGGCGCGGGCAAACCACGCCCCGGTTTCCGCCGTTAAGCAATAGCTCCCCGCCGGCAGCGGTGCGGCGCTAAAGGTGGCGATACGCCCCTGGGCGTTGGTCACCAGGGTCACCAGCGTCTCGCCCTCCCGACTCAGGCTGACCGTCACGCCTTCCGCCGGCCTGCCGGTGGAAATATCCAGAATATGGGTGCTCAGGGTACTCATTCGCCAATCACTCCTTCCAGTCTTAACATCGTAATCTCTCGCAGCTGGGCAAGCGCCTCAGTCACTTCTTCGTCGGCGGTATGCTGCAGTCGGCGCGTCAGCGCCTGTAAAATCGCTTCGCCGCTGCGCCCTTTGGCGCGGATTAAAAACACCCGGCCAAAACGGGCCTCGTAGCGGGCATTGCCTTCCTGCAGGGCCTGCGCGAGCCGCTCATTCTCGCTGTCCACCGCCGACTGCTCCTGGCGCGACAGCGCCGCGTGCGCCTGGCCGCCGGTCGGCTTTTCACCGATCCGCGGATGGGCGCTGAGCGCCGCGTTCAGCTCGTCCTCTGCCCAGTAATCCATCGCCTCACGGGCGGTCTGCAGTAGCGCATGACGGCTGGCGAAAGGTCGCAAGTTCACCAGCGTCTCGCCCCAGGCCGGGATCGCCACGCAGGGGGCCAGCAGCCCCACTGCCTCATCTTTACTCAGGCCGTTAAACTGACTCAGCGCGATCATCCTGACTCCTTATCGTTTTCGTCGCCGCCTGCTCCTGCGGCAGAATAAGGTTCAGCGCTATCGCTACCAGCCCACCGCTGGTGGCCGCCGAACCGAACAGATCGCCGACCATCGGCGGAAAATGGCTGAGAAACGCCGGCACTGACTCCACGCCAAGGCCAGCACCAAACGCCAGCCCCACAATCAGCACATCGCGACGGCTCAGCGGGGTCTGGGTAATAATCCGGATCCCGGCCGCCACTACACAGCCAAACATCACCATCGTGGCGCCCCCCAGCACCGGCGCCGGGATCTGCCGCAGCAGTTCGCCCACCGGGGGAAACAGTCCAAGCAGGATCAGAATCACGCCAATGTAGCGTCCGACATAGCGGCTGGCCACCCCGGTCATCTGGATCACGCCGTTGTTCTGCGCGAAGGTGGTGTTCGGAAAAGCACAGAGCATGGCGGCCACCATACAGCTGACGCCGTCCGCCAGGATACCGCCCTTCAGCCGGTTACGAAAAGCGTGATCATCAATAGACTGTTGCGAAATCAGCGAGTTGGCCGTCAGATCGCCCACCGCCTCCAGAATACAAACCAGCGACACCAGGGCGACCGGCAGAAATATCGCGCTGTTAAACTGAAAGCCGAACGGAAACAGCGTCGGCAGGCGAAACAGAGTGTCGCCCAGGCTATGGAGATGGAACTGACCGCTCAGCCCTGCCGCGACGCAGCCCACGGCAATGCCCACCACCACCGAGGAGAGCCGCAGCCAGCGGTTTTTGGCGCAGCTCAGCAGGACGATAACCCCGAGGGTGCCCGCCCCGAGCGCGATATTGCTCATGCTGGCGAAATCCTCGGCCTTTTCCCCACCGCACCAGTTGATGACGCTGACTTTGATCAGACTGATGCCGATCAGCGCAATCACGCTGCCGGTGATAATGGGGGTAAAGATTTTTTTCAGCGGCTCAATAAAACGGCTGACAATCACCGGCACCAGAGCGGCGACAAAGTTAACGCCAAACAGCATTGCCATCATATCCTGCGGCCCGCCGCCCTGCGCTTTTACCCACATCCCTCCGGCCACCGTCACGCCGAGGAAGGCGAAGCTGGTGCCCTGCATGCAGATCATCCCGGCGCCAACGCCCCATACCCGATTGGACTGCAGAAAGGTGCCAATGCCCGAGGCCAGTAGCGACATACTGATGAGATACGGCAGCCAGTCGCCAAGCCCGAGGGTAGCGCCGATGATCAGCGGCGGCGTGATGATCCCCACCAGGCCCGCCAGCACATGCTGGAGAGCGCTGAAAAAGGCCGGAAGCGGTGGGATCCGCTGTTCAAGGCCGTAAAGCAAGCCACTGTGATGTTCGTCAGACATGGTGTAATCCCATAGCAAAGAGAAGTGCATGGGCTAGTGCACAAAGCAGGCCAGAGACGACAAAAGCGACCAGAAAATTTCATTAATGCTGCAAAATCATTAACTTAAATTACTCTGTTTACCTATACCTCCCCACCGATGCTGAACCAGAGTGATGAAACGATAGATTCTCAATGCGACATTGAGAAACTTTTGATTCATAAAAAGGCAACCAATACCTCACATTGCACCGATGCGGTGCGTCATGAGCCATCGCTGTGCCTCTGGCAGGCGGTTTTCCTCCCTCCGGCGAACTGGTACGCAAATTGCTGTAGTCAGTCACAACATCGGGAGAAGGAGAAAAAAATGAAAGCAATCGTGATTGGGGCCGGCATCGGCGGCTTAAGTGCGGCAGTGGCGCTCAAACAGTCGGGGATCGACTGCGACGTCTATGAGGCGGTGAAAGAGATCAAACCGGTCGGCGCGGCGATTTCCGTGTGGCCCAACGGCGTGAAGTGCATGGCCCACCTCGGCATGGGTGACATCATGGAGACTTTCGGCGGGCCGCTGCGCCGGATGGCGTATCGTGATTTCCGCAGCGGCGAGAACATGACCCAGTTCAGTCTCGCCCCGCTGATCGAACGCACCGGCAGCCGCCCCTGCCCGGTCTCCCGGGCAGAGCTGCAGCGGGAAATGCTGGATTTCTGGGGACGGGAAAGCGTGCAGTTCGGCAAACGCGTCACCCGCTGTGAGGAAGATGCCGACGGCGTGACGGTGTGGTTTACCGATGGCAGCAGCGCCAGCGGCGATCTGCTGATTGCCGCCGACGGCAGCCATTCCGCACTGCGTCCGTGGGTGCTGGGCTTTACCCCGCAGCGCCGCTACGCCGGCTACGTCAACTGGAACGGTCTGGTGGAAATAGATGAAGCGCTGGCGCCCGGCGACCAGTGGACCACCTTTGTCGGCGAAGGCAAGCGCGTCTCGCTGATGCCGGTCTCCGCCGGCCGGTTCTATTTTTTCTTTGATGTGCCGCTGCCGGCGGGTCTGGCGGAGGATCGCGACACTCTGCGCGCCGACCTCAGCCGCTATTTTGCCGGCTGGGCGCCGCCGGTGCAGCAGCTTATCGCCACCCTCGACCCGCAGACCACCAACCGTATTGAAATCCATGATATCGAGCCGTTCAGCCGCCTGGTGCGCGGCCGCGTCGCGCTGCTCGGCGACGCCGGACACAGCACCACCCCGGATATTGGCCAGGGAGGCTGCGCGGCGATGGAAGATGCGGTGGTGTTGGGCGCCGTTTTCCGCCAGACCCACGATATTGCGGCCGCGCTGCGCGAGTACGAGGCCCAGCGCTGCGACCGGGTTCGTGACCTGGTGCTGAAGGCGCGCAAGCGCTGCGATATTACCCACGGGAAGGATATGCAGCTCACCGAAGCCTGGTACCAGGAGCTGCGCGAGGAGACCGGGGAGCGCATTATCAACGGCATGTGCGACACCATCCTCAGCGGGCCGCTGGGCTGACCGTCGCCATGGATTCAATCACCGCACTCAGCGTCTGAATGGCCATTTGCGCGGGCCGCGAAAGCTGACGCGAGGGCGCGGTACACAGCGCCAGGGTCAGCGGTCGCAGCAGCGTACTGCGCAGCGGGATAAAGGCCAGCTGTCCGCGCTGGACTTCGTCCAGCACGTCGAGCAGGCTGAGGAGCGTCACGCCGCTGCCGCGCAGCACCAGCGACTTGATGAGCCGGATATCATTGCAGCTGATGGTATTCTCCGGCGCAAAGTCATGGTGGCGATAGAGGAGCGCTACCCGCTCATGGACGATCAGCGGCGCGCCGGGCACGATATGCCGCTCCAGGCTGAGCTCGCCCAATGACAGCGCTTTCGCCCCCGCCAGGGGGTGGTCCGGGCGCATCACAATCCCCACCTCCAGTTCGGCAAAGGCCAGCACGCTGAGTCCGGCCTGCCCCTGCGGATCAAGGATCAGGCCGACGTCCAGGTCCGCCTGACGCACTTTCTGGCTGACGGTGTGGCTGTCCGCCACCTGCAGATCCAGCTCCAGCCACGGCCAGCTGGCGATGATCTCCGCCAGCGCGGCGGCGAAGCCCCCTTCCGCCAGCGCCTGCACCATCCCAACGCTGACGCTCCCGCGCTTCATCCCCTGCAGCTCATCAAATTTCTGCCGGGTCTGGCGAAACTCCTTTTGCCAGCGCAGCAGATTGTCATACAGCAGTTCACCGGCGGTGGTCATCCGCAGTCCCTCCGGCAGGCGCTCGAACAGCGGGGTACCGAAGGCCTCCTCGGCCTGCAGGATCTGGCGGTTAATTGCCGAGGCGGAGATATGCAGCTGCTCGGCGGCCCGGCGCAAGCTGCCGCAGCGGGCCACGGCGATAAAATAGTGGGCGAAACGGGAAAAAGGACTCATGGCACCTCTGTACTCTTTTTTGCAACAGCAGAGTGAATTAATGGTGATGGATGTGAACACCCTAATATGACAACAATAATCTCACAACAATAAAACAATCACCGATGTGAGCAGGAAGAGAAATCATGAAGACAATCACCCCCACGCCCCCCGCCCATTGCACCTTTGATCCAGAGGACTGGCTGCGGCTGGCCCGCTGCTGGCACCCGGTGGCCCGCGCCTGCGATATTACCGGCGCCCCGGTGAAAGCCACCCTGCTGGACGAACAGCTGGTTATCTACCGTATTAAAGGCCAGGTGGTGGTCGCCCGCGACGTCTGCCCGCACCGCGGGGTGCCGCTGACCCTGGGGTTTCATGAAGAGGAAGGCATCGTCTGCCCCTATCATGGCCTGCGCTTTGGTGAGGATGGCCGCTGCAACCGTATCCCCTCCAGCCCGGGGCAACCCATTCCGGCCAAACTGCATCTCACCAGCTTCGCCGTGGAGGAGCGCTACGGGCTGATCTGGACCTGCCTGGCCTGCGATCCGGACAATCCGCCGCCGTTACCGACCATGCCGCACTGGGACGACGCGGGATTTCAGCAAATCAACTGCCCGGCCTTCGAGGTGAAGGGATTTGCCGGCCGCCAGGTCGAAGGCTTTCTCGATGTCGCCCACTTCGCGTGGATCCACACCGACACCTTCGCCGATCCGGACAACCAGCAGGTGCCGGACTATACCCCGCAGGAGACGCCGTTCGGCTTTGTTGCCGACTACTGGAGCTCGGTGGGCAATTACCCGGCCAGCTCCGATTTCCGTGCGCCGGAAGGGTTCCAGTGGCTGCGTCACTTTGAAATGCATCTGCCGTTCACCGCTACGCTGACCATCCATTTTCCCGCCGACGCCAGGCTGGTGATCATGAACGCCGCCTCGCCGGTGTCGTCACGGGTAACGCGGATGTTTGCCCCTATTGCCCGCAATTTCGACCTGCACGTGCCGGTGGAAGACGTACATGCGTTCAACCTGCGGGTGTTCGAAGAGGACCGCCTGATGGTAGAAACCCAGCGTCCGGAGCGGCTGCCGCTGGATCTGACCCTTGAGGCGCATATTCCGGCAGACCGTAGCTCCATCGCCTACCGGCGTGGGCTGAAGAAGATGGGTTTTGGTGATTTCTTTCTGGTATGAGTGGAGGTCATATGCGCGACATATTCCCCGTGGTGGTCGATGGCCTGTGGCGTCAGGGCGCGAAAAATCTGGCCGTTCGTCTGGTGAGCGCCGAGGGGCAACCGCTGCCGGCGTGGACACCCGGCGCCCATATCGATCTCCATCTTCCCTGCGGGCTGATCCGCCAGTACTCCCTGACCGGTAGCCCGGCCGAACGGGATCACTATCTGCTCTGCATCGCCCGCGAGGCGCAGTCCCGCGGTGGCTCAGGCTATGTCCACGACACCCTGCGCCCGGGACAACCGCTGATGATCTCTGCCCCGCGCAACCACTTTCCGCTGCACGAGGGCGGCCATGTGGTGCTTCTCGCCGCCGGGATCGGCATTACGCCGCTGCTGGCGATGGCCCACGCCCGGGCGGCGTCCGGCGCCAGCTTTACGCTGCACTATTACGTTAGCCGTGCGCAGGAGGCCGCCTTCGCCACCGAGATCGCCCGCCAGCTAACCGGTGGAATCTGCCAGATCCACTGCTCAGACGAGGGGCAGAGTCCGCGCCAGCGGCTGGCGCAGGATCTGGGGGCTCCGGACGCCGACACCCGGGTCTACTTCTGCGGTCCGCCCGGATTTATGGCCCGGGTTCGCGATACCGCGCGGGCGGCCGGATGGGAGGAGGCGCAATTGCACAGCGAAGCGTTCCAGCCGCCCGCCCCGACGGCAGCGTCGGCGGCGGACGGAACCTTCACCATCACCCTCGCCTCCACCGGGGAACGCTGGCCGGTCCCGGGGAACAAAACCATCGCCCAGGTGCTACAGGAGCATGGCGTCGCGGTGCCGCTCTCCTGCGAGATGGGGATCTGCGGCGCCTGCCTGACGCCGGTGCGGGAGGGAACCGTCGACCACCGGGATACCGTGCAGTCGGAGACGGAAAAACAGGCCGCAGAGCAGCATATTGCGCTGTGCTGCTCCCGCAGCCTGTCGGCCAATTTAGTTATCGATCTCGCGGGATAAGCGGCCCGTCTCCGGCTGGTCAGCGCTGGCGACCGGTTTCACCCGCACGGCGGCGAAAACAATCACCATCGCGCTCAACAGCAGCAGACCGCTGCCGGTGAAGACGCCGCTGGCGCCGTGCAAATCAAACACCGCCCCGCCGCCGGCGGCCCCGGCGCTGATGGCCAGCTGAATAGAGGCGACCAGCAGACCGCCCGCGCTTTCTGCTTCATCCGGCACGGTGGTGGCAAGCCAGGTGGACCAGGCCACCGGCACCAGACCGAAGGCAAATCCCCACAGGGCGACCAGCAGCCCGTCCAGCATGGTCAGATGGCCAAACGTCACCATCAGCAGCGCCAGAACGCTCATCATCAACGGCACCAGCGCCAGGGTCAGGCGCAGGCTACGGCTCAGCAGATAGCTCGCCACCGAGGTGCCGATAAAGTTAGCGATACCGAAGCCGAGCAATATCAGCGAGACCCCTTCGACACTGGCCTGCGCCACGGTCTCAAGGAACGGCCGCAGGTAGGTAAAGAAGGCGAAATGGCCGCTAAAAATCAGGATTGTCGCCAGCATGCCGCCCAGCATACCGGGACGGCGCAGCACCCTGAACAGCGTGGAGAAGGTCCCGACGCTCTCCGGACGCATGGAGGGCAGCACCCACAGTTGCCAGAGCAGCGCCAGCAGGCTGGGTATCGCACAGAGAATAAATACGTTGCGCCAGCCGATTAGCTCGCCAAGATAGCTGCCGAGCGGCGCGGCTACCACCGTAGCGACAGACACCGCGGAAAAGATGATCGCCAGCGCCTTCGGCACATGGGCCGCCGGCACCAGACGCATCGCCGTGGCAGTGGACATCGCCCAGAAGCCGCCGATGGCGACCCCCAGCAGCAGACGGCCCAGCAGGAGAAACGCCAGCGAATCGGCAAAAGCGACCATCAGGCTGGAGACTATCTGCAGCACGGAAAAGAACATCAGCACCCAGCGGCGATCGATATTGCGGGTGGCGGTGGCGATCAGCAGGCCGGTGACTAACGCCACCAGCGCCGTCGCGGTGACCGCCTGTCCGGCCATCCCTTCACTGACCCCGAGGCTGCTGGCCATCGGCGTTAACAGGCTGGCGGGCAGAAACTCGGCCACGATCAGGCCGAACACCCCGAGGGCCAGGGCATAGACGGCGCGCCAGGCAGGTTTGGCGGGTGACAGGCTCGCGTCAGCAGCTATGCAGGAACTCATATACAACTCTCCAGGTTTATTAACATCCTGGTCATCTTAGGGCCTTACTTTCGGACGATATATGATGCATACTCTTCAGTTATTGATTATTCGTCCGGAATTACCATGAGCCAGCCTGGCATCGACCTGACCAGCGAACTGTTGCGCGGGATGCGCCTCTCCGGCGTTAACTACCGGCGCATCGAAACCGCACGCCCGTTCGGCGTCGGCTTTAGCGCCGTGGCGGGTAAAGCCCAGTTCCATTTCATCAGCCGCGGGCCGGTGCTGCTGCGCATGGCCAGCGGAGAACAGTTCACCCTCGAGAGCGGCGATGCACTGTTTATTCCCAACGGCGACGGGCACGCCCTGCTTTCTGATCCGCAGGCCACGATGGTCAATGTGGCCCAGTTGCCCAGCGAAACGGTGTGCAGCACGGTAAGCTGTATCAACGCCGGCGGCCGCCCGGACTGCCCGGAGCGCGCCGTCATTTTCAGCGGTTGTATGGATTTTGAGCTCGGCGGCATGCAGCCGCTGGTGAAGGCCATGCCCGAGGTGATGCGGGTCAGCAGCCTGCTAAACACCTGGCCGGAGATCCAGCCGCTGTTGGTAGCGATGGAGCGGGAATCCCTCACCCGCCAGGTAGGCTATGCCGGGATCCTCGCCCGGCTGGCGGACGTGGTGGCCGCGCTGATTGTCCGCGGCTGGGT
>OGXE01003183.1_pt1 | contig 11304 bp, 11 predicted proteins | sample 1576181 | NCBI WGS metagenome assembly OGXE01 (sample SAMEA3541478, study PRJEB24748) | human gut metagenome | biome: human gut; feature: human-associated habitat; material: faeces | place: China | collected 2012 | reverse complement strand
CAGCAGCGTGCGCCCGAGCCCGGTCAGCAGCACGGCGGCAGCACAGCAGAGCATGGCCGCGTTGCACAGATTCCGGGTGCGTTTGCTTTTGTCGGCGTGTTTCACGTGCGATTTCTCCTGAATTCGAAAATTTGCAAAAAACTCCTTTTGATTATGACCTCTGCGCCCCGGATTGTCAAGCGCCGCGGCGCTCAGATTTGGTTTTACAACCCGCGCGGTATGCGTTACAATAAGAAAATCGGAAAGGAGCGTTCCCCCATGAGTATGACATTGGAGACCATCCGGGCGGCGCACGCGCGCATCGCCCCCTATATTGTCCGGACGCCGCTGCTGCGCCTGCCGGCGCTCGACAATGCCCTCGGCTGCGAGGTGTATGTCAAGGCCGAGTGTATGCAGCGCACGGGCGCATTCAAGCTGCGCGGCGCAATGAACAAGATCCTCACCCTGACGGACGCCGAGCGCGCCCGCGGCTTTGTCGCGGCGTCCTCCGGCAACCATGGCCGCGCGGTGGCCTATGCCGCGCAGCGCTTCGGCACGCACGCCTGCATCGTCATGCCGCGCACGGCCCCGCCCGTCAAGCAGGCGGCTATCCGCGCACTGGGCGCTGAGCTCGTGCTGTGCGAGGCGTCCGAGCGGTTCGACGTGGCGGCGCGGCTGTGCGCCGAGCGGGGCGCGACGATGGTGCCGCCGTTCAATGACGAGGCGGTCATGGCGGGGCAGGGCACCGTCGGGCTGGAGATCCTGGCCCAGTGCCCGGAGATCGATGCAGTCGTTGTCCCGGTCAGCGGCGGCGGGCTCATCGGCGGCGTGTCCACGGCCGTCAAGGCGCTCGCGCCGCGCGTGCGCGTGTTTGGCGCGGAGCCGGCCGCGCTGCCGCGCTATACGGAGAGCCTGCGCGCCGGGCACCCGGTGCGGGTGGAGCAGAAGCGCTCAGTCGCGGACGCGCTCGTCGCGCAGATGCCGGGGGATGTGTGCTTTCCGTATGTGGCGGCAAATACCGACGGCTTTGCGGCCGTTGCGGATGATGCTATTCTTCGCGGCATGAAGCTGCTGCTTCTGGAGGGCAAGCTGCTGTGCGAGCCGTCGTCCGCCATCGGCATCGGTGCGGCGCTGTGCGGCCGGCTCCCGGTGCGGGAAGGGGACAAGGTCTGCTTTGTCGTCAGCGGCGGCAGCGTCGCGCTCGAGCAGCTACACCAGCTCGAGGACGTCAGGCTCTGACAGACAGCAAATATCCGCCCCGGCGCACCTTCCGTCAGAAGGGCGCGTCGAGGCGGATGCTGTCTCGGGTCGTTATTTGCTGCTTGCGAGCGCCTGATCGATGAGCTCGTTGAGCTTCTTTGCCTGATCGGGCGCGGTGATCCCGCCGACGATCGGCTGGCCGACGATGTTGCCGTTTTTGTCAACGACGTATGTGGTCGGGAACGAGTACAGGCCGGCGGTGAACTTACCGGCCTCGCTGTCGGAGGCGAACCAGAGGTTGGAGTAGGTCACGCCCTTTTTCGCCAGAATGTCCTTCGCCTCGGCGATGGCGGTCTTGTCGCCGTCGAGCGTGAAGGAGTTGATGCCGACGACCGCGCCGCCCTTCGCGGCGAGGTCCTTGTTGAGCGCCTCAAGGTCGGCCAGCTCACCGACGCACGGGTTGCAGGTGGTGAACCAGAAGTTCACGACCGTGACGCTGTTGCCGGCGAAGAGCTTGCTGCTGTCGACGTCATTGCCGTCGAGATCCTTGCCCTGAAAGCTCGGGAATTTCATCAGGTCGCTGCCGGAGGCGGTCATGCCGGCCTCCTCCGCGCTCACGCTGTCACCTGCGCCGGGCGCCGTGCCGCAGCCGGGATACTTCTGTTCGAGGATGGTGAGCTTGCCCTCAATCTCCTTGATCTGCTCGGCGCCGGCCTTGAGCGTCTTGAGCTCGTCGGCTGAGAAGCCGTCCTTCGCGCTCTCGATCGTGGCGAGCAGGAAGTCACCGTAGTTCGTGCCGTCCTCGATCATGGTGCTGTTTTTGTTGGCAGACAGAAACACCTTGTTCCAGAGGTCGGAGTTCGCGGCGAGAATGTCGTTTTCCTTCTGCATGAGCTGCTGATAGAGCTTGGCCGCTTCGTCGGCGCTGTTCGGCTCGGTCGCGATCAGGGTCGCGATGTCGGCGCTGCCGTCCGCCTTGTCCTTGTCTTTGCCCGACGAGCACGCCGCGAGGCTGAACACCATCGCGAGCGCGAGCAGGAGCGTCACAAATTTTGTGATTTTCTTCATCATGATTCCTCCGTTTGATTTTGATGGTTGCTTACTTGTTTCGGATTCGTGTTTCCGCTCAGGCCGAAGCCATAGCGGAAGCGGATGGCTTGCGTGGGGCAGGCGCGGATGCACTTGCCGCAGCGGATGCACTCCGTGTCGTTGGGGGACTTGGTGATGTCCACGTCCATCTGGCAGGTGCGCGCGCATTTGCCGCAGGAGACGCACTTGCCCGTGTCAACCTGAATGCCGAGCAGGGAGACCTTATTCATCAGCGCGTAAAACGCGCCGAGCGGGCAGATCCACTTGCAGAACGGGCGGAAAAACAGCACGCTCAAAACGACGACCGCGATCAAAATGATCAGCTTGCGCGTAAACAGCGCGCCCAGCGCCGCGCGGATGCTCTCGTTTGCGGCTGCGAGCGGGATCGCACCCTCCAGCACACCCTGCGGGCAGATGTACTTGCAGAAATACGGGTCGCCCATGCCCACGTCGTTGACGATGAGCGCTGGCAGCAGTACCACGGCCAGCAGCAGGATGACGTATTTCAAATAGGTCAGCGGCCTGAGCTTTTTCGTCGACAGCTTTTTGCCCGGGATCTTATGCAGCAGCTCCTGCAGCCAGCCGAACGGGCACAAAAAGCCGCAGATGAACCGCCCGAACAGCACGCCTAGCAGGATCAGAATGCCGGTGATATAATACGAAAAGCGGAATTTGGACGAGCCGACCACCGCCTGAAACGCCCCGATCGGGCACGCGCCCGATGCTGCCGGGCAGGAATAGCAGTTCAGGCCGGGCACGCAGACGGTCTTGCCCTTGCCCTGATAGATGCCGCCCTTGAAGCAGTTCGGCAGGTGGATGTTGGTCAGCAGCGTCGCCGCCGCCTGGATCCAGCCGCGAAACCGGCTCAAGAGCAGGGAAACAGACTGTTTTTTCTTATCCAATGCCGACACACTCCAAGCACAGCCGGATCGCCTTGCTGAGCACGGCACCGGCCTCGCCGCGCAGCGCGCCGAAGCACACCATGGCGATGCCTGCAGCGATCAGCAGAACCTGCACAACGGCTTTCTTCGCACGAAACACCCGGATCACTCCCTTCTGTTTGCCCCATGATACCATGGCGCAGATAAAATCTTCGTTAAGAACGGAAACTTAACAGAGATTTTATGCTTTTGTGTTATCATATAACAAAGTCGGACATTCGTGAATACGCACGAGGAGAATGGTATGCATATTTTGGTTGTGGAAGATGAAAAGGCGCTCTGCGACACGATTGCGCGCAGCCTGCGGCGGCTTGCCTACAGCGTGGACTGCTGCTATGACGGGCAGAGCGCCGCGGAGATGCTCGCCGTCGAGCGCTTTGATCTGGTCGTGCTGGATCTGAACCTCCCCGGCGAGGACGGTATGACGGTGCTCCGGACGCTGCGCGAGCGTGACCGCGACACCAAGGTGCTGATCCTGTCGGCGCGCTGCGAGGTCGCCGACAAGGTGGCGGGACTCGATGCGGGCGCGAACGACTATCTCACCAAGCCCTTTCACCTCGATGAGCTCGCGGCGCGCATCCGCAGCCTGACGCTGCGCCGCTTTACGCAGAGCGACGTGGTCCTGACCTGCGCCGAGCTGTCGTTTGACACCAAGGCGCGCACGGCGTCCGTGCGCGGCGAGACGCTGTCGCTCACGCGCAAGGAGACGGGCATCCTCGAATACCTGCTGCTGCATCAGGGGCGGCCGGTCAGTCAGGAGGAGCTGCTGGAGCACGTGTGGGACAGCGGGGCGGACGGCTTCGGCAACTCCATCCGCGTGCATATCTCCGCACTGCGGAAAAAGCTGCGCGCCGCCCTGGGCTATGACCCCATCCGCAACCGCATCGGCGAGGGCTATGTTATGGAGGCGCAGACATGAAGCGGTTATCTCTGCAGTGGCGCATCACGCTGATGACGGCGGCGCTGATCGGCGTGACGTGTGTGCTCATGAACTGTCTGATCGGCTATTCCGGCAAGCGGTATATGGATGCGATCGGCAGCGGCATCTCGGCTTACAGCGAGATCGAATCCGGTGCGCCCGACGCCTTCGACCCGCAGAGCAAACAGCCGGATGACGAGCTGACGATCATCATCAGCGGCGCGCAGGCGGCCTTCGGCGTCACGAACTGGTACATCACGGCGGCGGTCACGCTCATCGGCGGCGTGCTCGCGTATTTTGTCAGCGGCCGCGCGCTGCGTCCGCTGCGCAGTTTTGCAGCGCAGGTGGAAAACATTCAGCCGAGCAATCTGGCGCAGTGCAAGGTCAGCGAGGACGTGCTGCCGGAGTTTCAGCGCTTCAGCCGCTCGTTCAACGGCATGATCGACCGCCTGGACGCGGGCTTCACGGCGCAGCGGCAGTTTACGGGCAACGCTGCGCACGAGCTGCGCACGCCACTTGCGCTGATGCAGGCGCAGCTTGAGCTGTTTTCCGCCGAGCACGCGGACGTCACGCCCGAAACGGCGGCGTTTTTGAGCCTGCTGCAGGAGCAGACGGAGCGTATGGCGCAGATGACGAAGATCCTGCTGGAGATGAGCGAGCTGCGCACCGTGCCCTGTGACGACCGGGTCGAGCTCGCGCCCATGATCGAGGAGATCTTCACCGATCTCGCGCCGCTTGCAGAGAGCAAGTGCATCGCGCTGGAGGCCGACGGCGGCGCTGTGCTCACCGGCAGCGACCCGCTGCTGTACCGGCTGCTGTTCAACCTGACCGAAAACGCCATCCGTTACGGCCGGCCGGACGGGGCGGTGCGCATCGCGGTCAGCGAGGCGGACGGGAATGTACAGATCCGCGTCCGTGACCACGGTCCCGGCATCCCGGAGGCATACCGGGAGAGCGTTTTCCAGCCGTTTTTCCGCGTGGACAAGTCGCGCAGCCGGGCACACGGCGGCGTCGGGCTCGGTCTGTCGCTTGTGTGGGAGATTGCCGCGCTGCATGGCGGCACGGTGCAGATCGAGCGCAGCGGCGCGGACGGGACGGTCATGCTCGTGACGCTGCCGCGCGACGGAAAAGAATCCTAAAACACAGGCGGCGGCCAGGTCATCCCCGGTCGCCGCCTACAGCTTGTCCAAAAACCTCGTAGAGTTTCGCCGCCGCAGCGGCGAAAGAAAGTCTGATCATTTTCTCCGGCGACATGCGCGGCGGAGAAAATACCGCTCGGCTCGCAAACGTGCGCGCACGGCGCGTGCGCTGCAGCGAGCCGCGATCTTTTCAAACGAGAGCCCAACGCAGTGGGTCTCGTTTGAGCGTGTCAAAACTCTGTTTGACACGCAAAAACGCCCGCACATCGTGCGGGCGTTTTCGGCTTGGCAATTTTCGCAAAAGGCTTCAGGAAGCCCTGGTCTTATCCGGGACGATCTTGTGCGCGATCAGGCACAGGAGCATCGTGCCGGCCATGTCGGGCAGGGTGTTGCCGACCGGGATGTCCACGGTCATGAGCACGCGGTAGAGCACGAAGCCCAGCACCCAGACGACGGCGTTGCACACATCGAGCCTGCCGCTCGCGCCGCCGCGTCGGAGCAGGAAGAAGTCCGTGATCTGGATGGCGATCATCGGCGCGAACACCGAGCCGATCAGGTACAGGAAGTTCGTGATGTCGTCCATCGGGAAGCAGATGGCGCAGACCGTGCCGATGACGGTCACGATGAGCGCGGCGTACTTGCCGTTGATCTTCTTCGACAGGGACTCGGCGGAGATGCCGGCGCTGTACGCATCGAGGAACGTCGTCGTGACGGTCGAGAGGATGAGGATGAGCAGCGCGGCCACGCCGAGGCCGGCCTTGACCATGATGAGCGCAATGTCGCCCTCGCCGGTGAAGATGGCGGCGCCCATGCCGATGACGTACATCCAGCAGCTCACGACGCCGTAGGTCAGCGTGCTCGAGAGCGTGGCGGCGAAGGGCTTTTCGGCCTCGCGCGTGTAGTCGGAGATGAGCGGCAGCCACGACAGCGGCATGGCCACGGCCAGCTCGACCGCTGCGCCGAAGCTTAGGCTGTCGTCCGGCGCGGTGACGGGCGTGCCGCCGCGGAACACCACCACGCACAGCACGATCGAGAGGATGAACAGCGCCGCCATGGCGATCTTGTTGATCCAGCCGAGGTTCTTGATGCCGACGGCGATCCACACCACGATGAGCCCGCCGATGACGAGACACCACACCCACTTGCCGATGCCGAGCACGGTGTTCGTGGCCAGTGCGCCATCATAGATCATGATGGCCGTCCAGCCGACGAGCTGCAAAACGTTCAGGAACGCAAACAGCAGGCCGCCCTTCTGGCCGAAGCTCATTTTTACGGTCTCCATAGCGCTGCGGCCCGTGCGCCCGCCGATGAGGCCCGCCAGCAGCATCATGGCGCAGCCGATGATATGCCCGAGCAGAATGGCCGCAAAGCCCTTTGCCATACCCAGCGGCGCAAAGGCGGTGCCGGTCAGGATCTCGGCCAGCGAGACGCCCGCGCCGAACCAGATCAGGCCGTTCTGAAAGGTAGAGGTCTTTTTCATTCGACAAAATCCCCCTTCAGTGCGAACATGTGGTTCATCGGGCCGGAGCCGTGGCCGAGGTCAAGCATAGCGGCCAGCGCGCCGGAAATGTATGCCTTTGCGCGCTCCACCGACGTGTCAAGGTCATAGCCCTTCGCGAGATTCGACGCAATGGCGCTGGACAGCGTGCAGCCGGTGCCGTGGGTGTTGGGGTTGTCGATGCGGCGTCCCTTGAACCACTTACCCGCGCCGTCGCGCCAAAGCAGGTCGTCGGCGTCGTTGATCTGGTGCCCGCCCTTGCAGAGCACCGCACAGCCGTACTTTTCGCTGATGGTCTGTGCAGCCCGCTCCATATCGGCGGCGTTTTGAATGGTCATGCCGGAGAGGATCTCCGCCTCGGGGATGTTCGGCGTCAGGACCTCGGCCAGCGGCAGGAGCTTTTCGCACAGCGCGGTCACGGCGTCGTCACGCAACAGCTTTGCGCCGGATGTTGCGACCATGACGGGGTCCACGACGATGTGCTTTGCGCCGTATTCCTTCAATTTTGCCGCAATCGTTTCGATCAGTTCTGCCGAGGATACCATGCCGATCTTGACGGCATCGGGGAAGATGTCGGTAAACACTGCGTCGAGCTGCTCCGCCAGAAAATGCGGGGTCGAGTCAAAAATGTCGGTCACGCCGGTGGTGTTCTGGGCGGTCAGGGCCGTGACTGCGCACAGGGCAAAAACGCCGTTGGCGGTCATGGTCTTGATGTCTGCCTGGATACCGGCGCCTCCGCTGGAATCACTTCCGGCAATGGTCAATGCTGTTCTCATGGTGATAACTTCCTTTCCTTTTTGTATACAGCAAGGTTTTATAAAGCGGCACAAGGTGGTGCCCCCGGTGTACCGCTGTGGGATGCTTTTTTCTACAGCAACACGGCTTCGTGCAAATCTCTCACATACAGATCCGCTGCCATTTGCAGCCCGGCCTGGTCGGTCTCGCCGTCGGCATCGTAGACGCCGATTGTGTAAAAGCCCGCGGCCTTCGCGGTTTTCAGGGCGTAGAGACTGTCCTCAAAGACGAGCGTTTCCGCCGGCGCGGCGTGCAGGGCTTCGGCGGCCAGCAGGTAAATTGTCGGCTCATGCTTGCTGACGCCGACCTCTGCCGTAGTGAAAAGCCGGGTGAAATACCCGAGCAGCCCCAGCCGTTCCAGCGCCCGCGTGACGTGCTCCCGCGGACTGGACGTGGCCGCCGCCAGCTTCACGCCGCGGGCGGTCAGGGCGGCCAGCAGTGCCGCCGCACCGTCCTTGGCGGGGACCTCATAAAAATAGAAGTCCCGCAGCATGTCCGCAATGCCCGCGCCGACCTCGGCGGCAGACTGCGGCAGTGCATAGTGCGTGTGCAGATACTCCGCACCCTGCTCCATGCTCATCGAGAACAAAATCTCGTTGAGTCCCTCCTCCGGCGTGACGCCCAGGCTGCGCAGATACCGCGCGCCAAGGTCGTTCCAGATGCCCATGGAGTCGAGCAGCACGCCGTCCAGATCAAAAACAGCAGCCTTAGTCATGCAGCATTTTCTCCGTGGCGGCCTTCAGGTCGGCGGATGCCTGTTGGATGTTCTTTGCCGCGTAAATCGCGCTGATGACCGCGACGCCGCAGATGCCGCTGCCCGCGAGTTTCGCGACATTTTCCTGCGTGATGCCGCCGATGGCGACAACGGGGATGGACACGGCCCCGCAGATGGCCTTGAGCGTCTCATAGCTCACATCGTCGGCGTCGTCCTTCGAGCCGGTCGGGAACACCGCGCCGACGCCGAGGTAATCCGCGCCGTGCTTTTCGGCCAGAACGGCCTGCTCCACGGTCTGGGCGGAGACGCCCAGAATCTTGTCCGGGCCCAAAATCGCGCGGACGTCCTGCGCCTCCATATCGCTCTGGCCGACATGCACGCCGTCTGCGTTCATCTCGCGGGCGATCTCGACGTTGTCATTCACAAGGAACGGCACACCGCGCTCGCGGCAGAGCGTTTGCAGCTCCTTCGCTTCCTCGAGGAACTTCCCCTCCTCCAGCGTCTTTTCGCGCAGCTGGACCATCGTCACACCGCCGTCAAGGCTTTCACGCACAACGTCGATAAGCCTGCGCCCGTCCAGCCAGTGGCGGTCCGTGACGGCATAGAGCAGCAGATCATTTTTATCGCAGTTCATACTTGGCGCCCCCATTCAGCGTTGCACCGTCCATATTGTAGATGGCATCAATGATGCGGTTGCGGTAGGTGGAGTTGCCGTCGCCCTCGGCCATGCGGCTCCAGCCGATCTCGCCCGCCAGACCCATGGCGCAGACCGCCGCGGCGGCAGCCTCGAGCTTATTGTCGGGGTTTGCAACGACGAAGGCTGTCATCATGCCGGAGAGCTGGCAGCCCGTGCCGGTGATCTTGCCCATCTCGGGGCGTCCGTTGCGGATGACATAGCAGGCCATGCCGTCGCTGACAAGGTCGATGGCACCGGTGACGGCGACGATAGCGCCGCTTTTGGCCGCAAAGTCCTTGACAAATTTGACGGCACTGTCCAGATTTGCGTCGGTCACGGCGTCCGCAACGTCAGCGTCAACGCCCTTCGTCGTGCCGCTGCCCAGCGCCAGCGTCTTGATCTCGGAGATATTGCCGCGGATGACGGTGAATTTGATCTTCTCCATCAGCTCGACGGCGGTGTTCGTGCGCAGGGCCGACGCGCCCGCGCCGACGGGGTCGAGCAGCACGACATGGCCGAGGGCATTCGCCTTTGCGCCCGCGCGGAACATGCCCTCGATGCTGCGCTGGTTCAGCGTGCCGATGTTGATGTTCAGGCCGCCGCAGATCGACGTGATGTCCTCGACGTCCTCCGGCTCATCAGACATGATCGGGCTGCCGCCGCAGGCCAGCAGAATGTTGGCCACGTCGTTGACCGTGACATAGTTCGTGATATTGTGCACCAGCGGCACAGTGTTGCGCACATTTTCAAGACAGGTACCCAGCATAAAAAACGCTCCTTATAAGTAAAAATGCGGATACGCCTGCAAAGACATATCCGCACAAAAGCTCACAAGAAGCGCAGTGCTACGGTATCTCCCTACGTTGGCATTATCCAAATCAGGTTCAGGCAGCACCGCGGCGGCGCTGCCGTTTGGGTCAGGGCGATACAGCCCACTCTCAGCCCGCTTTGCGCGGACTCCCTTTTTTCTGGCATCAAGCATACCACAGTCGCGCGCAGGATGCAAGCCTGCGCCGCTGCGTTGTGCTGGTCTCTTTTCTTTTGCAGGGATCTGTGTTAGAATGGGGGCCGGAGAGGTGACAGACATGAAACAGACCAGAACGCAGGCGCTTTTTGCGACCTTTTTTAAAATTGGAGCGTTTACCTTTGGCGGCGGCTATGCCATGGTGGCCCTGCTGGAACATGAATTCGTGGAAGAAAAGCAGTGGGTCACCCGGGAAGAGTTTTTGGACATGGTGGCCATTGCGGAATCTACCCCCGGCCCCATGGCGGTGAACAGTGCCACTTACATCGGCTACAAGCTCGAGGGGGTGCCCGGCGCAGCGGCTTCCACGCTGGCGGTGTGTCTGCCGTCTTTTGCGGTCATCTATGCCATCTCACTGTTCTTTGACCAGTTTTTGCAGCTGTCGGTGGTGTCCAGCGCGTTCCGGGGCATTCAGGTGTGCGTGGTCTACTTAGTGCTCTCGGCGGGGCTTAAGATGCTGAAGAACCTGAAAAAGGATGCCTTCAGCCGGGCGGTCCTGGCGGCGGTGCTGCTGGCCATGGTGAGCTGCTCGGTGCTGGCGGTGTCCTTCTCGTCCATCTTCTACATTCTGCTCAGCGGGGCGGCGGGCCTTGCGGTGTACGGGGTGCAGCAGCTGCGGAAGGAGGCGGGGGCAAAATGATCTGTCTGACCCTGTTCTGGAACTTCTTGATGATCGGAACCCTGTCTTTTGGCGGTGGCTACGGCATGATCTCGCTGGTGCGGGAGGTGGTGCTGGGCCACGGCTGGCTCACCGAGAGCGAATTCCTGAGTTTTATTGCGGTGTCGGAGTCCACCCCGGGGCCGCTGGCCGTGAACATGGCCACCTTCATCGGTTCGTCGCAGGCCGGGCTGCCGGGGGCACTGGTGGCTACGCTGGGCGTGGTGCTGCCGTCCTTTGTCATCATCCTGCTGGTGGCGGCGGTGCTGCGTAGCGTGCTCCGGTACGCCGGGGTACAGGCAGTGCTGGACGGGGTGCGCCCCTGTGTGGTGGCCATGATCCTGGCCACGGCGGTCACGATGGGCCTTTCCACGCTGGGCGGCTATACGGCCGGCCCGGCGGGCGGCTTTGCACCGGACGGCCGCGCCATTGCGGTGTTTGTGCTGCTGGGGCTGGTGCACTGCGGGTACAAAAAAATACGGCAGAAAGCACCATCCCCCATTGGAATGATCCTGCTTTCTGCCATACTGGGCATCGTGTTCTGGCACTGAGAAGGGCTCAGCCCTCCGGCTGCTGCTTCAGTTCCTGCCGGATGTCCTTGATGGACATTCCGGCCTTTTTCATGCAGCTGATCACTTGCAGCCACTCGAAATCAGAATCTTGAAACATCC
>OGXE01003179.1_pt1 | contig 11314 bp, 7 predicted proteins | sample 1576181 | NCBI WGS metagenome assembly OGXE01 (sample SAMEA3541478, study PRJEB24748) | human gut metagenome | biome: human gut; feature: human-associated habitat; material: faeces | place: China | collected 2012 | reverse complement strand
TGCTGTGGTTTGTGCATGAACGGGAAGCTGTGTTTGGCTTCGTGCTTTCTTATTACCCCGATGAGGAAGAACTGGATGAATTGCAGGCCAAGATGGAAGAAGTGCTGAATTATATACCGATGAAGCATTTGACACTCTGTCTGCCCGATGCGGATAACCTTCTCAATCCTTCGGAAGAGGATGAGGTGAAACAGTGGAAGACTGTGAGGTTGGCTAAGGATATGGCAAACCGTATATTCTCAGTCTGAATGCACACGCTGTTCATCTGAGCATGTTATTATGACCTTGCGTATTTCAGTCTGCCGGTCTGCGTGGCCGCAAGCCAATTCTATAAAATCAACGAATGTGTGTCAAAACTAAAATCCGCTTACTATTTGTTTCTTTTAGGCACGGATTACACGGAAAACACGGATCTCACAAATTTTCTTTATTCTTTTTCTGTGAAATCCGTGTTTTCCGTGTAATCCGTGCCTAAAAAAGAAACCAATAGTAAGCGGACTTTAGTTTTGACACACATTCTCTTTTTTTAAGGATGCCGTCCGTGCGGCAAAAAACATTCGGCCGGTTTTTCTTTTCCTTGGTTTATTTGTACTACCTTTACCGTTCTAAAATAAACCGAAAAGAACAATGGAGCAGAACCCCGAATCAGCGCTTGCGTGGCAATTCATCGAAAGCACAGGTACTCATCTTTTTCTGACAGGCAAAGCCGGAACCGGTAAAACCACTTTTTTGCGCAAGCTTAAGCAGGAAAGTCCCAAACGTATGGTAGTCGTTGCGCCCACCGGCATAGCGGCCATCAATGCCGGGGGTGTTACCATCCATTCGTTCTTTCAGATTCCGTTCGCACCTTATGTGCCCGAAAGCTCGTTCAATACGAATGGAAAGGCAAGCTACCGCTTCCGTTTCGGTAAGGAGAAAATCAATATCATACGCAGCATGGATCTGCTGGTGATTGATGAAATCAGTATGGTACGCGCCGACCTGCTGGATGCGGTAGATGAAATGCTCCGCCGCTACCGCGACCCCTACAAACCGTTTGGCGGTGTGCAGTTGCTGATGATTGGCGACCTGCAGCAGCTGGCTCCCGTAGTGAAAGACGAGGAATGGCAGATGCTCAGCAAGTACTACGACACTCCCTATTTCTTCTCCAGCCGCGCGCTGAAGCAGACGGAATATTGCACCATCGAGCTTAAGACCGTATACCGGCAGAATGACGGAGACTTCCTGGAACTGCTGAACCGCATCCGTGAGAACCATTGCGACCCGCAGGTGCTGGAAACGCTGAACCGCCGCTACATCCCCGGTTTCCAGCCTCGGAAAGAGGAAGGATATATCCGTCTGGTCACCCATAACTATCAGGCGCAGCGTATCAACAGCTACGAGCTGGAACAGCTTCCGGGACGTTCCTATGCGTTTCGTGCTACTGTCGAGGGGAAGTTTCCCGAATATTCATACCCCACGGACGAAGTTCTCGAACTGAAAGAAGGCGCTCAGGTGATGTTCGTGAAGAACGACTCTTCCGGCGAGCACCGCTACTACAACGGTATGATTGGTGAGGTAACCTCCGTTTCTGCCGGCAGTATCGAGGTACGCGCCAAAGACAGCGGGGATACTTTTCTGTTGCAGGAAGAGGAGTGGACGAATGCAAAATACGTCTTGGACGAAGACAGCAGGGAGATTGTAGAAGATATTGAAGGTACTTTCCGGCAGTTTCCCCTGAAACTGGCGTGGGCCATTACAATCCACAAGAGTCAGGGGCTTACGTTTGAACGTGCCATTATCGACGCCAGCGCATCCTTTGCACATGGGCAGACGTATGTGGCACTGAGCCGTTGCAAGACGCTGGAAGGCCTGGTGCTCAGCGCACCGCTTTCGGCAAAGGCTGTTATCAGCGACCGTGCCGTAGACCGGTTTACGGAAGAAGCCCGCCGGAACGAACCGGACGAAAACCGCTTCCATTCACTGCAACGTGCCTATTTTCACGGGCTGCTGTCGGAACTGTTTGATTTCCTGCCGCTGGCACAAGCGTTGCAGCGCTATGTACGGCTGGTCGATGAACATCTTTATAAACTCTATCCCAAGCAGCTTGCCGCCTACAAAGAGGCGGTGGAGCGTTTCCGCGAAAAGGTGGTAAAAGTGGCGCAGAGGTTCGGCATACAGTACAACCGCCTGATTGACGCCGCACAGGATTATGCTGCGGACGAAACCCTGCAGGAGCGGATTGTTGCGGGAGCCGGTTACTTTAAAGATGAAATGGCGCTTTTGTATCCCGTATTGATAGGGCCACGCGCTCTTGCCACGGATAATAAGGTGCTGAAGAAGCAACTGAATGCAGCCAAAGAGGAACTGAATACACTTTTCCTGTTGAAAGACGGGCTGCTGGCATACATAACGGAACACGGATTCCGCACAGCCGGGTATTTGAAGCGGAAAGCCATACTGTCTATCGGCGAGCATGCTGTCTCCGGCAAAGAGGACTTGAAGCGGAGAAGCATGCCGGATACGGTGGAGAAGAACATGCAAGACCGCAAGAGGAAAGAAACGATGGCATCTTCCGTTCAAGTGCCCTCGGACGTACTGCATCCCGAACTATACGACCGCCTGGTGGCTTGGAGAAATACGGAAGCAGCCCGTTTGGGGCTGCCGGTCTACACGGTCATCCAGCAAAAGGCCATTTTGGGCATCAGCAACCTGTTGCCTGCCGATAAGGACATGCTTGTCCGCATCCCTTATTTCGGGAAGAAAGGGGTAGAGAAGTACGGAGACACCATTCTGGAAATAGTATATGCGTACTGCAAGGAGAAAGGATTGGCAGAGCCGGAGCTTATGCTTTAGTATGGTCGAACCGCTGTATCTGATTATATCAGTCTGTGATGTTTACGGTTAGAACGGCGTCCGGTTGCCCTGCTGTACTTCGATGCGTATGCCGAATGCACCGTTGGCGGATTTCATTTCAAATGCTCCCTTGAAGTTGTTCTTCTCCCACGGCAATGCCGAACGGTTGGGAACTTTCCAGCCGTCCTTGTCGTACTCGCCGTATGTATTGATACGCATTCCGTTCTTCAGTTTGAAGCTGCCCATTTGCAGGTTCTCCGGCGATGACCAGAAGCCCGTCAGCCCAAACGGATTCATGCTGTAAACGGTGGCGTTGGTGAGCGAGAACACATTTGAAAGCCCCTGCGAGTAGGTCGCGTCCGGGTTGAGACGGAATATCCGGCTGTAGTCTTTGCTTGCATCCGGTATTTCCAACGTAAACCGGGGCAGGCGGGGAGCTTCCATTCTCATGAGGCTCATGTCCAGGAGAAAGCCGTCATAATTCTTCGTTTCGGGTAGGAATGTCCCTTCGGGCGGCGTACCGTCGGGCAGGCTATGGGAGCGTATGCTGTCGCCCTTCGCTTCGGTTTGGGCGTGCAGTGAAACGACGCTTGCCAGTAGGGCGATGATAAAAAAACAAACTTGTTTCATGATTGGGCACGGTTATTGTTTTCTTCTCAGACAAAGATAATCCTTTCCGTCAATTTTCTGAAACTTCTTTATATTATTTCTTATTCTTTATACTATCAGTTTATAGCCTATCCCCCGCACGTTTACGATGCGTATGCGGTCGTCTTGCGCCAGCTTGTGGCGCAGCTTCGTTATGAATACATGCAGGCTGCGGGAGTTGAAGAAGCTGTCGTCTCCCCAAAGGTCGAGCAGTACATTCTGGGTATTGACCACCTGATTGCGGTTCTCGCAGAGGCGCTTCAGTATTTCCGATTCGCGGTGTGAGAGTTCCATTTCCGTATCGGCGTGCGGAGCAGCACCGGTTCCTGTATACGACAGCCGTTGTGTGACGGGGTTGAACCGGTAATTGCCTATTTCAAAGTCGGTGGCCTCTTTGGGAGCAGGTTCCGTAAAGTTGAAAGCCTTGCCCGCCAGCGATTTGATACGGATAATCAGTTCCTGCATGCCGAAAGGTTTCTTCAGATAATCGTTGGCGCCGAGTTCAAAGCCCTCTACAACGTCATTGATGGCAGAGCGTGCAGTGAGGAAAAGCACCGGCGTGTGCTTGTCGGTCTGGCGGATGCGGCGTACCATTTCGAAGCCGTCCATACGGGGCATCATGACGTCTGCCACCAGCACATCGGGGCGCAGGTCGAAGAACAGGCGCAACCCCTCTTCGCCGTCGGCAGCGGTGTGGATAATGAAACTTTGCCCTTCCAGCGTGTCCTTTATAATCATGGCGAGGGTCTCTTCATCCTCAACCAGCAATACTTTTATTTTATCCATGACATCCTTGTCTTTCTTGTTATTCTTGTTTATTATGTAATATCTGTATGTACTCCGGGGATATATTCCTGTTTCTCCTAAGTAAACTTCCGTTTCCGCCGGGAGAAACTTCCGTTCTCATTAGGGGAAACGACAGTTCCCTTTAAAGGAAACGCGCGTTCCCCTTAAGGGAAACCGGAGTTTCTTCCGGGGGAAACGGACGGGTACTCCTTTTATCCGTTCGGAAATCTCAGAGTGAACGTGCTTCCTTTGCCCGGTTCGCTCTTTACCGTTACGCTTCCGCCGTGCTTTTCGGTCATGGTCTTGACATAGAACAGACCGAGGCCGTAGCCCTTCACGTTGTGCAGATTGCCGGTGGGAACGCGGTAGAACTTATCGAATATGTGGCTCTGCTTTTCGGGAGCGATACCTGTTCCACGGTCACTGATGGCGATTTCAACAAACTCTCCTTGTTCGGCAGAGGCGGTTTGCCGGCAACGGATGTTTACGTCCGCTGCTTCGGGCGAGTATTTTATGGCATTGTCAATCAGGTTGCTGATGATGTTGCTGAAGTGCGTACGGTCTGCCGTGAGGGTAAGTCCGGCAGGCTCGATGTCCGTAGAGATATGCACGGGCTTCTCCGCCTTCAATTTATGCTGCTCGATAAGCGGTTCGAGAATGCTTTCCATGGACAGCGGTTCCGGATGCAGGCGGAAGGTCTTGCGGCGTTCCATGCTCATGGAGAGTATCTGCTCGACAAGTCCGCTGAGCCGTTGCAACTGCTCCTGGCAGATGCGCAGATACTTGTCGCGTTGTGCCTTTTCTTCCGCCTGGTTAAAGTTCAGCAGGGCATCGTTGGCGGCATAGGCTACGGCGATAGGGGTTTTCAGTTCGTGGGTGATGTTGTTGGTAAAGTCGCTTTTCATCTCCTCCAGCGTCTTTTGCTGCAAGATGGTGCGGATAAGTATCCAGAACGCGAAGCAGAGGATGATGAGGATAACGAACGAGGTAGTCAGAATGCCCGACATCTGCTTCAGCACCAACGGGGTAACGGGTTCCATCCAAAGGCGGTAGCTCTGATGGGTACTGATGTCGAAAGCGTACTCGTATAGCTTGGCTTCGGGGCTTGGAACGTATCCGGGAGTACCGGCCACGGCAAGCGTGTCTGTAAACGTATGGGGAGATGCTTTGTCGTTTGTATAGATATGCTCCAGGCGATGGGGCAGCGTGATGCCCCGGTCTTTGAGCTGAAAGGTGAGCAGGCTGTCGTATACAAGGACATCAGGGTCGGAAATGACATCCAGGCCGGAGTGCAGGCCGCGCTGGAAATATGTGGCGAGTTCCAGCATGCTGTTCTGGTCGCGCAGAATAACATCCAGCCCGCTGTTTGCCCTCAGTGCGGCTTGGGGCGGAACATCGGTGTCTTTTATGGCGGCTTCCAGCTTCTTTTGGGCTGAATCGGCATTCAGCCATTGAGCCTTGTTCCGGTCTTTGTTCCGTTCTATGAAAAGTACATCGTCGGAGTCCGGGACGGCGATGCCATCACGGGTGATAATAGCCTGTACGGAGGAATTGTCCGAGATACTCATCAAAAGGGTGTCGCTCTTTTGATGAATGACCTGCTGGTCGGAGGTTTCTTCTTTCCGGCCGTTGCGGTCTATGCTGGTGGTGCTGTGTACATAGGTTTTGTTTTGCGTTCCGTCTTTCTCGAATCCGGCGGATACGCTCACTGTCCCATGGTCGGCACTGTCCTTGCGCATCCTTTCCACACGCAGCATCATTTCGTTATAGTCGCTCATGCGCATGGCTTCTATGATGTTGCGTTCCAGGTCGTTGCGCATGGTGCGGTACAGCCCGCCGAGCCAGTAGGCCTGGTAGGAGAAGATACCCGCCAAAGACAGGATAACGAGTATGGCAATGTATTTCAAAGGCAGTTTCATGGTGGTTCCTTGATATTTGTGCAGGCAAAGATAAGGAGTTATGGTGTGCGGTGTATCGTGCGATAAGACTAAATAACACTTCCGGTAACAGTAGATAACACTTGGTAAGCAGGCGATAACACAAAGTCGGGCGGGTAATGCCGTACTTTGCGGTGTGAAAACGAATTAAAACATCAAATACAATAAATTAAAGCATCGAATACGTATGAAACGATTTTATCTGTTATCTGTAATCAGCCTTTTTAGTGCCGGTATCTCCGCCCAGGAAATCACCGGCGGAGAACGTACCCTCAGCGCCGACAGCATCATTACCTCGGATGCCCGCCTGGACAGTATCTACCAAAGCCTGCCCGAAGTGATGATTACCGGCGAACGCCCCGTAGTCAAAGCCTCGCAAGGCAAACTGGTGTATGACTTGCCGCGGCTTATCCGCGACCTGCCCGTGGACAATGCCTACGATGCCGTAAAGGAACTTCCCGGCGTAACCGAGATGAACGGCGGCTTGCAACTAGCAGGGCAGGGTGTCACCGTCATTCTGAACGGAAAAGTGACCACCCTCAGCGTCGAACAGCTTTACACACTGTTGCGGAGTATCCCCGCAAGCCGGATAGAAAAAGCCGAAGTGATGTATAACGCACCCGCCCGCTACCAGGTGCGCGGCGCACTTATCAACGTGCAACTGAAGCAAACCGCGGACGGTCCCTCTTCCTGGCAGGGCGAACTCTACGGCAAATACAATCAGAAGCATTACGAAGGTTTTGAGGAGCGCGCCAGCCTTTTATATAACGGAAATAAATTCTCAACGGATTTTCTTTACTCGCACAAACACGGCCGTACTTACACTACGACGGACAAAGATGCTATGCACGCTTTGGCGGATGGCTCGGTGTACCCGATGGCAACCGATGAGGTACGCCGCGGCCGTTCGCATACGCATAGTTTCCGGGTGGGAGCCGATTATACTATCGCTAAAGACCATCAGTTGAGCTTTGTCTACAACGGTAACTATACAACGTCTCACAACCGGATGAATATCAACGGTTCGCAGCAGTCCGCCACGTTGAGCAACAGCACCGACTGGCTTCACAACGGCCGGCTGGACTATTCTACGCCTTTTGGCATGAAAGCCGGTGTGGAGTTCACTTACTACCGTTCTCCGTCCGACCAGTTGCTGAACAGCCGCCTGCTGGAAAACGACGAGCTTGACTTCTTTACACAGGACTGCCAGCGCATCAACCGCTGGAAAATGTTTCTGGCGCAGGAACACAGCCTGGGCAAGGGCTGGGGACTGAATTACGGTATTGTCTATACTACCGGCATCGACAACAGTTACCAATATTACTACGACCCGGAGACCGGCGAACAGTTGGGAGATGAAAATACAACTTCGTTGGCAGCCGGTGATAATTCCGCCGGTAACTTCACTAATATGAAATCCCGCAAACGGGAAGAAACGCTGAACATCTATGCAGGTTTCAGCAAGAGTTTCGGCGATAAGCTCTCGCTGGATGCCTCGCTGGCTGTGGAGCGTTATAAAACGCCCGTTTGGAACCAGTGGGATTGGTATCCTACCGTCAACCTGAACTATATGCCTGCCCCCGGACATATCCTGCAACTTGCGCTGAGCAGCGATAAGCACTATCCCGACTATTGGGCCGTGCAGGATGCTGTTTCTTATATCGGCGGCGGATATTCCGAGATTCACGGCAACCCTCTGCTGAAACCTGCGCAAAGCTATGAGTTTCAAATGAACTATATCTTAAAGAGCAAGTACATCTTCAGCACCTGGTTCAGCCACACCAAGGACTACTCGGTACAGACGCTTTACCAGTCCTCGCAACGGCTGGTTGAAATCTATAAATACCTGAACTTTGACTACCGCCAACAGTTTGGCATACAGGTATCAGTGCCCTTTAAGGTAAAGAACTGGTTGAATTCCCGCCTGACCTTTATCGGCATCTGGCATCGCGAGAAAGACAGCGACTTTTGGGATATCCCCTTCGACCGCAAACAGTGTTACGGCATCGCCCAAATGAACAACACCTTCACCCTTTCCACCAAGCCCGACCTGAAGCTGACCGTCACCGGATTTGTGCACAGCAAAGCGATTCAGGGAATTTACGACCTGCCTGTTTCCGGCAATGTAAATGCCGCCTTGCGCTATGGCTTTGCCAAGGGAAAGGCCGTCCTGAATCTGTATTGCAACGATATATTCGAGACCGGGCAGATTTCTCCGCGCATCCGCTTCCAGACGCAGAATGTAACCAACCATTACTCTTGTTTCCGCGAGTTGGGCGTATCGTTCACATACAAGTTCGGCGGTTATAAGGAAAAGAAGAGGGAAGGAGTGGATACGTCGCGGTTCAAATGATTGTTTGATAACCAATCCTGTTCGGGTAGTTAAGCTGATACTAAATTCTTTTTCATATACCTGCATTTTCCTTTCTTTTTTGTACTTTTGCAGCTTTCAAAAAAAACAAAGTTGTTATTTAAAGAAAAGACCCTATATATGAAATCGGATATCGAAATAGCACGCAGCATTGAACTGAAGAAAATAAAGCAGGTTGCCGAAAGTGTCGGCATTCCCCGTGAAGAAGTAGAGAACTACGGCCGCTACATTGCCAAGATTCCCGAACACCTGATTGACGAGGAGAAGGTAAAGCAGAGCAACCTGATTCTGGTAACCGCCATTACGGCCACAAAGGCAGGCATTGGCAAAACCACGGTCTCTATCGGCCTGGCATTGGGACTGAACAAGATAGGCAAGAAAGCCATCGTAGCCTTGCGCGAACCCTCGCTGGGTCCGTGCTTCGGCATGAAAGGCGGAGCGGCAGGCGGCGGCTACGCGCAGGTACTTCCTATGGAGAAGATAAACTTACATTTCACAGGAGATTTCCATGCCATCACTTCCGCTCACAATATGATTTCCGCTTTGCTGGATAACTATATCTACCAGCATCAGGCGGACGGATTCGGCCTGAAAGAAATCATCTGGCGGCGTGTGCTCGATGTGAACGACCGCTCCCTGCGCAGCATTGTTACCGGACTTGGACCACGTACCAACGGGGTTACCCTGGAGTCCGGTTTCGACATTACACCTGCATCGGAGATTATGGCAATTCTCTGTCTGGCAAAGGATACGGAAGACCTCCGCAGACGCATCGAGAATATCATACTTGGTTTTGACTATGAGGGCAAGCCGTTTACAGTGAAAGATTTAGGTGTGGCGGGCGCCGTCACCGTACTGCTGAAAGATGCCATCCATCCCAACCTGGTACAGACCACCGAAGGAACAGCCGCTTTTGTGCATGGCGGTCCGTTCGCAAATATAGCGCATGGCTGCAACTCCATTCTCGCTACCAAAATGGCTATGACCTTCGGCGATTACGTAGTGACCGAAGCCGGCTTCGGTGCGGACTTGGGAGCGGAGAAGTTCTATAATATCAAATGCCGCAAAAGCGGTCTGCAACCCAAGCTGACCGTTATCGTCGCCACTGCACAGGGATTGAAGATGCACGGTGGTGTCAGCCTCGACCGCATTAAGGAGCCGAACATGGAAGGACTGAAGGAAGGCTTCGGCAATCTTGACAAACACATCCGTAACCTGCGCTATTTCGGGCAGACCGTTGTGGTTGCCTTCAACCGTTTTGCCAGCGATACGGACGAAGAAGTAGAAGCTATCCGCCGTCATTGCGAAGAGGATTTGAAAGTGGGCTTCGCCATTAACAATGCCTTTGCCGAGGGTGGGGAAGGTGCGGTGGATTTGGCTAACCTCGTTGTGGAAACAATCGAAAAGAAGCCATCCGCCCCGTTGCAATATACTTACGGGGAAAACGATACCGTACAGCAGAAGATAGAGAAAGTGGCATGCAACCTTTATGGCGCAAGTGTAGTGACCTACAGCAGCGCTTCACGCAAGATGATGAAGCTTATCGAAGAAATGGGTATTGCACATTATCCCGTCTGCATATACCTACATAGTCGGACAACTGTTTTATCTCTCCAGCATTGTCTTTCACCTTAGCGTTCGGAAAACGTTCGCCAATTTTTATCTTAGCGTCCATTGCCTGCCGTTTCTTTTGTTCTTCACGCTCCTCCGGAGTCATTTTCTTTTCACGCTCGGCCTCAAAACGCCGGGCCATTTGCCTCATTTTTTCTAATTTATCTTTCACCAATACATGCTGCGAAAACACAGGAGAAGCCTCGCTCATCATATCTTCTAAAAAACTGTAATACATAGACACCTCTTCTAAAGATAACAGAAATACTCCCACCAAACTGTTTTGGTGTTTTTCTACAAAAGCGCGAATCGAATCCCTCTGTGCCAAATCTATCTCCACATTTCTCCGCCATATTGCAGCAAATGCAGTATCCCGTTTCAGTGCTTCTCTAAAACTCTCTCCGGATTTCTGACTCATAACAAGTGAAATATTACTTTCCACTATTTTTTTGTTATTATTTATCACCGACTGCATTCCTTTCCAAGCCACATCCAAAGTATCGTTCAGCGGTGTACCTCCTACGGTCCTCGTGGTAAGATTAATCACAATCTTTCCTTTTTCGAGAATCAACGGATAAGTTTCTCCATCCCTATCCTTAATAAGTGCAATATTCGGTGTCTGACGTACACCAGAAAAAGAGAACTTTCCCTTTTTCACTTTTGCACTGTCGAGAATGACTTCTTTGGCTTTCTCTCCATCATCCATCAGACACAAATACAACAACTGATTATTCCATTTCTCACCAGCATTGCCTCTAATCGAAAACTTTCCTTGTGCAGAAGAAAATATAGCAATAGCACAAAACGTGCATAAAATCATAATTCGATTTTTCATACGGAATAAGTTTATATCAAAAAAAACAGTTCACACTCATGTTCAATACCTGCTATTGTCATTTCAAATTCTAATAATCATTTGAACTAATAATAGATCTTCTTATTTTTCTTATCGGAAACGACCTGATAATCTTTCACCTTTACATTAAAATATGATTTAGACTTTCCATCATCATTAGAAGGCAACTGTTCTTTATCTTTTTTGTGCGGCAACTCAAGAATATCTATTTCTTTCACACTTTTCTTCAGTTTCGGGAATAAAAGACTGATATAAATGTATTTATGATTA
>OGXE01003178.1_pt1 | contig 11319 bp, 6 predicted proteins | sample 1576181 | NCBI WGS metagenome assembly OGXE01 (sample SAMEA3541478, study PRJEB24748) | human gut metagenome | biome: human gut; feature: human-associated habitat; material: faeces | place: China | collected 2012 | reverse complement strand
TTTTGGAGAGCGGCGATTTATAGAGTAGCACGCAGTGGGAAGCGACCGCGCCGCGCCCGACGCGCCCTCTGAGCTGGTGCAGCTGCGCCAGACCCAGACGTTCCGGGTTTTCGATAATCATCAGGCTTGAGTTAGGCACGTCAACACCGACTTCAATCACCGTGGTGGCCACCAGCAGATGCATCTCGCCCTGCTTGAAGGCCTGCATTACCGCCTGCTTCTCGGCCGGTTTCATCCGCCCGTGGACGAGGCCGATATTCAGTTCCGGCAGCGCCAGTTTGAGCTCTTCCCAGGTCGCTTCCGCCGCCTGGGCTTCCAGCAGATCGGACTCTTCGATGAGGGTACAGACCCAATAGGCCTGGCGCCCTTCGTGGGTGCAGGCGTTGCGTACGCGGTCGATAATATCGCTGCGCCGGGTGTCCGGGATGGCGACGGTGGTCACCGGGGTTCGGCCCGGCGGCAGCTCGTCGATAATCGAGGTGTCCAGATCGGCGTAGGCGGTCATCGCCAGGGTGCGGGGGATAGGCGTGGCGGTCATGATCAGCTGATGCGGGTGGAACCCCTGCTGCTGACCTTTTTCCCACAGCGCCAGCCGCTGATGCACGCCGAAGCGGTGCTGTTCGTCGATAATCACCAGCGCCAGGCCGTTAAACTGCACCTGCTCCTGGAAGATGGCGTGAGTGCCGACAATCATCTGCACTTCGCCGCTGGCGATAGCCTCCTGCTGCGCCTGACGGGCTTTGCCTTTCTGTTTGCCCGCCAGCCAGCCGACTTCTATGCCCAGCGGTTCAAACCAGCTGCGGAAGTTATTGGCGTGCTGTTCGGCAAGTAGTTCGGTGGGCGCCATCAGCGCCACCTGTTTGCCGTGGGCGATAGCGCGCACGGCGGCCAGCGCGGCGACCAGCGTTTTACCGGAGCCAACATCGCCCTGCACCAGGCGCATCATCGGCACGTCCTGCGCCATATCGTGTTCGATCTCGGCGGTAACCCGCGCCTGCGCGCCGGTGGGCTTAAAGGGCAGGGAGGCCAGCAGCTGGTTTTTCAGGGTATCGTTGGCGCCGAGCGGCAGGGCGTGATAGCGCTGGGCGCCTGCCCTCAGCGCCAGCATGCTGAGGTTATGCGCCAGCAGCTCTTCCAGAATCAGACGCTGCTGCGCCGGGTGCTTGCCGCTTTCCAGCTCGCTAAGTTGCAAGGAAGGAGGCGGACGGTGCAGCGTACGCAGCGCTTCCGGCAGGCTCATCATCCCCTGCGCCAGCTCCGGTGGCAGGAGTTCGCTAATCGCGCAGGTTTCCAGGAGCTCAAGCGCCTGGTCGGTGAGCTTGCGCAGGGTCGCCTGCTTGATGCCTTCGGTGGTCGGATAGACCGGAGTTAACGTTTCCTGAAGCTCCGGGGTGCTCATATCGCCCTGGACGCGGTATTCCGGGTGGATCATCTCGGCGCCGTACTTCCCGCGTTTGGCTTCACCGTAGGCCAGCACCCGACGACCAGTCGCGAGGCTGTTTTTCATCGCCGCGTTAAAGTTGAAAAAGCGCATGGTGAGGATGCCGGTGCCGTCGCTGATCTGGCAGGTCATCATCCGCCGGCCGCCGAAGGTGATATTGCTGTTGAGCACTTCGCCTTCCACGGTGGCATAAACCCCGGGAAGCAGCTCGGCTATCGGGTAAAGATGGGTGCGATCTTCGTAACGCAGCGGCAGGTGCAGCAGCAGGTCCTGAACCGTATGCAGGCCGATCTTCGCCAGTTTACTGCTTTGCGCAGCGCCCACACCGGTGAGTGAGCTGAGCGGAACGGCATCGAGCAGGCGGCCTGACATCAGGTTTACCTCGTTGCCTGCATGGTAGCCCACCATGCGTCATCGGCTTCCACTTCGCCCTGCTCGTTGACGTGGGGGTAAGGCAGACCTTTTTGTCGGGCGACGCGGGCCAGCACCGGATAACCGCCTTCGAACAGCAGGCGCTGCTGCTCTTCCGGCGGCAGCATGCTGTTGGCGCGTTGGTACATCCCGGCGTTTTGCCGCTGGCGCTGCGCCTCGTAAAGGATCAGCGCCGAGGCGACGGAGACGTTCAGCGACTGCACCATGCCGATCATCGGGATAATGATGTCCTGATCGGCCAGCGCCAGCGCTTCCTGGGTGATGCCGGTTTTCTCCTGGCCCATCAGGATGCAGGTTGGACGCGTATAGTCGATTTCACGAAAATCGATGGCTTTGTCGGAAAGGTGAGTGGCGAGAATTTGCATGCCCTGGCCTTTCAGGTGGCCGACGGCATCTGCGATGGTGCGGTGGGTTTTCACCTGCACCCAGCTGTTGCTGCCCGCGGCGGCGGAGGCCATGGTACGCATCCGGCTGCTTGGCCAGACGGCATGCACTTCGTGTACGCCAACGGCATCTGCGGTCCGAATGACCGCAGAGACGTTATGAGGCTTATGGACCTGCTCCATGCAGACCGTCAGGTCAGGCTGACGCCTGGCGAGCATCTCGCAGATACGCTCGTAGCGCTTTGAGTTCATAAAGCTAGTTTCGGTTACGGGTGACTTTAATCACGTCCGGCATGACGCGGATTTTGCGCATGATATTCGCCAGATGCACGCGGTCACGCGCGGTCAGGCGGATAAAGGCGCTGTATACGCGGCCATCTTTCTCTTCCGTATTCAGGCTCTGGATATTGGAAGACGCGGTGTTGATCGCCGCCGTCAGGTTAGCCAGCGCGCCCTGGTGGTTAAACATGTCCACCTTAATTTCGGTGATGAACTCCTGAGCGGTCTCTTTATCCCACTCAACCGCCATAAATTTCTCCGGCTCTTTCTGGTAGCCGCGAATGTTACGACAGGATTCATGGTGGATAACCAGCCCTTTACCCGGACTGACGTGGGCGATAATCGGGTCACCTGGGATCGGGCGACAGCACTTGGCGAAGGTGATCAACACGCCATCGGCGCCTTTGATCGGCAGATGGCCGTGGTTCGACGCGTTAGCCGGTACCGGCGCCGCAGCGGCTTCGCCCTGCTGCAGGTTTTTCGCCACCACGACGCTCATGGCGTTGCCCAGACCGATTTCCGCCAGCAGATCGTCAAGCGTGGCCAGCTTCATGCGATCGAGTTCGCGCTGGATATTCTCCGGCGGGATCTCGGCGAGTTTGCGGCTTCCGCCCAGCGCGTGATTGAGCAGACGACGGCCAAGGCTGACCGAATCGTCGCGCTTAAGGTTTTTCAGCAGCTGACGGATCTTGGCGCGCGCTTTCGAGCTGACGACAAAGTTCAGCCAGGCGGCATTCGGGCGTGCGCCCGGCGCGGTGATAATTTCGACAGTCTGGCCGCTGGAGAGCGGCTGCGACAGCGGATAAGGCTGGCGATCGACGCGCGCGCCAACGCAGGCATGGCCGATATCGGTATGCACCGCGTAGGCGAAGTCCACCGGCGTGGCGCCGGCGGGCAGTTCGACAATGCGACCTTCCGGGGTGAAAACGTAAATCTCATCGGGGAACAGATCGGATTTTACGCTCTCGATAAATTCAAACGAGCTGCCGGCGCTCTGCTGCAGCTCCAGCAGGCTTTGCATCCAGCGCTGAGCGCGGATTTGCGCGGTGGTGCTGCTTTCGCCGCCGTGCTCTTTATAAGCCCAGTGCGCCGCAACCCCCATCTCCGCCATCTGGTCCATGTCTTCGGTACGAATTTGTACCTCGACCGGGACGCCGTGGGGGCCGATCATCGAGGTATGCAAAGACTGATAGCCGTTCGCTTTCGGAATGGCGATGTAATCTTTGAAACGACCTGGACGCGGTTTGTAGAGGCTGTGCATCTGGCCGAGCACGCGATAGCAGATATCGGCATCATGGACGATAACGCGGAAGGCGTAGATATCCATGATCGAGTGAAAACGCTGCTCTTTAAGCACCATTTTGCAGTAGATGGAGTACAGATGCTTTTCGCGACCGCTGACGCGGCAGGGGATCCCCGCTTCCTGCAACCGTCCTTCGATTTCGGAGAGGATTTTTTGGATCATCTCTTTACGGTTGCCGCGCGCCGCTTTGACCACCTCTTTAATGACGCGGTAACGGTTAGGGTACAGCGCTTCAAAGCCCAGCTCTTCGAGCTCGGTCTTGATGTGATGGATACCTAAACGGTGCGCCAGCGGGCTGTAAATTTCCAGCGTTTCGCGGGCGATGCGGCGGCGTTTATCCGGGCGTAACGAGCCCAGAGTACGCATGTTGTGGGTGCGGTCGGCAAGCTTGATGAGGATGACGCGGATGTCCTGCACCATCGCCATGATCATTTTGCGAAAGTTTTCGGCCTGCGCCTCTTTCTTATCGCGAAACTTGAGCTTATCAAGTTTCGACACCCCCTCTACCAGTTCGGCAACGCTTTTACCAAAAAGCTGTTCCATGTCCTGGTAGGTGGCGGGGGTATCTTCAATCACATCATGCAGCAGCGCGGCCATCAGCGTTTCATAGTCGAGCTTCATCTCGGCCAGAATGCAGGCTACCGCGACCGGGTGCGTGATATAGGGTTCACCGCTTGAACGTGTCTGACCCTCGTGAGCGTCACGTGCAACGAGATACGCCTGCCGAAGGCGCTTGATTTGCTCTTCCGGCAGGTAGTTTTGAATCAGCTGATTCAGGCTTTCAAACAGATACAAGGGCGACCCGCTGTGTGATTAACGACGACCTTCAGCAATCGCGGTAACGGCTTGTAATTCAGCGGCTTCCTGCTCTTGCTGTTCCTGGCGCTCACGTACGTCGAGGATCTGGTTGTTGATCAGACCTTCTTCGATTTCGCGCAGTGCGATAACGGTGGTTTTATCGTTTTCTTCCGGTACCAGCGGATCCTTTCCGCCTACCTGCATCTGACGAGCGCGACGCGCGGCGACCAGTACCAGGTCAAAACGGTTACCAATTTTCTCTACAGCGTCCTGAACAGTTACGCGTGCCATACTTAAAATGCTCCACAGGTGAAGAAATGACTGGGCATGATACTGAATGTGGGTTCAGTCTGCCAATAGTTTGGTGATTAAAGCGCCATGTCGCTGCTTTTGGCGGCTCATGCGCAGACGTTCAGCGCGGATGATATTTTTCAGGTCGCTCAGGGCGGTGTCAAAATCATCGTTCACAATCAGGTAATCATATTCCGCGTAATGGCTCATTTCCGCAACGGCCTGGGCCATCCGTTTCGCGATCACCTCTTCGCTGTCCTGGCCGCGGCCGCGCAGGCGACGGTCCAGTTCATCTTTTGACGGCGGCAGAATAAAAATGCTGCGTGCGCCGGGCATGCTTTTACGGATCTGCTGCGCACCTTGCCAGTCGATATCGAGGAAGACATCGACGCCAGTCGCCAGCACCTGCTCGATCGCTTTACGCGACGTGCCGTAATAGTTGCCAAAGACCTCTGCATGTTCCAGAAACGCGTTTTCGCCAATCATCGAGCGGAATTCGTCGTGATTCACGAAGAAATAGTGTTCGCCGTGCACTTCACCCGGACGCGGCGCCCGCGTGGTATGGGAGACCGATACCTGGGTGTCATACAACGGTTGGGTTTTTAATAAAGCCTGAATCAGGCTGGATTTACCCGCGCCGCTAGGGGCGGAAACAATATAAAGCGTGCCTTGAGCCATGAGTGTCTTTTGTATGTGGTTATCGAAAGAGGTCCTACATACGAGCCTATTATACACGTCGCCGCGGCGTGACGCAGTCATTGTCACACTTTTTGCCGCTGTTTCTTTCATTTTGCCTGCCGTTTTCCTGAATTCGCTAGCCGTTGCTGCAATGAAGCGTAAATCCTGGAAGGCGCTTCGCAAGGCGAAAAAGTACCCATCGCGGTTCGCGGTGTTCTACAGCAGACTCTCCGCCAGGTAACGAAGGAGAGGAATGCTATGCGAAAAGGAGGGTGGTGGCTGGCGATGGGGATGTTCTCTGCCAGCGCGCTGGCGACGTGTCCGGACTGGCCGCCGGCCAGAGGAAGGCAGGAGATTTCACGCCTTCATCAGCAAATTGTCGCCTGGAAAGAGGACTACTGGCGACAAGGCGCCAGCGAAGTGAGCGATGAGGTTTACGACCAGCTCACCCTGCGCCTGGCGCAGTGGCGACAATGCTTTCCGGGCACGACGCCTGAAGATGACGATCTGCCTCCGCCCACCGGCGATGCGCGTCATCCGGTGGCCCATACCGGCGTGCGCAAGCTGGCGGATGAGGCCAGCGTGGCCCACTGGATGAAAAATAAAACCGACCTGTGGATACAGCCTAAAGTGGACGGCGTGGCGGTGACCCTGGTCTATCGCCAGGGGAGTTTGGTTCAGGCCATTAGCCGCGGCGATGGTCTGCGCGGTGAGGCATGGACCGCCCGAGCGCGGCAGATCCCGGCGCTGGCGAAAGTGACGACCGGTGAACTGGCCAACAGCGTGCTGCAGGGGGAGCTGTTTCTGCGCCGGGACGGCCATGTTCAGCAGCAGGCTGGGGGGATGAACGCGCGGGCGAAAGTCGCCGGGTTGATGATGCGAGCCGACGCGGCGGCGGCGCTCAGTCAACTGGACGTTTTTATCTGGGCCTGGCCAGACGGCCCGTCGGATATGCGCCGTCGACAGCAGCTGCTGACGCAGGCGGGGTTTAAGTACAGCGGGCAATATACCCACCCGGTGACGCGCGTCGAACAGGTGGCGCAGTGGCGCCAGCGCTGGTATCGCTCGCCGCTTCCCTTCGTCAGCGATGGCGTGATTGTGCGCGAAGGGCGCGAACCGCCGGGACGTGCCTGGTCTCCCGGAAAGGGAGAGTGGCTGGCGGCCTGGAAGTATCCTCCGGCCTCGCAAGTGATGGAGGTACGGGCGATCCATTTCAGCACTGGCCGCAGCGGCAGGCTCAACGTCGTGGCCCAGCTTGAGCCCCAGCGGCTGGATGATAAACGCGTGCAGTGGGTTAATGTTGGCTCTGTGGCCCGCTGGCAGGCGCTGGATATTGGGGTTGGCGATCAGCTGCAGATCAGTCTGGCAGGGCAGGGGATTCCTCGGATCGACGCCGTCGTCTGGCGGACGGCCGAGCGCCATAAACCGACGCCGCCGGCGGCGAAATTCAATGCGCTAACCTGCTATTTCGCCACCCCTGAGTGCAGCGAACAGTTTCTTTCCCGGCTGATCTGGCTGTCATCAAAGTCCGCGCTGGATGTCGATGGCGTGGGGGAACATTTATGGCGCGCCATTCAGCAGCAAAACCCGATGACGCATATTTTTTCCTGGCTGGCGCTTACGGTGGAGCAGCTGCAGGCGGTGCCAGGGATCTCCGCCGCCCGCGGGCAGCACCTCTGGCATCAATTTGATCTCGTTCGCAAACGGCCTTTTATCCGCTGGGTGCTGGCGATGGGGCTCCCGGTGCCTCAGGGGGCGCTGGCGCAGCTCGAAAGCGAGAACTGGCATCTGCTGGCGGCAAAAAGTGAAGCGCAATGGCGCGCGCTGCCGGGCGTGGGGGAGATCAGAGCCCGCCAGTTGGTGGCCTTCCTGCACCATCCGGATGTGGTGGCGCTGGCGCAATGGCTCAGTGGTCAGCGCATCCCCGGATTTTGAGGCGGTTAGTGGCTATCATGGGTGTAGTGGAAGACCGGTAGCCCCAGTTTCCAGCGCAGTGCCAGCATGCGGGCGGTAAAGCCGAACAGCAGCGTAGCCAGCACCACCACATCGTGGCTGCTGACGTAATGTTGCAGGGCAATATAGAGTACGGCTGCGGCAAACGAGATCCCGGCATAGAGCTCTTTCTGGAAGACCAGCGGAATGCGTTTGCAGAACATATCGCGCAGTACGCCGCCAAAAACGCCGGTGATGACCGCGGCGATAGAGGCGATGATCGGACCTTCGCCCATATCCAGGGCGATCTGCGCGCCGATGATGGAAAACACGATCAGCCCCAGCGCGTCCAGCACCAGAAACAGCCGGCGAAGGTGAGGCATCACTGGAGCGGCAATGGTGGTGAGGACGGCGGCGACAGCGACAATAATGACATATTCCGGATGTTTCACCCAGCCAAGAGGATAATGTCCCAGCAGGATATCGCGAACGGAACCCCCCGCCCAGCGCGGTCGCGGTGGCGATAATGATGACGCCAAACGTGTCCATCCGCCGGCGCCCGGCAGCCAGCGCGCCGGTCATGGCTTCCGCGGTGATACCGATTAAATACAGAACATGAAGCAGCATAGATCCCCCCAGATAATGGCGGGCAGGTTAACGATTTGTGCGCAGGATCACGATTGAGATTTTCTAAAGCGAATCATTTACGCCAGGAAAAATTAATGGAAGTAGTATCTGTGATGGCTTGATTTAAAGGTTTATTGATTTTTTAGGTATTTTTATTGATTAGAAAAAGTAATGCTAAGTGAAGCGACGGGTATCACTATCGAAGACACTATGATTACGCAATGTTTAAGTCTCGTCCTTTATTCTTTTATTTTTCCTTTTCAAGGCCTGAGAAAATGAGCGTCGCCGCCGGGAATAAAAACAATCTGACCCGCCTGATAGCCGTGGTATTAACCGGGATTCTGGCTGGCCTGGCCGGCATGGTGCTGGCGCTGATTTTACACGCGATACAGCACCTGGCTTTTGGCTACAGTGCCGGGCAGATCGTCGGTTCGGTGTCATTTTTACAGGGCGTCACGGAGTCGTCCTGGCCACGCCGCATCGTGGCAATCGTGGCCGGCGGCGCCGTCGCCGGATTTGGCGGCTCCGGCAGTACTTCGGGAAGCAACTCCGGCAGCAATTCTGGTAGCGACTCCGGTAATATTGATAAGACTGTATATTATCAGATCGATTTTGATCTGGGAGGCGGAATCGATGATACCGATGCTTTGCTGCCTAAGTCATTGCTGGTGGCGTCCAACTATGTCATCGATATCAACCAGCTGGCAACGCCCTCCGTTCCGGGTTATCTGTTCCGGGCATGGTACTACGACTCTGCGATGACCAGACAGGTACAAAGCGGTGATAAAATCAACAGTGACCTGACACTATATGCAAAAATGGAGGATATTTCCGCGGATACAGAGTCCACACAGGGTGTAGACAACTATATTTCCAGTGTGGATGTAGATGCGAACAGTTTCCAAATCATTGTACTAAAAGAGATGGGAGCGCGCAGTGCGGAAAACGGTGAAGAAGTGGCAATGCTTCATAATCTGGCAGAGCCTGCCAATCCTTTGCCAATCAGAATATCTGATCCGAAGAGCGTGACCATTGACGGAAACAGTTATGAGCAGTATAGTTTATCCTTTGATCAGTTGGAACAAGGCGAGACCTATCAGATGCAGCTGCTGAGCAGCAGCTATGTGTTCTGTTATGATGGCGTGGTTCAGCCGGAAGCAGTCAGATTATACAATTTCACAACAGAAATGACTGTAAAAGAGATTGAAAATCTGGAATTTAACACAGACCTGATCTATCTGAAGGAATCGGAAGTGAAATACACAGAGGGCAGTGACTACCTGTCCGGTCTGTTCCATGCAGAAGTGGACGCCAACATGACACAGCTGAACACCGTGGATGGAAAGGGAAGCTTTACCTATAGTGGTGATCAGAAGATTGATGTAGGTACTACTGTTGTTATTTACAGTGGAGACAAAGTTCCCAAATTAGGGGAAGAGGGTTTCAAGGCAGCGAAGCAGTACGATGGAAATGTAGCTTACGTGACCATTTCAAAAGTAGAGGGCAGCACATATTACTATGGTGCCGCAGAAACTGAAGATGTTTTGTTTACTCCGGATGTACTGCCCTTGAATATCGCAGATGACGAGGATGGCAGAGACAACGATACCGTTAAAATCGATACAGTGAAGCTGGACTATTCCGGAAGTATTTATGAGGGAATGGGACTGGGTGCAGACACTACTGTAGATGTGGGAGATTATCTGGCATTCTACAGCGGCAGTATTCAGACCGCCACAGAGCTGACCTATGGACGGATTACGGAAATTACCCGGTCCGGAGAGGATACCATTCTCACCTATGTGACGGTAGGGGAGGACGAAGTGCTGGATGCTATGACAGTGTATGGCACGGATGAGATGGATTTTGAACTGGACGAAGATACCGCTCAGAAAATCGAACAACAGATGGAACAGCAGGCAATGGACAGCGGCTTTGCAGTGGAAGCTGCCAATTATCTTGCAACGGTGGCACTGGCGACAGAAGAAATGCAGTCATTGACTGGTGAAATGGGACTGCAGAGTCTGAGCCTTACAAAAGAGGATGGTTCTTTAGCAACGCAAAGCGATATCGCACTTTACTCCGGCGGCAAAGTCAATGTAGAAGGACTTCAGGTTCATGCAAATATCAGCCGGAAACTGGAGAAGCTTGCTGTCGGAAATGTGAAAAACGGTGCAAGGGCACAGTTGGAAGTCAGCTTCAATGTAGAAATGGGTTCCGGAAAAAATCGTCTGGTTTTAAAAGTGGCAGCTACCTTTGAACAGGAGATTTTACTGAATCTGAATATCCACGGTAAGACCATATGGGGTAAGAAATGGATATTCCCTTATATTAAGGATTACCGGATTACTACCAACCTGGATGCCGGTTCCTATACCGGTGTTGGCATTACTACCACAATTACCGCAGAAGGCAAGGAGCCGGACTATGATTGGTCCAAAGTAAATAAAAACTTAAGTGACCAGATTAAAGATCTGATGAATGCAAAAGACAAATTTTTCAACCAGGATATCGGTTCTACGGGTGGCGGATTGGCTGAAAAATATGCCGCTATGCTGGACAACAATCCTGACTGGATTGAACTGGTTAACGTGAATATTTTTTCCACGGAAAGCAAGATTCTGCTAGGTATCATTGTAGTAGGCGTGCAAGGTGATTTTGTAGTATCTGCCAAGGTCAATATTATGATGGGCATGACCTTTAACTATAGTATTGCCAAGAGATACAGCTTTACCCTGAATATATTCAGCAAGTCCAGCAGCAGTGACTGTGTGGATTTGATAAAATCCAATTATAATTTTGATTTATATGTAATGGGTACACTGGGGCTTCGAGCGGGTATCCGACTGACTGTCTATACAGGATTGTTCAGCAAGAAACTGGCCAGTATAGGTATTACGGCGGAAGCCGGAGCCTATGTGCAGATGTGGGGATACTTCTATTACAGTACTTCCTGGCAGGCCGGCAGCGGTAAATCTAGCAGTGCCTCAGGAGCAATGCTGATGGAAGTGGGAGCATATCTGGAAATCCGATTCTTAGCTTCGGCATTTGGCGGACGGTTCAGCTACAATCCGGTATTGTATGATAAATACTGGCCTTTGTGGAATCTGGGTTCCCCGGAGAATGTATATAGCTTCAAGTATAAATCCACGGCC
>OGXE01003175.1_pt1 | contig 11321 bp, 9 predicted proteins | sample 1576181 | NCBI WGS metagenome assembly OGXE01 (sample SAMEA3541478, study PRJEB24748) | human gut metagenome | biome: human gut; feature: human-associated habitat; material: faeces | place: China | collected 2012 | reverse complement strand
GGCATTGTGCAGGTAGACGCGGGTATAGACGGCGTTGCCAGACCAAGACCAAGCTGGGCAACGACGAGGTCTCGGCTGCCGTAGACCAGGCGATGTCCGCCGCCCTGGGGCACTATCTGGAGGAGAACCCCAAGGATGCCAAGGCCATCGTTTCGAAAGTCATCCTGGCCGCAACGGCACGCCATGCGGCACGCCACGCCCGTGAGATGGTGCAGCGCAAGACCGTGCTTTCGGGAGCCGGGCTCCCCGGCAAACTGGCCGACTGTTCGAGCCGCGACCGTTCGATCGCCGAAATCTTCTTCGTCGAGGGTGACTCGGCAGGCGGCACGGCCAAATCGGGCCGCGACCGTAATTTCCAGGCCATCATGCCGCTGCGCGGTAAGATCCTGAACATCGAAAAGGCGCAGGAGCACCGCATGTGGGAGAACGAGGAGATCAAGAACATGTTCACGGCGCTGGGCGTGACGATCGGCACCGAGGAGGACAGCAAGGCGCTCAACCTGGAGAAACTCCGCTACGACAAGATCATCATCATGACCGATGCCGACGTCGACGGCAGCCACATCGCGACGCTGATGCTGACGTTCTTCTTCCGCAAGATGAAGGAGCTGATCGAGAACGGCCACGTCTACATCGCCACCCCGCCCCTCTACCTCGTGAAGAAAGGCAAGCAGGAGCGCTATTGCTGGACGGAGAAGGAACGCGACACCATCACCGCCGAATTCGGCAAGGGGGCGCACGTGCAGCGTTACAAAGGTCTCGGCGAGATGAACGCCCACCAGCTGTGGGAAACGACGATGAACCCCGACACGCGCATCCTGCGCCAGGTGAACATCGAAAACGCTGCCGAGGCAGACCGCATCTTCTCGATGCTGATGGGTGACGAAGTGCCGCCCCGACGCGAATTCATCGAGAAAAACGCGCATTACGCAAATATCGACGCATAATGAAAAGGAAAAGGATTGCCCTTGCGAAAGGTGCGATCCTTTTCTTTATATAACCGATATTACAGACTGACACTATGAAAGTTACCGTAATCGGAGTCGCCGGAGGAACCGGCTCGGGAAAGTCCACGCTCGTCAAACGCCTGCAAGAGGCCTTCGTAGGCGACGACGTCGTGACGCTCTGCCACGACTACTATTACAAGGCGCACCCCGAGCTGACCTACGAGGAACGCACGAAACTCAATTACGACCATCCGCAGGCGTTCGACACGCAGATGCTGGTCGACCACATCAAGGCGCTGAAGGACAACGTCCCCATCGAGCACCCGGTCTACTCGTTCGTCGACCACGACCGTACGGCGGAAACCGTGTGCGTGAAGCCTTCGAAGGTAATCATCGTCGACGGCATCCTGATCTTCGAAAACAAGGAGCTGCGCGACATGATGGACATCAAGGTCTATGTGGACACGGACGCCGACATACGCCTGGCGCGCCGTATCCTGCGCGACGTCTGCGAGCGCGGGCGTACGATGCAGTCGGTAATCACGCAATACACCTCGACCGTGAAGCCCATGCACGACGAGTTCGTCGAACCCTCGAAGCGCTACGCCGATGTCATCATCCCCGAGGGCGGTTTCAACTCGGTGGCCGTAGCGATGCTGATCCAGAACATCAGTTCGCTGATCGCGCGTAACGAGTAGCCGGACAACCGGGTGACCGAAAGGCCCGAGAACGGCATTATGGGAAAGGAGATAACAGGACGGGACTCCGAGGAATTTACGGATATCCTGCAACGAAAACCCCGGCGCAATCTCTTTGCGCCGGGGTTTTATTTCGGAATCGGAATCCAAGCCGCAGCCGCTTTGCACCCTAAGGCTACGATCAGCTGCGACTTGCCGGCTGCGGCAGCCAACCGTCACTGCACATGGGTACCCGGGGCCAAACAAAACAGAAAGCACCCGCCTGCCGCGGAACCGAATGCCGGAAGGAAGGAACACGCCGGGGCGGAAAAGGCTACTCGCCCCGCCGGGAGATGTCGAAGCTGAAATTTTGCCCGTCCTTTGTTCCCATGGCGCTCTCCTGCCAGCGGTTGTTCGCCGCATCCCACTCCGAAAAAATAGCTATATGGTCATACTCGAACGGCAGGATCACCTTCCCGTTATTGGCGACGATCCCGAAGCGTTTACGCCCCGTGGCATCGGAGATGGAGGCCGCCGCGTGCCCGTATTTTCCTCCGTCCTGCAAATCGCCCACACGGAACGGCAGCACGGTTTCCCCGTTGGGGCCGATCAGCGTATAGGTATATTCACCGTCCTGCTCCATGCCGACCCATGTGTTGGCAAAGCGGAAGCCCGAAGCCATGTCGAACTGACAGGGGATTACCTCCTTCCCGCTGCGGTCGATATAGCCGTAGGCCAATTTCCCGCCCGCAACGACCTTGCTCACTACGGCCCGGTCGCCCAGGAACTCCTCGGCACTGTAAAAGTTGCACGGCACGACCTGCCGCCCCGACTTGTCGATGAACCCCCATTTGACATAGTATTTTCCCTGAATGCCGACCGGGGCCAGCCCGTCCTGCGCGAAATCCCGGGCGTCGTCGAACTGCACAGGAATAACGATTCCGCCATCCGGGGCGATATACCCGAACTTCCCGCGGAATTCGTACGCATCCCGGAGCGTAATCCCCGCTACGTTTTCCTTCTCGACATAGGCACCGACACCCACGCGGGCGAGCCCGTTGGAAAAATCGCTGCAATAGTCGTAACCGAGGCTGCGGACATTGCCCAGCGTATCGGCGAGCAAGAATTCCCGTTCGGCGGCCGTGCCGGTGCGGGCCACACAGACCCCGTTACGGACACCGCCCAAGCGCTCCCACTCCAGCGGCACGACCACACGCCCCGAGCGGTCAATCAGGCCGTAGAGCATCCTGCCATCCCCGGCTTTCCGCCCGACTACGGCATGGCCGTTGCCGAAATCCGCGGCATCGTCGTAGGCCGGCGGCACCACCAGCTGCCCGAGGGTATCGGCATACCCGTATTTCCCGTTGGATTTCATACGCGAATCGGGAATACGGTACCCGCCCTTATTAACCCTTATGAGTCCGTCGGCCGCAGGCCACACCACATCGTATTTCGCATCGAGCCGCCGCGCCACCTCCGGGCTTTGCGCCACGGCATGCCCGGTAAAAACCACCCCGCCCAGCAAAGTCGCTGCGGACATGATGCGATGCTTGATCATATGCCTGTTATCTTTTTGATTTCGTTGAGTTTGTTGAGTGCCTCGATGGGTGTCAGCGAATCGATGTCCAACCCCTTGATCTGGTCGCGGATCTGTACCAGCACCGGATCGTCCAGCTGGAACATCGACAGCTGCATGTTCTGCGGGGCGCCGGCTTCGGCAGCCTCCCTGACCGACGGCGACGGTTTCTTGCCGCGGCTTTTGAGGCTGCGGCTCGGTACGATTTCGTTGTTGCCATAGACCAATTCGAGGTTGCGCAGGATCTCGTCGGCACGCGACACCACCGACATCGGCATGCCGGCCATGCGAGCTACGTGGATACCGAACGAGTGCTCCGTACCGCCGCGTTCGAGCTTGCGCAGGAAGACGATCTGGTTGCCCAGCTCCTTGACGCTCACATGGTAGTTCTTCACGCGGGGGCACATCTGCTCCATTTCGTTCAGCTCGTGGTAGTGTGTGGCGAAGAGCGTCTTGGCGTGCGCCGTCGGGTGGTTGTGCAGGTACTCGACCATCGCCCAGGCAATGGAAATACCGTCGTAGGTACTCGTGCCGCGGCCGATTTCGTCCAGCAGGACGATGCTGCGGTCGGAGATGTTATTGAGGATGCTGGCCGATTCGAGCATCTCGACCATGAAGGTCGATTCGCCCTGCGAGATGTTGTCCGACGCCCCGACGCGCGTGAATATCTTGTCCACCACACCGATATGCGCCGATTTGGCGGGGACGAAGGATCCCATCTGCGCCATCAGGATGATGAGCGCCGTCTGCCGCAGCAGGGCCGACTTACCCGACATGTTAGGGCCGGTGATCATCATGATCTGCTGTTCCTTGTCGTCGAGCAGCACGTCGTTGGGGATATACTCCTCCCCTACGGGCATAAGCGTCTCGATGACGGGATGGCGTCCCTGGCGGATGTCGATGCGCTTGCCGTCGTCGAGCACGGGGCGGACATAGCGGCGTTCGCAGGCGATGCGGGCGAAGGATTGCAGGCAATCGACACGCGCCACGACGGCGGCGTCGCGCAGCAGCACGGCGAGCGAACGGCTGATGCAGGCGATGATGTCGGCATAGATGCGCTGTTCGATCACCAGCATCTTCTCCTCGGCGCCGAGGATCTTCTCCTCGTATTCCTTCAGCTCCTCGGTGATGTAGCGTTCGGCATTGGCGAGGGTCTGCTTGCGGATCCAGGTCTGGGGCACCTTGTCCTTATGGGCGTTGCGCACTTCGATATAGTAGCCGAAGACGTTGTTGTAGCTGATCTTGAGCGACGGGATGCCCGTCGTCTCGCTCTCGCGCTGCTGGATGCGTGCCAGGTAATCCTTGCCGTGGAGCGCGATGCGGCGCAGGTCGTCCAGCTCGGGATCCACGCCGTCGGCGATGACGCCGCCCTTCTGGATCTGGTTGTTGAGCGGATCGGGGTATATCTCCCGTGCGATGCGGTCGCGCACGTCGGTCATCAGGTCGATCTGCGCCGCCAGCGCATGCAGACGGTCATCGTCCGTGGATTCGAGCGCCGCCTTGAGCAATTCGACCGCAAAGAGCGAATTCTTGAGCTGCACCAGTTCCCGGGGCGTCACCCGCGCCGCGGCGATACGCGACGCGATACGCTCCATGTCGCCCACCAGCGCCACCTGCTCGCGCACGGTGTCGGCCAGGTCGGCATCCTCGATGAAATGCCCGACTACGTCCAGCCGTTCGTTGATCTGCACGGTATCCTTGACAGGCATGGCGATCCACCGTTTGAGCAGGCGGCCGCCCATGGGGGTGAGCGTGCGGTCGATGACATCGGCGAAGCTGCACTTCTCGCGCCCCCCGTTCGACGAGAACAGCTCGAGGTTGCGGATCGTGAATTTGTCGACCCACACGTAGTCGTCCTGGTCGATACGCGAAATCGAACGGATATGGGCGATGTCGCGGTGCTCGGTGAATTCGAGGTAGTAGAGGATGGCGCCGGCGGCGGATATGCCGCTGGTGAAATGGTCGACGCCGAAACCCTTGAGCGACGTGGTCGTGAACTGCTTGCAGAGTTTTTCACGGTTGACCTCCTCCGAGAAGACCCATTCGTCGAGCCGGTAGGTGTAATGCTTCGACCCGAAAGCGGCGGAGAAGCGGTCTTCGTAACCGCGCTGGTAGATGATCTCCTTGGGTGCGAGGTTCGAAATGAGCTTGTCGACGTAGTTGTCGGAGCCTTCGGCCACGTAGAACTCGCCCGTCGAAATGTCGAGGAACGCCACACCGGTCGTCTGCCGGCCGAAGTAGACCGAAGCGAGGAAGGCGTTTTCCTTGTTGGCCAGGATATTGTCGCCCAGCACGATGCCCGGGGTGACCAGTTCGATGACGCCGCGCTTGACCAGCCCCCGCACCTGCTTGGGGTCTTCCAGCTGCTCGCAGATGGCTACGCGCTCGCCCGCCCGCACCAGCTTGGGCAGGTAGGTGTCGATGGCATGGTAGGGGAACCCCGCCAGTTCGACGTAGGTTGCCGAACCGTTGGCCCGCCGCGTGAGCGTAATGCCGAGTATGCCGCTGGCCTTGATCGCGTCCTCGCCGAAGGTTTCGTAAAAATCCCCTACCCGGAAGAGCAGGATGGCATCGGGATGCACCGCCTTGATCGAATAATATTGCTTCATCAGCGGTGTCTCGACATATTTTTTGTCTATTTTTTTCTCTGCGTTCACAATAAAAAATTGTATGTAATTTCCATACAAAGATAACAGAATTTGGTTCTCAAACCAAGCCGGGAATGGAAATTATTTTTGTTTTTTTTGCTACGCAAAGATACTCTATTTTACAGAATTTCATTTATTTCGAATACTTTTCGGTAAAATTCGGCCTTCCACTCCACAGGCCGCGGATAGGCCCGCGACGAGGAGGGCATACGCCACAGCCGCATGTCCCGCCCGGCATATTCGAACCCGACGCACTGGCCTACGGCCGGTTCGCCGCACCCCGTGATCGCACGCAGCGTATCGGTGGCTTTCTGGCCGGTGGTGACGAGGGTGCGGCAGGCAGGGATACGCGCCAGCAGGGAGGCGAGATCCACCTCGCGCACGACTTGAAGAAAATTATCCGACGCATTGTCTTTCAGCCGGATGACTTCGACCGCCGTGTCGTAGAGTGCGATCCCGCGGCAGCGGCAGAAGGCCTCGATGCGCTCCTTGTCGAATTTCCGGCCGCCGGGCATCAGGAAATGCGACTTGTCGCCCGTGGCAAGGTAGCCCACGATCCGCCACATGTCGTTTTGCAGGTTCGGGTAGAAGAAATCCATCGACCAGCGGATGCGCTTGGGCGGGAAGCTGCCCAGCATCAGCACCCGGGCATTGGCCGGCAGGAAAGGTTCGAGGGGATGCAGTTCGCTATTCATAGAACTTATTGTCGAAATTTACGAGGTACAGTTTATCGGTGGCGCGCGTCAGCGCCGTGTAGAGCCAGCGGAGCATGTCGCGCGTCATGGGCTCGTCGCCGAACAGGCAGCGGTCGACGAAAACGGCCTTCCACTGCCCGCCCTGGGCCTTATGGCACGTCACGGCATAGGAGAATTTCACCTGGAGCGCGTTGAAATGCGGGTTCTCGCGGATCTCCTTGAAGCGCTTGATTTTACTTTTGACGTCGAGGTAGTCCTTCTCGACCTCGTAGAAAAGGCGCGAGGACTCCTCGCGGGTCAGCGCCGGGGATTCCGAGGCGATCGTGTCGAGCAGTATCCTGCATTCGATCTCCGTATCTTCGTAGTCGGGGAATTCGAGCACGACGTCGGCGAAACGGAAGCCGTAGAAATCCTCGTAGCGCCGCAGCCGTTTGAGCCGCGCGATGTCGCCGTTGGCGATAAAGTGCATCGGGCAGTTTTCGGTGTGCCCGGTATAATAATAGTTGTTCTTCACGACCATCAGCATGTCGTTGCTCTCGATCTCCTCCTCGGCATAGAGCACGTTGCGGCGGATGCCCTCGTTGAAACGGTTGGCACGCTTGTTCGAACGGGTGATGACGATGGTTTCGTCGCGGCCGTACCTGGCGTAACAATCCTGCAGCTTATCGAGGAACTCCCCGCCTTCGACCGCCTCGATGTCGGGGAAGCCCATTTCGAAATGGGGGATTTCGTGGATGCCGTTCTCGAGCATGCACCGCACGAGCGTGGCATTGAAAAGGATCCCCGACTCGGCCTCCTGGCGCACCACGTCGTCCATCGTGGCGTACTCGACATCGCCGAAACGGGCGAGCGACGCAGCGTCGAGCGCCGGGCTGCAATCGGCCCCGACGGGCGGCAGCTGGGCGCTGTCGCCGACGAGCACCAGGCGGCAGTCACGGCCGCTGCGGACGTATTGCACGAGATCTTCGAGCAGCGACCCGGAGCCGAAAAGCGCCCCGCCGCCCGGACTGTCGGAGAGCATCGAGGCCTCGTCGACGATGAATACCGCCCCCTTCTCGGCATTGAAGTTGAGCGAATATTTCGATTCGTAATCGGCATTGGTGCGCTGTCGGTATATCCGCTTGTGGATGGTAAAAGCCTTTTCCTGAGCGTATTGGGCGAGGACTTTGGCCGCACGGCCCGTCGGGGCGAGCAGGATGGGTTTGATATTCAAATCCTTAAGCGCCCCCACGAGTGCCGCTATCAGCGTCGTTTTGCCCGTGCCGGCATACCCGTTCAGCACGAAAATCCGCGAAAAATCGTCACCTGCAAGGTATTCGGACAATTTTTCTATGATTTTTTTTTGCCCAAGAGTTGTTTCAAAACAAATTTTAGCGTAAATTTGGGTCGCAATACGTGTGCTGAACATGCGTGTGTTATATTTTGTACAAAATTACAAACAAATATTAGATTAGCTTAAAAAATGAAAAAAATCGCTCAAATCATTCTTGCTGTAGCTATCGTGGCGCTGGTCTACGTTATCTACGACCAGATCTCGACCCCGATCAAGTTCGATGACGAGTTGAAGGCCAAGAAAGCCCAGGTCATCGACCGCATCAAGGACATCCGTACGGCACAGCGCGCATTCAAGTCGAAGTACCAGCGTTTCACGGGCAGTTTCGACACGCTGACGAATTTCATCCTGCAGGATACGCTCGAACTCGAGCGCAAGATCGTCGACGAGGATGACTCCGTAGCCATGGCACAGCTGAAGAAGATGGGCAAAAAGAACGTCGAGAAGTTCAAGATCGCCGTGATCGACACGATCTTCTCGCCCAAGCGCCTTTCGAAACAGGACGTAGAGCAGTTGCGTTACATCCCCGGCACCGATGACAAGGCCCAGTACATCATGGAGGCAGGCATCATCACCACCGAGTCGAAGGTCGTGATCCCGATCGTGGAGTGCCGCGCACCCTACAAGATGTTCCTCGACACGGTGGCTTACCGCCAGGAGATCATCAACCTGATCGACGACGAGGTGAACAACTTCAACCGCTACCCCGGCGTCAAGTTCGGTTCAATGGAAGCTGGTAACAATGAAGCAGGTAACTGGGAGTAACACTCCGCAAGCTACAAATAAGGTGTCCATTCAGCTTACGTTGGATGGACACTCTTTTTCGGCGCACGGCCTCGACGGGGAATTCCCGGGGGAGGAGCCCGTGGAGGCGGAGCTGCTGACGGCACGGACGATGCTCGTCCCGGAGGAGGTGCTCGGCACCGGGGACGCAGGAACGCTGCTCGCGGCAAACGGCATGGCTCCCGCCGCGGAAGAGCGCGCCGTATGCAGCCTCCCCGTGCAGGGCATCGTCGCCGTAATGGCTGCGCACCGGGAGGCGTTGCGGCAGGTGGAGGAGAAGCTGGGAGACCGCATCCGCTACACCACCCCGCTGCTCCGGGAGGTGCAGGCCGGAACACCGACCGTATGGGCATACCGCACGGCGGGGCTCCTATATATTAAGGTGTACGACGGCAGCCTCCGCTTCGCGGGGGTGATCCCCGCACCGGACACGGCGGACGTATGCTACTTCACGGAACGGCTCGAAAAGGAGTTCGCGCTCAAAAGCTGCGAACTCAGGATTTCCGGCGACGACGCCAAGGCGTGCGGCAAGTTGCTGAAAGGTTATTTCAAACGGATCGTATGCGAATAGTCAGCGGAAAATACAAGGGGCGCACCGCCATACTGGATGGATACGCTTTCCAGCGTGGCGGTGGTCATATCCAGCAGCGGGATGCTGCCGTCCTCGGCCTCGCTGGCGGCCTGTTCGGCCTTCTGGTTCGCGTGGGTCAGCAGGGTCAGCGCCGCCCCGGCGGCGAGGACGAATACCAGCAAAACGATGAGGGTACGCCGTTTTGTTTTCATGGCGTGCCTCCTTACTTGCGGCGGCGCAGCAGCACCACCACTGCGCCCACGGCCAGCACAGCCGCCGGGAGAATGAGGACGAACACCAGACCCAGTACAGCGGCGGTGTGGCCCGAGATGGTGATGGGCGCAGCTTCCAGCGCCTTGGACTCTACGAGGGTGGTCCCCTCCTGCCCGGCCAGAGAGGCTGCGCAGCCCTGCAGGAAGGTCACGTTGCCGGGAACAGTCTGGTAGACGGCCTCGTTGTCCATGTTGCCGCAGTTGACCCAGATGACCTCTGCGCCGGTGCTGTTATCGGAAGCATAGGCTGCCAGCGCAAAGGGGCCGTCGGGGTCGCCGTCTTCCTGCTCGGCGGTGGTCATCTCATAGCCCGCCGCCTTGCTGTAGGAGCTCTCGGTGCTGACCAGCAGGGCTTCCGAAGTGACGCCCTCCGTCTCGGTGATGGTGATGCCCTGCGCCATCTGCAGCAGGACGCGGCGGCTGGTGTCGATGCCGTCCAGCGTGCCGCTCTCGGTGTCGGTGGCGTAATCCGGCAGCAGATAGTAGGGGTAGCCGTTCAGGTAATGACCGCTGTCTCCTTCCACCACAAGGCCGGCCGTCCGGGTCAGTCCAAACTCGGCCATCAGGGCGTCAAGGTTCGGGGTGGAGTAATAGCTGTCGGTGGTGAGCATCAGATGTAATGCCGCGGACAGTTTTCTTTTCAGAAGGATTATTTTTCGACTTCGGCATATTTTCCGTAGTTGAGAAGCTTCTTGTAGCGCTCTTCTAAAAGCTCCTCCGTACTCATGCGTTTCAATGTGCGAAGTGAATCGCTCAGAGAACGCTTTAAGGTTTGCGCCATCGCTTCAGGATCGCGATGAGCGCCGCCCAAAGGTTCGGGCAGGATCTTGTCGATCAGTCCGACATCCAAGAGCTGATGAGCTGTTAATCCCAAGGCTTTTGCCGCATCCGGAGCTTTAGCCGCGCTCTTCCACAAAATGGAAGCACAGCCTTCAGGTGAAATCACGGAGTAAGTAGAGTACTGAAGCATCTGTACGACGTCGGCAACTGCGATGGCTAAAGCGCCGCCGGAGCCACCTTCACCGATCACTGTTGCCACGATCGGGGTTTTCAGTCGACTCATCACAAAGAGGTTGTGACCGATCGCCTCGGACTGCCCGCGCTCTTCAGCGCCGATGCCCGGATAGGCACCCGGTGTGTCGACGAAGGTAAAGATCGGCATGGAGAACTTCTCGGCTATCTGCATCAAGCGGAGCGCTTTGCGATAGCCTTCCGGACGGCTCATTCCGAAATTACGGAGCGTTCTTTCGCGCGTATCACGGCCTTTCTGATGTCCGATCACCATAACCGGCTCACCGTTAAAACGAGCCATGCCGCCGACAATAGAAGGATCATCCGCGTAAGCACGATCACCGTGCAGTTCGTGGAAGTCCGTAAAAATCATGTTGATGTAATCCAGTGTGTACGGACGATTCGGATGGCGAGCCAAAAGCGACATTTCCCAAGGAGAAAGCTTATTGAAGATTTCTTTGAGAAGTTTGGCTTTTTTCTTTTCAAGCCCGTTGATGTCGCTCGTTAAATCCAAACCTTCGGATCCGGAGCTCATATCGCGGAGTTCCTGAATTTTTTCCTCAAGCTGAGCAACGGGTTTTTCAAATTCTAAGTAAGTGACTTTTGCCATGTTATTCCTTTACTACTGCATCGGTCCGTTCTTCAGGCTTCGCCATAAATACCATGTGCCGGCGGTTTTCCATGGACCCCATTTGGCAATCACCGATGACATTTCTTCTTTGCGGTCAGCCGCTGACCACTCTTCAAATGCGATTTCCGGGAAGTATTCTTGGTTTGCAGGTGATAAATCACCATTCAAATAAGTGAT
>OGXE01003171.1_pt1 | contig 11343 bp, 14 predicted proteins | sample 1576181 | NCBI WGS metagenome assembly OGXE01 (sample SAMEA3541478, study PRJEB24748) | human gut metagenome | biome: human gut; feature: human-associated habitat; material: faeces | place: China | collected 2012 | reverse complement strand
CCAGCTGGGGAGCGAGGACTCCTATTTAACGGGACAGATAATTCAACTGGACGGCGGCTGGATCTAAAACCTGAAATAAATAAACGGATTATACGTGCTGCTGACGAGATACATGGTACACAAAAACAGCAGCACAGCCATAATCACAATATCCACTGTCTTTGTCACTTCTTTCTCATACAGATGCTCCCGCAGCTTCGGGCATATACTCTGCACGATGCCCGAAAGCAGCACGCCCAGCACCGCAAGAAAAATCACCTTCCGATTCACGAACAGCGACGCCGGATAGATGCCGTTCTCCCAGGTAAACATCTGATGCAGGATCACTTTCGCATCTGCCAGCGTATCGGCGCGGAAGAACACCCAGCCAACCACTACAACCAACGCCGTATAGATGTGATTCAGTCCCCGGAAGCAGTTCTTCTCCAATAGCTTCCCAAGTCCCATGCGTTCCACCACCAGAAACAGCCCATGGTACAATCCCCAGATGATAAAGGTTGCCCCAGCGCCATGCCAGAGCCCGGTCGCAAAAAAGACAATCAGCAGATTAACATACGTCCGCACCTGCCCTTTCCGGTTGCCGCCCAGCGGGATATAGATGTAATCCCGGAACCACCCCGACAGGGTGATGTGCCAGCGCCGCCAGAACTCGGTAATGCTGCCCGAGATATAAGGCAGGTCAAAGTTAGCAGGGCAGTCAAAGCCGAGCAGCGCCGCCAGACCGTTACTCATCTCACTGTAGCCGGCAAAGTCAAAGTACAGCTGCAGGCTGTAGGCCAAAATACCCAGCCATGCCAGCGGGGTGGAGACATTGGCCAGCCCCACACCGCCTGCACCGATGATGTCGGTCCACAGTGCACCGATGGAATCCGCCAGAATGACCTTTTTTGCCAGACCAAAGACAAACAGCTCGGTACCGCGCTGCGCCTTTTCCATCGTGCAGCGGTTTTTGCTGTCATGGAGTTGATCTGCCATCTCGCGGTATTTGACGATAGGCCCAACGATCAGCTGCGGGAAGAACAGCACATACACGGCAAAGGTCAGCGGATTTCTTTCCGGTTCGATCTTGCCGGTGTAGACATCGGCCTCATAGCTGATGATCTTGAAGATATAGTAGCTGATGCCCAGCGGCAGCACCGTACCGATGTTGAGCGCAGCGATCCCCAAATGGCCGATCTGATTCAGCGTGTCGATCAGGAAGTTGGCATACTTAAAATACACCAGCACCCCAAGGTTGACCAGCACCGCCGCCAGCGGCAGCAGCCCGCGCAGCTTTGTTCTGGCCCGGGCTGTCAGCAGGCCCCACAGATAGTTGAATACAATCAGGACCGCAATCAACGGAAGAAATGCAACGCCGGTCCAGCAGTAGAACAGCAGGCTCTCCGCCAGCAGCACTGCATTTTTGGCACGGCCGGGTACCAGATAATACAGCAGCAGGGAAAGCGGCAGAAAGCAGAACAGGAACACCACACTGTTAAAAACCATGGCGGAACTCCCTTTCTTTTGATGGCATCACCGCGTGAACCAAGACACCGATACGGCGCAGGATAGGCGGCAATGCTTTGGGTGGGTCGTTATGAAAAAAGGCCGTTGCCGAACGGCAGCGGCCTTCTTTCAGGGTCTCATCAGAAATTCAGCGCCGTCTCCAGTGCGGTGTCGATGGCAGCGTAATCAGGGTTTGCAATACCGGCAATGACGATGGCCACATAGTTGCCGTTGGTCACAATGCGGGCATCCTTGGCCAGCGCGATCTTATCGGCAAACTCAGCATACAGGTCGTTGGCGGACAGACTTGCCTTGTAGGCCTCCAGCTCGCTCTTGACGGCATCGACCTGACCATCCTTGGCCTGTGCCACAAAGACAAGGCCGCAGTCCGCCTGATCGTTGGTCACATCGCCCTTGTAGGCAACAAGGTTGTCCTTTGTCAGCATCAGCTCATTCTCAACGGAGAAATCGTCCAGTGCGCGCGGGTTGGCGATGGGGTTGACCGCCTCGATGGCGGCAACGGCAGCATCCAGATTGGCGGTGTTGGCCTCCTCACCGGCGGAGGCATCGGTGCTCTCGCTGATGACGATATCTGTCGAGCCATCGGCACCGCCGATGGTGCTTTCCGCAGCAGAGTTGCTCTCAGAGGAGACAGCAGCGGAGGTGCTGTCTGCAGCGGAGGTGCTGTCTGCAGCGGAGGTGCTGTCTGCAGAGGAGCCGCAGGCGGCCAGCAGCATAGCACAGCAAAGAATTACAGGAATCAGCTTTTTCATGGGTTCAGATCTCCTTTATATAGTGTATGATATTGTTTTCCTCTACGCACAGGCATAGCTTGCCCGTTACCTTATAAGAATACACTATCTTGCCATCTTTTTCAAGCTGTTCGCGGCAAAACACAGCGTGTTTCCGCCGGGAAATATGTAAATTTTTTATGCCTTGACAAACACGCCCCCGGCGGGTACACTCAAAACAAAGTTATACGGCGTTCCTGCTGCCGTCAGAAACGCCGATAACTGCAGCTTACAGAAGGGGATGTCCACCATGCACAATAATACAAAGGCGCGTGAGACTGCCTTGACCGGCATGCTGTTTGCCCTAGCCATCGCACTGTCCTACCTTGAATCTCTGGTATCACCGCTGCTTGGGTTGATGCCTGCCATAAAGCTTGGGCTTTCCAATGTTGTTGTCATGTATGCGCTGTTGTTCCTGCGCACCCGCACCGCGCTGCTGCTGGTGGTGCTGAAGGCACTGTTCGCCTTTTTGACGCGGGGTGCCACCGCCGGTTTTCTTTCTCTTTGCGGCGGCGTTTTATCGCTGGTTGTCATGCTGGTGCTGCTGCACCTGCCGGTCAGCGGGTATATCTTTTGTGCCGGTGCTGCACTGGCGCATAACCTCGGCCAGCTGGCGGGGGCAGCAGTGCTGCTTTCCAGCGCAATGGCTCTGGGGTACGCCCCCGTGCTGTTGGCGGCCGGCCTTGCGGTGGGCGGCATCAGCTGTTTGCTTTCGCGCGCCTTATTCGCCGCCCTGCCTGCCTATGCGGGGGAGCAGCGGCGGGGGAGCCCTTTCAAAAAATAGGAATCTTTCTTAAAAAATGCGTTTTACCCCTTGACACCTGCAAAGCTATGTCGTATAATAAGAGCACAGACACAGGAATGTGTCCTATGAGCAATTACAAAATAACAGGAGGCAATTTTTATGGCTAAGTATGTTTGCACCGTTTGTGGTTATATCGCTGAGGGTTCCATCCCCGAGTTCTGCCCGGTCTGCAAGGCCCCGGCATCCAAGTTCATTGAGAAGAAGGATAACACCTATGTGACCGAGCATGTTGTCGGCATCGCCAAGGATGTTCCCGAGGAGATCAAGCAGGGTCTGCGCGAGAACTTCAACGGCGAGTGCAGTGAGGTCGGTATGTATCTGGCCATGAGCCGCGTTGCTGACCGCGAGGGCTACCCCGAGATCGCCGAGGCGTGGAAGCGCTATGCCTTTGAGGAGGCCGAGCACGCCTCCAAGTTTGCAGAGCTGCTGGGCGAGGTCCTGACCGACAGCACCAAGAAGAACCTGCAGATGCGTGTCGACGCCGAGTGCGGCGCCTGCGCCGGCAAGATGGATCTGGCTAAGAAGGCCAAGGAGCTGAACCTCGACGCCATCCACGACACCGTACATGAGATGGCAAAGGATGAAGCCCGCCACGGCCGCGGCATGCAGGGTCTGCTGAATCGCTATTTCAAATAATTTTTTCCAAATCCACCTCACGCCTCGGAGCCTGAACGCCCCGGGGCGTTTTTGCATAGCATAAAGAGGGGTGGTGGTATGCGGCGTTGTACAGCAGCAGGGCGGTGCAGGGCAAAGCGGCGCAGCCTTGTGTGGCTGGCTGCAGCATTGCTGCTGGCGGGAGCCTTGCATATAAACCGCTATGTCAACACCGTCATCAAGCCCACCCTGCACGAGCTGGCCGAGTACGAAGCTCGCGCCGCCACCGTACAGGCTGTCAACCGTGCCGTTGCGGCAGAGCTTTCACGGCAGCCTGCACTCTGCAGCGCACTTTTTGTCGACAACGGCGGCATCCTCTGTCTGGATGCCGCGCGTGCCGGCGCTGCGCAGGCAGCGCTCATCGGTGCCGTACAGGCTGAGATGGACGCCTTGCCGGAGATTTCCTACCGTGTACCCTTCGGCAGTCTGACCAACAATTCCCTGCTGAGCGGGCTTGGCCCCGGCTGGCCGGTACAGCTGCAGCCGCAGGGCTATGTGCAGGGGAAAATCCGGCAGACTGCGGAGTCACTCTCAATCAACACAACCCGCTACTGTGCGGTTTTACAGCTGTCCGTCACCGTAAATATGATTTTGGACGGCAGCACCGCCACCCTGACTGTGGAGCAGACCTGCCCGCTCGTCAGCCTGCTTGCCGGCGGCGAGATTCCCGATGTGTATGCGCCCGGGCAGGATTGAATTTGCACTCGAAAATGTGGTATACTAAGGCATCGCTGATACCAACAAACGGAGTGGAGCAAAATGGAATTAGAACAGGCACGCAAACGCGCGGAGGAACTGCGCGTCATCATAGAAAAAAACAACCGCTTATACTACGATCAGGACGCCCCCGAGCTGGAGGATTTCGAGTACGATGCCCTGAACCGCGAACTGAAACAGCTTGAGGCTGAATATCCCGCGCTTGTCACGGCGGCATCCCCGACCCAGCATGTGGGCGGCACGGCCAGCAGCAAATTTACCAAGGTAACCCACACCGTCAAGATGGAAAGCCTGCAGGACGCTTTCTCCTTTGATGAGCTGCGCGAGTTTGATGCCCGCGTGCGGGACGCCGGTGTAAAGCCTGAGTATGTGGTCGAGGCGAAAATCGACGGTCTCTCTGTCAGCCTTGAGTACCGCATGGGCCAGCTGGTGCGCGGCTCCACCCGCGGTGACGGCGTAGTGGGTGAGGATGTGACTGAGAACATTCTGACCATACGGGATATTCCCCATGAGCTGCCCGATGCGCCGGATTTTCTTGAGGTGCGCGGCGAGGTCTATATGCCGCACTCCGCCTTCTTCAAGCTGAAGGAGCAGCAGGAGCTTGAGGACAAAACGCCTTTTAAAAACCCCCGCAATGCGGCGGCCGGCTCACTGCGCCAGAAGGATGCCAAAATCACTGCCGGGCGCGGGCTGTCTATCTTTGTATTCAACCTGCAGCAGTGCGAGGGGCGCAGCTTCAAGACGCACCACGAAACACTGGATTACATCAAGTCGCTGGGATTCCCGGTCTCGCCGCGCTACAGCGTGTTTGAAAATATCGAAGATGCGATCCGGGAGATCGAGGCCATCGGCGAAGCGCGCGGCACGCTGGAATACGATATTGACGGTGCCGTCATCAAGGTCAATGATCTGGCCGCCCGCCGCACAATGGGCAGCACAAACAAGTTCCCACGGTGGGCCATTGCGTTCAAATATCCGCCGGAGGTCAAGGAGAGCGTTGTGCGCGACATCGAGGTCACGGTCGGCCGCACCGGCGTGCTGACCCCGACTGCCGTGTTTGACCCCATCTTTCTGGCGGGCACCAGTGTGTCCCGCGCCAGCCTGCACAACGGCGATATTATCGCCAGTCTGGGTGTCGGCATCGGTGACACCATCAAGGTCCGCAAGGCCGGTGATATCATCCCGGAGGTCATCGGCGTGTCGGCCCGTCTGCCGGGCAGCCGCCCCTTTGCCATGCCCACAACCTGCCCCAGCTGCGGCGCACCTGTCGTACATCTGCAGGATGAGACCGCCCTGCGCTGTGTCAACCCCGAGTGCCCGGCCCAAAGTCTGCGCAATCTGATCCACTTTGCCTCCCGCAATGCCATGGCCATCGATGGTCTGGGCGAGGCGGTGGCTGTGCAGCTTATCGAAAAGGGGCTTGTCACCACCGTGGCAGATCTGTACACCTTGAGCGAGGAGCAGCTGCTCACGCTTGACAAATTCAAAAAGAAGAGTGCCCAGAACCTGCTGAATGCGATCGCGCACTCCAAGCGCAACAATCTGGATAAGCTGATTTTCGGCCTCGGCATCCGCAACATCGGTGACAAGGCCGCCGCCCTGCTGGGCGAGCATTTCGGCAGCATGGACGCGCTGCGCCGCGCCACCGCCGAGCAGATGTGCGAAATTGACGGCTTCGGCGAGGTCATGGCGCAGAGTGTGCTGGAGTTTTTCGCCAAGGACGGCACCACCGACCTTTTGCAGCGTCTGGAGCGCGACGGCGTGAACATGCAGTGGACCGGCGAGAAGAAGGGCACCGCACTGGCAGGTATGACGCTGGTCGTCACCGGTACGCTGCCCACCCTGTCCCGGCAGGAGGCAGAGGCGCTGATCGTCCAAAACGGCGGCAAAGCCGCCGGCTCCGTCAGCAAGAAAACCAGCTATGTCGTAGCCGGTGAGGCGGCCGGCTCCAAGCTGACCAAGGCACAGACGCTTGGCGTTCCGGTGCTGGACGAGGCCGGTCTCTACGCACTGATCCGGGAAAAATCCGAATAACCGTTTTCATTCTATACGCTTTTCCTTTGCAGGGCATCCCGATGTGGGATGTCCTGTTTTTTATGCGGTGCCGTCCCGGTTCTATCCGCCCGCAGACGGGCATACAGTGGCAGTGTGAGGTGAAGAAACGATGGACGAGTATTACCGCATCCTTGAAAGCCTTCCGCCTGCGCTGCGCACACCGCTTGGCAGGCTGGATGCCCGCTGCGCACCGCATATACAGGAGATCCGCCTGCGGTTGGGGCAGCCGATACAGTTTACGATCCGTGGGCGGCTGTGCCCCGCCGCAAAATTCCTGCCGGGTGCGGGGCTACCCGCTGCAATGGGGGCGGACCTGCTGCAGGACTGCTTTCTGCAGCTTTGCCGCCGTTCGGTCTACGCATACGAGGACGAGCTGCAGCAGGGCTATTTCACCGTGCAGGGCGGCTGCCGCATCGGGGTAGCAGGCTGCCGGGGGCCGGGCGGCTTTTCTGCCGTTACCTCGCTGAATCTGCGCATCGCGCGCTGGGTGACCTGCCCGCTGCCGCCCGCGCTGGAGGAGGCCGTGGCCGCCCGGACCGGGGGACTGCTGCTGGCCGGCCCGCCGGGCAGCGGCAAAACAACGCTGCTGCGGTCGATCGTACAGCGGCTTTGTGAGAGTGACGCCCTCGTCAGCGTCATTGACGAGCGTGGCGAGCTGATGGCCTGTGAGACCGGCAGCCTGCCCCGTGCCGCACAAATCCGCTGCGATGTCTACGCCCGCTGCACCAAGCCGGAGGGCATTGCCATGGCGCTGCGCTGCATGAACCCGCAGATCCTCGTCTGTGATGAGCTGGGCACGGCGGAGGACGCACAGGCTGTGGCGCAGGGGGTTGCCTCCGGTGTTGTGTTTTTTGCTACCGTACACTGCGATACCCCGGCGGGTCTACATAAAAAGCCCCCTCTGGCCGCACTGCTGGCCACAGGTGCCTTTGCAAGGGCCGCTTTTTTGTCTGGGCGTGCCCACCCCGGCACCGTGTCACAGTGGGTCACACTGTGACAGTGCTGCTGCACGCTGCGGGCGGCATTCTTTTGCTCTGTGCAGGCACGGGCTTTGGCTTTACGGCGGCAGCCCGTATCCGGGACTGCCAGCGGCAGCTGCACAGCCTGTCCCGGCTGTTCGGCTATCTGGCAGAGCTGCTCAACGCACAGGCGCTTGCAGGGCCGGAGCTTTTGCACCGCGCAGCGCGCCGCCCGGAATTTGCAGATTTCTGCCCGGCGGGTGCTGCCGCTCTGGCAGACCTGCAGCTTCCGTCCTGCCTGCCCGAGGCCCTGCGGTGCGAAGCCCTGCAGACGCTTCGCAGTGCTGAGGAATCCCCGCGCCTGACCGCCTGTGCGGCGCTGCACAGGCTGGCCGCACTCTGCGAGGAGGAAGCCTGCAGCCGGGCAGAGCAGTACCATGCCGCCCGGCTGCTTTGGCCCCGGCTGGGGGCCTGTCTGGGCATACTGACCGCCATTTTGCTGTGGTAAGGAGTGGCCTCATGGACATTGACCTTGTTTTTAAGATTGCGGCCACCGGCATCATTGTGGCCGTATTGAATCAGCTGCTCATCCGCTCCGGCCGGGAGGATCAGGCCATGATGACGACGCTGGCCGGGCTGATCGTAGTGCTGACAATGCTGGTGCGGCAGATCAGCGACCTGTTTGTTTTGATCAAAGCATTGTTTGAACTATGACCTATGATCTTATTATGCAAGCTGGCCGCTGCCGTGCTTGTGGCGGCCGTGTTGACGCTTCTTTTAAAAAAGGACCAGCCTGCCTTTGCGCTTTTGGTCTCGGTATGCACCGCCGCCGGGCTGCTTGCTGTGGCAATGCGCCAGATCGAGCCGCTGCTCGATTGGCTGCGCACACTCGAGATTTACTTTCAGGGGCAGAGCCCGGCGGTGCTGCTGCGCGCCCTCGGCATTGCGCTGGTCGCGCAGTTTGCCGCCGACACCTGCCGCGAGGCCGGTCTTTGCGCGGCCTCCACCGCCATCGAGCTCTGCGGCCGTGTGCTGGTGCTTTTGCAGGCTCTGCCGCTGCTGCGGTCGCTGCTCGGCTCCTTTGCGGACTATTTGCAGTAATTTTCCTGTTGGCGGTTCCGCCCCCTGCCTTTGCGGACGAGCTGCCGCAGGAGGTGCAGGACATTCTGCAGGACAGCCCCGCAGACATCACCGATGCCGCCGGATGGACCCTTACCGACATTGCAGCGCTGCTGGGGGACTGGATCGTCAGCGGCTTTCAGCCCACACTGCACTTTGCGGCGCAGTCTGCCGGGTATCTTTTGCTGGCAGGGCTGCTGGGGCTGCTGGTCGGCAGGCCCGCCGGCGCTTATGTTGAGATCCTTGCCGTGCTGGGCTTCGGCTCGCTGAGTCTTTCCACCGCGATGCAGCTGACTGCGCTTGTCGGCTCGACCGCGCAGGATTGCAGCACCTATCTGACCGCCTTTGTGCCGGTATTCGGCGGTGTGGCTGCCGCAGGCGGGCAGACCTCCGGGGCGCTTGTCTACAGCGGGATGTTCTTTGCCATGTCAGGCTTTCTGTGTGCGGTCATCCGGAAGCTGCTGCTGCCCGTCATGCAGATATACTTTTGTTTTTCGGTCTGCGCCTGTCTTTGGGGCAACCGGGGCATCACCGATGCCGCTGCGCTGTTTGCCCGCTGCATGCACTGGCTGCTCAAGGTCTGCGGGGCACTGTTCAGCCTTGTGCTGGGGCTGCAGAATACGCTGGCCGCCACGGTGGACAATGCCGCCCTGCGGACCGGCAAAGGCCTTTTACAGGGCGCAATTCCGGTGGTGGGGGATGCCGCTGCCGCCGCACTGACCGGAGCGGCAGCGGCGCTGCAGCTGCTCAAGGGTTCCCTTGCGCTGGCCGGGCTGCTGGCGCTGGCGGCGCTCTTTGCACCAGTCTTTCTGCAAAGCATCGCCTATACGCTCGTCTTTGCGGCAGCCGGTGTCATTGCCGGGGCTACCGGGCAAAAGCCCTGCGCCCAGCTTTGCCGCCTGTACTTTGAGGGGGCACGCCTCTGCGGATCGGTGCTGGTGCTCTATTTTTTTATGACCTTTCTGTCCACGGCGCTGTTGCTGCTGGCAGGGAACGGGGGATAGCATGGAATCATTCCGCCATCTGGCACTGGGCTGCTGCGTGCTGTCGGCACTGGCGGGCATGCTGCGGCTTTTCTGGCCGGACAACGGCTTCAAATCCGTCATAAATGCCGTGCTGGTGCTGTATATTTTAACAGCGGGTATCCAGATGCTCGGCGGTATTGACTGGGACAGCATCGTGCTGACGCTCCGCAGCCTGCCTGCCGGGCAGAGCCGCCCCTCCGCTGATTTCTCGGCCTACAGCCGCGAGCTTGGCCTGACTGCCTCTGTGGAGGCTGTACGGGAAGTCTTGCAGGGTGCGGGCATCCGCGCCGCCGTCAGCTGGCAGGACGGCAGATGCGTCATTACACCGGTAGACATCCGCGACCGCGCCGCGATAGAAACCCTGCTGGCCGTCAACGCCGGTGACCTGCCCTGGTGCATAGCGGAGGGCACGCCATGACCGCCCGGGAGTATATCGCCCCGCTGGCCGCAAGGCTGCGCACCGCACTGGCCGATGAAAAGCAGCGTGTCAATCTGCTGGCCTTTATGGGGCTGGCAGGTCTTGTGCTGTTGGCGGTTTCCGCCTGGCTGCCAGCAGACGATACGGCGCAGCCCGCCCCCGCCGCTGTGCAGGAGACGGCCTCCGACTACGCCGCCCAGCTGGAAAGCCGCCTGACCGCACTGATCCGCCGTGTGGACGGCGCAGGCGATACTGCTGTCATGGTCACGCTGGAATCAGGCAGTGAGAGCGTCTATGCAACGGACACGGACCGCGATGGCGGCTCCACCCATGTGCTTTTGGGCAGCGGCGGCACAGACGGACTTGTGGAGACCGTGCAGACACCCCGCGTGCTGGGCGTAGCCGTCGTCTGTGAGGGCGGCGGCACAGCAGCGGTACAGAACCGCGTGACCGCGCTGGTGGAGGCACTGACCGGCGTAGGCGCCAACCATATCACCGTAGCAAAGATGGCATCAACCAACGAAGAGGAGGGCAAACCATGAAGCAACTTACAGCCAAGCTGAAAAGCCGCGGCACCACAGCCGCTGTCCTGACACTGGCGCTGGGGGCCGCCGTATATCTGAACTGGTCCTTCTCCCGCGGGGCACCGCCCAGCCTGCTTGTATCCGATACCACTGCCGATGCGGTGGAGACTGCCGCTGCTGCCCCTGTTACCGACCCGTTGGCCGTAGAAGCCTCTGCGGGCGCTGAGGACACAGAGGCCGCCGCCGTTGATGACGCCGACAAGAACTACGGCGAAGCGCAGCTTGTCAGCGTAAATCAGGATTCCGGCACAGAGTTTTTTGAGTCTGCCAGACTGACCCGCAGCAAGGCCCGTGACGAAGCGCTGGACACCTTGAAGAAGTCCCTCAAGGATGCCGGCCTGACCAAGGAGGAAAAGGACGCCCTGACCGCCGAGCTGAGCGCACGCATCAGTAACATCACACTGGAGACAAAGCTGGAGACCCTCATCAAGTCAAAAGGCTTTCCCGACTGCGTGGTCAATCTGGAGGGCAGCAAGGCCAATGTGACCGTCATGACTGAAAATGATGCGCTGACAGCCGAGGAGGTCACCCGTGTCCGGGATGCGCTGCTGAGCCAGTGCAAGGGCCTGACCGCGCAGGACATCACCATTGTGGAAGTAAAATAGCGCCAATATTTTGTTGCAAACAGCCCCGTTTTGTGGTACACTGATTTATATTAGTAGAACTATGGCCAAATGGCCGTTTGCAACGGGAGGGTACACACTATGGATGTACACAATACCATCGGCGGC
>OGXE01003155.1_pt1 | contig 11377 bp, 11 predicted proteins | sample 1576181 | NCBI WGS metagenome assembly OGXE01 (sample SAMEA3541478, study PRJEB24748) | human gut metagenome | biome: human gut; feature: human-associated habitat; material: faeces | place: China | collected 2012 | reverse complement strand
CCGTGGGCATATTCGAGGCGCTTGTCGAGCCGGGAAACATCGTCACCGTAATCCTTGCGGCTACCGCAACGCTCATGGCAGGCCATGAAGGAATAGGTAGCGAGGTCAACGTCGGTGGAGGTCTTCATCTCCTCGCCATTGCGGTAGAAATCCCTCCCGAAGCGTTCCTCATAACCATCCTCAAGCTCATAGTAAGATGATGCGAGGCCGCCACTCCAATCCTCTATGAAATAGCCGGTACCGGGTTCGCCGGAGAACGACCATTCCATCTGCGCGGAAACAGAATACCAAGCCTTCCCGTTATTCGCACACCAACGCAGGAAGTTATTCTTATTTGAGCCGGAAAGCTGGATAAGCCCGACGGAAGCTGTGCCGTATCCATCGTCGCCAGCAGTACCCGGATTCATAGATGATTCCTGCTGCATGTTTCCGAGAATGGCGGCAATTCCCTCATTGGTATAACCATATCCCTTGAGGATAGTGGCGACCTCTGCGGGCACACCTTCGAGTGAGCCTACGGACTTCCTTTGTGTCTCATCAGCGCCCATTCCTCCAAGTATGAGCATGAAGAATAAAAGAATCAGGATGATGGGAAGGAGCGCAGACACCGGGGAGAAGGCTGCAAGAAATCCGCTTCCGCCACTATGTCCAGCCACCGAAACAACGCTTTTTGCAGCGGCAGTTGTCGCTTTCGCTTTCTCGGCGGTCTTATACACGGTTTTCTTGAAATAACTTGATGCCTGCGCTTTGCGCTTGACTGTTGCCGTGTCCATCGCCTTTTTGGCGGACTTCTTTTCGGAAAGCTGGCCGAGAGGCTTGTCTGATTGCAGCGCGTTCCTGCCGGACAGACGGCGCTTCATGCTCTTTCCTATGCGGTAACTGCTCTTGGCACCGTAATAGACGCTATCAGCCCCTTCAAGTTCGGAGTCTGACAACGTGCTGGATACGGCACCGCGAGCAGCAGCCTTCCCGGCAGTTTTCGCGGAAGCCTTTAGGTCGAAGGGCTTGGACTTACCGGACAGGCGGTTGCGCACCGCCCGTCCCGCCCGGTATGCGCCCTTGGCACCGTGATACAGGTCATCGGTGCCCTCAAGCTCGCTACCAGACAGGGCTTCATGTACGCCTTGGCTCGCCAGAGCCGAAGCGCTCATAGCACCGGGCTTTCCCTTGCGCCCCTTTGTGACCGCAGACAGGGCGGCGCTTGCCGCACCGCCCGTCGCGGCCTTCTTGCCAACAGAGTAGAGTTCGCCTTTCAGCGACTTCTCGCTCTTGTCGGCTTTGCCGACGATGCCGGAATTGACGGCATCCGTCATCTCAGTCTGCAAGAGGCTCTGACCCGCGTCATCCCTCTGGCCGGAGGTCGATACTAAATCCGAAGGCTTCATTGACGTTCACCGTCCTTTCCCAGTCATATCGTCAGATGACCTTATCCGCATCCTTTTTCTTGGAACCGAGGTTGATGTCCTTGGTCTCGTTCGGGTTGGTGCTGAACAGGTCGTAGAGGATGTTGCCCTGCGGGAACTTTCCGCGAATCGGGACACGCGCGTTGCCCGCGATGAGGAGACCGTCACCGGCTTCCGCAGACTCGTCAATGCACTCCTCTTCCTGTTCCGAGAGGTTCAGCAGCTCCACCCACTTCATGCGGTCGAGCGGGGACTGCTTGAGCAGCATCAGGAAGTCCGCGTTGAGCACGATGTTCTGGGCGGCCTCGTTGTTGAGCATCGCCACCGCGTTCTGCGTGATGCCGGTGAGCAGGAGGCCGAACTTGCGACCCTCGTTGGAGAAGCGCGAGAAGTAGTTGAGAACCGTCGGGTAGGCGAAGAGCGACTGCATCTCCTCGACGTAGAGCCATGTGCGCACGTTGCGCTGTGCGTTGTAGTACATGCGGTTGCGCACCGCCTCGCAGACATTGATGAGTGCGAACACCAGCATGGAATCCGGCAGGTCTTTCAGATTGAAGTCCACGATGCGGGTGTTGAAGTCCACGTTGGACTGGCGGTTGAAGAAGTCCATGGAACCCTTGACGAAGCGCTCGTAGCGAAGAGCGATGACCTGCGCCTGATGTTCGGGCTGCTCAAGAGCGATGTCGTAGAAGTCCTGCAACGTCGGCGGCATGCCGTCCCCGCGAGCCTCGGCACGCTGGAACGCACGCTCGACGCAGCGCTGGATGATGGACTGGTCAACCTCGGAGAGGTTCTGCCCGGATTCGGCTGCCGATGCACCGGCCTGAGCAAGCATGGCATCAATCTTGAACGCAATCTGCTCGTTGCGCGGCATGTGTTCCACGGAAACCGTGTCGAACGGGTTGAGGAACGTGTCGGTGCCCACACCGAAGTGGTAGGTGGTGCCGCCGTAACGCTCGGTGATAGCCGTGTACTCGCCCGCACGGTCGATGACGTAAATCTCATCCGTCGGATTGGAGAAGATGGTGCCCGTCATCTCGGTCTTCGTGAACATGCCCTTGCCCGAACCGGTCTTGCCGCACACGAATCCCATGGGGCTTGTGAGCTTCTTGCGATTGCACATCACGAGGTTCCGCGAGTGCTTGTTCTGGCCGTAGTAGTTGCCGCCCACATCATCGAGTTCCTGTGTCGCAAAGGGCACGAGGATGGCGACCTGCGCCGTGGTGAACATGCGGCTTATCTCCACATGGTTATGCCCGAGAGGGAGCACCGAGTTCAGGCCGCGACGCTGGCGGTAATCGTAGGTGTCAACCTCGATGGAGTTCTGGCGGGCTGTGGAGATGATGCGTAGCACCTGCGCATCGAGCTGCTGCTTCGATTCCGCATAGGTGTAGATGAGACCCGTGAACACATAGAGGCGCTGGTTCTTGTTCTGCAAGTGGTCAAGAACGTCCTCGGTCTCCTCCTTGGAGTATTTCAGCTCTTGCGGCAGGATGGAGAAGTCATAGCCCTTGTTCACGGCGCTGCGCTGCTCTTCGATAATCTCCTTGTCAATCCATGCGCTTCGGGTTCGGACGAAGTTGATGGCCTTGGACTTGTCCATGGGCTGAACGAACCATGTGACCGCCATGGGAATAGGAAGGTCAACGATGTCAGCCAGCGCACGGTCGGACAGCTCGCTTCCGAACTTCTTCATGACTAGAACTTGACCGCACACGCCGTTGTCGAGCTTGAAGCAGTCGTTGAAGGTGTTGTCCGGTTTCCAGTCAATCTGCGTCGGAGCGATGCAGTCCTTTGTGGTCTGGATGCGCTTGGCAGAGATGTCCTTCTGATAGTCGAAGTAGAACGGCTTGAAGGGGTTCAGCAGCGAATGGATGACTGAAAGGCGCTGCGTGCCGTTCAGAAGATGCGCCTTGGAACCCATGGAGTTCAGGATGCGGCTGGATTCGGTCTCGATGCGCGAGAGCTGGCGAGCCGCGTCGTCCGCCGTCTCTGCGGCCACCGAGTAGGTGAGGTATCGGTTGCGCCGGATGTTGGAAACGCCCTCGCGTACCTTGTCGTTGAGGATGTCGTTGAAGACCTGCGCATCATGGCGAGCCGCATCATTGCTCTGGCGGGAGATGTCGAAAAACTTACGGTTGCCGACCTCCTCCTTGAGCAGAGGCGTATTGATGACGCTCATCTGCACCAGCGTGTTCGCACCGAACTGGTCGTAGAGCCGCGTCAGGGCAGAGAACATGGCCTTCTGCTGCTCGTCGCGGACGGAGTGGTAGCTGGTGTCATCGAAGGCGATGGAAGAGGAGAACAGCCCCTCCTCGACCTCGCAGATGCCGTCTTGGTACATCTTGTTGTACCCTATGTAGTTCACGACATCCTTCGCGCCCTCACGCTTGCGTCGGGCATCCGCCGTCTTCGAGGAGAGTTCCTTGTCCCTGTCCTTGAGCTGGGACTTAATTGAGGAGTAATGCTTGCGTGCCTCCTTCTCCGCGACCTTCGCCTCACGCTTGAGCCGCGCCACCTCCTTCTTGGCGGCTTTCTTCTCCTTGCGGGTCAGCTTCTTGCCAGTGACCTGTGTAGTATTAGCCACAGAGGTCAAGGCATCCACGTCGATGGAGCCGTTGTCGCTCTCCGCACGGTCGTACCCGTTCCCGAACCCCTCACCGGAAGTGTGGACGAACTCCTCGATGTCGAAGTTCGCCTGCACGGAGTCGTCAGTCGATGACCCGTCCTGCACGGGGGGAATATGCCTCGATTCCTTTGAGGCTGCACTGCTTTCGATATTGTTTTCCATAAACCTTGCCTTTCTTGCCATCCTCACCGGGCTGGCCGATGAGGCCGCTGAGTTGCATCGAGGGGATGTAGAAGATTCGGCTGGTTCCGAAGTTCGCCCTGACCCATTGCACGGCGAACTGCTCGAACGGCATCCCGCTCGGACGAAAGAAGCCGCAGCACCAGAACGGTAAGCTGACGGCATAAATCAGAATCATGTTGTCGCCGACGTTCCAGCCCAGCACGAAATAGATGTAGAGGCCGGTCAGAACGGAGCAGCCGAGCGCACCCGCGATTGAGACGAGGGTGCGCGAGGTCATCTTGCCAACGACCTTGGGCTGGTATTCGGCGATGTCCTTGTGAACTGCTACTGACAGCATGCGGACACCGACCTTCCTACATTCCGGCTGCCCAACTGGTGTCGAGCGAGCCGAAGTAGATGGCGGCACCGACCACGACGGCACCGCCGACAATCATGGCGATGGCACCGGAGAGCTGGCCGCCGCCGCCCTGCATGCCGTCCTTGATGGTCATACCGAGGTTGACGAGGCCGAACACGACGAGCACGCCGCCGAGGAACGTCACGCCCTTAGTGAGCATCTGAATTGCGTTATCGAGCATAGTTGATACTTCCTTTCCCTTGTGAATGGTGTTGCGCTCCGAGCTAGAAGCCCGAGAAGCCGTAGATGGCGGCGAAGCCTATGACGGCACCGCCCGCCGCAACCATAGCGATTGCCTTTCTCAGCTCGCCGCCTCCGGCGCGGGCACCGTCCCTCAGATTCATTCCGAGGTAGAGCAATCCGATGAAGACAACGGTGCTGCCGATGAAGGCGAGGGGCTTCGCGCCGAGCCTGACGAGTTCTTCCAATATCTTTTCACCGTCCTTCCCTTTCTGCTTGAAAGCCGAATAACTACCTAATTATACATATAGCGACTGGCTGCTCATGGCTTAACCATCGGTACCGACCGCAACCCGGTCGTCATACGGTTCGCATCCGTTCGCCATGTAGCGCTTGAAGTCGAAAGACTCATCGTGAAGGCGTTTAGGGTTGCGCTTGTCCACGATGTAGCAGTAGCGCTTATGGGTGTGCGGGTCGTACTTATCATCCATGAGAGGGTTCGTGCCCGCGATGAGGAGGATGGCCTTCTTGCGGCTCATCTTGCCGATTTCCGCCGCGTCGATAAGGTCGCGCCCTTGGATTTGCAGGTTCTTGCTCGCAGATGGCGACTGCCCGCTGGATTCGTTGTAGGTCATCTGATGGATGGTCTGCTTGCCAATCATCTCCGCGATTTCCTTGTTCGTGGAGTTCGACTTGCCGCCGAGGAACAGGGTGGAGTCGCAGCAGTCCACGATGGTCTGCGCCTTCTTGTCGTATTTGCTCTCAAGCTGGCTCATGGATTGCAGGATGATGGTGATGCCGATGTTTCGCGAGCGCGTCACGGCGATGGTCTCCTCGATTTGCGGGATGGTTCCGATGTTCGCGAACTCATCGAAGATGAAATGCACGGGGGTGGGGAGCTTACCGCCGTAGTCCGTAAGCGCCTTGCGGCAGAGCTGGTCGATGCACTGCCACATCATGATTGCGAACAGGAATGAGAGGGTCTTGTCGGTATCGGACAGGATGCCGAACACGGCCACCTTCGCGTCCGGGTCGCCCAAGGTGTCAAGCTCCATCTCATCGTATTCGAGCAGCCTGCGCACGCCAGCCGTGGCGATGGGTGCGAGCCGCACGTTACAGGAGATGATGATGGATTTGAGGGTCTTGCCAGCAGCGACCTTGAAGTTCTTGTAGTTCATCAGCGCGAAGTCCTCGTCCGGGGACAGGCCATCGCAGTCGGCGGGCTTCACGCCATCCGAGTTACGCTTGAATAGAGACGGCTCCCAAGACCAAGCGGAGCCATCGGAACCGCCGGAGGAGAAGCTGCGGGAGAGACCCGTTCCGCCCGTCGAGACAGATGGAGCACCGCCATCGTTCGGTATATAGCGCTTGCCCTCCTCGATTTGGAGGAACAGCAGGTCGAGGGGAGAGCGGAAGTTCTCATCGTTCTCGCGAGCCTCAGCCATGGAGAGCAGCGTCAGAAGGCTGGACAGGTTGTAATCCTCCGGCGGGAACCAGTCGCGGAGAAGCGCGATGAGTGCCGTATAGAGCATCTTCTCGGCGTTCTCCCAGAACGGGTCTCCCGCCTTGCCGTCGCCGTTGGTGTTCATGATGTAGCAGTTCACGAACGACAGGATGTCGGTGTCGGTCTTCACATACTTGAGTGGGTTGTAGTGCATGGACTCATCGAGGTTGATGGTGTTGAACGACTTCACCTTATATCCGTTGTCCGTGAAGAGAAACCCTGCATCCTTGAGGAGCGTGCCCTTGGGGTCGGTGATGAAATAGCTCGTGTTGAGCTGGCAGATGTTGGGCGTGACGTAATTGAACGTCTTGCCCGAGCCGGAACCGCCGACAACCAGAACATTCAGGTTTCGGTCAAGTTCAGGATTGAACTTCGGACGATGGAGGGCGAGACCGAAGTTCTGCGTGAAGATGAGGTTGTTGTCCTCGGTCTTGAGGTCGCGGAACGCCTTGCCCTCCTTCACGGTGCCCCAACGCGCAGAACCGCTCTCCTCGCCAGCGCGATAGTTGCCGATGAAGGCCACATAGCGGAGCCAGAAGAGCCAGACGAGCACGCACATGGCAAGCCCGACGAGCATGGCGTTTGGGGACATGTCGAGATGGATGGGGTTATCTGCCATGAGCGGCCACATGGCGACGAAACCGTCACCCCAGTGCTCAAAGAACTCGCCGGAATAGGAAGCCACGGCCTCCCAGTAGCGGTTGCCGAGATAGAATCCTGCACAGGAGATGAGAGCGGTGACAAGTGCTGACCGCGCCACCTTCTTGTTGATTTCAGGGTTGCCCTTGCTTTCAGCCATAGCGAACCTCCTTTCCTATGCCTTGCGCTTGGGCAGCGCGTTCAGAAGGGACAGGGCGATGGCGGTGCGGGTGGATGGGGATGCCCCCTGCACGAAGCGCTTGTAGCATCCGAGGCAGAAGTCGTCCTCCGGGCGGATGCCGTTGGTGTCGCGCGGACAGGTGCCGTCGTTGCGCTCAAGAACCGTAGGTTCCCAACAGGTCGTGATTCCATCTGCGCTGACGACCCGCTTGCAGCCCGATTCGATTTCATAGAACAGGTTCCCGAGGTCGGTGTCACTGTGTCCCGGTTCGCTGGGAACCGCCGCCCGCAGGAGTGCAGATAGGTTGGACATGGTACGCTGCTCAGGAGAGCACCAGTCGCGCAGATAGCCGAGGCAGGCCGAGAGGAGCTGCTTCGCGGTTGCCTTGAAGAAGGAATCGCTGTCGCACTCGTCGCGCAAGGAGCTTGCGTTGATGACGGCCTCCGCGATGGCCTCGATGTCGCTGTCCGATTTCATTGACTGCAACGGGTTCCCAGCAAGGCGTTCGGGAAGATAGTCGAGTATGTCTGTCATATCGCTTTCCCTTCTAGCGTTCCTGCTGGAACTTGTCGGAGATGTCCCGGTCGGGTGCGTCATTGCTCTTCGAGAGCTGGCTGCTCGCCCTGCGACATTCCTTGGCAGTTGAACTCAGGTCGTAGCCGCGCCCGTCGTCATGGGTTCGGGCGGCCTCCTCGCGTACCATGGACGGCGAGACATCGGTGCCGTTCTGCTCGCGCTCAAGGCGCAGCGTCCGACTGTCCGTATCCATCCCGTCATGGGAGTCGATACCCTGATTGATGTCCGGGGTGGCACCGTCCATGTCAAGAGAGCCGTCTGCAACATCTATCTGCTCCCGGTCGAAATGCTTCTCGAACCAGTCATGAGTCGCGTCCACGGCGAACTTGGCTTTCAACGTGTTCGCACCGACTGCCCAGTCGCGCTGGGCGTGGTCATAGGGCAGGAGCTTGCCGTCATCGCCGATGCGAGCTTCGTAGAACAGCATCTCTCCGTCTTTGGTGGTGTCGATGCCGATACCCTTCTCGTTCAGGATGCGCTCGAAATCACTGAGGTCGCGGCACTGCTCGCGAGCCGACAGCACCTCATCGCGGATGTGCTCGGTATGGTTGTATTCGCCATCCGCTCGGTCATCGCGGACATGCTCGCCATGTGCCGGGGCATCATCCCGTGACGGAGATGAGAGGTCTGGAAGCGTCTCGACCTTTTCGAGTTCAGAGAGCTGCTTTTCGGTCATGGGATGAGCGTTCTCAAGTTGCTCGGCAATCTCCCGATTCTTGAGTGCGGTCATGACCTCGGAGAACTGGGGTACGCAGTCCTTCACTTTCTCAAGTTCGTCTTTTACGAAGTAGACATACCCGTTACCTGACTTATCGGAAAGCGCGAGCATGGCGATGCCGTTATCCCGGCAGACCTGCGTGAAATACGCTGCATCGTCCTTGGTGCCAAAAGGCAGACATACTTGCTCGTGAGATGCCATGTCTTCTGCCTTGGCATCTTCGTTTTCCGGGGTCAACCCCTCCTTCTCGAACTTTGACTTGTAGAAATCTTTGATGGCATCTTCAAAATACTGCTCGGCATGACGTGATAAAGCTCGTCCCGCAGAACGTCCGACTGCACGAACCAACATCTCGCCAATGTCGTCCCCGTAATCAACCGCCATAGCAATCTTCCTTTCTCTTCGCTGACTTGCCGGGAAACCTTTCCCGGTTTACTATTCATGGATTATATCTGCAAATGGACGCGGAAGCATTTCACCGCCCTTGCATATTCGACACGTATTAAATCGTTCGTTTTGCCAATGAACGGGTCGATTTGGATGTTTTCGGCAAAGACGGATGTGCCGTACATATGCACACATGTTCCTCTGGCATTTACAAGGCGCGTAACGTGTTCCTTGTGAAAGGAGGAATCATGGATGATTTCAGAAGAAGAGAAAAACAAAGAGATGGTGCGCATGTTCTGCGCCTTCTGCCGAAGGACGTTGCGCAATGCGCGGACGGACATCGTGCGCAAGCAGATGCGCGACGCGAAAAGGGAGACGTTGTTCTCCGACATGAGGGAAGAGGAGCTAAACCGCCTCACCTCGCCGTACAGCGTTATAAGGGAAGAGATGCTTTTCGAGGTCTTGGACAGCGAGGTCTTAGTGCTCGATGCCAGCCTCGGGGGAGCGATTAGCAGCCTGCCAGAGACCGAGCAGGCCATTATCCTGCTCTATTACTTCGCGGAGTGGACAGACAAAAGAATCGCTGCCGAACTCGGATGCCCGCGCTCGACGGTTCAGCTCAAGCGCACGAGGGCATTGGACATGCTCAGAAAGTATCTGGAAGAAGAGGGGGTGTGCTGCCGTGACAGAGATGAGCTATGAGGTCATGGCCTGCGCGGTATCGGGAGACCCGATAGCCATGCAGGAGGTCTTGGACTATTTCGACGGATACATCAACCGGCTATGCACGCACGCCTACCTCGATGAGATGGGGCATGTCGATTACGGCGTTGACACTACATGGAAGACGCAGCTCCAAGGAAAACTGCTCGTAGCCATGCTTCGGTTCAAGATGTGACATCGGAGGTGGTTGCATGGGCGGCAATGACATCCCGATATGGGAGAAGTACACGTTGACCATCGAGGAGGCAGCGCGATATTTCCGCATAGGCGAGGGCAAGCTGCGGCGGCTCGCCGAAGAGAAACCCACACCGGAATGGGTCGTCATGAACGGCAACCGTGTGCAGGTGAAACGAAAGGTATTCGAGCGGATGATTGATGCTATCGACGTGATTTAGAGATGAAAACGAGCCTTGGATATGCTATAATAGGAGTAGCATATCCAAGGCTCTTTTCATTGGGAAGGAGCACTATGGATGTCAGACAAGAAATCAGAAAAAAGAAGAGATACTAAAAACAGAATCCTGAACACAGGCGAGAGCCAGCGTGGAAACGGTCTCTACGTCTTCAAATATGTCGTGAATGGAAAGCCGAAGTTCGCCTACTCATGGCGATTGGTCGAGACCGATAGGCTGCCGAAAGGAAAGAGGCCGTGCAAGCCCCTTCGCGAGAAGGAGCGCGAGATAATGCGCGACATCGAAGATGGCATAGACCATATCGGCAAGAAGATGACCGTATCCCAGCTTTATGCCAAGTTCACCCGTTGCCGTCAGGACGTGCGTGAAGGTACCGTAAAGGCACGCGGTCAGCTCATGCGCATCCTATCCGAGGACAAGATAGGTTCATGTCAGATAGGGAATGTGAAGCCATCCGATGCGAAGGAATGGATTCAGCGCATGAAGGCGAAAGGATTCGCCTTCTCGACCATCAGCAATCACAAGCGCTCGTTGAAAGCGGCTTTTTATTTGGCGATAGCTGACGACTGCATACGCAAGAATCCCTTCGACTTCAAACTCAGCTCGGTCATAAAGAATGACAAGGCACCGAGAGAGGTGCTGAATCGCGAGCAGAAGACGGCGCTCCTCGATTTCATGAGGACGGATGTCGTGTATAGCAAGTACGTCAACGAGGCGGTCATCCTGCTTGAAACAGGGTTGCGCATCTCGGAGATGTGTGGGTTGACCGAGTTCGACATCGACTTCGAGAGACGCTTGATAAGCGTAGACCATCAGCTCGTCAGGGCGAAGGGCGGGGGATATGCAGTAGAGAAGCCGAAGACCGAGAGCGGCAAGCGTGTCATCTACATGACCGACAGCGTGAGAGATGCCCTTCTGGCCGTCATGGAATCAAGGCCGATAGCAAAGCCCTTGAGAGTCGATGGACTTAGCAGTTTCATATTCCTCAACAGGAACGGGCTGCCGAGGACGGGTGCGGACTATGACCGCGTGTTCAGGGGAATCAGAGCCAAGTATGGGAAGAAGGGCGGAATCATCGCTCTGCCAAGCGACTTGACACCGCATAGCCTGCGCCATACGTTCTGCACGGACATGGCGAAAAAGGGAATGAACCCCAAAGCACTCCAATACATCATGGGACACAAGGACATAAAGATGACGCTCGGTTACTACTCCCACATGGACGGAGAATCCGCTGCGGAGGAGATGCAGAGGCTTGCAGCGTAGCAATTTGCGTTTTACTACTCGTTTTACTACTGCCGGGTATCAAGAAATGCCAAGATGCGAGAAGATTCGAGAACTATGCCTGATATGAAAAGAGCCGGAAACGCCCATAAAATAGGGCTTTACCGGCATTTGAGAACTTTTGAGAACTTGTCCGAAAATGTACGAATGATTTAAGGTA
>OGXE01003153.1_pt1 | contig 11379 bp, 8 predicted proteins | sample 1576181 | NCBI WGS metagenome assembly OGXE01 (sample SAMEA3541478, study PRJEB24748) | human gut metagenome | biome: human gut; feature: human-associated habitat; material: faeces | place: China | collected 2012 | reverse complement strand
GAGTTTTTCCTTATACATCAAGCATCCAGCAGCATCGCTAAGAGTAAGGAATCGGTCATAATCCTTGTTCAACGAATAGCAGTTGCCAGGGAAGGTGCTGACGAACAGCTCCAATTGGTTGTAAGCTCTTTGACTTATCTGAATGCCGATACGCCCGAAGGTATTCTCCAGATGGTTGGTGCATTTTTGAAGATCTGCTTTTACATCGACAGTGACCACAAGGTTGAAGTGACAATAGACAAGCTGCTTGTTTTCTCTTGCTATCAGTTCTTCTACCTTCTTGATGTCCTCTACGGCAATCTGATTGCTTGGGTTTGGAAGGGAGGCATGACGATTCTTCTTCTTTGCCAACCTACTCATCTCCTGCTTCTGACTTGGCAGGAAGATGACTTGGTTGAAGACAACGCTCTTTGCTTCTGGAATGCTATCCACCATAGACATCAAGTCCACAGGCATACTGATATTGTTGACCTCGATGTTTGTATATGGACGGATAAGCGTCGGCAGGACAATGCTGTCCACATCCACCAAACTATATACCTTGAACTTCCTATCTCCGATGCCGATTTGGTCATCCTTGACATTGAAGTTGTTCAAAGAAACATTTTTGCTCGTGTAGTTCTGGGAAAGATACTGGTCAACATAGAACTTGGCTTCACTGGCAGACAAGAAGCGTGAAGAAATGCCACGGTCACGAAGCTGGTCCCTCACCTTGCCGACTTTGACAAGAAAGTCTTTCCATTTCTTGTCATCATAACTGAACAGACGGCTTTTCTTATTCTCTTGGGTAATGACGATATATGTGCTACAATCCGTATACTCTCTTCCCTTGAAGTACCTGAAATAGCTTTCAGACAGGAACTCTTTGTTGCCCTCGTCCGTACATTGGAACTTCTTTTTCGTGAAAACATCCTGCTTGTGGATGGAATAACCTTCACCAAGGGTTGACATCAGTGATGACAACAGATTGGAGAAAGAATTATACTCATTTATGTCAGCGCAGAATTTCTGTACTGGGTTCTGCATTGTAAGTATGGCAGAAAACTCACCGGTCTTGGTGTATAACACACCGATACCGTCTATGTCCTCGATGGAGAAATAGATTTCCTTGAAGATTTTGGCTCGTTTGCTCCCTGTACCGAAAGAATACACGGAAATTGCCATGCCAAGGCATACGGCAATCAGAAAAATGATAACGTAAATGACCATTGCTTTTGTTTATACAAGTAAGGGTAGACTCTTACCGCCGTGGATCGAGCCTACCCGTTGATTGTTTACTATGTTATAACTTTACATTTCCCATCGGCTGTAAATGATTTCACAAACGCTCTCTGTAAGCATAGATATAAATGCCCTTGTCGTTTTTCTTTGAGTAGAGTCCTTTTCGTTGCTTGACCATTATAAGGCCAATTCCACTACTTATGGAAACTGCAGCAAATGCCAATGCGACAAGGAAACCAACCAGAGCGTAAACCAACATGAAGCCCAATATGCCGACACCGGCGGTGACGGCTGCCCAAGTGATGTAGCGTCCCTGAAGTCCCATGAACTCCAAAGGACGCTGCAATCCCTTAAACATCTGGTATTCCATGTTTGTCTCTGTCATCTCTGCCATAACACGACGTTTGGATTAGTTACTGATACCAAAGAAGAGCGGGAGAGCATTGGCAGCGGCAATAAGGAAGATACAAGCACCGACGGTCATCATGATCTTCTTCTTGAAATCTTGCTGATTGCTCGTAACGTACTGATAATCAACACTGATTGGGATAACAAAATGACGAAAGAAACAAATTAGGAACAATAAAATCAAGAAACCCCCAAATGAAAGTATGGGAAAACAAAAATTAACATGGAAAACAACGGAATTTTTCCGATTTTGACATTCATAAATCAACTCCAAAAATTATAAGAAGGCACATCTGTTTTCAATTTAGTAATGTTCAAAAAATAACTTGTGCAGAAATTCTGCGGTTAAGAGTATCCGATGAGATAGTTCCATTTTGGGAGTTCATCATCAAAGACGATACGTCAGCTCTTCTCTAATTCGTATGATTCTTCAATGGGTCTTTTCGTATCATACGTTCTTTGATTTACTGTAGCGACAATGGATAGTCCTTTACTTGTGGTAGTGGCTTCAGCTCACACTCTCGCATTCTCAATAGATAATAGAGGCGCTCCGCTCCAACTCCTTGAAATTGGGTCAAACATATAATGTTCTATGGGATTGTATTTGGAGCAATATGGTGGGTAATGAAGCATAATGATGTTGACACCAATGGTAGAGGCGAGTTTCATAAGAGACTGCTTGACAATATGGTGTGAGCATGCATTATAGCCACCTCCATCACAAAGTATGCATATTGTGTCTGTGTTCGGATATTTCCACTGAAGATGTTCTTGCCATACCTGTACAAAATTGTCACAGACAAACTCAGCTGTGTCATGGTATCAAGATGCTTGAAAACTTCAACAGAGAAGAAGCGCTTCTCACTGGTAACATGAGTGTCAACATATCATCCGACATCATTGAATTTATTTTTTGGTATCTACAAAAGCAAGAAGTCACCGTACAAACTGTACGGTGTAACGTCTTTTGTCTTGACGATACCGCTTTCAAAAGTCGTGAACGAATCCGTTACAAAAAACAATTAATTTAAAAGAGCACATTATAAATGTTAAACTGAAGGACATCAGTACTTGGGCAACCGAGCACCTGTCCAAAAACTGGGTTACAGTACGAAACAAAACGCTTAGGAAAGTGAGCTAAAATTGGTACAACGAACTGGACGCCCTAGCAAATAAGCGGTATTTTTCTTTTATTTTTCATACTTTAGTATTGAACTATTGCTGTATTTCGATCTTTATTATTAACTTTACACCATGAAAAGAGTGAACTTCATAACAACAATAAATTACGCAGACTGTATCTCTGATCAAGCTGCCGCCTTTCTCCCATTTTATATTAAGTCTGCAAAAGCTATGGATTGCCTTGTGAGTAATAGAATATTATTGATAGACTATCACGACGGCTATCTGCCATATGTTCCAGATGATTTTCCCTTCTCGAATGACAACGTCGTGAAAGACATTGACTATTGTGTCAAGAATATATTTTCAGAAGAACAAATAAAGGATATTAGAGAAATAGATAGTGCATTTTACTCATTCCTGAAGACTTTAAGCAATGAGCAAAAAACGCAATGCATATTACATACTGATTTATGCATGTTTATAAATGGCAATAATACTCTGTTACATAGAACAATAATGCCTTATGTTCTTGATGTCAATGGGGATGTTTGGCTTTCATTGTGTGCTTTTACATTTTCTTCTAGAGCAAACACTGGAAATGCTATTATAAAGATGAAGCGTTCTAAATGTCATTATCAATATAATAACGGATGTTGGAATATTTCTACTAATACAGAATTAACTGAGATTGAATCAAGGATATTATCACTATCTACAACAGGTCTTAGTGCTAGGCAAATTGGATCTTTTATGCATTTATCAGAAGCAACAATAAAATCACATAAGCAGGCTATTTTCAAAAAACTAGGTGTATTGAACATTTCTCAGGCCATTTCCTATGTTGCTAATTATGACTTGTTATAGTTTGATTTTTGGAAAAGGCATGTTGATTAGTGATACTATATTCAAACATGCGCTATTTCTTCTTTACCCAAATAGTGTGGACAATCCGTTCGCCGTATCCTTCTTACTATTCATTTCTACATCGGCATAGATAGCGGTATTGCCATGCTGCTATGACCGAGCAATATGCTAACCGTTTTCAGTTCGCTATCAGCTGTTATTGATAGCGTGGCAAATGCGTGGCAGTATGAAAGGATATGTGCTTGGTTATCTCAGCTGCTTCGGCTATGCGGGTTATCTCATTCATCAGTGTACACTCGTCGGGAAGATGATACACAAACTCGTCAAACATATTCTTTGGCATATAGCGTAGGACTGTTTTGCAGAAAGGAACAGCCCACTACGTTCTTAATCACAACTTTACGTTTAACGATGGTGGGACATGTGCCTACATTGCGTTTTTGCATCAAATGTATTGTCATCCATCTTTAACAGAACCAATTCTGCTAGTTCCCAATGATTCTTTTTGGCTATTGATACTACCGAGCAAGAACTTTTGTTGTTTTCCCGTTCTCGTCTCGCATGATATAAATCTGCCCTGGTGTCATAGCTTTTACTTTGCGTCCCTCAATAGTGTAAATAGCTTTTGCACCATTTGGCGTTACAAATATTCCTTCTACACCTGTGCCTTGATTCATCTTGGCGGAAGATATGCCTCCCGATGCTTCATAGCTGAGCCAAATCATATCTCGCTTGACATCTATCTGCACCTGAATTGGCCACGGATTAGCCAGCCCACTGTTGTAGATTGTGTAAGCATCCCATTGGTTTTCCCCATCGAAGCGTACAAGACCTATATCAGATACTGCCATCCATAGGGCATCATGCTTGTCTATTGCAATATCCACGATGCTGTTGCCGCCTATGTTGGAGTTATATTGGTTATAGATTTTCCAATTCGTGCCATCGTAGCAAACCAATCCACCACCATAATCTTTACCCATTACAGGCATTCCATTCCTACTATATCTACTATTCATCCATACTCTGTTATGCGAATCAACAGCGATACAGTCAACATAATTATATGGAATAGGGGAATTTATCGTATCATGACACACCCAATTATGCCCATCAAAAGAGCACACTCCAAGGTCCGCGATTCCAACCCATACCCTGTCGCTCTTATCAAAAGCGAGGGATGTTATCATGTCGCCTGGCATTGGCGAATTTGAAGAGTTGTATTGAGACCATTGTACGCCGTCGTATTTATATAAGCCATTTGATGCTCCAACCCATAAATGGTTTTTGCTATCGAATTCCAGTTGTTTTAACTGCCCTGTTTGGAATGGCGTGTTATCACGTTTGAAAACAGTTGTATCGGCATTTTCTATAACAGCCAATATGGTATCGCTATTATTGGGTGCAACCCACAAACGTCCTCGCTTATCGTATGCAGCTGCGTTAATAGCAGGGTAATAGTCCTTTGCATTAGGAAACAGTTGTTTCCATTCCCCTTTCTCTGTGTATTGGGCAAGATAATCATTGGATGCAAAGCACACGTTGCCTTTCTCATCGGCTGTGGAAACCTCGTGCATCAGGTTCTGCGTCAATATATTCTTCTCCAGTTCTGCCTGTTCAAACGTGCCGTCATAGAATCTGAGCAATCCATGAAATCGTGTTGCTACCCATACATCGTTACCATCGGGTGCAATGTCGCATATCCAGTCGTTGCTGTAGTTTGAAGGAAGCGGGTAAGAGGTGAATTGTTTTCCGTCATATTTGACAAGTACGTTCCAATTTCCCATCCATAAATTACGATTCGTGTCGAAAGCTAATCCATTAACAGTGTTACTTGACAGTTGTCCGCCTGAAGTGTTGTACGAAGTGAAAGATGTGCCGTCATACTTGATTAACCCTCTGTTAGTAGCCAACCATTTGTTGTCTTTATCGTCGATTATTATATTGTTAACTTCACTTGCGCCACAGTTTAGAAGCGTGGTATTTCCATTGGAGGAAAGGAAACCAAACGTAAAGCCACCAAACCACAGCGTACCGTTTTTATCAAGAACAAGAGATTGGATAGCAGGATAGGGATGCATGTCTGCTTTGGGGTCGGGAGTGTAAACCGTATAGTAATTATCTTTCAAGATATAGATATCGTGTATTGCTCCAATATACACCTTATCTAAAGCATCATCAAAGGCGAAACAGCTTTGAAGTGCAAAAGGGAACTGCCAATTCTGAAATGAGTTTTCATCATAAATGCTCATGCCTGTGTATTTGCCACCTATCCACCACTTGCCATTGTGGTGAGCCAGTCCAACGATATTGTTGTCTGCCAATCCATTTGTTCTATCAAGGAATTGGCATCGACCAGTGTTTTTGTCGTAAATAGCCAGACCGCCATCCGTTCCCAGATAAAGTTTGTCGCCATCTACAACAATGTTTCTGACCCATGCCTTTGAAAGATAATTCTTCCAATCGTTCACCTGTGCGTGACATACAGAAGCAGAAATCTGTATGCAGAGCAACATAAGGAAAATGACCATCTTTTTCTTACGGAAATTATTGTCGTCCAACATAGCTGTAGGATATATGTTTTAAACTGAATTTATAGAATGTATTCTTGGTACGAGTAACAGGATAATTCCAAATACTTATATCGCCGATTGTATTATCTTCATCTTCCTTATAATCTTCAGCATGGCATGAGCTCACACATAGCAGTATACAAATGAAAACAAAAATATTCCTCATGACTGTATTTGATTAAGAAGGCCCTGCAATAAGAGCAATATAGACTTTTGCAGGGCCACATAGTTATTGTAATGAGATTTTTTTCACGGTAATATGACCATTAACCATCAATCTGACTAGGACAACATTATTGTTTCCTACTGCTAGAGATGCAGAATGTGTACCAGCTTCAATTCTCTTGCTTTTGAAAGCTGTAGATACTATTGTACCACTCATATCTAATGCGTCCAATGACACAGCCGATGTTTCGGGTAAGTCAAACGTTATGTTAAGACCTACATTTGAACGACTGATGCTAATCTGATTTGAATTACTGTATGAAATACCCGTTAATGCCGTGGTCGTTCTCTTTGTCTTTTTTGCATCACTTGTGCTGCGTACAAGTAGAGACTTCACATGTGCAATGCAGTTTGACACAGGTGTCCTGTACGTTTTAATTTGAGAATCATCAGACAGAGAGTTAGTTCTTGTCGCATATGATTGCGCATTACCAGCAGTGTTGGTTAAGTCTTCTATCAGTTTTATTGTTGCCCAGTCACCATTATTAAGATATTCATAAAGAACATTTATAAGTTCAGGGTGTTTTTTACAATAGTTAAGAGTGTTATAGTATTCAGAACACCTTGCCATCTGAGAAAACGAGTTGAAAACTGTATTTTCCGTTACATGTTTCCAAGCGTCATACTTTGTTGCAAATTGAGCCATAACATTACTATTGATATTGGAGATAGCATCAGATATTGTTTTTTTCTCATCTTCGTCAAAATTGACATATTCTATCTGAGACGTACCATTAGCAATTTCTTCTTCCAGTGTCATAGCTTTCGCAGCGGAACTTTGCGCAGAATTGGGCATTGTTGTATAATACTCTACAATTTGTCCATAAGAGCTGCCATTAAGTGCGTCTCTTGGGTGGAACGTTCTTGCCAATGCGCCAGGCTTACTTTCCCAAGCATATCCATGCATATTTCCATCACCGGCTCTAACAGAGCCATGAGTATACTCTCGATTTCCGTTAGCATCAACAATTGCCCATAAAGCCACTACTGCATTTGACTCATTTGCACCGACTCTTGTTAATCCTCTTGATTTATAGAATGCATCAAAAGATGACAGCGCATCTCCTCGCCAATATGAAGAATAGATACTAGCAGGCCATTCCCAATATGAAGTTATTTTTCCTGACCATGATATGCAATTATAAACCCTAGAAGCTGGAGAGGATTGTATTGCATCATCCGCCTTTAAGTTTGGGAAATAAGGCATGATATTGCTATTCTTGCATTTCATATATAAATCCATTTTCGCAGTTGGATTATACGAACTATAGGTGGAAACCAATACTGCATGAATAGGACGGACAAACTGTTTCTTTATTCTAGAATTAAGTCCCCATGCGAAATCACCTGTACCATGATAATCATCGTTATAATACGATATCTTACCGGGTATAGACTTACCTTCTTCAATCCAGAGTCTTGGATCACCTTTGGATTTTACAGTAAATGTGTTGTATACCTGATCTGTTCCTTGTGTACATCTTACTCCAATACTATACACAGGGATGTTACTATAATAATTCTCACCATTGATATTCAAATTGCAGAAGCCAGAGCGTGCATTTAGATATGAGCGAACACGAACATAATACATTCCAGTCTGAGGAATGGTAATATTCAATGAAGCCATGCAATTACTATTTGACATTGAAGACCAAGAGTAAGTTTCTGGAGTTGTCGCACTAAAGAATTCAAGCACATGGCCAAAATTGTCAATACCATTTGTTGCAAGGAATACCTGCTGACCTTTGGTAAAAGACACTGTCTTATAAAAAGTATAATTAGCTGTTATTCCTGAACGATATTCGAAATCATACAAGGGTGAATCATTCGTTTTGGCTGGTGCATAGTATACTTTTGCCTTAGCTGCACTTGTCTGATTAAGTGTTGCCAAGCTATCAGTAATGCTAGTAACCGAAGTCACAGCATAATGCTTCATAGACATTGCCGACTTCTGTACACCATTAATAAAACTATTATAGTTGTTGGCCTTTATCTCGGCAGAAGTCTTGGAGGTGGACAACTTAACATGTTCAACATTAGGTACATCTGGAGACATTCCAATAACGCTGATATTATTATCACCCTTTACGAGTGCAACAGTATGATTGGCATCAATTCCTATAGATTGCCATCCGCTAGTTGTCGGCTTGATTGTACCCACAGCTTTACCGTTCACAATAACTGCATAACAGTAGTAACCACCATTAGGCTTTTGCGTTGGCATAAGCCAAAAATTAGCATAATAGTTACCAGCTTTGCTTGCACTCAAAGCAAAAGTTACCGAAGTCAATTTGTCCTTAAATGATTTTGTTGACTTGTTAATCACTACGTCACCGCCGAGTTCAGGGTGAGCAGAATAGTAAGCCGTTTCCACAATGTCTTGTGCAAACATTTGTACACAACCTAACAAGGTGCATACAATAACTAAGTAAAACTTTCTCATAATTCTCAATGTTTAAAAGTTAATATTACACGGAATTATCTCTAAAACTTAACAATTAGTAAAATACGGCATCCATTGTATCAACAGCTACCACTCTTACAAATTATCTATTTCGAATCTAAAATTAAAGAATATAATAATTGTATAACACAAAATTCTTGTTTTTTTAATTTCTATCTCCAAAATTCATACTTTAGTATGAGTCTTCTGTTTTGATTTTGCAATTTCGTGTGATGAAATAAACGATTTTTACGTGGTGTGCTTTAGTATTTCTCTAATAAGCATAAGAATGTCATAATATAGCAGAATAGCTCTATATGTCATTTTACATGCTAACACAGGTTAGACAATTTCTGCTAATATTATTGACCGAAACAGAAGTAATATGTAGAGCATAGATTTAATATTAATACCCCAGTTCGGGATAACATAGCAATTTATCAAATGGTAAAATACAGCACATATCCTTCCTGTACCATTAGGCACGGGTTATATAACAGGAATAAATGAGAGGATTAGAACATTAGAACAACGAGAGTTGTTTTGTGTCTTCGATGCAGTACCCCTGCAATGCCTTTAGCTTGTTGTCAAAGAAACATATGCTCCCAAGGCATAAATAAGGTTCATGATAAAGTCGTTCACAGACCTGTGACGCGAATGTACAATCTGCACCATATTCTTCAACATATTGTTTATGGTTTCGATAATGTGTCTCTTGCGCAGCATCATTCTTAACATTATGGCACGAAGAAGGCAATAAAATTGGTTGATTGGTTATCGAGATAATAATAGTAATCGCCTAACTTTAAGTGCAAACTTAATGTTAGGCAGTAACTCGTCTATCTCATGTATAGTTCTGTGCAATTATCATTCCAACACCTCCTGCAACCACAAAGATACCAAACGTGAAGAAGAACCAGAAGAACCACTGGGCATAGTGACCGAGATAGCAGCCATCATATTCCTTGTATCGTTCACGAACTTTTTTCCGTTCATCAGCAAACATGGAATTGACCTCACGGATATGCATCTGCATCTGTGCGGTCATCCATTGGCGTTCTTTAGCAAACAGTTCTTGAATCTTCTTCCAGTCAGCATCATTGAGATTTACAGACACCTTTAATTTAGCGGGAGCATTTTCCAAGACTTTGTCTATGTGCTGATTGATGGTATCGACCTTTTTGCTGATAGTAGTCACAGCACCACCTAATTTGGCTTCCGCACGCTGATACTGCTGAATGGCAGACTCCAGTTCAAGTGTGGCATTGATGAAGGTGTCGGTTGCCTTATCAATGTTCTTACTCAACTGCTTCAACTCAGTAACTCGGTTTACAAGTCCATCCTCGGCTTGCTGTTCCTCAACCTCGTTTTCGACATCATCCATCATGTTGTCGAAGTCGGATCTTTCTTCTGTGTCTATATTTATCTTGCTTTTTCTGATAGCCATATTGTCATTGATTTATCTACGGAAACGGTAACGTGGTTTAGGCTTGCACATAGAGTGAGCCATCTGTGCGCAACGGTGGGCAAACTTCCAGTCATCTTCATCATCCTTCTTGCCCCAACCAGAAGAAGGAGTAGAACCACCACCGCCACATGACTCAGACATGGAAGTAGCTGCGTCAATATACCCTGCAAACAACAGCATCGCTACATGAGCGACATTTTCTGTAGTCGCTATATCATTGTCCTCTGGAATCTGAACCTCATTAGTAAAGACATCTTTGACAGAGTTCGGAATCCACACCTTCTTGACTCCATCGCCAATGTTGATTGTGAATGCCGTTTGTGCAAGTTGAGGTTGTGCCTTTGGTTGTGATGCAGTTGGAGTTTGAACGATAGGACGAACTGGGCGAGGCGTTGAAGCAACGGATGGAGAAACAGGCTTTGTCTTGACTTGTGTAGGTTGTGGGTGCAGTTTATTCCATGTGTCTTCAATCTTTGATGCCATAAACTTTCTGCCAATCTCAGAAGCCTTGAACACGGAAGCATTCTTGCCGACTGTGTAGCCGACAAGTTTCCGCTGCTTGTCGTAACGAGGTTTAACCTCATAGCCTTTCATACGCAACAGATTGAAATATCTGTCAATGTTGAACTGCTGCATATCTGTGAGGATATGTTCGCAATCCTCCGCAAGTTCAGCCTTTCGCATATTCCGAATTTCCTGCGGTTGTTCCCATCCATGGCGCATATTGATGATTTCCGCAGCCTTCATTGCCCGAAGGTGAATATCATGCACATCGTTGGTGTTACCCTCCATATCCACACGACAACAATCAATGTGAAGGTGCAGCGTTCCAGACATAGAATCAGAGTGCAGTCCGCCCACATTCATAGAATTGGTGAAGTTGGTCTTTATCACATTGGAGGAACCGTTGGGCATAAGCCCAACAGAATCCAAAACTCTCAAAGCTTCGTCTTGGAGGTTTGCCCAATCTTCCATCGTGAAGTTTGCAGACTCTTCCTTTGATGGGGAAAGTACAAAAGTGGTCATGAACCTTTCCAACTTTCTGCCCA
>OGXE01003149.1_pt1 | contig 11391 bp, 10 predicted proteins | sample 1576181 | NCBI WGS metagenome assembly OGXE01 (sample SAMEA3541478, study PRJEB24748) | human gut metagenome | biome: human gut; feature: human-associated habitat; material: faeces | place: China | collected 2012 | reverse complement strand
ATAAACGCTGAAGGCATCTAAGCGTGAAGCCCCCCTCAAGATGAGATATCCCATACGCAAGTAGTAAGACCCCTTGAAGACGACGAGGTAGATAGGGCAGAGGTGGAAGCGTAGTAATACGTGAAGCTGACTGTTACTAATCGGTCGAGGGCTTAACCAAAAGGTTATGGTTAAGGATAGGTAAGAGGAAGTTATTTCCTGAAGGATGAAAGATAGAAAGTAGAAGAAATTCAGTGTGCAGTTTTGAAGGTATATACCTTTTATTCCTCGATAGCTCAGTCGGTAGAGCACGCGGCTGTTAACCGCGCTGTCGTAGGTTCGAGTCCTACTCGGGGAGCTGATTGCTCGATAGCAGATTTTGCTATCGAGTTTTTTAATTTATAGGAAATTCCTTAAATCGTCAGAAATAATGTATAATGAACTAGAAATAAAAAATAACATAACAAAAAAGCGAATGGTAAATAGTGCAGTTTTTTTGTGGTAAACTTCTAAAACCAACATAGAAGTACCACATTCGGAATAACAGAGAGGGTCGTATCCGAAAGAGAGAAGAATGGAGTGAAGTTTTCCGTTTTATTCATTTTAGAAAAAATACGAAGGACAACATCGCGGACAGAATGGAATAAGCAATCTAAGAGAGATCTGTCTTTGAGAAAATAAGCACGTAGCTCTTCCGGGATAGTGAAAACATAATGACGGTGAACACAGGCAACAAGCTTACAGGGCAAATGAAAAATGGAAATTGTCGTAGGTGTAAGAAATGGCGTTAAAAAGCAGCATTAGAAGTAACGTTAAGAAATAGCACTATAAGTATCACTGAAGAATAGCGTTAAAAAATAGCACAAAAAAACGCCCACAGATAACATCATGATATGATGAACTGATTTTGCTCATGATATCATGACATATCTGCGGGAGTTTTTTATGCTGCTCAGCATCCGTAAGAAGCTGCCGGTAGCAAGTTCTTATGGTGAATAACTCATAAAGAGTTTTTCATATAGTTACACTTCATTGCGTCTTCCTACGAAGATACTGATTACATAGAACAGTACCGCATAGATAAGGAAGCAAATGAGACAGCGGGTAATCATATTTGAAGCCATAAGGTCTGTTGCAGTCTCAACCATACAGTTATCCAGCCAGTAGTCGGCAAAATCAAAGGATTTCTTGTGGGTCAGGGTGTCTGCCAGTGAGATTATCATGGATAAAACCAGTGGACCGATGATACCGACTGCAATGGAACCGCCTGTTTTCTTAAATAGAACTGCAATCAGGAAGAAAAGGGAGGTATATGCAAAGTTACCAAGAAGCTGTAAAAGCAGGGTTATAACCAGATCTCCTGTGGTACCGGAAAGGCTTCCAACTTCCCAGAATGCAGTGCCGGAAAGGAATCCGGTAAGCCAGCAGACAATGGTATAAACCGTTGTGGCAGCTAAGGATACCATGTATTTTACCGCATAAATGCGGGTGCGGCTGTAGCCTCTTGCAATGATATTTTTTAAAGTGCCATTGGTGTAGTCGCTGCATACAAAGAGGGAAAGAAATACAGCCAGTACAATCGTAAAGTTGCTGGAAGATACTGCACCAACCAGCATATAGATGCCAGTATAAAGAAATCCATCATCAGAAGCACTTACGGTTACGCCGCCAGCTTCCATATTTCCCTGTGATAAACTGTAAATCATATTTAATGTTACTGCGGTCAGAAGAATTAATCCGATTAACACACAGCCACAGATGTAAAAGCTCTTCTGACGGAATAATTTTCGAAATTCAAATCTAAATAATTGTCCCATATTAACCACCTATCCGTTTCATAAAGTATTGTTCAAGTCCTTCTGCATGCACCCAGAAACTATTTACCGCAACGTCCTGTTGAACCAGACGTTTGTTTAATTCAGCGGCTTCCTCAAGATGTGAGGAGAGAATCACCTGATTGCCGGCAATGCGAATCTGTTCTGCCGGAATAGTTTCTGCAAAAATAGTGGCTGTTTTCTGCACATCATCTACTGTAAAAATCAGTTTGTGCTGGCAGCGTTCATTTAATTCTGCAGCAGTAACTTCTTCAATCAGCATACCGTCGTTGATAATTCCATATCTGGTAACGATTTTGGACAGCTCATCTAATAAGTGGCTGGAAATGAGAATTGTAATATTTTTCTCATGATTCAGCATTAAAATTAAATCACGGACTTCCTTCATTCCGGCAGGATCAAGACCGTTTACCGGCTCATCTAAGACTAAGAACTCCGGATTGCCGAGAAGTGCAATGGCAATACCAAGACGCTGGCGCATTCCGAGGGAAAATTTGCCGGCTTTCTTATTGCCGGTATCAGCAAGCCCAACCAGAGAAAGGATTTCCTTAATCTCTGCATCGGTGCCACCGTAAATTAAGGAAAACTGCTTTAAGTTTTCATAGGCGGTACAGTTTTTATAAAGTCCAGGCGCTTCGATTAAAGAACCGATTTTGCGTCTGGCTTTATCGAAAGGCTCGCCGCCAAATAATTTGATTTCTCCTTTGGTAGGGAAAGCAGTACCTAAGACAAGGCGCATGAAAGTTGTTTTGCCGGCACCGTTTTTTCCAATGAATCCGTAAATATCACCTTTGTGAATGGTCATATTTACATTATTTACAGCCATCTTCTTACCGAATTGCCGGGAAAGATTCGTTGTTTGCAATATTGTTTCCATAAACATATCTCCTTCTTTATTTGTATTACTACAATAATACACTAAGACAGTAATGTCAAGAAGAAAATTTTAAAAGATGGACAGAAGGGGAAAAGAAGTGTACCCTTAAAGAGAATAATTTTGAGACAAAATTTTGAGCAAAATTACTCCAGCAAAATTATGACGAATAATTCTTAAAAAACGCTTTACATCACCACTACTCTATGGTATACTAAAACACGTTCTGACGGTCGTTGGAACGTATCTGGCTCCGTGGTCAAGCGGTTAAGACATCGCCCTTTCACGGCGGTAACACGGGTTCGATTCCCGTCGGAGTCACTAGCAGTGATGCATAATTTAATAATATGGCGACATAGCCAAGCGGTAAGGCGTGGGTCTGCAACACCCTGATCACCAGTTCGAATCTGGTTGTCGCCTCTTAAGAATCCATAGCAATATGGGTTCTTTTTTCATTTTATGAAGCATAAAAAAGAAAGAAAGGTATTTGCCAGGATCAGGCAAGGCGGGAAAAATGATAGAAATTTTAAAAGCAATATTATTTGGTATCGTGGAAGGTATTACAGAATGGCTTCCAATCAGCAGCACAGGACATATGATTCTTCTAAATGAGATTGTATCGTTGAATGTATCGGATGAATTTTACAGTATGTTTGAAGTCGTGATCCAGCTCGGAGCAATTCTTGCAGTTGTAATTTTATTCTGGAATCAGATCTGGCCATTTGGAAAAAAGGATAACAAGGAACCATTGGCGAAAACTGGCGCAGGTGCGTATATAAAATGGGATATATTTAAACTGTGGTTTCACATTTTAGTATCCTGTGTACCGGCTGCAATTGTAGGTGTACTTTTTGATGAGCAGTTGGAAGCATTATTTTACAATTACCAGACAGTAGCAATTATGTTGATCCTGTTTGGTGTAGCATTTATTGTGATTGAGAATTATCACAAAGGAAAAAAGGCAAAGGTGAATACCCTTGTCGGAATTGATTATAAACTGGCATTCTGGATAGGAATGTTTCAGCTGATTGCAGCGATTTTTCCAGGAACATCCCGTTCTGGAGCAACAATTGTCGGAGCATTATTACTTGGAATTTCCAGAACTGTTGCAGCGGAATATACATTTTTCCTTGCAATTCCGGTTATGTTTGGAGCCAGTCTTTTGAAAGGTGCAAAGTTTTTGATGAACGCAACTATGACTTCTCAGGAAGGTGTAATCCTTGTGGTGGGAATGGTTGTTGCATTTGCAGTGTCGCTCGTTGTAATTAAATTTTTAATGGGATATATTAAGAAACACGATTTCAAAGTGTTTGGATGGTACCGTATTATTCTTGGTGCAATCGTGCTATTATGCGGATTTGCCGGCTTTATCGGATAAAATACCGCATACCGTAAGTTTTGTTATTAACCGTATTGGAAGGATAATAGATACCGTTTTCCTCTGTAATAAAGAAGCCGCATTTTTTGTGGGTTGCGAGGGAGGCGGTATTTGTTTTACTTACACAATCACGGATATCAACAGAACCTTGCTGATAAAGATGTGTTATCATGTCTGACAATTTGGTACAAGAATATGGGTGTAATAATTGTTAAATGAATAATGTTAACTAAGAATAAAATACAGGTTGACAATCGAAAAGATATTTTATAGAATAAATGAGTACGAGCGAAGCGTTACTGGAACGAGGTACGCATAAACAGTAACACTATTTTTGCGTGTCAGACGTATTCACGGATAGACATACAGCAGCTCAAATAAAAGTGTATGGAGAAGTTAACAATGAATGAGAAAAAGATATCAACATCAACGATTGCAATGATTGCTTTGATGACCGCAGTTACCTGTATTTTAGGACCATTATCAGTGCCAATCGGACCGGTTCCAATTTCCCTGACAAATCTTGCAATCTATTTTACCGTAATATTGCTTGGATGGAAAAAAGGAACGGTGTCTTATGTGATTTATTTATTGATCGGCTTAGTTGGAGTTCCGGTGTTTTCAAGTTTTTCGGCAGGCCCAGCAAAATTATTTGGACCGACAGGTGGTTATCTGATCGGATTTATTTTTCTGGCAATGATCAGTGGCTGGTTTATTGAGAAGTTTCCGGGAAAAAGAGTGATGTATTTTGTAGGAATGGTTTTAGGAACGGCAGTCTGTTATGCACTTGGAACAGCATGGCTTGCTTATGAGGCAGAAATGACATTCAAGGCAGCTTTGATGGCTGGTGTGATCCCATTTATAATTGGTGATATCGCAAAAATGATCGTGGCGATCATTGTAGCACCGATGATTAAGAATCCTTTAGTAAAAGCCGGATATATCAAATAAGAAGGTTTACATCATTAGAGGTACAATACAGTTGGCTTTCAATATCTAAAATTAATAAATTGCGCAAAGACAGGAGGTTGTCAGTGCATAGGCATATTCAGATGCATCATAGAGTGCGTCTGTGATAAAATGTGTTTATGTGTGATAACCTCTTGTTGTTTTGTGGAAAAATGTATAAAATATATCTGCGTGCGTTTTTAAGAAATTTGTGACGCAGGAAAAAAAGTTTTTGAAGTGGATTTCAGAGCCAGTAACGAAGTATTCTTTGTATTGATTTCAAAACTGTAAAAAATAATTTTTACATTGTGATGAGCAATTTCACAGCCGAAAAAATAGAGAACAGGAAAAAGTATGAATCAGAAAGTTGTATTTTTAGATGTAGACGGAACAATTGTAAACGATAAAGGCATTATCCCGGAATCAACCCAAATTGCGATCAGAAAGGCGGTAGAGAACGGCCACAAACTGGTCGTGTGCAGTGGACGAAGTCTTTTTCAATTGCCGCAGATGCTATTGGATCTTGGATTCAGTGGAATGGTTACGGCAGCCGGAGCACAGGTGATCGCAGATGGAAAAGAAATTTATCATGCTGTCATTGATGAAGAACACAGAAAATTTATTGTAGATTATATGGAAAAAAATAATTTTGTTTACTGCTTCCAGACAGATGCAGGAGTTGTCATGAATAAACGGAGCGAACAGCAGATTTTAAATATTATGAGCGATATGGGAATCACGGAGGAGCATCTGCGTCAGCTTGTAGGTGAATTTTTTATTCAGGAAGATGTCTGGAATAATGAGAAGGAAGAAAAGCTGATCTATTATGATGCGCCATTTGGAGTGGCAAGAGTGCATGCAGATCTGGAACCTTATTTTGATGTAGTGGCACTAAGCCTGAGCGGAGCGGATGATTACTGTGGCGAAGTTGGAATCAACGGCATCCATAAAGCAACCGGGATGAAGCGTTATCTGGAATATGTGGGGATTCCCAGAGAGGACAGTATCGCAATCGGAGACGGTCCAAACGACCTGCAGATGATGGATTATGCCGGAATCGGCATTGCGATGGGGAATGCGAAAGAGGAAGTGAAAAAGAGGGCGGACATGGTGACATCACATATTGATGAAGAAGGGCTTTACCATGCATTAGACAGGCTTGGACTCTTGAACTAATATCTTTTATGGATGAGGCTGCTTATTTGAGAAAAGAAGAACAGATCAAAAAACAGCGTTGGAGAATTTAATAATGAAAGAAAAAGTAATAGGCTTTATAAAAAAAGATACGGTATTATGCGTGGCAATGACACTTGCAATGGTATCCGCTTTTTTTGTAAAACCAACATTGAATTATGTAAACTATATTGATTTCCGCGTCTTGGGCATTTTATTAAGCCTGATGACGGTTATGGCAGGACTTCAGAGAAATGGCTTGTTTGATATGATTGGAAGCAGCCTTTTAAAAAGAACAAAAAATACAATGCAGTTATCGCTTGTGTTGGTTTTTTTATGTTTTTTCTTTAGTATGTTTATTACGAATGACGTGTCATTGATTACATTTGTTCCTTTTGCAATGCTGACTTTGCGGAAATGTAATCAGGAAAAATTATTAATACCGGTAATCATAGTTCAGACACTCGCAGCCAATCTTGGAAGTATGCTGACACCTATTGGAAATCCGCAAAACCTGTATCTTTACAATCTTGCAGAGATGAAAATGTCAACATTTATAGGAATTATAGGTCCATATACGTTAACATCCGGTATATTGCTGCTGTTATCCGTTGCTGTTGTATGCAGAAAAAAAGAGAAGATTGAATTTACACTCGAAGAAAATAACAGCGACCATGAAATTGAAAAAGAAAGGTTACATCTTCGAAGAAAAACACATCAAAAAAATGCAGTTTATCTGATTTTATTTCTGATGAGTCTGCTTGTCGTTGTGAGAGTATTGCCGTACTATGTGGCTTTCATTGTTGTGTTTGTGACGGTCTTTATCATGGACAGACAAGTGTTGAAAATGGTAGATTACAGTTTAATTCTCACATTTATCGCTTTTTTCATTTTTACTGGGAATATAGGAGAAATTGAGACAATCAGGAATGTGTTACAGGAGTTTGTGAGTGGCCGGGAAGTTGGAGTCGGTATCGCTGCAAGCCAGGTGATCAGTAACGTTCCAGCAGCCTTATTACTTTCTGGATTTACAAAGGACTATGCAAAATTATTAGTGGGTGTAAATATTGGAGGGCTTGGTACCTTGATTGCATCAATGGCAAGTCTGATCTCATATAAAATTTATGCACATCACTATAACGAACAGAAAGGAAAATATTTCAGGTGGTTTACGATTGCCAATGTGGGATATCTGGCAGTTCTGCTGGCCGTTTATGGATTGATCAGATGGATGTAAGATAAGCAGAGAAGGAGAATATTATTTCATAGATTTTGAATAATAAGATACGTTATGAGTGAAAAGAAATACAATAAAAATAGTTTACAGGGTACCGTGTATGTATTATTGTCAGCAATCTGTTTCAGTCTGGGCGGAGTGCTGATCAAATCGATTCCGTGGAACTCGTTGTCGATCAACATGGTGCGAAGCGTTTTATCATTTATTCTGATATTTGCTTATCAGAGAACACAGGGGAGAAAGTTTGTTTTTAACAAAATGGTGCTGCTTGGAGCGGTTTTAAATTTTGTCATGGCATTGACATTCGTGATGGCGACAAAGATGACAACCGCAGCAAATGCAATTGTACTGCAGTTTACAGAACCGGTCTTTTTGATTTTGATCGTGTGGATCGTATACAGGCAAAAACCAAAAAAGGACGCAGTTTTAACCTGCATTCTTGTGTTATGTGGAATTTTCTGCTTCTTTTTTGAATCGCTCAGCACAGGTGGAATGGCGGGAAATATCCTTGCAATTGTGTCGGGAGTGACTTACGCAGGCGTGTTTTTGATCAAAAAATTTCCGGGCGGAGATTTTGAATCGTCGCTTATGGTCTCTCATCTGATCAGTATTGTGGTGGGAATTCCATTTTTAATGCGAGAGACAGTGTTCACGCCAACCGTCTGGGGATATGTTCTGGTATTAGGAATTGTACAGTTCGGGTTGTCATATATATTTTTATCCAGAGGATTAGATCGTGTTTCACCAGTGACAGCATCGCTGACTTCTACGATCGAACCGATTTTAAATCCTATCCTTGTAGCAATTTTTTGTGGAGAGACAATAGGTGCGTTGTCCATTTTTGGAGCGGTGCTTGTCATTGGCTCGGCGACTGTGTATAACTTGAGACAGGCGAAAGGCTAAGGCAGGCTTGTATTTGCATTGTGACTAATTACAGAGAATAAAGGAAAAATATATGTTAACACGATTTAAGGAAAAATATATTGGCGATGCCGCATTTTACAAAAGGTATCTCTATCTTGCGCTGCCAATGATTTTGCAAAATGCCATAACAAATCTCGTCAGTTTTCTGGATAACATTATGGTAGGGCAGTTGGGAACAGAGCAGATGTCCGGTGTTGCAATCGTCAATCAGTTGATTTTTGTATACAATCTGGCAATATTTGGTGCGGCATCTGCAGCCAGCATTTTTGGGGCACAGTATTACGGAAAGGGAAATCATAAGGGACATATGTATTCTTTCCGTTTTAAATTGTATGCAACATTGCTTGTAACGGGATTAACGATATTATTATTTGCGACAAAAGGTGCAGATTTGATTTCCCTGTATCTCACCGACACGGCAGGAAGTGGAGCAACCGAGGTTGCACTGCAGTATGGTCTGGAATACCTGGGCATTATGATGGTTGGTCTGGTTCCATTTGCGGTAAACCAGTCCTATGCTACTAATATTAAAGAAACCGGGCAGACGTTGGTGCCGATGATCGCAAGTTTTGTAGCAGTTGGAAGCAATGCGGTTTTGGACTATCTGTTTATTTTCGGAATTGGACCATTTCCAAAATTAGGAGTTATTGGTGCAGCACTGGCAACTGTGATCGCACGCTACATAGAAGCATTTATCATTATTATCTGGGCACATTCCCACAAGGAGAAAAACAGGTATCTGGAAGGTGCGTACACCGGATTCGGAATGCCAAAAGGGGAATTGAAGGCAATTATTATCAAAGGCTTCCCACTTATGTTCAACGAGGTTTTATGGGCAGCAGGCATGACAACCGTTACCCAGTGTTATTCCATTCGAGGATTGGAAGTTGTGGCAGGTCTTAATATTGCAACAACGATCACGAATCTGTTTAACATTATCTATATCCAGCTTGGAGCATGTATCAGCATTGTGGTTGGCCAGTATCTTGGGGCTGGTGAACTGAAAAAAGCGAAAGACGCAGATAATAAAATGATTGTTTTCAGTGTATTCTGCTGTGCACTTGTGGCGGGCGTGATGCTTGTGATCGGTGGCTTTTTCCCACAGATTTATAATACTTCTGAACAGATCAAAGAGCTTGCAACCAGTTTTATTGCAGTTTCGGCAATTATTATGCCATTTTGCTCTTTTAGTCATGCTTCTTATTTCACATTGCGCTCCGGAGGAAAAACGCTGGTCACTTTTTTATTTGATTCGGTTTTTACCTGGGTGGTTGTAGTTCCGGCAGCATTTGTGTTGGCACATTACACAGGACTTGGAATTGTGAGCGTTTATTTCTTCGTGCAGGCGACAGAACTTATAAAAGTAGCAATTGGTTATTTTATGGTACGAAGCAATGTATGGCTCGTACAGATGGTATAGAGAGGTAGAAAAATGTATTTAATTTCAGAAACAACAAAAGAAGAGAGAGAGGCGATTGTCAAGGAATCTCTTGGAAATATTGAAGCAAGCTGTGATGGCTGTATGTCCGGGCTGGCAGAAATGTATCAGGACTATATTGACGGGAAAAGAGAACTGCGTGAAATCAATATGGAATTTAATGCGCGTTACGTCAAAGGGGAAGATATGCCGGGCAGAGAACGCTGTGTGTACGGAAAATAATATGATGTTCAAATGAGGTACAAGTGTGCAGTAACGATAACATTTTATGTTAAATCAGAAGAAGAGGAATGAATCATGTATTTTGCAAAAAAGAGTGAGTATAACGATATTCGGGAAAAATCATTTCTTCAGTGGCTGGATGAGATGGAAAAGCATGATGATGTTGCAGTGCGCTGTGGTGTGAAGCTTGCGCGGGAATATAGACCGGGTCGCCGCAGCCGTTCAGCTCCCAGATTCCCGGCACGGGCATTGTGCCCCACGACGAGTCGTCGTGTCCGGAGCGGAAGAACCCTTCGGGTTCGGCTCCCGGTCGGTCCACGCGCAGGAAGGACCATTCGCCGTTGAGCGTGCGGTAGAAGGGCGAGCGGGTGTAGTCGTTCTCGGGAATGGCCTCGGCGGCCGTGGGGAAGGCGATGAAACTCGTGCGCATCGGCGCGCGGCCGACTTCGAAGCATTCGGGATCGAGCCAGCGTTCGGCGGGGGCTTTCGCCGAGGCCGCCGTGGCGGCGAAGAGGGCGAGCAACAGCAGTCTTTTCATTTTTCGGTGGTTTGGGGGTGGCAAATGTTGTATCGGAACAAAAATAATAAAAAAAACGAAACTTTCGCAAGTTATATAACGAAACCTTTCGTTTTTACCCGGTGAAGAGGCCTTCAAGGGCGTGTTTTTGAAAATTTGACGGATTTTCGGCCGAAAGTTCAGGAATTTACAGGGAGGGTTCTTGTGATCTTAAAAATTTTTACTATATTGTTGCCCCGCATATAACCCGAAGGCCGGAATATCCCCGCTCCTGCCGGCCTGTTTTGAATGGTTCCATTTCTAAAAAGACAATGCTTATGAAACAAAAGAAAATGCTTGCACTGACCCTTTCCCAACTCGTACTGCTTTATCGTCAGGAGTTTCCCGGCCTTGCGGCCCTTGCCGACGCCAGCGGCGACGGCGAACGGTTTCGCATGGGCCTCCGGGAGTTCGTGGACGCACACCGGGCGGCGGAAGGCGAAGCGGCGGAGCAGATTCGACTGTTGATCGACTACGACGGACGCAGCGTCCGCGAATTATCCACCGACCGGCAGCTGGAAGTCAGGACCCTCGCGCTGCTGTGGCAGTTTCTTACCGGAAGGCTCGAAAACCCCGAAATGCCTTCCGACCTGTTCGTCGATCTGTACCATCTCTTCCGCCTGCTGGATGCTCCGGAGATTCCGCTGCCTTCGCCCCAGCGCGTGCGCAGCCGCACCGAACGCTGGCTCTCGGGACAGGACGACGGGGTGCGGGCCATCCGCGCCGACAACCGCGAACGGATGCTCCACCTGCTGATCCAGAAGATCGAGAACCGCAAGTCGAAGGTTCCGTCGCGCTTCCAGTTCGCCGACGGCATGACCTACGAG
>OGXE01003145.1_pt1 | contig 11404 bp, 7 predicted proteins | sample 1576181 | NCBI WGS metagenome assembly OGXE01 (sample SAMEA3541478, study PRJEB24748) | human gut metagenome | biome: human gut; feature: human-associated habitat; material: faeces | place: China | collected 2012 | reverse complement strand
TGTAAGCGACACCCGGACACTGGACGAAGTGGTCAACTGGCTGCTCGAATCAGGATATATCCCCAGCTTCTGCACCGCTTGCTATCGGGAAGGACGCACCGGGGACCGATTTATGTCCTTAGTCAAATCAGGACAGATAGCCAACTGCTGCGGCCCCAATGCATTAATGACTCTGAAAGAATACCTCGAAGATTATGCATCGGAAGACACCCGAATCAAAGGTATGAAGCTGATAGCCAAAGAGACCGACCGGATTCCGAATCCCAAAATCAGAGAAATAGCCATCCGGAACTTAAAAGATATTTCGGAAGGAAAAAGAGATTTCAGATTTTAAGGGGCAAGGTGCCCCTGCCAAGTTTCCATGCGGATAATTAACGTTACAACAATTGCTTGATTTATGAATTTAGTCCACACCCCCAATGCCAACCGGCTCCACATCGCCCTCTTCGGAAAGCGTAACAGTGGAAAATCCTCCCTGATCAATGCACTGACCGGACAGGATACCGCTCTTGTTTCCGATACTCCCGGAACAACGACCGACCCCGTGCAAAAAGCAATGGAAATTCACGGTATCGGTCCTTGTCTGTTCATTGATACTCCGGGATTTGACGATGAAGGTGAGTTAGGAAACAGGCGTATCGAACGCACATGGAAAGCCGTAGAGAAAACCGATATCGCCCTTCTGCTTTGCGCAGGTGGTAGCTCTGCAGAGGAAACCGGAGAACCGGACTTTACCGAAGAACTTCATTGGCTGGAACAACTCAAGGCAAAAAACATCCCGACCATTCTGCTTATCAACAAGGCAGATATACGGAAGAACACCGCATCCCTTGCCATCCGGATAAAGGAGACTTTTGGAAGCCAGCCGATTCCTGTCAGTGCCAAAGAGAAGACAGGCATCGAACTGATACGACAAGCCATTCTGGAAAAGTTGCCGGAAGATTTCGATCAGCAAAGTATTGCTGGCAACCTGGTAACGGAAGGAGATCTTGTCCTACTGGTCATGCCACAAGATATTCAAGCCCCCAAAGGGAGGCTTATTTTGCCACAAGTGCAGACAATGCGGGAATTGCTCGACAAGAAATGTCTGATCATGAGCTGCACCACAGATAAGTTACGGGAAACGTTGCAAGCCCTCTCCCGCCCTCCTAAACTGATTATTACGGACTCACAAGTCTTTAAAACAGTCTACGAGCAAAAGCCTGAAGAAAGCAGACTGACCTCTTTTTCTGTTCTTTTTGCAGGTTATAAAGGAGATATCCGGTACTATGTGAAAAGTGCCTCAGCCATCGGAAGCCTGACAGAATCTTCCCGTGTACTGATAGCCGAAGCCTGCACACACGCCCCTCTATCCGAAGACATCGGGAGAGTAAAACTTCCGCATCTGTTAAGAAAGCGGATTGGAGAAAAGTTATCGATAGATATCGTGGCGGGAACTGATTTCCCGCAGGACCTCACTCCTTATTCTTTGGTAATCCATTGCGGCGCTTGTATGTTCAACCGCAAATATGTGCTGAACCGCATCGAAAGAGCAAGGTTACAAAATGTACCGATGACAAATTACGGAGTAGCTATCGCTTTCCTTAACGGGATACTTAATCAAATAGAATATTAAAATAAAAAGAACAGAACCTTGCAGACTTCAAGCATTTGTCTTATATTAGTCACGCAATCAAATATTTATTAACTTTAGACATAAACAAATGAAAAAGAGAACTATGGCTTTGGCCATCTTTCTGGCAACCGGTGTTACTATGCAAGCACAAGACCGACTGACACAGTACAAAGTCCGGAATGCCATCAGCGTTCGTACCCCCATTATGAACGACAGCATCAATCCTAAAGGAGAAAAACACACCAAAAAGATGTTACTCCAAACCCCGGTCGTACTACATTTGCCGGATGCACCGATGCAGTCGCTCACTGCGGACACAGCGGGGTATCTCAGCTTCGAGAAAGCAGATAAAGACAATAAACTTTATCTGGTTAAGACTCAGATTCGTGCAGAACGTTTCCTGAAAGGGAAGTTGAAAATCACCTCCCCCGTCCGCTGGGAAGTCTTCATTGACGGAGCCTCCAAGCAAGTAAAAGATGCGGCAGAAGACAGCATCACCTCCGGCTCATCACGTGACATCGCTCTCAGCCTTGAACCGGAGCGGGATTACGAGATAATCATCAAACTGCTTTCTGCTTCCGATGACAAAGCGGCACCAACACTGAAATGCGAACTGATCAAAGACGAGAAATTCAAGGATACCGCCTGCAATCTAGATCCGGAAGCAAAGAAGCGTTTTTCTCTAGACAATACAGTTTATGGCAACCGTGCCATCGCTGTTTCCATCTCTCCCAGCGGAAAGTATCTGCTGACCCGTTATTGGGATAACCACGCCGCCAAACGCTCACGCACTTATTGCGAACTGACGGAACTAAAGAGCGGAAAAGTACTCCTGACCAATCTCAGAGACGGCATGAGCTGGATGCCCAAAAGTGATAAGTTATACTACACGGTAACCGCCCTGACAGGAAATGACGTAATCACCCTCGACCCTGCCACACTCCGCGAAGAAACGATTTTGCAAAGTATTCCCGAACAGAGTTTCAGATGGTCGCCCAACGAAGATTTTCTGATTTACTATCCCCGCGAAGAAGGAGTCAAAGAAAATGGTCCTCTCCGCCGCATCGTAAGTCCTGCAGACCGTATTCCCAATTCCCGCGGACGGAGTTTCCTTGCGAAATACAACCTAGCCGACGGTGTCTCCGAGCGCCTGACTTATGGCAACCACAGCACATATCTGCAAGATATTTCTCCGGACGGAAAATACATGTTATACAGTACATCCAAAGAAAACATCACTCAACGTCCGTTCTCTCTGTCCTCACTTTATCAGGTAAATTTGGAAACGTTGAAAGTGGATACCCTTTTCTATGAAGACCGCTTTATCGGAGGTGCGGGCTACTCTCCTGACGGCAAGCAGCTATTGCTGACCGGCAGCCCCGAAGCGTTCGGTGGCATCGGAAAGAATTGTGGCAATCACCCTATTGCCAATGATTTCGATACTCAGGCCTTTATTATGGATCTGAGTACCCGCAAGATACAACCGATTACCAAAGACTTTAATCCGACAGTCAGCCCTCTGCAATGGAATCATGGCGATGGGTGCATCTATTTCAATACGGACGATGGCGATTGCAAAAACATCTATCGTTATTCTCCGAAGGATGGAAAATTTGAGAAGCTGAACCTTGAAACGGATGTTACCAGCGCTTTCGCTCTGTCCGAATACAATCCGGGCATCGCAGCTTACATCGGTCAATCGGACTACAATGCCGGAGTAGCCTATCTCTATGACATGAAGAAAAAAACTTCCAGCCTGCTTGCCGATCCGATGAAACCGATTCTGGAGAAAATAGAATTAGGCAAAACAGAGCCGTGGAACTTTACCGCTTCCGACGGAACTGTCATCACTGGCAAGATGTGCCTGCCTCCGAATTTCGATCTGAACAAGAAATATCCGATGATCGTATATTACTATGGCGGTACGACTCCGACTACCCGCGGAATCAGTAATCCGTATTGCGCACAATTATTCGCTTCACGTGACTATGTGGTCTACGTCATCCAGCCTAGCGGCACGATTGGCTTCGGACAGGGATTCTCCGCCCGCCACGTCAATGCGTGGGGCAAACGTACGGCAGATGACATCATCGAAGGTACGAAGCAGTTCTGCAAAGAGCATCCGTTTGTGGATGAAAAGAAAATCGGTTGCCTCGGTGCTTCTTATGGCGGATTCATGACGCAGTATTTACAGACGCAGACGGATATTTTCGCCGCTGCCGTGTCGCACGCCGGAATCAGTGACGTGACCAGCTACTGGGGGGAAGGTTACTGGGGATATTCCTACAATGCCATCGCCGCAGCCGACAGTTACCCGTGGAAGGACCCGGACTTGTTCACCAAACAAGGCTCCCTGTTCAACGCCGACAAGATAAACACTCCGTTATTGCTGCTACACGGTACGGTAGATACCAATGTGCCTATCGGTGAAAGTATCCAGCTTTTCAACGCGTTGAAGATACTTGGCAAGACTGTAGAGTTCGTGACCGTAGACGGAGAAAACCATTTCATCTCCGATTATGACAAGCGAATCAAATGGCATAATTCTATCATGGCATGGTTTGCCCGTTGGTTACAGGATCAACCGGAATGGTGGAAGGAAATGTATCCGGAACGCCATTTATAATTTATGATAAATACGTATCCCCGGTCGTACACAAGAATAATTCTTGGATATACGACCGGGGATACTTCTACTTTGCAATCTCATCTATTTTAATTCTACCTCGATAGCTGCCGGATAAAGTCGTTGCGGATCGAAGAACACCGCACAGCTATTAACCATATTCTTCAAATCAGCCTTTACTTTTCCTTCGAAAACCTTTTTGCCATTCACCGTCAGAGTCACCTTTTCAGTTAAATCGACCAGCTCGTCGCAGAGATAAATGACCACTTTCCCTTTATGCGCCTGCGCATATTTCTTCGCAAACTTCATCTCTATTCCCCATCGTTGATCCTTCTCCGTAGCTTCATAAACAACATCATCGACCTTCAATGAAATATGATTTCCCGAAATACTCATTTCATAATAAGTACGCGACTTCCCCTCTTCATCGGATCTTTCCTTCACATACAGATTATAAAATCCTTTCCGGTAGAGTCCGTCCATTTCAAAATTCTCCCAGCTTACATATTTGGGATAAGGATTGCGGACATACTGCTTCAGCCAGGGAGTCGTCGGACGATAATCAATACTATGCCCCATTCCGGGAATCAGTTCTATCTTGTGAGTGAAATAGCCGGGATGCTGATGCGCCAAACTATCGAATGCTTCCCGTACATATCCGGTCAGTGTATTCCGGTAGAATCCGGTATCCTTATCTCCTGTCCGCAAAGAAAAAGCAATATTACTACAATTCTCCGCAGGAGCATTCTTTAAAGGTTCCCCTCCTGCCATCGGTCCCGCAGCAGCCCAATAATCAGCATAAAATGAGGCCAGACGCTGACTGCCATATCCGCCTTCCGAGATTCCGAAAACATACACTCTGTTGGGATCAATCTTTCCCAAGAGTAAGGATTGTCGCAGCAATTTCTCCCAGGCAAACTGTTTAGCTTTCTGCCACCAACGATAGTACTCGCCTTCGTTCGGAATCTGTGGAATAAAGTAAACGGAAGGAGCATCATCAAAATTCCGGCAAATTTTCAACCCGGTACTCCATTCCCGTTCTTTGGGTCCCGAGCCATGCAGATAGAGGAATAATGGAAGTTCATTTCCTGTTCCATCTGTCCCTTTCATTCCCCAGTAATAGGGCATCACAGCATTTGGTTCCAAACTATCAGGAAGTTTCCAGTAGCCGGAAGAAGCGGATGAGAGTGTATCCAAAGCTATTAATTTTTCTTCTTTAAAACCATCATTTGCCTCTTTCCACAACTGCCATACGACATCACGATAGTGTTCTACCTCTGACAGTTTCAACGGTTTTCCTGCGTCAAAAGTGGTTGTCTTACCGGAAAGAGATTCAGAAAAGAACGTAACAATCTCTTTTCTTGTCTGTGTCTTCACTGACTTCCCGGGGTAATTCTCATTTGCTTCGAGTTCATGAGCTGCTGAAGAAACAACACTGGCGGCACAGACTATGCCTAGAACGAACGTGTTTTTTATTGTTTTCATACTACTTTGGAGTTTGTCGTTTTTCATATATTTGCTAACGATTTAATGTATGCACAAAGATAGAAATTACTGTCCGGTTCTCCTTACCTTTTCAGTCTAATCTAAAAACTAATATCCAAAGTTTTTAATTAAGAAGTGGAATTAAGCCTTCCGAGAATATGAGCACACGAAGAAGTCGTTACATATAATTACCATTTCATCCTATATAGTTTCTGATAGTCGGTTTTCATTCGGAGCCGCATCTTTATATCTTTACAAAAACAAAAACGGCCTTTAATAAACACGGATTCTGTTTATAATAAACTTATTGCACGTTTATTATAAACGGTATCCAAGTTTATTAAAAACGATATTCGTCCCTTTTAAAGTACGAGACGAAATGTAGCAGGCATAATTAACGACAAAATGGGGCAATAATCATCTGATCATTGCCCCATTCCAAGTTCTTCTGATACTTATAAGTAACAGTATAAAGGTGATATTTATGTATCTATTTTTCTTATTATATTCATTTTATTTATGCCTTTTCTTTTCCCAAAGATACAACATAAAAAGTCATTTGTCAAGTACTTCACCGGAAAAGCGGATATTCTTACTCTATACCCTGCTTTTAGTTGCGTAAAGCAGCTATCAGTTCTTCCACCGAAACAAGATTCTGTTCGCCGGTTTCCATATTCTTCAGCATTGCTTTGCCTTCGTTCATTTCGTTCTCTCCTACGATAGCTACGAACGGAATACTCTTGGCATTGGCATAGCTCATCTGTTTCTTCATCTTTGCCGCATCCGGGAAGATTTCCGCACGGATACCTGCCGCACGAACTTTTGCCAGCATACTCATAGAGAAAGCAGCTTCTTTATCACCAAAGTTTACGAACATCAATTCCGTACCGTTCACTGCTTCCTTCGGATAAAGTTCCAGTTGATTCAATACATCGAAGATACGGTCTGCACCAAAAGAAATGCCGACTCCCGACACACCGGACATACCGAATACTCCTGTCAGGTTGTCATAGCGACCACCACCGGTGATACTGCCGATCTGCACGTCCAGCGCTTTCACTTCGAAGATAGCACCGGTATAATAATTCAATCCGCGAGCCAGCGTCAAGTCAAGTTCGATCTCATTTTTCAAGCCCATTGTTTCCAGTGTGCCCAGAATAAATTCGCTTTCTTCCACTCCTTTCATGCCTGTTTCACTGGCTGCCAGCACGCTCTTTAGTGTAGCCAGCTTTTCAGTATTGGTTCCGCTCAGCAGAATGATCGGCTGCAATTTGGCAATCGCCTCATCACTGATCCCTTTCTCTTTCAGTTCCGCATTGACGTTCTCCAGACCAATCTTATCCAGCTTATCAATAGCCACTGTGATATCTACAATCTTATCCGCTTCACCGATAATCTCAGCGATACCGGAAAGAATCTTGCGGTTATTGATCTTAATGCACACACGGATGTTGAAACGGCTGAATACTGTATCGACAATCTGCATCAGTTCTACTTCATTCAGCAGTGAATCGCTGCCGACAACATCAGCGTCGCATTGATAGAACTCACGGTAACGTCCTTTCTGCGGACGGTCTGCACGCCATACCGGCTGTATCTGATAACGCTTGAACGGAAAAGTTATTTCATCGCGGTGCATCACCACGTAACGGGCAAAAGGCACTGTCAAGTCATAGCGCAAACCTTTCTCACAGAATTTGCTTGCCAGCTTAACAGCATTACGATTCAATAACTCTTCATCCGTGATGCCGGAAAAATAATCTCCGGAGTTCTGAATCTTAAATAGAAGTTTGTCACCCTCATCGCCATATTTCCCCATCAGTGTAGAAAGCATCTCCATCGACGGAGTTTCTATCTGCTGGAAACCATACAGATGATATACGTCACGAATCGTATTGAATATATAATTACGCTTCGCCATTTCTACCGGCGAAAAGTCACGAGTTCCTTTAGGAATACTTGGTTTTGCTGCCATGATATAATTACTGTTTAGTATTTTAATTGCGCAAATTTACTGCAAATTTCCGAGCAACGCTTGCATATATCTAAAAAAAACATCAATAAAAAAAGAACGCCTCCATAGTCTTTGAAAACGATGGAGGCGTCAAAACGATTAATCTTTTCTCTTAGTCTCTTCTGCCCATAGCAATCATAATGTAATAGATCAGCGTAGCCAATGAACCCAGTGCAGCAACTACATAGGTGTATGCAGCAGAGCGAAGAGCGTCTTCGGCTTGCGTATGATTGTATGAATTAGTAATGCCGGATGAACTCAGCCACACAAGCGCACGCTTACTTGCATTGATTTCCACCGGCAAGGTGATAAAGCTGAACAAAGTGGTGGTAGCAAACAGAATGATACCAATCCACAACAATTGCGGGAATGAGTTGAACAGCAGAATACCGCCCAGCAATACCCAAGTCATGATAGAGGACGAAAAATTCACTACCGGCACCAAGGCGCTGCGCATTTTCAACGGAGCATACATACGTGCGTGCTGAACAGCGTGTCCACATTCGTGTGCCGCTACGGCAGCCGCCATGATACTATTACTTTCATATACACCTTCACTCAGATTCACTGTTTTGTTAGCAGGATTGTAGTGGTCGGTCAGCTGACCGGGTGTATGAGTTACTTGTACATCGTAAATTCCATTGTCGTGCAGCATCTTCAGAGCTACGTCGCGTCCTGTCATACCGTTTCCTGTCGGAATTTTGGAATACTTCTTGAATTTGTTCTGCAAATTCATCTGTACCAACCAACTTGCTACGGCAATACCAATAAATAATACCCAATAAGACATCATATACTTTTCATTTTAATTATTACTCTATATTTCTATAAACAAATTGTTTGCCAAAAATAAAGGGAAACTACGTATGTAACGATAGTTTCCCTATGCTTTTATGAAGAATTAGCTAAAAATTAGTCAATTGTAAGTTCTACAACGTAATCAATATCTTTTGGTATCTCTGCAAGCTCCAGCAACACGCCTTCTTTATTTTTATTGAAGCGGACAGGTGTGCCGTTCTTAAACAGTACTGCTTTCTTCACCTTCTTATCTGCCAAAGGCAGGAACAGGGCTTTATCCTGCAAATTCAGAATGTGCACATACAGCTTGTTTCCTTTCTGCGTCGTCACTCCCCAGTCATGCGGAGCAACCGCACCGCCACGGGTTCCATAAATCGTTTCACCATATTGATTCATCCACTCTCCCATTTCTTTCAACCGCTGTACGGCTACTTCCGGAAGCTCTCCGTCGGGCTGAGGGCCGATATTCATCAACAGGTTTGCATTCTTTCCGGCTGCCTTTACCAGATAATGAATCAGCGTCTTCGTTGATTTATAATTTTGATCCGTAATCTTATATCCCCACATACCATTCATCGTTTCGCAGGTTTCCAAAGGCAGGTGACTTACACTTTGTCCGGAAAGTCCTGCGGTATTTTCTCCGGGCAGGTCACGTTCGAATATCTGAATATCTTCACCGGCAAAAGGAGTCTGATGATGATTATTTCCTATCAGGCAGCCCGGCTGTAGTTTATGGATCATGGCATATTGTTCCGGCAACTCCCAGTTAAAGCCGGGATTTCCATCCTGATCCCACCATCCGTCGAACCAAATGGCTCCTACCGGACCATAATTAGTCAGCAGTTATTCCGCACAAGATGACACGCAACATAATTAGTCAGCAGTTCCGTCAGCTGATTGTTCATGAACTGATAATAGCTTTTCCAGTCTCCTTTCGGATTCGGACGTCCTGTACCCCGTCCTGTACGACCCCAAGGATAATCTTCCCGCGTCCAGTCAAGATGAGAGTAGTAGAAATGGAGTTTGATTCCCTGTTTGCTGCAGGCTGCTGCCAGCTCCTTGATGATATCCCGCTTAAAGGGAGTTGCCTTCACGATATTGAAGTCCGAATATTGGGTATCGAACATGGAGAAGCCGTCATGATGGCGGGAAGTCAGGCAGATATATTTAGCTCCCGACGCTTTGATGGCAGCCACCCACTTATCCGCATCAAACTTGGAGGGATAGAAGCCGCCTGCCAGTTTGGCATACTCTTTATAATTCAGATTATTATTTGTCATAGTCCACTCACCGGTGGCAAGCATGGCATACAGTCCCCAATGAAGGAAAATACCGAATTTATTATCCTGAAATTCTTCACGGGCTTTGAGGTTTTCTTCACCAGGCTGGTAAGAAGACTGTGCGTGGAGCCGGGAGGAGATTCCCAGACTCATACCTATTAAAAATAGGAAAGTAATGAAATGTGTTTTCATAATGCGTTATAGTTAATATTGGGGGTAAAGAAAAAACAAAAAGGCGGAGTAATTTCCATTTCTCCGCCTCTCATTAAGTTATAGAACAAAGTTATTCTAGGAATAGAATAACATTTCTTATTCTTCAGTATAACGTTCGATTGTCTGCGCTCTGTCCGGTCCGACAGATACAATCTTAATTTCCACACCAAGTTGTTCTTCCAGGAAAGTCAGATAAGCATTGAATTCTTCCGGGAATTCATCTTCGCTCTGCATCTTTGTCATATCTGTCTTCCAGCCCGGCAGTTCTGCATATACAGGTTCCACACCTTCAGTGATGTCATATGGGAAATAATCAATTTCCTCGCCATCTACCTTATAAGCAACACAAGCCTTGATGGTATCGAATGTATCGAGCACGTCGCTCTTCATCATGATCAGTTTGGTAACACCGTTTATCATAACGGAATATTTCAGAGCTACCAGGTCAATCCATCCGCAACGACGTTTACGTCCTGTTACAGAACCGAATTCATGTCCCAGTGTGCACATCTTGTCACCAGTCTCGTCGAACAGTTCTGTCGGGAACGGACCGGCACCTACACGAGTACAGTATGCCTTGAAGATACCGAACACCTCGCCGATACGGTTCGGAGCTACTCCCAGACCGGTGCAGGCACCTGCACAAACCGTATTGGAAGATGTAACAAACGGATACGAACCGAAATCGATATCAAGCATCGTTCCCTGAGCACCTTCGCAAAGAACGCTCTTGCCGTCTTTCAGATAGTTGTTAACCTCATGCTCACTGTCTACAAAATGGAACTGTTTCAGATATTCGATACCTTCCATCCATGCTTTTTCCAGTTCTGTGAGGTCATATTCGTAGTTCAGACTTTTCAGGATTTGTTCGTGACGAGCTTTCGCCGCACCGTATTTCTGTTCGAAGTTATGAAGGATATCACCTACACGAACACCGTTACGGCTAACTTTATCCGTATAAGTAGGGCCAATGCCTTTACCGGTTGTTCCTACTTTCGCATCTCCCTTGGCTGCTTCGTAAGCGGCGTCCAGTATGCGGTGTGTCGGAAGGATGAGATGAGCTTTCTTAGAAATATGCAAACGCTCTTTCAATGGGTGTCCCGATGCTTCGAGTGCCTCGGCTTCCGCTTTGAACAATGCCGGATCGAGCACTACACCGTTACCGATAATATTTACCTTATCTCCCTGAAAAATACCGGAAGGAATAGAACGAAGTACATACTTCTGTCCTTCGAACTCAAGTGTATGACCGGCATTCGGACCGCCCTGGAAACGAGCGACCACATCGTACTTAGGTGTTAATACGTCGACTACTTTACCTTTACCTTCGTCGCCCCATTGTAATCCTAATAGAACATCTACTTTCATTTTTC
>OGXE01003138.1_pt1 | contig 11415 bp, 10 predicted proteins | sample 1576181 | NCBI WGS metagenome assembly OGXE01 (sample SAMEA3541478, study PRJEB24748) | human gut metagenome | biome: human gut; feature: human-associated habitat; material: faeces | place: China | collected 2012 | reverse complement strand
TAATTTTTTATTTTTTTGAATTTTAAAATCTATACTTTCCTAATTAATAAAAATTTATTATAAATCGTAATCTCTTTTTTCATCAGAATCAACAATTTCTACTTCAATAGGTCCTTGATAAGCAATATCTCCAAATCCTAAAACAGGATAGAAAATAAAACCTAAGAAAGAAAGTCCTACTCCAAATAAAAATCCTTTTCCAAAAGCTCTAGCTAAAGCTAAATTTATTAAAAATGCAACAATAACATTTACTACTGGTATAAAGATAAGAAGAAACCACCACCAAGGTTTATTAATTATTTTTGTTATCAACACATAAATATTATAAAATGGAATTAGTGATTTCCATCCTGCAACACCTGCTTTTTCAAAAATTCTCCACATTCCTATAATAAGTAACACATAAAGTACAAAACTAAGCATAATTTCCTCCTAAAACTTTTAATTATTTTATTTAGTTTTCTTAACTATTCTGTAATACCCTTTTTCATTTTTTTCAACTTTTCCATTTTTTAGAAGATTTCCCATAGCTCTTTTAAAAGCTTTTTTACTCATATTGAAGTAATCTATAATCTCTTCTGGGCTACTTTTATCAGTGAAACCAAAGCTATCTCCTAACAATCTCATCTTTCCAAGTATAAGTTCAGCATCTTCATCAATTTGAATATACGCTCTCTCTCTTGGTGTTAAGTCTATCTTTCCATCTTCTCTAACTCTGATAACTCTAGCTTCTATCTCATCTCCAACTTTATAATCTTTAAAGTATTCAATTTTAGGGATAAGTCCAAAATATCTATCTTCAACTGCTACAAATACCCCTATATTAGGTTCTATTCTATATACAGTTCCAGAAACTATATCATTTTTCTTAATAGAAGTTGATGGAAGAAGGAATTTATAGATCTTCATTGTTGCTGAAAGTCTACCTTTACTATCTTCATATATTCCAACTAAATATTTTTTCCCTACCTCAACTGGTATCTCTTGTTGCCCTCTAGGAAGAAGTAACTCTTTTTTTAGTCCCCAATCCATAAAAGCTCCAAGTTTTGGGTTTACATCTGTAACCTCTAGTTTAGCTAAAGTTCCTACAAGAGCTTCAGTTTTTCTAAAAGTTGCCACTGGTCTATCTTCAGAGTCCATATATATTAAAACTTCTACTTCATCTCCCTCTTTTAGCTCTCTCTCTTCTAACTCATTATTTGGAAGAAGTATGCTTATATCCTCTAACTCTTCTCCCTCTTTTTCAACTTCAGTAAGATAAGCTCCTACACTTGTAAATCTATCAACTATCATTTTTTGTCTTTTACCTATTTTTATCATTAATTCTTCTCTCCTTAAACAAAATATTAGATTTTATTATACCTTTTATTCTAATTATTTACAAGAATAATTTTTTTATTTCTAACTTAAATTTCTCTTTTTCTTCACTATTTTCCAAGATTTTCAAAGCAAATTTATTAACAAAAGAGGCTCTTACAACACTTGGCTTCTCTCCAAGTATCACTATTTTTTCTCCTAAAATTATTGCTGTATCAATATCATGTGTTATTAAAATAATTGTTTTCTTCTCTGATTCTTGTAATTTTATCAGATCTTCCACTATCTCCTCTTTTATCTTTACATCTAAAAACTCAAAAGGTTCATCCATAAACATATAATTTGAAGGAAAGGCAAAGGCTCTAGCTATTCCTACTCTCCTTTTCATTCCTCCACTTAACATATTAGGAAACTCTTTTTCACTTCCTTCTAAATTAACTATCTTCAAATATTTTTTTATTCTCTTATCAAGTTCTGACTTCTCAACTTTTCCCTTTAATACAAATTCAAGGTTGTTATAAACAGTTTTCCAAGGTATTAAAGTGTCTTCTTGAAACACATATGATATCCCTTTTTTATGCTCTCTTTCAAAGATAACCTCTCCACTATAATCTTTTATCTTTCCTGCTATAATATTTAAAAGAGTAGATTTTCCACAACCAGATTCACCTAAAATAGCTGTGATTTTTCCCTCTTCTATCTCAATATCAATTCCACCTAAAACTTTTTTATCTCCATAATTTTTAACTATATTTTTTAGTTGCACTACTCTTTCCTCCAACTATTCATCTTCCTATTGAAACTTTTTATTGTAACCTCAATTAGAAAATTTACAAGAATTATTATAATTATCCAAGCAAATATAGTAGCACTTTCAATATAGATTTTTCCCATAAATATCTCTCCGCCTATTGAAAGTGTATCTTGAGCTAAAACTTCTCCAGCTATTATTACTTTTAAAGCAAGACCAACTATTGATGGAAGAGTTGAAGATAAATGAAAATAGATACTTGGAATATAGATATCTCTATAAATTAAAAATCTTGATACATTATATATTCTAGCCATCTTTATTAGATCTCTATCTATTGATTCTATTCCACCTATAATATTTTCATATATAATAGGTAGAACAATCATTATTCCAGCAAAAAATGGAACAAATTCAACTTTGCTCCATATTAATACTAAAATTATAACTACTATTGTAGGAATTGATTTTATAAAGTTTATAAATGGAAAAAATATCATATCACAGATTTTATATTTATAAGCTAATATTCCCAACATACTTCCTAAAAAAAATGAAACTATTAAACTTACAACTGCCTTTTTTAAAGTGTTAAAAAGTATAATTAAAAAATTTTTATTTTTCAAAATCTCAATTAAAGAGTTAAAAACACTTAATATATCTGGAAAGATCATTTGATTTCCAACAATTTTTGCAATAATCTCCCAAACAACAAGAAAAATTATAGAAGATAAAAAAAGATAACTATTTTGATATGAATATCTCTTCATTTGGAATTTTTCCTCCAATAGCTTTTTTATTATTTTCAGCTATCTCTTTAAAATATATCATATACTCATCTTTTCCCTTTGCTCCTGTTGTAAAATCAAAATTAGCTTTTTTAATAGCTTCATCTATAATATCCTTTGGTAAAGTGATTTGAGCCTTTGAAATATATTCTAATCTTTTATTATCATTGCTTTCTATAAATTCAATACTATCTTTTAAATCGTTTATAAACTCATCTAAAAAATTAGGATTTTCTTTTAATATATTTTCTGAAACTATCAATGTTGATTGAGGATATCCCTTTGCTACATTAAATAAATTTTTCCACTCTTGATTAAGCTCAACATTAATTTTACTATTTTTATCTTTAGAAAGAATCTTACTTGCCATAGGTTCAGCAATTACTACAATATCTTTTTTTCCACTTAAATAAAGTGGTGCTAACTCATTTCCACTACTTAAATAATCAATTTTGATATCTTTAGATATATCTAAACCATTTTTCTTTAAAAGAGTTTGTAAAATAATATCTGGAGTAAGACCTTTTCCTATTGTTCCTATCTCTTTTCCTTTTAAATCTTTTAAAGAATCAAAGTTTTCTCTACTGATAACATAGAAAGATCCCCAACCTACTGTACCACCAATTTTATAACCTAACCCTTTGTTATATAGTTGTCCTGCAAGATTTGATGGAACAATAGCTATATCAACATCTTTTTTCATAAGAGTCATAACTAAAGATTCAGATAGTTTTTCTATTTTGTACTCTATATCTACCCCATCAATTTGAGGCTTCTCATTTATCATCTTAACCAAACTTAGAGCAGGAAGTCCATCTGGAGCTACCACCTTAATTTTATCTTTAGAATATATATTTATACTTAAAATTAACATCAATATAAAATAGATAAATTTCTTTTTCATATTAAACCCTTCCTATTTAACTTTACTTTCTTTCTCTTTTATAAAATCAGCACAGTCACCAAAGTAGAAGTTTTTCTCTCTTTTTCTTAAAAATAGAAGTTTATTGGCAAATTTAGAGATCTCTTTTATATTATGAGTAATAAATATAACTGTGAGTTGTCTATTATCACACATTCTTTTTACTGTTTCATAAAAATTTATCTTACTTTTCACATCAAGTGTTGAACTTGGGTTATCTATATAAAGAAGCTTCGGATCAGTTATCATATGTTTTGCCATATTGACTTTTAATTGTTGCAAAGTATTTAACTTATTTATCTTTTTATCTCTTACTTCAAAAAGTCCCATATCTTTTAAAAGTTCATCTACTTTTTTCCAATCACTTTCTCCCATTATTTTTCCTCTATTTCTTGAGATCATTCCGATTGCAACAATCTCTCTTGCAGTTCCAGGAAACTCTTCCTTTGTTTGCATAACATTTTGTGGAATATAACTTACCTCATCTTTCCCTATATTATGATAAGCAATTTCACCTTCTATACCAGTTGTTATTAATCCTAACATACTCTTAATAAGGCTACTCTTTCCAGAACCAGGAATTCCTCCAATTGCTAGATAATCACCTCTTTCTACATTGAAAGTTACATTTTGTAAAACTGCTCTGTTTTTAATATTCAAACTAAAGTTATCTACAGTTAATATGATATCACTCATTTTTTAGCCCTCCTGTTCTTTTTTTATAATTTTGTCTATATTCTATTATAGCACATTTTTTAAAAAATCTCATGCGAAATTGAAACTTATTTTTTATGTTAATTTTTTTTGATTAAAAAGAATATAGTTATATACTAAAAAAGGGATAATTTTTTAATTACCCCCTTTTCCATTATTAAATTTTATTAGAAGTTATATCTAAATCCTGCATAATAGCTTCTTCCATCTGCTGGTTGATGTGTTCCTTCCCAACTTTCATCACGAACAAATGAATTACAATATTCTTCATCAAATAAGTTTCTAATTCCACCATAGATTTCTAAACCATCATTAAATTTATAAGTTAAATTTGTATCTACAGTAGTATACTCATTATTTTTCCCAAGTTTATTTGCAAAATCATCATTTCCATAAGCTGCACTTTGATAATACATATCAATATTTCCTATTAATTTTTCTGTAAAGTTATAAGTAGCTCCTAAATTAACTGTCCATTTCGGCACTCCTGGAAACTCATTATTTTTGTTTACTCCATCTTTAATTTCAGCTTCAATAAAAGATACCCCTTCTCTTAAAGTTAATTTATCAAAATAATGATTTAATGATAATTGAATCCCTCTTCTTTCAATTTTTCCATTAAAGTTTTTATTTACTCCATTAATATTATCATAATAAATTTCATTTTCTGTATTCATTAAAAATATTGATGTTGAAATATAAGTATTTTTATACATATCTTTTATTCCAAATTCATAAGTTTCTGTTTCTTGTATTTTAAAATCTCCACCCCAAGCAGGATAAGCAACTCCCATATCTTGAATACTAGGACTTCTAAAACCATTTACATAACTTAAATATACACTACCTGTATTAGAATAAAGATAGTTTACTCCTAATTCATAACTATCTGCTTTATAATCTTCTTTCATATTTATGTACTCTTTAGATCCCAAAGATTTTGGTGCTGTTGAATCATATTTTATTTTTTCTCTTCTATAACCTTGAGTAAATTGCCAATCTCCTACAGTTGTTTTATTTAAAATATATCCTGCATAAGATTCTCTAGTTTTATCTTTAGCTGAAGTATTTAATTTATCTTCAGATTTTCCATCTTTATAGTCTCCCCCTACAATAATATAACTATTATCTCCATAACTATATTTTACTTGTGGTTTAATAAAATATTGACTTGCTAGATACTTTGTTGTCCAAGTACTATCTCCATAGAATTCTAATTGTTCATATCCTCCATACACTAAAAAATCTAATTTTTCATTTATTTTTTGATTATATTTCAATGTATAACTGTCCTCAGTACTATCACAGATTCCATTATAATCTCCTGCCATACTAGGATCTTTTTCAAATTGATCTTTTGTTAATGGTCCTGAATAATAATCTTTTAACTTATTATGTCTATAGTTGGCTTCTAAACTTCCATTATCTAAAAGATATTTACCTCTTAACCAAATAGCTTCTCTTTTATCATCTTTATCATATTTTTTATATTGCTCATTTTGATTTTTATCTCTAAATCCTTCACTTCTATATCCAGTATAAGCTATATCCATTAATAATCTATCAGTTACTTTAGTTCCATAGTTTAAACTTCCTTTAGTTGTCCCCCATGAACCTACTTCTAAGCCTACACTACCATAATTTTTCTTATCTTGAGGTATTTTAGTAATAATATTAATAACTCCTCCAGCTGCTCCATCTCCATACATTACAGCTCCACCAGATGGAATTACTTCAATTTTATCAATCATATTTACAGGAATTTGACTTGTATAATACCAACTTCCTTGAATATTATTTAATGGTATTCCATCAATTAAAATAAGAGTATTTTGAGCAGCTGTAGCTCCATAACCTCTTAGATCAAAATAAGGTTCTGATCCTTCAGATGATGTAATTGTTAACCCTGGCACTCCTCTTAAAGCTTCAGCTACTGTATTAGCTCCCTTAGCTTGAATCTCCTCTTGAGTTACAATAGTGATATTTTTAGCAGTATCAAGTACACTTGTTTCAAAGTTTTCAGTTGAAATAACTGTTTCATTTAACTTTTGACTTGCTATTTTCTCCTCTGCCATTGTAGTTGTCCCAACAGCTAATATAGCTGCTAGCATTAAATATTTTTTCATTCTCTCCTCCTAAATGATTGTATTAAAAATAAAAAGACTCCAACTAGGGTTTCCTAATTAGAGTCCAATTTTTCACAAATAATAATCTTGACAATATTATTAATATCATAAAATTGGTAAGTCTTCTGACTAAGTTTCATCCTACTTTCACACCTTCCCAGTTTCCCAGTGGTATTTTGTGATTTCGTCCACCTTACAGCAGTTTTCACTGTGAGGGATTTTCACCCTACTTCCTCTATTAAGCTATATGCACCTAATTTCCATGATTTTATTATATTAAATATTTTTTTCTTTGTCAAGTTTTAAATGAAAAATAACACTTTCAGAACAAATTATTTGTTTATCTTCTTTAATTCAGCTTCTAATAGATCAAGTAATCTATCAAACTCTTTAGCTACAGCATGGAAGCTTTCCTCTTTCTCTAAATCAACACCAGCTTTTTTAAGTTGGCTCATAGGATGATCATTTCCTCCAGATTGAAGAAGAGTTAAATAATCTTTAGTAGCTTTTTCTCTCTCCTCTTGGCTATATTTTTCATTTGTAATTCTATCGTATAGATTTGCAGATGAAGCAAAGCTTGTAGCATATTGATATACATAATACGGAGAGTTAAAGAAATGAGGGATTCTTGCCCAAATTACCTTTTGAAGTTCGTCCATTGCAAGAGTATATCCAAAATATTGTTTAAATAGATCATCCATAATTCCACTTAATACATCTGGAGTTATAGCTTTTCCCTCTTCAACTAATTTATGAGCTTGATACTCATAGTTAGCAAATAGAGTTTGAATATAGAAAGTACCAACAATATTTCCTAGAGCTTGTTCAATAAGAGCTATCTTTTCATTTGAATCATCACTATTTTTTATCATATAATCTAACATCAATCTTTCATTAAATGTTGATGCTACCTCTGCAACAAATATTGTATAATCATGTGTTGCATATGGTTGAGCCTCACTAGAAAGAGTTGAGTGCATAGCATGTCCCATCTCATGAGCAACTGTAAATACATCGTCCATAGTTCCTTGATAGTTTAAAAGTACATATGGGTGAACATCATAGATTCCCAATGAATATGCTCCACTTCTCTTATTTTCAGTTTCAAATACATCTATCCAACCATCACTTAGAGCAGTTGCCATTTTTTTAGTATACTCTTCTCCCAATGGAGCTACTGATGCTAATACCATCTCTTTTGCCTTATCATATTCAAACTCTTTATTGTATTCAACAATATTTATGCTATTATCATAGTAGTGATAATCTTTTAAACCCAATGCTTTTTGTCTAAGTTTTACGTATCTTTGTAGAGGAGCATTGTTATCTATTGCTGATTTTAAAAGAGTTTCAAATACTTCTACTGGTACATTTTTAGGCTCTAAAGCTTTTTCTAAAGTTGAATTATAGTTTCTTGCTTGAGCAGATGCAGCATCTCTTTGTAAAAGTGATCTATAAATAGCTGCATATGTATTTTTGTTTCCATCAAAAGAGCTATAAAGAGCTTCAAAAGCTTTCTTTCTATCCTCTTGATTTCTATTTGTAGACAATACTTTTGAGTAAATTCCATTTGTAACAGGTCCTTTATACCCATCAGATAGCTCTACTTCATTCCATTTCATATCTGATATAGATAGTTCTCCATAAATATCATCTGGTGATCCCATATATTGTCCATAGTATGAAAGAAGTTTTTCTTTTTCAGCATCTAATACATGTCCTTGCAATCTGTAAATTTCCATTATATTAAATTTTTGATCTCTTAGCTCTTCTTTTTTTTCTATCCATTTTTCCATAGTTTCCTTTGGAATTTCTAAAATTTCAGGAGTAATCCAAGCTACTGTTACAGAGTATTGAGTGAATAGTGCTTGAATCTCTTGCATCTTAATTGAAGCTACTTCATCTTTAGAGTTTAAATCTTTTAGCATGTATGGATATACATATAATTTTTCAGCTCTTCTATTTAACTCCTCTTCTAATTTTATTAATTCAATAAATTTTTCACAACTATATCTTATTTTTCCTTTATATTCAGGAACTTTCTTCATTAACTCTTTTACTTCTGAAAGCTCTCTATCCCATGCTTCCCAATTTTCATAGTAATCTGTCAGATTCCATTTATATTTTTGATCAATCTCATCTCTTTTTAACATCTTCTTTTCCATAGTATCTCCTTCTTCTTTTACTGTTTTTTCTACTGTTGTAACTTTTTCTTGAATGTCAACTTTTTTCCTCTCATTATCAAAATATAGTTTAGCTCCTATTAAACTAGCAATAAGTCCTATTATAACAAATTTTTTTATTTTCATACCCCCATTTTCACCATCTTATATAAATTATTATAACATAATTTTTTAAAAAAATTAACTAACACACTTTACTATATATTTTCTATTTAAAAAGAGAAATTAATTATTTGATATTGAACAAATTTTACTCGTGAATCTAAATTATACAACGTTTAGTATAATTTAATAAAAAAATATGATATAATGATAAAAAATTAAAAATATAAGGAGGAGAACTTTGAATAAATATAATCTTGATTTTTTAGATGAAAATATAATAAACCAAATTATTTCAGATGCTGAGAAAAAAAGTGAAAATTCTGAAATAGTTAGAGAAATTTTAAAGAAAGCTGAAAAAGCTGAAGGAATAACTGATGAGGAAGCTGCTATTCTTTTAAGTATAAAGGATGAAAATCTGCTTGAAGAGATGTACACTGTTTCAAAAAAGATTAAAGAGAAAATCTACGGAAAAAGAATAGTTATGTTTGCACCTTTATATATTAGTAATTACTGTGTAAATAATTGTAGATATTGTGGTTATAAACATTGTAATGATGAGTTATTTAGAAAAAAACTAAATAGTGAAGAGTTAATTGCAGAGGTTAAAGCTCTTGAAAAACTTGGACATAAGAGAATAGCTCTTGAAGCTGGGGAAGATCCTATTAACTGTTCAATTGATTATGTGTTAGATTGTATAAAAGATATCTACTCAATAAAATTTAAAAATGGAAGCATCAGAAGAATAAATGTAAACATTGCTGCTACAACTGTTGAAAATTACAGAAAATTAAAAGAAGCTGAAATAGGTACATATATTCTTTTCCAAGAATCATACCATAAACCTACTTATGAATATTTCCACCTTCAAGGACCTAAAAAAGATTATGAATACCATACAACTGCTATGTTTAGAGCAAGAGAAGCTGGAATTGATGATGTTGGTATAGGGGTTCTTTATGGACTTTATGATTATAAATATGAAACAATAGCTATGATTAGATATGCTAATGAACTTGAAAAAGTTACAGGAGTAGGACCTCATACTATCTCTGTTCCTAGATTAAGACCTGCTGAAAATGTATCACTAGAAAACTATCCACATCTTGTAGCTGACAAAGACTTTAAAAAACTTGTTGCAGTTTTAAGACTTGCAGTTCCATATACAGGACTTATTATTTCAACTAGAGAAGAAGCAGGATTTAGAGATGAGATAATTGATATTGGAATCTCTCAAGTAAGTAGTGGATCTTGTACTGGTGTTGGTGGATACTCTGAAAGAGAAAAAAATATAGATGAGAAGCCTCAATTTGAGTTAGGAGATAATAGATCTCCAATGGAAATGCTAAAAAGTTTAATTGAAAGTGGATATATCCCAAGTTATTGTACTGCTTGTTATAGAAATGGACGTACAGGAGATAGATTTATGGAGATAGCTAAGAGTGGACAGATCAATGTTATGTGTGAAGCTAATGCTCTAATGACTTTAAAAGAGTTTTTATTAGATTATGCTGATGAAGATTTGAGAGCTCTTGGAGATAGAGTTATTATGGAAACTTTAGAAAAAATGCCTAATAAAGAGTTTAAAGCTAAAATAAGAGAGAACTTAAAACTTATTGAAAGTGGAGTAAGAGATATCAACGTTTAATAAGAAGATAACTACACCTAAGATCTTAATAAATAGATTGAGGGTGTAGTTTTTTTATTAGAAATATAAAAAATTTACAATCTATGATATAATCTATAAAAAATCTTATGAAAGGTAAAAGATGGATATAAAAGTAGAGATAACGAGAAAAAAGATAAAAAATATAATCTTAAAAGTTACACCTGATGGGAGAGTTTTAATCTCAGCACCCCAAAGAGTTCCTGAAAGCTATTTAAAAGAGTTTGTTAAAACAAAAGAAGAGTGGATAATAAAAAAATTAGAAGAGGCTAAAAATAGAAAGAAAAAAGAGATGAATTATGAAAGTGATGAAGAAATAATATATCTTGGAAAAAAATACTATTTAGAAATAATAACTTCCCATAATGAAAAAGTAACTATTCAAGATGAAAAAATATATATCTATTGTTTAGAAAATTCAACTGTTGAAGATAGAGAGAGAATTTTTAAAAATTGGGTAAAGATAGAACTTGGAGTTCTCTTAAAAGATTTAACTTATAAAATAGGAAAAATGATAGGCTACCTTCCCAACGAGATAAGAATAAGAGATATGAAAACTCGTTGGGGTTCATGTATCTCAGCTAGAAAGGTAATTACATATAATTTACAACTTGCTTTTCAACCTCTTCCACTTATTGAATATGTAGTTTTACATGAACTTGCCCATATTCCATATCCAAATCATCAAAAAGAATTTTGGAACTTTGTTGAAAAATTTATTCCTGATTGGAAAGAGAGAAGAAAACTATTAAATAAAAGAGATAGCTAAAAAATTTCTTTACAATTATCTTAAATAAAAAATAGCGCGATTGCTCATCGCGCTTTTCTTTTGTATAATATACTTAT
>OGXE01003134.1_pt1 | contig 11421 bp, 10 predicted proteins | sample 1576181 | NCBI WGS metagenome assembly OGXE01 (sample SAMEA3541478, study PRJEB24748) | human gut metagenome | biome: human gut; feature: human-associated habitat; material: faeces | place: China | collected 2012 | reverse complement strand
GATGGATGGGATCAAAAAGGAGGACTTTATGGGAAAAATTCATTCGATGGAAAGCTTTGGAACTGTGGATGGACCGGGAGTCCGCTTTGTGGTGTTCTTTGAGGGATGTCCCATGCGCTGCCTGTACTGCCATAATCCCGACACCTGGCATCTGGAGGATGGGCAGGAGATGAGCGCGGAGGAGATCCTTTCGCGCATGGAGCGCAACCGGTCGTTTTACCGGACCGGCGGAATCACTGCGACCGGCGGAGAGCCGATGCTCCAGATTGATTTTTTGACGGAACTGTTTGCCGGGGCAAAGGAACGTGGGATTCATACCTGTCTGGACACGTCGGGCATTATGTTTCCGGGGTGCGGCGGCACATCAGAGGAGGAGCGGGAACGCTTAAAGAAGGTGGAACGGCTGCTTTCTGTGACGGATCTTGTGATGCTTGACATCAAACACATGGATGCGGAGGAGCACAGGAAGCTGACCGGACAGGACAATGAGAAGATTCTTGCGTTTGCAAGGTATCTGGATGAAAAACAGATACCGGTCTGGATCCGGCATGTGGTCGTTCCGGGGATTACATTTCAGAGGGAAGAACTGGAGGCTCTGGGCCGGTTTCTTGCAACACTTTCAAATGTGGAAAAGCTGGAGGTACTTCCGTATCACTCCATGGGTAAAGTGAAATATGATAACCTTGGCATCGATTATGTATTAAAAGATACGCCACAGCTCACCAAGGCGGAGGCGAAAAGTGCGGAGAGCATCATTCTGGAGGCAATGCGTCAGGCGAGAAACGTCTGACTGCCGGAACGGATCGTGCAGGGAATGATAGAGAAAGTGCATGAGGTAAACGATGTCGCGTCCAATATGGCGGCTATCACGGAAGAACAGTCTGCATCTGCGGAGGAGATAGAGGCAACGGCGGTCAGCATTCAGGAACTGGCGGAGATTGTCTCTGAGAACAGTGCAGATGTGCAGAAAGACTCGAAGGAGATGGAAAACACGGCCGAGACGCTGAAGGAACATATTTCCAGGTTTACGATTTAGAACTTGCAGAAGAGGTACTTTCGTATTATAGTGTAGATAGAGACTCAGATTAAGAAAGGAGCATGCATTATGAAGATCAAGAACATCACGGATATCGACGGATTTTTTAAGGTAATAGACTCCTGTCAGGGAAAAGTGGAACTTATTACCGGTGAGGGGGACAGACTGAACCTCAAGTCAAAGCTTTGCCAGTATGTGTCACTTACCAGTATTTTAAAGACGGATGTGGAGATTCCGGAGCTTGAGCTTGTCGCTTACGAGCCGGAAGATACAGAGAAAATTATTAAGTTCCTGATGAAGGGCTGAGAGAAAGAACCGTCAACACAGGTTGGCGGTTCTTTTTTGCCTTTTAAAAATTTAGAATTGAGGTATTTATGAAACCAGAAGAAACTGTATTCCACGAGATAACACTGCAGGATAAGGCATGGATGGATCAGAAGTTCGCGGAGGATGACCGGAATGTCTGCGAATACTCGTTTGCAAATAATTTTATGTGGAGAAATGTCTATCAGGTCAGAGTCGCGGAGCTTCACGGCTGTCTGGTAGTTCGGTTTATAGATGGAGAGATCCATTGTTTTTCATTTCCGGTTGGAAACGGCGACAAGAAAGCGGCGGTGGAGGAGCTGCTTGCGATCTGCCATGAGGAGGAAATCCAGCTGTTGATAGCGCCTGCCAGCGAGCAGGACCGCGCGCAGATGCTCGAGTGGTTTCCGGGAAGATTCTTAATCGAGGGAGACCGGAACGACTATGACTATATCTATACAAGAGAGAAGCTCGCGACGCTTGCCGGCAAGAAGCTGCACGGAAAGCGCAATCACATTGCCCGCTTTAAAGATTCGGGAGACTGGTCTTATGAGCCGATGACCGCTGAGAATGTAGAAGAATGCCGCACGATGACGTATACGTGGATTCACATGCGCGAGGAAAAGTGGAATGAGGAGATGAACCAGGAGATCTCGGTACTCCATGAGGCGTTCGACCATATGCAGGAGCTTGGACTTGTCGGCGGAGTGCTCCGGAGAGACGGGCAGATCGTCGCGTTTTCAATCGGGGAGCGGCTGAATTCGGAGACGTTTGTTGTGCATTTTGAAAAGGCGTATCCGGATCTTCAGGGAGCGTATCCGATGATCAACCAGCAGTTTGTCCTGCATGAATGTGAGGGGTATGCGTATGTCAACCGCGAGGAGGACACCGGCGATCCCGGACTCAGAAAGGCAAAGCTTTCCTATTATCCGGATATTCTCCTTCCAAAATACGAACTGGAGGAGAGCAGGGTGGTCTATGCGGACCCCGAGCGGGATGCACCGTATATCCAGGAAATCTGGCAGAAATGCTTTGGCGACGAGGAAGATTATATTCAGTTTTATCTGAAGCACCGAATGACGAGAGAGAACATGCTTGTGATTTTCCGGGATGGAAGACCGGTATCGATGGCAAGTTTTCTGCCGGTGCAGTACCTGTGCAACGGAGCGTATGTGGACGCGCGCTATGTGTATGCGGTTGCGACACTGCCGGAATACCGGGGACAGAAGCTTGCGGAACAGATTCTGCGCTTTGCAGAAGAAAAATATCAGGTGCCGCTCATTCTGTCGCCGGCCGAGGAGTCGCTGATCCGTTACTATGAAAATCTGGGATTTAAGAATGCATTCCAGGGAGAACGCAAAAATGTGAGCGGCAGTGACATTACGGCGCTCGAGGTAAAGGACACGGAGCCGGTTGCATGCATGGAGCCTGTCACACCGGAGGAGTATGTACGGATCCGGGATGAAAAGTGCGCGAAGGAAGGGTATGTACACTGGGATGTGGATGCGGTTTCCTATGCGATGGAACTCGCGGCAAGCTGCGGCGGCGGTACGGCGGCAGTCAGCTGTGAGGATAAAAACACACGGAATGAGCAGGAAGATGACAGGGATATTCTGATGTATGATATCCGGGAAAAAGAGCTCGTGATACTGGAGACAACGCTGTCGGACGACGCTCTCTCACAGGTGCTTCCGCAGCTTATGGAAGAGACGGGAACCAGCGCAGCATCGTACGGACGGGAGCGGGGCATGATCTGGCTGCCGGAGACGATGGCAGATCTGCCGGTTGCGGGCGACGGTTATCTTGCACTGACGCTTGGTTGATGAATTTTCAGAAAAAATTATGAAAAATGCATAAATTTTCTTGCTATAAAGCCAAAATATGTTATAATATAACCATGATATATCTTGTATCAAATAAACGGCAAAGGGGTTGGACATCATGAGAATTAAGATTACAGGAAGAAACATCGAATTAACAGAGGGGCTGAAGGCAGCAGTGGAGGACAAGCTGAACAAGCTTGAGAAGTATTTTACACCGGATACCGATGTATATGTGACGCTGAGCGTGGAGAAGGAGAGACAGAAAGCCGAGGTTACAATCCCGGCAAAAGGAAATTATATCCGCTCCGAGCAGGTAAGCAACGATATGTATGTATCCATTGATCTTGTGGAGGAAGTGATTGAGCGTCAGCTTAAGAAATACAGAACCAAGCTGGTGACAAAGCAGCAGAATGCATCCGCTGTATTTAAGCAGGAATTCCTGGATGGAGCCGCAGACGAGGATGAGGAGATCAAGATCATCCGTACCAAGAAGTTCTCCATGAAGCCGATGTATCCAGAAGATGCATGTGTGCAGATGGAACTGCTGGGACATGACTTCTTCGTATTCATCAATGCAGAGACGGAAGATGTCAATGTGGTATATAAGAGAAAAGGCAACACCTACGGACTGATCGAGCCGGAGAATTAAGAGCGTTTGAGATGTGCTGTCTCATAATGAACTGATATATTTACAGAAAGAAGAGGGAGAACCGTATTGCAGATGCGGCACTCCCTCTTCTTTTTGTGGAGAAAAAAGGAGTTTAAGCTGACAGAGGGCGCTTTCTGTAAAATTTTTTGTGCAAAGGGGTGTACAGTTAGTACTAAAGTATCTTATAATTGTAGTTAAGCGTGCCCTGCGTGTGCGAGAGGTAGAAAAGTTAATCATGTGTGAAACAAAAGAAAAGGGCTCAAGTAGGAAAAGCTACGGACATACAAATGTATTGGTGGATATGATGCAGAATTATCCGGGGTTTATGGATTATATTGCATATCAGTACCCATTGGAGGGAGAACGGATTGAATTATTGGAACAGATTCTGACCGCGCTTGCGGTGGGAAGAAAGCTGGAAGCGGAGCAGATGATTTATCATTATGGCAGTATGATTCACGGGAGGGATCTCATTGCGAGGCAGGTTTTTCTGTGGCTTTTGGGGATGGCAGAATACAGCAGACGTGAGTGTATAGCGGAAGAGCGTAGATAAAAAGCAGGAAAGGGGTCGCAGCGCAGGGGCAGAGCTTTGAAAAAACAAGGAATATTCTTGTCATCAGATCGAAAAAGGTATACTATAAAGCGAGAAAAGTTTTGAAAAAGGAGAGACGGATACCATGAAGATAGTTGTTTTGGCAGGGGGGCTCAGCACAGAGAGAGATGTGTCCTTCAAGACAGGAGAGATGGTTACGAAAGCACTCAGAGAGAACGGACATCAGGTAATTTTACTTGATGTTTTTATGGGATATAGCGATAAGGAAGAAGATCTTACCGGAATTTTTGACAGAGCCGAGGCGGTCAGCGTCAAGGTGGCGGCGATTCCGGAGACCGCGCCGGACCTGGAAAAAGTAAAGGCGCAGAGAAAGGATCAGTCGGATAATTTCTTCGGACCGAATGTCATCGAGCTTTGCCGGATGGCGGACATCGTGTTTATGGCGCTTCATGGAGAGAACGGAGAGAACGGTAAGATCCAGGCGGCGTTTGACCTGTTTGGCATCCGCTACACAGGAACCGGATATCTGGGCAGTGCGCTTGCCATGAACAAAGGAATGGCAAAGCAGCTGTTCCTCGAGAATGGAATCCCGACGCCGAGAGGCACGTCCTTAAAGCGTGGCGAGGATGCGGCAAAGATCGAGACCTGTGGAATTCATTTCCCGTGCGTGGTAAAGCCGTGCAGCGGCGGATCAAGCATCGGCGTATCGATCGTGCACGACAAGGCAGAATACGAGCAGGCATTAAAGGAGGCGTTCCGCTGGGAGAATGAGCTGGTCATTGAGGAATATGTAAAAGGAAGAGAATTTTCTGTCGGCGTCATCGATTTTCAGGCGCTTCCGATCATCGAGATCGCGCCGGTGGAAGGCTTCTATGATTATAAGAACAAATACAAAGCAGGAAGTACGGTAGAGACCTGCCCGGCGGAGCTGTCCGAACAGATTACAAAGGAAATGCAGGGCTATGCAGAGAAGGTGGCAGAGGTGCTTGGACTCAATACGTACTCGCGCACAGACTTCCTTCTGGATGAGGAAGGCCGCATTTTCTGTCTGGAGGCGAACACACTTCCGGGCATGACGCCGACCAGTCTGCTGCCGCAGGAGGCAAAGGTGACCGGCGTGGATTTCAACCAGCTCTGCGAGAAGCTGATCGAGAGTTCCATGCGCAAGTACAAGAATTAAGAATGAAGTTTGAAATGGGAGCCATTATGAAAAATATGACATTGGAGCATATCGCGCAGGCGTGCGGCGGTACATACATCGGGGAAGAGTGCGACCGCGAAAAGGAGATTCAGGGGGCGGTAATTGACAGCCGTCTGGTCGAGGAGGGATATCTGTTTATTCCCATCCGCGGAGCGCGCGTCGACGGACATGATTTCATTCCGGCGGTTTTTGAAAAGGGAGCGCTTGCCGTGCTCTCCGAGCAGCGGCTCGAGCATCCGGCAGGACCGTATATTCTGGTTGACTCTACGGAGGAAGCCATGAAGAAGATCGCGGCGTTCTACCGCCGCTCACTCGACATCAAAGTCGTGGGGATCACCGGAAGTGTCGGAAAGACCAGCACAAAAGAGATGATCGCGTCGGTGCTCTCCGAGAAATACTGCGTGTTAAAGACCGAGGGGAATCTGAACAATGAGATCGGGCTTCCGCTGACGATCTTTAAGATCCGGGAGGAACATCAGGTGGCGGTGCTCGAGATGGGAATCTCCGAGTTCGGTGAGATGCACCGTCTTGCAGAGATGGCACAGCCGGATATCTGCGTCATTACCAATATCGGCTTATGTCATCTGGAGAACCTCATCACAAGAGACGGCATTTTAAAGGCGAAGACGGAGAGCTTTGAGCATCTGGCACCGGACGGGATCGCCGTATTAAACGGGGATGACGATAAGCTCTGTGACAAAAAGATGGTGAATGGCAGACCGGCGGTGTTCTATGGAATCGGACAGGAAGCAAAGACGGCAGAGACAGAGACCGGCAGCAAACGGCTCGCGGAAAAGGAAGTGTACGCGACCGATGTGGAGGCGATCGGCCTTGAGGGAACGAAGGCGGTCATTCACACGCCGGAGCAGCAGTTTGAGGTGGTGATCCCGATTGCTGGTGAGCACAATGTATACAACGCGCTTGCAGCAGTCTGCGTGGCAAGACGGCTGGGACTTGATGCGGAGGAGATGAAGCTTGGAATTGAGCATGCGCACACGATTGGCGGGCGGAGTAATCTGATCCGGAAGAACGGCATCACAATTATCGACGACTGCTACAATGCGAATCCGGTGTCCATGACGGCTTCCATAGACGTGCTGTCCCAGGCGAAGGGACGAAAGATTGCCGTGCTCGGCGATATGGGAGAACTCGGCAGTGAGGAAAAGAAGCTGCACGGAATGGTCGGCACACACTTTGCGGGGAAGAAGATCGATGCGCTGTTTGTGACCGGAACACTTGCAGGGGAGATTGCGGAGGAGGCGCGGCGTGTAGCGCCGGAGACCAAGGTCTATGCGGAACCGGACAAAGAGGCGCTGGAGGAGGCGCTGCTGGAGTACCGCAGACCGGGGGATACCATTCTGGTAAAGGCGTCCCATTTTATGGGATTTTCGGAGATTGTGAAAAAATTGGAACAGCCACAGTGAATAAGGAAGGTACACATGAAAAAGAATATCATACTGATTGGAATGCCCGGCGTCGGAAAGAGTACCGTTGGCGTGGTTCTTGCAAAAGTGATGGGATACCAGTTCATTGATGCCGATCTGGTGATACAGGAAAAGGAAGGAAAGCTTCTGCGTGAGATTATCGCTGAAGTCGGACCGGAGGGATTCCTTAAGGTGGAGAACCGCATCAACAGCGGGATCGAGGCGGAACATGCCATTATTGCAACCGGCGGGAGCGTGGTGTACGGAGCGGAAGCGATGGAACACCTTGGCCGGATCGGTACGGTGGTTTATCTGAAACTTCCGTACCGGGAATTAGAGCGCAGGCTCTCGGACATCAAGGGGAGAGGGGTTGTCTTAAGAGACGGACAGACACTTCATGATCTCTATGAGGAACGTGTGCCTTTGTACGAGAAATATGCGGATGTGATTGTGGATGAACATCATTTGAATGTGGAACAGACGATTGAGAAAATTATGGAATTGAAGGAACGCTTTCAATGAAGAAACAAACGTTTACAAAACAGGCAGTCTGGCAGGCAGCTGCGGTAGGAGTCCTGGCGGTCGGCGGAGTCCTTTTTTGTCTTTCCGGGCAGATTGGAATCGGCCAGACATACCGGCAGGTGCGCGTGGATGACCGCATCATCGGGTATGCGCCGGAGAAAACTGATATGGATGACATCGTCCGTCGGGCGAGACAGGAACTGACGCAAAAGACCGGGGAGAGAATCAGCGGCGAAGTCGTATGGAGCAGTGAGGAGTGTAGAAAACCGTTCCAGAAGTTGTTGTCGGAGAATGAATTAAAAGAAGCCGTAGAGAACATACTAAGTGAGAAAAATGCAGAGGAAAAGCAGCGCGTCTATACAGTGGCGATCGATGAATACCGCGCCAACTTTGCGACGATGGACGAGGTGGAGTCTTTTCTGGAAAAAGTGAAGGCTTCTGCGGATGCGGCGGATGAATACGGGGCGGTCATTGCGGATCAGGGCTCCCATGTGAGCGGAATTTTGACAGCGTCTCTTGCCAGAAGGGACGCAGGGGCTGCAGCGGATGAAAAGGTGCTGGAGGAAGCACAGGCTTCTCTGCCGCAGGCAGGAATCAGCGCATATGTGATCTGTACGCTGGAGGAGGCATTTGCAGATCCAAAAGCCACATATGAGACAGGCATCCTTGATATGGAATTTGTGGAGCGGGTGAATGTGTTCGAGAACTATGTCGATGCCGATCAGATTGCAGATGTGGATGAACAGGTTGCCGAAGTAACAAAAGAGAAAGAATCGAATAAAATATATGTAGTGGAGAGCGGAGACTGTCTCTCCGTGATTGCGATGGATCATGATACGACAGTGTCGTCGATCGTGGCGTTAAACGGGCTGGACAGCGCGGATGCGATGATAAGGGACGGTCAGGAACTCATCATTGCGGTGCCGGAGCCGGATCTGCAGCTTCGGGTAACAAAAGGAGAGGTCTATGAGGAGGACTACATGGAAGAGCCGATCATCATAGACAACGATTCCTGGTATACGACAAAAGAGGTTGTACAGCAGGAGGGAACGACGGGACACCGGGAGCGCAATGACGTTGTGGTCTATGAGAACGGTGTGGAAACAAGCCGCGAGATGATACATCAGAACGTTATGGTGGCGTCACAGGCGGCAGTCATTGAGCGCGGTACCATCATTCCGCCGACCTATATCAAACCGATTTCCGGAGGAAGATATACGTCAGGATTCGGCAGACGCTGGGGACGTATGCACAAGGGCGTTGACTGGGCATGCCCGATCGGGACGACGGTGTACGCATCCTGTGCCGGAACGGTAATCTCTGCGTCCTATAATGGCGGCTACGGCAATAACGTGGTCATCAGCCATGCGGATGGCAGACTGACGAGATATGCACACAACAGTAAGCTTCTGGTGAAGGCTGGACAGCATGTTGAGCAGGGAGAGCCGATCGCGTTAAGTGGAAGTACGGGACGTTCTACAGGACCGCATGTTCATTTTGAGATCTATATCAACGGTTCAGCAGTGGATCCGCTCAAATACATCAGCAACTGATGGGAAGAGGACACAGACTGGAAATAGTTGTATGCTGTACAAATGGATGAAATTTATGGTATAATGTACACTATATGGTTGATGAACGAAGAACTTAAGAATTACTTGACAAAATCATGTAAGCGCTAGTATAATTACGTGTTTGTATAAAGCGTTCATAGAGGTGTGATATGGAACAGTATGTGATCAAAGGTGGAAATCCGCTGGTAGGAGAGGTGGAAATCGGAGGCGCTAAGAATGCGGCGCTTGCGATCTTATCTGCTGCAGTTATGACGGATGAGACCGTTACAATAGAAAATGTACCTAATGTCAGGGATACCAACGTTTTACTCAATGCCATCGAGGAGATTGGAGCGCGGGTAGAGCGGCTGGATGCTCACACGGTAAGGATCAATGGATCTTTTATTCGGGATTTTAATGTTGACAATGAATTTATCCGAAAAATACGTGCATCTTATTATCTGATCGGCGCACTGCTCGGCAAATATAAGCGGGCGGAAGTGGCGCTTCCGGGCGGATGCAACATCGGCGGACGGCCGATCGATCTGCACATGAAGGGCTTTAGGGCTCTGGGCGCAGAGGTGGATATCAAGTATGGTCTGGTGCGGGCTTATGCAGAAAAGTTAACCGGCACCCACATTTATCTGGATAAGGTGTCTGTCGGGGCAACCATCAATATTATGATGGCGGCGTCCATGGCAGAGGGCAAGACGATTATCGAGAATGCGGCGAAGGAGCCGCATGTGGTTGACGTTGCCAACTTCCTGAACAGCATGGGAGCCAATATCCGCGGCGCCGGTACGGACGTGATCCGGATTGTCGGAGTGGAGAAGCTGCATGCGACAGAGTATTCGATTATTCCGGATCAGATCGAGGCAGGCACCTTTATGCTGGCGGCAGCGGCGACCAAGGGTGACGTTACCGTGAAAAATGTGATCCCGAAGCATCTGGAAGCGATCAGCGCAAAGCTGCTTGAGATCGGGTGCGAGGTGGAGGAGTTCGATGACGCTGTGCGCGTGGTGGCATCGAAGCCGCTGCGTCATACACAGGTGACGACGCTTCCTTACCCGGGCTTCCCGACGGATATGCAGCCGCAGATGACGGTTGTGCTGGGAGTGGCCCAGGGAACGAGTACCGTGACGGAGAGCATTTTCGAGAACCGTTTTAAGTATGTGGATGAATTGACACGCATGGGTGCAAGCATCAAGGTGGAGAGCAACATCGCTATTATCAGCGGTGTGGACCAGTACACCGGTGCCAGAGTCAATGCGCCGGATTTAAGAGCCGGAGCGGCGCTTGTGATTGCCGGACTTGGCGCAGAGGGCATTACTGTTGTGGACGATATTTATTACATTGAGCGCGGCTACGAGGCATTTGATCAGAAGCTGTCACTGCTTGGGGCATTGATTGAGAAAGTTTCCGACGAAAAAGAAATACAGAAGTTTACACTGAAAGTATCATAGAATGGAAGTTTTGAACCATCAGGTCTGCTGCGGGAGGGGATCCCGCAGCAGACATTTTTTATTTCATAGGAAATACTGCGGAACGTTAATACAAGAAAGCAGAACCTTCCTATGAAATAAAAAAACGTTCTTTTGACATGATAGCGCGGAAGACAGACTTGGAGGATAACAATGGAAGCACAGGAAATACAACAGAAAGAGTTACATACTATGAGAGGAGAACTGGCACTGCTTGTTGCAGTGCTGATTAACAGCTTCGGGGTGGTGCTGATGCTGCACTCCGGCGCGGGAATCTCTGCCATCTCGAGCGTGCCGTTCGCGTTTTCGGAAGTGTTTACGCGGATCTCGCTCGGCACATGGACATACCTGTTCCAGGGCGTCCTGGTGCTTAGCCTGATGATTTTAAGAAAACGGTTTGTGCCGCAGTATCTGTTCAGCTTTGTGGTGGGATTTGTGTTCGGGGAACTTTTGGATGTGCATGAGGCGTGGATCAATCTTCTGCCGCTTACACTTCCGAACCGTATTCTCTATTTTGCAATCAGCTATCTGTTGATCTGCATTGGAATTGCACTGTCGAACCGCTGTGGTCTGCCGATCATACCGACAGATCTGTTCCCGAGGGAACTGGCGGACATTACGGGTTCTGAATAAGCGTCTGAAAGGCTTTGTTATATGATGTGATCCGCATTTTTTCCGCGATCTCTTGACTGCGAATACGATGTGAATACTCATCTACAATATCGGACATCTGCTGGACCTCCTGGCCCAACCTGTGGAGCTTGGTCACATCTTGAAAGATCGAGACCGCACCCAAAAATGTTTCTCCATCCCACAAAGGAACTGCCCGTAGAGAAACATACTTTTTGATAGAGGGTATGATCTGTTTTTCACTGG
>OGXE01003133.1_pt1 | contig 11427 bp, 10 predicted proteins | sample 1576181 | NCBI WGS metagenome assembly OGXE01 (sample SAMEA3541478, study PRJEB24748) | human gut metagenome | biome: human gut; feature: human-associated habitat; material: faeces | place: China | collected 2012 | reverse complement strand
CAATACTACGATTTACAACACGGCGCTTTATATGAGATTGAGCCGGGACGATGAAAACTATGGTGACAGCGTAAGCATTGAAACACAGCGGACAATCCTGCAACAGTACGCAAAGGAACAGGGGCTTCATGTAGTCGGTGAGTATGTGGACGATGGCTGGTCGGGGACGAACTTTGAACGCCCGGATTTTCAGCGCATGATGGACGATGTGGAAGCCGGAAAAGTAAACTGCATTGTCACGAAAGACCTTTCCCGTTTCGGGCGGGAACATGTGATGATGGACTACTATCTGGAATTTCTGTTCCCGGAAAAACGGGTGCGCTATATCGCCGTTGCGGAGAATGAGGACACAGAAAAAGGGCTTTCCGATTTTGTCCCGTTCAAAAACCTGTTCAATGAATGGTTTGCGAAAGATACGAGCCGCAAGGTAAAGGCCGCTTTCAAAGCAAAGTTTGCCACAGGACAGCGTATCGGCGCCTATGCTCCCATCGGGTACAGGAAACACCCGGAAATCAAAAACAAGCTGATAATCGACGAGGAAACCCGCTGGATAGTGGAGAAGATTTTTGACCTTGCCTTTCATGGCAGAGGGGCGGCCAGTATCACAAGCATACTGATTGCGGAAAAGGTTCCCACTCCGGGATTTATCAACTTTCAGCGTGACGGGACTTTCGCAAACATCTATGCGGGTGCGCCGGAGGAAAAAAGCTACGCATGGACGATAGCCCAGGTCAAGAGCATTATGAAAGATGAAACCTATATCGGCCATACCATCCACTACCGGGAAACGAACATTTCCTTTAAGAACAAACGGAGGGTACGCAAGCCCCAAAGTGAATGGGTGCGGGTGGAGAACACGCAGGAGCCGATTATCAGCGAACAGGTTTTCCGGCAGGTACAGGAGCAGATAGCAAACCGCCGCAGGAAGTGCAAGGATGGTACAACGCAGATTTTTTCTGGATTGGTAAAATGTGCGGATTGCGGGTGGTCGTTGTCCTATGGGGAAAACAGGCAGAACAGCAAGCCTTACGGCCATTATCATTGTAGCAAGTACGGACAGGGCACACGCCAATGCTCCATGCACTATATCCGCTATGATGTGCTTTACGCCTATGTCCTCTCCCGTCTGCAATACTGGTCGGGGCTGGTACAGCATGATGAAGAACGGCTTTTGAAGCGGCTGTTAAATGCCACTGATAAGGGACAGGCCGCCGCAAGAAAGAAGCAGACCGCAGAACTGAAAAAGGCAGAGAAGCGGAAAGCCGAAGTCGATACCCTGTTTGCCCGGATGTATGAGGACTGGGCGGCGGGGCGTATCACGGAATACAACTTCTCTATGCTGTCCGGGAAGTACCAAAGCGAACAGGCTGAACTGGACGAAAAGATTGAACAGCTTCAATCCGCTATCGCCACTGAAAGCCAGAACGCCGCAGACGCAGAAAAATGGATTGCCTTGATGAAAGAGTGCGTCAATCCAACGGAACTGACCGCCGAACTTTTGAATACGCTGATTGAAAAAATCGTTGTCCATGAAGCGGTCAAAGGTGAGGACGGAAGCCGGGAACAGGAGGTAGAAATCTTCTACCGCTTTATCGGCAAAATTGATTGAATGATACCAATATCTTTAACTATGTGATACCGGAATGTCGGTTCCTGATTCCGATATGCTCATTTCCATATCAGAGGTTCTAGAAACCCCTGTTAGTATTTTGCTTGGAGAAACTGTTGTTGAAACTAAGATCAGTGATTTAGAAGTAATTTCAGAAAAATTGGAGATTATAAATTTACAACTCGCACAAAAGAAGATTGCAAGACGAAAAATTAATCAAGGATTACTTATTACATTGTGTGCAGTTATCGTAATAATTTCAGCGGTCTTAATTGAATTAAACAGCCCCTATCTAAATTGGAATTATAATGACCCGGAAACAGCTGTTTTGGGAGTTGGTTTTCATGCATTTGAATGGTTGTTTTTCAGGTTAGCGCCGATAGTCTTTGGTGGAGCAGTTGCTGGAATTTTCCTGACACGGAAGAAGGCGTAAAACTCCGTTTAAAGGAGAAGTCAAGAAGTATAACAAAACGCATGTATTAAGACATACTTTTTATAAAAATATGGAGATAAAGGAGAACAGGGAATGAAATTAAAGAATATTTTGATTGTTGTAAAAGATATTGAAAAGTCAAAACGCTTTTATCATGATTTGTTTGGGCTTGATATGGTACTTGACAATAACGGAAATATGATTCTGACGGAAGGTCTTGTGTTACAGGATGAAAAAATATGGGAAAAATTTCTTGGAAAAGATATTATCCCGAAAAACAATTCTTGTGAGTTATATTTTGAGGAACAAAATATGGAAGCGTTTATTGAAAAACTGGAAACATTATATCCTTCGATTCAATATGTTAATCATCTCATGGTGCACAGCTGGGGACAGAAAGTAATTCGTTTTTATGATTTGGATGGCAATTTGATTGAGGTTGGAACGCCGATGTAGCGCGTTCTGTACCGTCAGTCTGGGGAATATGCTACAATTAGACTCACACAGAAGGCTTAAATATATAAAGGAAGAGAGGGAATCGTATTATGTTTTCATATGAGGAGATACAAAAATACAACGAAACAGATATTTGTATTTATAAGTATATTGTTTCCAATATTGATAAGGTTCAATATATGACTATTCGGGAACTGGCAAAAGCAATACATATCTCTACTTCAACGATATTACGTTTTTGTAATAAAAATAATTTTGAGGGATACTCTGATTTTAAAGAAGCCTTGAAAAAGGAAATTGTCTTACAAAATACATATCCTCCAATGGAAGAATTGCAGGAACTTTCTGATTTTTTTGCCAGAGCAAATTCGAGTGCGTTTGAAAAGAAATTGTTGTTTGCAGTCGATGCTATTCGAAATGCAGATTTGACAATTTTTGTGGGTATGGGATCATCCGGCACACTCGCAAAATATGGAGCAAGATATTTTGCAAATATGGGACATTTTGCAGTAGGATTAGAAGATACGCTTTATCCGATTACAACATTTCAATGGAAAAATACAGTTGTAATTGCTCTTTCTGAAAGTGGCGAAACAGATCGGTTGATTGAAGCTATTCACCAGTTCAAGCAAAAGCAATGCACGATATTAAGTATTACGAATTCGTCTGCATCAACGTTGGCAAAAATGTCTGATTGGAATTTTTCGTATCATTTGAGCACCAAACGTATCAATGGGGGATATAACGGAACTACACAGATTCCGGTTATTTTCATCGTTGAAGCTTTGGCAAAGAGAATATAAGAAACAGGCTGTTACTTGCTTTGTAACAGCTTTTTTTCTATTCTGAAGTCAGGAGGTGATACGATTGACTGAATTAGAAAAATGTATGGCAGGGGAGTGCTATAATTGTCATGACAAAATTTTTCTGGATTTTAAAAGTCGTGCAACAAAATTATTGAAAAAATATAATGCACTTGAATATGAACAGAAAGAAGAAAAAGAAAATATTTTAAAGGAGCTATTTGGAGAAATCGGTACAAAGGTATCAGTTGCATTACCGTTTCTCTGCGATTATGGGCGGAATATTCATGTGGGAAATAATGTATCTGTCAATATGAACTGTACTTTTGTAGACTGCAATAAAATTACCATTGGTGATAATGTGCTGATTGCATCAAATGTGCAGCTTTATACAGCAACACATCCTGTCGAGTTGGCAGAAAGATATGTTGCAAACTTAGAAACAGAACAATTAATCCGGTGTACCTATGCATTACCTATAAAAATTGGGAATGGTTGCTGGCTAGGTGGTGGCGTTATTGTTCTTCCGGGGGTAACGATAGGCGATGGCTCTGTTATAGGTGCTGGAAGTGTTGTTACAAAGGATATACCGGAAAATTCGCTGGCAGTAGGTAATCCGTGCAGGGTAATTCGTAAGATTAACGGAGAAAGTATATAATGTTTAAGATCGTTGCTTTTGATATGGATGGAACAATAGCAGACACAATTCCAATGTGTATACAAGCGTTTCAAAACAGTATATCGCCGTATGTAGACCATGAACTTGGCGAAAAGGAAATTATGAAAACATTCGGTCTTAATGAAATAGGTATGGTCAAATCTGTTGTTACCCAAGATTGGGAATCTGCAATAAAGGACTTTTACGACCAATACGAGCAGCTGCATGATAAAGTTACAGAAATGTTTCCGGATATGTTAAGACTATTAATGTTTTTGAAAAAGCAAAAAATTGTAGTAGCGTTGATTACAGGGAAGGGTGAAAAATGTTGTGCAATTACGTTGAGAAAATTAGGAATATCAAACATATTTGATGAAATACTATGCGGTTCAGAAAGAGCTGCGAATAAAAAGGAAAATATGGAATATCTTCTGTGCAAATATTCTATATCTAAAGATGAATTTTGTTACATAGGTGACACTGTTGAAGATATAAAGGTTTGCAGAGAACTAGGAGTGATGTGTATTTCTGCGGCATGGAAGAGACATGCAAGTACAATTAGCTTAGAAAAAGAGAATCCTGATTACGTTTTTCGTTATGTTCAGGAGTTATATGAGTATTTTCAATTAGAAAAAGTTCCTCAATTGAAATCGCCCCCAATTTGTGGTAAGATTGAGAGGATTTAAAAGGTATTTTTTGGAGGTTGAAAAGATGGAAAGTTATAAGAAAGAATTTATAGATTTTCTGACAATGCTTTTCCATAAGTTGATGTAACTTCTTAAACCCTTGTATTTACTGATGTTTTGCAAGATTTTGAAAATAGTAAAGTGATGTAATATATCATAAAATGGTGTAGTTTGATACAAAAATGGTGTACTAAATGGTGTAGTAAATCGGAAAGAATTATTAAATTGAATGATAAAAAAATGTGAGACTATTGTTTGTAGAAATGCAAAAGTATGTATTTGGGTAAATATGTTAATTTTTATTGCTGCGATTACTGAAAAGTGATATACTTAATTCATAAATTCAATGTTTGAAATTTTAAAGATAGGAGGATATTGAAATGAAAAAATTTGCTTTAGGGATAATTTTATCTACTATTGGATTTATATATTCATTTGCCTGCTTTGTATATACTATTTTAAATCCATGTATTGTAAATGGTCAAAGTGGTTTAATCGTATCTTTTAGGGAAAATGATGTACTACTTCCCTTTTTAATTTCTATACTTATCCTTATTATAGGAGTATTGATTTGTGGATATGAAGCATATAGGAAAAAATAAAAGGTTGGGACTGCTTTTCCCAACCTTTATTTATATATTATTAAATTTTTTTGTCAATGCTATATTCTGCATAACGTAAAGGATTTTTAAATGAACCGCTGATTGAAGGACCTCTTCCCATATCTGTGATATAGTAGCCTTTATATGTACCTTTGTCAGCATAGAACTTTACTCTATACTCTCGACTATTATATGCACTATTTTCTGGTGGTCCTGAGAAAGATTTAGTTTTAGTATATGTTTTGGTAATAGTACCATTCAATTTTAAAGCGTTTTTTGCTTCTTTATGTGTTACAGATGCCGCAAGTGATTGAGTCCAAGTTTCGCTTAATGTGACTTTAGAACCTTTGGCAACAGATATAACAAAACTATCTTTATCCACATAATTCGATTGAGTTGTATTTTTTTGTGTGATTTCAACGCCCATAACTAATCGAGGTTGAATCGTTGGTTCTGCTTCAACATAATTTGAAATTATAATTCTTGTATTAGGATTTTCACGTACAATTTCGGAAATATCTTCTTCTGGCATATTATATGCATTAGACTCAATAATAACTTCTGTATTGTTTTCCTTAGAATAGTATGTTCGTTCATAAGGTTGTGCTGATTCAGAAGCATACTGTTCGCGTCCCAGGTATTCGCCCAATGTGAAGATATCTTCCGGAGAATTCTGGTCCATCGGCGTATTGGCGGTGGAGCGGATTACGATAAGCGCGTAGGATGAATATCCGATAACAATCATCATGGTGCACAACAGTGATGTGTTCAGTGTGCGTGCCGATACGCGGTATCTCTCCTTAATCTTCTCCTGTGTGCCCGGTTTGAGATAGAGCCACAGCAGCACGATAACGATAATGCCGATAATGACAGAACTGCCGCCATGACCATAGAAAGGAATACCCAGCATGGCTATGGTCAGTATGAACGAGAGTGCCATACGCGACTTGCTCTTTTCATTGTAGCTTTCGTATACACCCCAGATGAGGCAAGCCGCCAGTAAGATGATATATACGATGACACCGCTGTTGAAAGACATGCCGAGCGTGTTGACAAAGAACAGCTCGAACCAGCCGCCCACTTTTACGATGCCCGGAACGATACCGTACAGCACAACCGCTACCAGCACCATAGATGCGAGAAGTGCTAACAGCGAACCTTTTGCGTTGGCATTGGGTACTTTCTTATAGTAGTATACCAGCACGATAGCCGGAAGACAGAGCAGGTTCAGCAAGTGAACACCGATACTCAATCCGGTGAGATAGGCAATAAGAATCAGCCAGCGGTCGGAATGCGGCTCGTCCGCCACATCTTCCCACTTCAGTATCAGCCAGAACACTACTGCCGTGAACAGGGAGGAGAAAGCATACACCTCACCCTCTACGGCGCTGAACCAGAACGTATCACTGAATGTGTATGCCAATGCACCCACCAGACCGCTGCCCATGACAGTAATCAGTTGTCCTTTGGTGATGTTGTTTTCATCGGTAATAACCAGTTTGCGTACCAGGTGAGTGATGCTCCAGAATAAGAACAGGATACAAGCGCCGCTCATCAGTGCACTCATGTAGTTCACCATCTTGGCAACGGTAGAGGCATCGGAAGCAAACTGAGAAAACAGATTGGCTACTAACATAAAGAACGGTGCACCGGGCGGGTGTCCTACTTCCAGCTTATAGCCGGTGGTAATGAACTCCGGGCAGTCCCAAAAACTTGCAGTCGGCTCAATAGTCATGCAATAAACCGTTGCTGCAATGATAAAGGTAATCCAACCAATCAGGTTGTTTACGGTTTTGTACTGTTTCATTCGGATGAAATTCGTTATGGTTTTATTTTAATTTCGGCATATATGGGCGCAAAGATAATGATTTCAGTTCTAAATAAGTGACAATAAGGCGGATTATTAGGATTGGTTTAGAGATATAGGGGGAATTTTATAGAAAAAGGGAGAGGTTGCTCAAAACTCCTGAGCTTTCCGCGCAAAAGACCGGGACTTTCGGGGTAAAACTCCCGGACTTTTCGTGCAAAACTCCCGGTCTTTTGAAGAAAACGCCCCGTCTTTTGTCTGAGAACTCCCGGACTTTCTGCCGCTAAATATTTGTCGGGTGTAAACTATGCAAGACCGCTGAGGAAGCTAAACTGTTAAGGGAGAATATCATTACTGGCTTTCGTATCCAATATGAGAGAAATACAGTCAGAGAGGAAATAGGGCAAAATCAGTTATGGAGTGTAACCGTTAATGATGATGTTCCCCCAGTACCCGGTGCGGCAATGTTCCATGTCCCAGCAGTTCTATGGGGCAGTTGAAATTGCGTTCCAGCCATTCGCCGGTAATGCCGGTATCGGGGTGGTAGTCCAGTGTTTCGTTGACACAGGCAATGGATTTCACCTGCTGCAATACTGTGCCTATGTCGTGGCTGACGAGTATGATGGCGCAATCTTTGTTGATTTCTGCCAACAATTGGTATAGGCGTGCCTCAAACCGTTTGTCGATATAGGTACTGGGTTCGTCGAGGATTACCACTTCGGGATCGGAAATAATGGCGCGACCCAGCAAGGCGCGTTGAAGCTGTCCGCCGCTCAATGCACCGATAGCCCGTTCTTCCAGTCCTTCCAGTCCCATGCGTACAATGACTTGATGTGCCTTTTCTTTATGTTCTTTCGTAAAACGCGAAATAAGTGGTTTCTTGCTGCTGAGTCCTGACAGAATCACCTCTCCGACTGTGATAGGGAACTTGCGGTCTATGCTGTTGTATTGAGGCAGATAGCCCATGGTGAGCTGTAAGTTGCCTGCCGTGCGGGAAGAGGTGAAAGATATTTCACCGGAAAGCGGTTTGAGCAATCCTAAAATACATTTGATAAGAGTGGTCTTGCCACCTCCGTTCGGACCGATGATACCCAGAAAATCCCGGTCGTAAACGGTGAGGTTTACATCGCGAAGTACTGTACGGCCGTCGTATCCGGCATTGAGGTTTTTGATTTCAATAATAGGTTTCATTGCTTCATTCTTGGTTCTTCATTGGGTTCAGCGCTTGGGCTATATTCAGCATTTCCGTTTCCCAATCGTAAGATAAGGGATTGATGTCAACAACCCGGGTTCCGGTTTGTTGGGCGATGAGTTCGGCATTGCGGCGGTCAAATTCCGGCTGTACGAAGATGACATGTACATTTTCGCTGCTGCAGGTATCAATCAAGGCTTTCAGATGTGCAGGAGACGGTTCTTTGCCACCGGCTTCGATGGGAATCTGATGCAATCCGTAGTCGCGGGCGAAATAAGAGAGTGCCGGGTGGTAAATCATAAAGGCATGGTCTGCGCCGGGGGTCGCCAGCGTTTGCCGTATGAGGCTGTCGGTATGTTCTATCTTCCGGCAAAGAGTATTATAGCGTTCCAGATAAAAATCTTCGTTGCCTTTGTCGATATTACGTAAGGCACTTAAGATATTGCCTGCGATGATTTGGGCGTTGACGGCCGAGTTCCATATATGGGGCTCCACACCGATGGCGTGTTGGTGCTCTTTTTCGTTGGCTGCGTGATGATGAACATGCGTGTTGTCATAAATCAGATCCACACCTTGCGACATATCGAAGAATTGCAGGTGAGGAGCGTTGTCTGTCAGCTTGTCAGTCCAAGTCTGCTCGAAACCGATATAGCCGATGCGGAAGTAAGCCTTACTGCGTGCAAGCTCTACGAGCTGTTGAGGCGTAGGGTCATAGGTTTCCGGACTTGTGCCCTTGGGCACCATGCTGACTACCGTAAAGCGGTCGCCGGCAATGGCTTCGGTGAGGTACCGCAGAGGCTCGAGGGTAACGGTGATAACCGGTTTTCCTTCGCTCCTATTGTTGGTTTTGCTTCCGGGTTTGCAGGAAGCTATCAGTATAGTTGCAAGTAGTAGAAAGTATATCTTTTTCATTTATTCTATCTATGGTTTTTTGTATATGTGGCTCTGTGGGGCCGTTACTTTGTTTGTTTTTTGTGTATGGCTCATTCCTTTGTTTTGGATGCCCGCAGTATTTCGCGTTTGCCACCCGGCGGACCGGGAAGACGCTCTACCCTAAATCCGATGGCTTGCAAAAGCCTGCGGATAACGCCTTTTGCACAATATGTGGTCAGTATGCCGTTGTTGTTCATGGCGGCATATATGTGCCGGAAAAGCTCTTCGCTCCACATTTCCGGCTGTTTTTCGGGAGCAAAGGCATCGAAATAAACAAGGTCGAAGTAGTGATTAGTGGTTAGCGATGAGTGATGAACAGGTAATCTGTCACTCATCGCTGACTGCTTGTCGCTCATCACTTTATTTACGTCTCCTTGTATCTTGTGTAACGTGAAGTACGGTGTAATGTTCACGTCTTTGTGCCAGGGTGCCGTGTGTAATTCCTTAAACAGGGGATTGTCGCTATAATGTAAAACATCCACCTCTTCCCATGACAGAGGATAAAGTTCGATACCGGTATAGTGAACCGGCCTTTGCTCCAGTCCGGCTGTTTCCAGTGTGAGCAGAGCGTTCAACCCCGTGCCGAAGCCTATTTCAAGGATATGCGGCAAGGTAGCGGCGGAGGCTTTCAGTCCCATGTCGATGAAAATATGTTGCGATTCTGTGCGCGCCCCTTTTACCGAGTGATAATGCTCATTCAACTCCGGCACAAACAATGTGGTGCTTCCGTCTTCCGTCTGTTCTATAATCCGTTCCATACCCGCTAATCACTAAATATTAATTACCAACCGCTAAACACTCATCACCGACAAAGCGCCTTGAAGAGCCGATAACATAACGATGTACCGTATCAGTTTTCCTGTAAACATGGAAAGGGAAGTCAGCATTACGTTGCTGCGCATAAATCCCAGTGCTATGGCAATGGCTTCTCCTATAAAGGGCAGAAAGGCAAAGAAAGCCATGAGCGCTCCTTTACCTTGCAGGAAACGCTGCATTTTGTCTATTTTTTCTTGCTTCACTTTGAAATATTTTTCTATCCAGTCTGTCTTGCCGAGATGTCCCATGTAATAGCAGGTCATACCGCCCATTGTGTTTCCCAGTGTGGCGGCAAGAACACAGATGGCAGGGTTCAAGCCTACCTTGACGAGTGCCAGCATCACCAGCTCGGAACTGAACGGAATGATGCTTCCCGCCAATAAGGCCGAGATAAAGAGCCCTGTATATCCCCAGTCTATCAGGAGTTGTATGAGTGTATCTATAAAAGCGTCCATAGATTGAATCCGAATAAAGTAAATAATCCGACCAGCATAATGATGAAGAACAGGTTGGAACTCCGGCTGTTGGTCAGTACGAATAAGTGTCCTATCAGAATACTGGTGCCGATTAGCAGCAGAGAGAACAGATGGGGATACAGAGCGGGTTGCAGTCCTATATAGACGAAAATACAGAAGTTCAGGAATATCAGGAAGTGCAGATAGCTGCGCGTACGTATCTTGTCCTCATATCCGGCTATTAAACAATGGCTTGAACTGACCATATATAAAAGGAGTATATACCCGATTGTCGCCAATTCCCAAGGCCGGAAACCAAATAGGATAGAGCGGAAATTCACCAGTTCCAGGAATGGCTGGTAGAATAAATCCATGTGTCCGGATAGATAGGCATAGCCCAATAGAAACCAATAAGGTACGCTCCAGCCGATAAGCGAAGCGACGTAGGTTACGCGCTGTATATTCTGACCACGAAGAACAAACGGATCTTGTTGGCCGGTGTCGTGACGTTGGCCATCCTGTTCGGCTTTTTTAAATTTACGCATATCGGGGACGGCAATGTCATGATTTATCGGATACGTTCCGCATTCAATCCGACCGAAGACGCTTCTTTCCAGGTGCGGCTCGAAAATCAGGAAAGGCTGCGGAGGGTTATGGCCGATAAGCCTTTCGGGGTCGGGCTCGGGTTGGGCGGAGGCAAGGCGAGCCGTTTCGACGACACGGCCGTTACGTCGTGGATTGCGACCGACTCGTGGTATGTGATGGTATGGGTCGAAACCGGAGCCGTAGGCGCTGTGCTGTACTTGGTTCTGCATGCTTTGATTCTCGGGGTCGGGGCGTGGCGGATCATGTTCCGGATACGGGATCCGCAGTTGAAGGGGTTGCTGGGAGCCCTGCTGGCCGGGGCCGGGGGAATGATGGCGGGGTGTTATGCCAACGAGATCATGAATTTTCCGAACGGACCGATGGTCTATATC
>OGXE01003131.1_pt1 | contig 11432 bp, 4 predicted proteins | sample 1576181 | NCBI WGS metagenome assembly OGXE01 (sample SAMEA3541478, study PRJEB24748) | human gut metagenome | biome: human gut; feature: human-associated habitat; material: faeces | place: China | collected 2012 | reverse complement strand
CGGCTATTATGCCGGACTGCGCCGCCTGACGGTACAGCTCCAGTGCCTTCCTCCGGTCCCGTGGAACGCCCTGTCCCGCCTCATATAGGCAGCCCAGATCGTACTGCCCCAGCGGCAGGCCCCGACGGGCCGCCTCCTCGTACCAGTGAGCCGCTTGGGCGTCGTCTACCGGGCAGCCGCTGCCCTTTTGGTAGCAGTATCCCAGCGCCACCGCTGCCGGGCAACGCGGTTCTGTGGGCACGTTCCTGCCCTGTGGGTTCCGGGATGCTGAAAACTCCAAAATTTGCACGCCGCCCCTGGGGGTACCTTCGGGCAAAAAGCAACCGCCCCGTCGAAGTATGCATTCGACGGGGCGGTTTATGCAAAAACGGTTGTGGATGCGTCAACGGCTCACTAGAACTTGACGGTTGGTGCCTGGCGGGCGGCCTCGGCGGCCTCGAAGCCCTGGCGCTCCTTAAACTGGAAGATGCCGGCAAAGATAACAGCCGGGAACGTCTGGATGGCGTTGTTGTAGCTGAGCACGCAATCGTTGTAGCTCTGGCGTGCGTAGCTCACCTTGTTCTCGGTATCCTCGAGCGATGCCTGGAGCTGCGTAAAGTTGGTGTTCGCCTTAAGGTCGGGGTAGGCCTCGGCGACGGCAAAGAGCTGGCGCAGCGCACCGGTCAGCACGTTGTCGGCTTCCATCTTGGCCTCGGGCGTAGTGGCCTTGACGGCGGTGTTACGCGCGCTGATCACGGCGGAGAGCGTCTCCTGCTCGTGCTTGGCGTAGCCCTTGACGGTCTCGACCAGGTTGGGGATCAGGTCGTTGCGGCGCTGCAGCTGCGTATCGATGTTCTGCCAGGCGTTATCGATGCGGTTACGCTTGGTGACCATGTTGTTGTAGATGCCGGCGATGGCGCAGACAATCACAATGACAACAACGATGCCGATGATGACGGTAATCATGATGTCTCCGTTTCGAATGGCCGCGGCGGCATGCGCCAGCTGCCGTTGGTATAACGCTACTAGTATACCCGCAACGTTTTGTCGTGCCGAACTTTCCGGTAAGCGTTATGTTTTCGGCGGGGTTGGCACCGGGGCAAAGCGCGCGAGGTACAGGTGTAAGATATGCGACAGATTGACGAACGTTGTCTTTGCCCTGAGGATGGCGATACCAGTGGACCTTCGCATTAAGAAAACCTACCGCGCCCTGTTCGATGCCTTCACCGAGCTTCTCGAGGAGCATCGTTTTGAGGACCTGACGGTTGCCATGCTGTGCGACCGTGCCATGATTCGCCGCACGACGTTCTACAAGCACTTTCGCGATAAGAACGATTACTTTGCCTTTTATATCGATGAGCTCATGTCGGGCTTGCCGCAAAAACAGCCCGATGAGGCCGGCGCAGTGTCTGCCGAGGACGTGCGCGCGCTTCGGCACGCGATTTTGGACGATGCCATGGATTTGATTCTGGCGCACGAGCAGCTCATGGATAACATTTTGGCAAGCAGCATGTCGGGCATGCTGACAAACGTTATTTGCGACCGCATTGCCCGCTCCATCCGCGAGCGTGTGATGAACGTGCTTGCCGAGGATGCCCTGGCCCCCGTGTCACTCGAGACGACGTCTGAGTTTGTCGCCGGCGGTATTATTCGACTTTTCACGATATGGTGGGAATCGGGCCACGATCTTGAGCGTCGACCTGAGATGGCCGACGTGGTCGATGCGCTGTTTGAGCGGACCATGACACCGGTGCATCATTAAAAGTGGCGGAGAGAGGGGGATTCGAACCCCCGGAACGCTCTCGCGCTCAACGGTTTTCAAGACCGCCGCATTCAACCGCTCTGCCATCTCTCCGTGAGTCGTAATGATAGCATCGTTTTGAATTTGCAACAGGGAAGGCGAACGATGACGAGCACCGAAATCGACGAGAAGTTCATGCGCGAGGCGTTGGCGGAGGCGCGCGCCGCCGCGGCGGTGGGCGAGGTGCCCATTGGCGCTGTGGTGGTGCGCGCGGGTGAGATTGTCGCGCGGGCGCATAATCGTCGTGAGCTCGATCAGGACCCTTCGGCGCATGCAGAGTTCGCGGCCCTGTGCGCTGCCGCTCGGTCGCTCGGTCGCTGGCGCCTTTCCGACTGTACGGTCTACGTGACGCTCGAGCCCTGCTGCATGTGTGCGGGGCTTATGGTTAACGCGCGCGTAGGACGCTGCGTGTATGGCGCGGCTGATGCCAAGGCGGGCGCTCTGGGTTCGCTGTATGACCTGAATGCCGATTCGCGCCTGAATCATCGGTTTAACGTGACCGCCGGCGTGCTGGCAGACGAGTGTCGTGAGGTGTTGAGCAGCTATTTTAGTAGGCTGCGTGGCACCGATGGTGCTGGCTGCGGTTGTGGGGCCGATCTTGAAGCACACGCCGCTCACGCCGCAGCACTTGCAGGTGTCGGTGAGGATACTGACACGGCGGTTGACTTTGGTCCTGCGTGCCGCCGACCCCGCCGTGTGCTGTTGGCGATCGACTCCTTTAAGGGCAGCGTTTCGAGCGCGCAGGCGGAGGCGGCGGTTGCCGAAGGCGTGCGCCGCGTTTGGCCCGATGCCGAGCTGAACGCTTTGCCGCTGGCAGATGGTGGCGAGGGAACGCTCGATGCCGTTGCCGCGTGCGGCGGTGAGATTGTGACCTGCGAGGTGGCAGGTCCCCTGGGCAAGCGCACGTCTGCCCGGATGCTGGTTGATGTCGAGCGCGAGTCCGCGGTCATCGAGATGGCCGAGGCGGCCGGCATTGGGTATTCGCCTTGCACGGAGTCGTCGGCGCTGGTTGCTACAACCTATGGCGTGGGCGAGCTCATGCTTCGCGCAGTCCGTGCTGGGGCAAAGACTATCTATATTGGTCTGGGCGGCAGTGCCACCAACGACGGTGGCGCCGGCATGCTGCAGGCGCTGGGCGCGCGTGTGGTCGATGATCAGGGATGCGATGTCGCCCCCGGTCTTGCAGGCCTTGAGCGGGTGGCGAGCGTTGATTTGGCGCCCGCGCTGCAGGCTTTGGATGGCGCTCGTATCGTTGTGCTTTCGGATGTCGAGAACCCACTCGTGGGGCGTCGCGGCGCGCTTGCGGTGTTCGGCGGACAGAAGGGTCTGCCGGCTGATGATGCCGAGGCGCTGAGCAGGTGCGACAGCTGGATGGTCGGCTACGGCCGCTTGCTCGACGCTGCGATTGCCGGAGCTCGAGTCCAGGGATTGTTGCGCGCACCCGAGGGCGCACGGACATTTGGCTCGGTGCTCGGCGTGCCCGGCGCAGGTGCCGCCGGCGGCCTAGGTGCCGCGCTGCTGGCGCTCGGTGCCGAGTTGCGCTCGGGCGTGGAGACGGTGCTCGATCTCGTGGGGTTTGACGAGCGTGTACGCGATGTCGACCTGGTCATTACAGGCGAGGGCAATATGGATGAGCAGTCCGCCGCCGGTAAGGCGCCGGTGGGCGTGGCACGCCGTGCCAAGCGGTGTGGCAAGCCGGTGATCGCTGTCGTGGGCGGTCGCGCTGTCAACCTGGATGCGGTATATGGGCAGGGTATTGACTTGGTTTTGCCGATCTGCCGCAAGCCCATGGACCTGGAGCGGGCACTCGATTCGCAAGAAGCCACAACCAACCTCATCTGTGCCGGCGAGTCTGTTGCGCGAGCCTACGACCTCGGCCGCATCTAGAAAAGTAGTCTTTTTGCACTTCAGGTGTTGACGCCGCCATTTATGTGCCATTAGTAGATTGCTCTTCGTTCAGTTGTTCGCCAATTAATCATGCCAATTAATTACCATTTCGGGCGAAGACGTGGATTATCTCCATGATGGGCCTCTTTGGTCATAATGTTGTCTTTAACTGTCCTTAATCAATAGATCGCTCGTGGGAAGAGAAGGCGACACCAGAGGGGGAGAAGGGAATTGGAGAGGAAAGTTTTCGGCGGGGGGCAGAGAGTCGCTGCTCTCTGCCTTGCGCTGGTTCTCGGCTTCGGATGTTTATCCGTTGGCGCGACGGCCGGTGTCGCATATGCGGCCACGGAATCGCGGACTGCGTATACTGCGGAGGAGTTTGAGATCACCCAGGACGGCGTGACCTATTCGTGCGAGACCACGGATAAGGGCACGGCGGAAATCACAGGTATTGTTGCCGACGACAGTGTGACCGCGGTGAGTGTGCCCAGCTCCATCGAGCATGGTGGCCAGACCTACAAAGTCACCAAACTTTATTTCTCGTCTGGTATCGTGGCCAAGAACGTTGAGCAGCTGACGCTTCCCGACACGCTCGAAAAAATGTACGGAGGGAATTTCCGGAGGTTCGCAAAGGTCAAGGAGCTCCATATCCCTGGCTCCATCAAGAACTTCGCTTGCTCGCTGCAAAACGCTGGCTCGCTCGAAAAGCTCTATTTCGATGAGGGCGTCGAGGAGATTAGCGCCAACATGATGGTCTATGGCTGCAGCAACCTTTCGGAGATCGATCTCCCCTCAACCCTCAAAATGATTTCGGGCTCGGGCGCCTTCGAGGGGGCTACGGCCCTCACAGGCATCGAGTTTCCAAAAGATGTCGCCTTCTCCGACACCATAACGGGCGTGTTCGAAGACTGCACGTCTCTGACAAGCGTGTCGTTGCCCGCTTCGGTTACCAAGATCCCCTCGCACATGTTTGACGGATGCACCTCTCTCACGTCCGTCACCGCGCTGAGCGAAATCGAGTCCATCGGGGATGGGGCGTTTCGGACTTGCTCGAGTTTGACTGGGATCGATTTCCCAGGCACATTGAAGAGCATCGGATCCTCTGCTTTCCAGGGGTGTGCCAGCCTGGTGAGCGTGCCCAATCTAAGCAAGGTAACAAAGATGGGCTGGGGGGCGTTTTACGAGTGCAAAAAACTGCAGGCGTCCGTGGATCTGTCCTCGCTTCAGAACATTCCGGACAATGCGTTCTGCTACACGCCGGTTAAGATCGTGGGGCTCTGCGACAGCCTGAGGAGTATCGGTGACTGGGCCTTTATCCAGAGCAACGTTGCCGTCCAGCTCCCCAGGACACTTGAGAAAATTGGCAACTACGCCTTCTATTACGGCACGTTGCCGGAGCAGTTTTCCATTCCGGATTCCGTGACTTCCGTTGGCACGGCAGCCTTCTCGGGCGTAGATGGCGTGAAGGATGTGACGATCGGGCGCGGCCTCACCAAAATACCCTCGGGTATGTTTGACGGCAGCACGGTTCAAAAGATCACAATCGAAAACAGCATGGACGACATCACCGGCTCGGAGAACCTCCCGTTCTTTGGCGTCGATATCGTCTACACGCGCGAGTCCATCGATGACGGCGTCGGCGATACCGTGAGCAATGACAGCACCAAGACCCTTCAGGATCTGGTCAACGAGGCCCCCGATGGCAAGGAAACCGTCATCACCCTGAAAAAGCACGTGAAGCTCGGCTCCACGCTCACGATTCCTGCCGGGAAGATGATTAAGATCACGTCGGATAAGCCCTATACCATCTTGGCAAAGAAAAGTGGCGTCTCTGTATTGGTCAATGTTGCCGAGAGGGCGTCCCTCGAGCTGTCAGGGAAAGCGTCCCTGAGAGGCCGTTACAACAAGGGCGCCATTATTTCTAGCAGGGGAGCAGTTGTGCTCTCTGACGAGGCCGTCGTGTACGACGGCACCACGAGCAGTGATAACGCGGGCGCCGTCGACGTGTCGGGAGAAAATGCCTCGCTTACCATGACGGGCGGCGTTATCGAGCAGTGCGAGCTGCGCCATTCGTATTGCGGTGCCGTTCGCGCGTCCAGTGGCGCTCATGTAGTTATGAGGGGTGGCGTTATCCGTAACAACGGAGTCGTTACCGGGGCCACCAATTGCTATTGGCTTACATCTTCTGGCGTCATTTTGTGGGGCGATGCTCGCTTTGACATGAGCGGAGGCCGCATCGAGGGCAACAACGGTTATCGAGGCAGTGCGGTGCTTGCGTACGGCCAGGGTAAGGGCGAAAACCAAAGAGCCAAGTTCACGATGACTGGTGGCCAGATTTCCGGCAACAGGAGCAGTAGGCTGGAGGCGGCCTACGATCCTTCCGGAGCAGTTCATATTGAGGGCAACGCCGAGTTCACCATGACGGGTGGAGAGATTAAGAACAACGTTGTGTCTGGCAAGGGCAAAGGCAAAGGCGGCGGAGTGTGTGTGGTTGACCCGGGCTGCCAGGGCGGCGAAAAGGGGAATACTGCTTTCACCATGCAGGGCGGATCCATATCTGGCAACTCCGCTTCCGCCGGCGGAGGCGTCTATACCTATTCGAATGACGTCACGCTCAGCGCGGGCGAGATCAAGGGCAATACTGCTTGGAGCATGGGTGGCGGCGTGTATAGCGAAGGCAACGAGTATCTTGGCTATAGTACGCTCCATATCGAAAACGCTCTCGTTGTTGATAACCATGCGGATAAACAGGGCGGCGGCATGTGGTTCTGCCCGACCGGAGATGCCAAGGTCTACGTCCAGGACGGCGGCCTGATCGCCAGGAACACGGCTGGTGAGGCGGGAGACGACTTTGTCTTCACCGGCTTCAAAGACGCCAAATACAAACTGACCTTGGCCAACCGCGCTCCGGGCGGCGGAAAGGTCAGCTGGTACAGAGACGGTGGGCTGTTTAACCCCGAAGGCACTTATGCGGCAACAAACCCCGAAATCCCGCGATTCTCGCCCGGTGGTGACAACGGCGAGCCCCTGTCCTTTACCGACGCCACGCCGAACGTCGCGCTTAAATCTGTGATGAGCGAGGATGCGTATAACCTCGGCGGCGGTCAGACGTCGCTGACGATCTCTGGCAATATGGCGCCGTTGGGAGGCGGCATCGGCGCCAACGGCGGTGTCGTCATCGGTAAGTCCGAGAATATCGACATTCCCATTAAAAAGGTCTGGGAGAACCCCAGGATTCCCCATCCTGATGAGGTCAAAGTAAATCTCAAGAACGGCGATACCGTCATCGATTCGATCACCCTGAGCGAGTCCAACGGCTGGAAGGGCTCCTTCAAGGGCCTGCCCAAGTACTCCGAGTCCGGCTCCGAGGTCCGCTACACCGTGGCCGAGGTGCCCGTCGAGGGCTACAGCTCTAAGGTCACCGGCGACGCCAAGGACGGCTTCACCGTGACCAACACTGTGAAGACGGGCGAGCTCGACGTCTCCAAGACCGTCGTGGCGCGCGAGGGCCTGGCGGTCGACGCGGACAAGATATTTAAGTTTGTGGTTGAGGCCACCGATGCCATGGGCCGCAAAGTGTCCGGCACCTACGGTGACGCGACGTTCGAGGACGGCAAGGCGACCCTCAAGCTCAAAGATGGCCAGACGGCGAGGATCACGGGGCTGCCCGCGGGAACTGCCTACACGGTGACCGAGCGCGCCGCCGCTGGCTACAAGGCTGCGGTGAACGGAGCCGAGGGCTCCAAGGCCGAGGGCTCCATCTCGGCCGATCAGGTCGCCTCCGCTGCCTTCACCAACACCTTCGACCCCGCCCCCGCCACGGCGTCCGTCCCCGAGCTCACCAAGGTGCTCGCAGGAGGCCGCAAGCCCGGCCTCCAGGAGGGGGAGTTCACCTTCGAGCTCTCCCTCACCGACGGTGCGGGCAATGTCCTCGAGGGCTACCCAATCGAGGCGAAGAATGACAAGGACGGCAAGGTTTCCTTTGGCGAGCTCAGCTTCACCAATCCGGGCACCTACCACGCGACCGTGACCGAGAAAGCAAGCGGCGATGTCCTGATTGAGGACGACGCGCATGCCTACACCTTCGACATCGCGGTGACTCAGACCGGTGCCGGCCTTAAGGCCGAGATCTCCAACGAGCGGGGCAAGAAGACCTTCACCAACACCTTCACGCCGCACGACAACACCAAGACCGTCACCAAGGCGAACGCCTCGGGCGCCAAGGTCGATGTGGATGGCAAGCCGGTGGGCGTGGGCGATATCCTCACCTATACCATCGGCTGGGCCAATAACAGCGTCGACGACAGGGGCGCCGCGCAGGCGGCCGACGTGACGGTGACCGATGTCCTGCCCAAGGGCGTTAACTATGTTGAGGGTTCTGCCGACGGTGCCGCCTACGACGCCGCGACGCGCACCCTTACCTGGTCGCTCGGCGAGCAGGCTGCGGGCGCCACGGGCACGCTCAGCTTTGACGTGAAGGTCTCCGCCGAAGCCGCCGTGGTCGACGACATCTCCAACACCGCCACGGTCAAGGTGGGGGAGAACGAATCCCAGACCAACACGACCCACAACAGCGTGTCCCGCGAGGGCAGCCTCACCGTCAAGAAGACGGTCGTCGGCGGCGACAGCCAGCGCGAGTTCGGCTTCACGGTCGCGCTGGCCGACGGGGACGGCGAGCCCGTCTCCGGCACCTTCGGCAAGGGCGAGCACGCCGTGACGTTCGCGGACGGCAAGGCGAACTTCACGCTTAAGGATGGCGGGGAGAAGATCATCTCCGGCCTACCCGTGGGCGCGCACTATACCGTGACCGAGGATGCCGCCGAGGGCTACGCGACCACGGCCGAGGGGGCCGAAGGCGCCGTGACCGAGGACGGCGCGACCGTCGCGTTCACCAACACGTACGGAACGGCCACCGAGGGCAGGGACGTCTCCACCGCGGGGCTCTTCACCAAGACGCTCGAGGGCCGCGACTGGGCGGAGGGCGACAGCTTCCAGTTCACGCTCGCGGGCGAGGACGGCGCCCCCATGCCCGAGGGCTCTGCCGACGGCTCCAAGACCGTCAGCGTGACGGCCGGCGCCGGCACCAAGGCGGGCGATAGGGTCGCCTTCGACTTCGGCCCCATCCGCTACACGCTCGATGACATCAAGGACGCCGGGTTCGCCGAGGTCGGCGGCAAGCGCGTGCGCGCCAAGACCTTCACCTACACGGTGCGCGAGGTCAGGCCCGATGACGGCTCCGCCATCGCTGGTGTGGCCTACGACGGCCACACCGCCACGATGACGGTGACCGTGACCGACGACGGCTCCGGCAACCTCACGGCCACGACGCCCGCAATCGCGCAGGCGAGCGGCGGCGACTTCGTCAACACCTACACGACCGAGCTCGACTACTCGGCCCGCGCGGGAGTGCGCCTGTCCAAGACGCTCTCCGGCCGCGCCATGGAGGCGGGGCAGTTCGCCTTCACCGTGACCGCGGACGCCGAGACGGCCGCCAAGCTCGGCCTCAAGACCGGCAAGGACGCCTACGCCGTGGCCGCGGCTGATGACGGTGCGGCCGACCTGGTCGACCTCATCGGCGGGATCGCGGAGAGCGACGTGAAGTTCACCGACGCCGATGCGGGCAAGACCTACAGCTTCACCGTTACCGAGACCAAGCTCGGCGGCGAGGGCTACACCAACGACACCGCGCCGCGCACGGTGACCATCGCGCCCGGCTACGACGCCGCGACGGGCAAGCTCACGGTCACGACCACAGTTGCCAAGGACGGCGTCGAGGTCGCCCGCAGCGAGGTCTCCACGGCGGATGACGCCACGGCGACGCCTGCGTTCGTGACAGTCGCGTTCGAGAACTCCTACGAGGCCACCGGAATGCTCGGCGGCGAGGGCGGCGCGGCTATCAACGCCACCAAGACGCTGACGGGTCGCGCCGCGGCGGCGGGCGAGTTCTCGTTCTCCGTCCGCGATGCCCGGGGCAACGTGGTCGCGACCGCGACCAACCAGGCCTCCGGCGACGGCGAGGCCGCGGGACTTGCGTTCTCGCCTATTGCCTACACTACTGACGCGCTCGAGCGGATGGCGGGAGACGGTACCGCCACCAAGGCCGCCGACGGCTCCTGGGTCATTCCCTATACCGTTTCCGAGGACGGTACGGACCGGCTGCCTGCGGGCGTGACGGCGGCCACGTCGAGCTTCGGCATCACGGTCAAGGTGACCGATAACGGCAAGGGCGGGCTGGATGTGGCCGTGACCTACCCCGAGGGCTCCGACAGCACGCTGTCGTTTGTGAATGCCTATAGCGCCGGCGAGGCGAGGGTCGATCTCGCGGGCACCAAGACGCTGGCGCTTAGCCAAGCCGGACTCGGCCTCACGCAGGCCGACATTGCGGGCAAGTACACCTTTAAGATTGAGCCGCTGGACGGCGCGCCCGCGCCGATCGACGCCTCCGGCAAGACGGTGACCGAGGCGGCCAACGACGCCGCCGGTAACGTCGCGCTGGGCCACGTCACGTTTAAGCAGCCGAGCGACCTCGATGACGTCGAGATCGACGGCGGCGGCCTGCGCACCAAGACGTTCACCTACCGGGTGAGCGAGTCCGGTTCGGTCGACGGCGTGGTCAATGACGCGACGGCAACCAGGACCTTCATGGTCAGGGTGGTCGAGGACACCGCCGCGGGCACGCTTGTCGCGAAGGTCCTGCCCGCAGAGGGCACGCCCGAGGGCAGGGGCGCGTTCGAGTTCACCAACACCTACGGCGTGAACCCGACGCCGAGCTCCGTCACCGACCAGATCAAAGTGAGCAAGAAGCTCGAGGGCCGTGATTTGGCCGAGGGCGAGTTTGAGTTCCAGCTGGTCGAGATTGCCGCCGACGGCAGCGAGAGCGTCGTGGCGACGGGCAAGAACGCCGCCGACGGCACGGTCGCGCTCAGCCCCGTCACCTACACCGCGCCCGGCACGCACGGCTACGAGCTGCGCGAGGTCGCCGGCACGGCGGGCGGCGTGACGTACGACAAGACGACGTACCGCGTGCGCACGACGGTCACCGATGCCAAAAACGGCACGCTCGCCGTCAAGCACGAGCTCATGGATGCCGAGGGCAATCCCACGGGCGACGACTCGGTGACGTTCACCAACGGCTACGAGGCCGCACCTGTCACCCTCAGGCTGGGCGCCGCCAAGGTGCTCAAGGGCGCCGAGCTCAAGGCGGGCCAGTTTGGCTTTGAGCTCAAGGGCCGGGACGGCAAGGTCATGTCGACCGCCAAGAATACCGCCGACGGCAGCGTCGTGTTCGATGCGCTGACCTTCAAGCAGGCCGGCACCTACACCTTCACGGTGAGCGAGGTCGACGACGGCCAGGCGCACGTGACCTACGACAAGGCGGTGCACAAGATCGTCGTCACGGTGAGCGACGAGGCAGCAGACGGCACCAAGACGGGCTACCTGTCGGCGAAGGTCTCCTACGAGGGCGACGCCAACGTGCCGCCGGTCTTCACCAACAGCTACGTCGAGGAGCCCGGCACCCCCGAGAACCCCGGCACGCCGGGCGGCGGCTCGGGCGGCGGTTCCGATAACGGCTCCGGCGGAGGCTCCGGCGGCGACGGCTCCAAGGGCGGTATGCCCGACACCGGCGATCGCAGCCTGCCGGTCGAGGCGCTCGGCGCCATGGCCGGCATCGGCGCGCTGGCCGTCGCGGGCGGCGCGGTCCTGTACCGCAGGCGCCGCTAGCGATATGGACGAGTGGGGCGAATCCATCCGATGGGTCCGCCCC
>OGXE01003129.1_pt1 | contig 11440 bp, 9 predicted proteins | sample 1576181 | NCBI WGS metagenome assembly OGXE01 (sample SAMEA3541478, study PRJEB24748) | human gut metagenome | biome: human gut; feature: human-associated habitat; material: faeces | place: China | collected 2012 | reverse complement strand
CGAGCGCGCCGCAGGGAGTGGCACTGACCTCAGGTGAACACCTTCAGCTCAGCAGTACCCGCAATACCATGATCAATGCCGGTCAGCATCTTGATATCGGTGCGATGAAAAATGTTTCTGTAACGGTTGAAAAAGCCCTGGGTATGTTTGTGCATAAAGAGGGGGCGAAGGTTGTCGCCAATCAGGGGGATATTGATATTCAGGCGCAGCACAACACGATGGGGCTGTTTTCTGAAAAGCAACTGACGGTGACCAGTAGTGAAGACGAAATTATTATCAGCACCCCGGAAACGCTGACGCTGAACGGCGGCGGATCTTACCTGAGGCTGAGTAAGAACGGGGTTGAGCATGGCTCATCAGGTGAGTTCATTATGAAGACGTCTGACTATCTGGTACCAGGATCGGGCGCAAATCTCCCCAACGAAACACCCAATTTCAGCCTGACGGATATCACTCAGGAAAGCAAAATCAGCAGCAAATCTTTCAATGACTAAGGGCTGATGATGGATCCATTAATTCCTCATATGCGTAATGTTTTTTTTATTTGCATTTTTGCTTTGTTTATCAAATTTTACACAGGCATCCGAGCAAACAAGCCCAGAAAGCATCGTGTACAATTTTTATAAGTCATATTTGAAAGAAGAATCATCGGACAACAGTCGATTTCTCAGCCAATATGTTTCTGATGAGTTAATGAAAAGCATTAACGACTCAATGATGTGTAATTATGATTCTGATGATTCAGTGTCGGCAGAAGAACTCGAAGGAAAATGTTCACAAAAGCGCGAATGCAAGCAGTTTAAAGGGCGTTATATTTGTAACTGGCATGGTGCTTGGGTTGATACTGATGTTGATTATTTTACAAAATCACAAGATGTTTATCCTTCATGGAAAGCAAGTATAAGTACCTTTGATGTATATCAGAAAGAGAATGACTCTTCAGTCAACGTTATTTTAGGAGCAGGTTCCGAGCCTAAAGTTACATTTAATGTTGTGCTAGAAAAAATTGATAGGAAGTGGAAAATCACCAGCGTAACGGAACAATAAGAACGTGGTCATTTTCTAAATTTCTCACCTCGACTACTTATACAAATACCAACATATCTACGGAGAGACGTTCATGTTGAAGAAGATTATTTTTGCTTGCTGCTTATTCTGCGTGGCCAGTATAGCCTCAGCTTCAGCAGACGATAGTTCAATGCCTCGGGAAATTGTTGCAAATTTTTATCATGATTACCTTGTTGCGTCTGAAATGCCTGATATGGAATCAGCTGATAAACTAACTCAAAAAGCTATTTTTGAATATACAACTGAGCATCTCAGAAGTCTGCGGGATAATGATGAATCGGGTGCTGATTATTTTGTCGATGCTCAGGATATTTGTGAAGAATGGAAGGACAGCATTAATGTGGAAACTGTTTCAGAGAATGACCAGGTCGCACAAGTGAAGCTAACATTAGGATATGGTAAGGGTGTATCCCTGTATGCCGTTAACCTGGTTAAAGAAAAAGGGAAATGGTTAATGGATTCTGTTAAGCCCATATCTCATAGTAGTATTTATTGTCCTCGACAAGCAGAGGGGGGAGAATAAATGCTGGACAAGAATGTAGCAGTTAGTGTTTTAAACACTCAAGCCCTGGCCAGAGCGAAAATTAACGCTGAGAATTTTAAAAATGGCATAGATAAAAAGCTTAAATATGGCGAGTCAAAATGTGCACGCTATGTTAAAAAAGCATTAATCGCTGGAGGGGCATCTGCAAAAAATTCAGGAATTGAATCAGCTAAAAATTATGGCCCATGGCTGCTTGAAAATAACTTTAAAGTTGTGGGTGGCGCTACAACAGTGTGTACTCTGGCGGTGTATTCACAATTTCTGGTCAGCAAGTGGGGGATGTTGTCGTAATCCAGGCAGCACCACACCATGTGCATGGTCATATGGCGATGTTTAATGGTACACACTGGGTATCTGATTTTGTCCAGGAAAGGGGGTTCTATCCTGCCCAGATATATCGTGATCAAAACATACCCTATACACTTTATCGTTATGGCGATAATACCACATCAGAGCAGAACGCCACGGCTACCCAAAAAGGAAAAATTAAAATTGTCTGGCCGATCCCTTCTAATAACCGGGGAAATAAGTTCAAAAATCAGGAAGAGATCCTCTCTCATATCGGGGGGGAATCCACCGGGCAGTATATGATTGGCCGAAGTGGGATGTGGCATGGCGGGATCCATATCACGGAAGCCACGACTCCGTGGTGTGCTCTTAGCGGCAAGTCGCCTCTCGAAGCACTGGATTTCCCGGTCCCCTTTAAAGGTGAGCAGGCTGTGCGATGCATGGCTGACGGTGAAGTGGTTGCTTATCGTGTCTGCAAGGATTATCTCACGCTTGGGTGGGAATCCGGCCCGCTTAGCTTTTCCGGTTCGTTTGTTCTGGTTAAACACTTTATTCAACCGGGGGAGAAGGAATCCAGCGGGCTGCATTTCTATACCCTGTATATGCACCTGGCTCCCTATTCAGCCTATAGTGTCAATCCAGCGGAAACCAAGTGGACAGTCCAGGATACGCTTACTGCCTACGATCCAGAATGGGTCATGACCGCCAGTACCAACAATAAAAGTACCAGTGAAAGCTATCGCAAGGGCACGATCCCAAAAGGATCTATTGTTGAGTGGGATAAAACAGACAGCGGCCTCCATACCGTTGCATTTAATAAGCGAGAGTATGGCCTTGTTACCTTTGTTAGCCTCTCAGAACAGGCGTTGAAAAAGGGTAAGAAAACATCCCTGAACCCAGGGCAGCAATACTGGATGCTTGTGGACAAAAACAACCTGTCACCTGGCACAGATGGGGTGGTACAGCCTTCCTGGTGGCAGAAACTCATGCCGCCAGCAAAAGAAGCGATGAAATTTGACCAGGTTGTATGTCCGACTCCCTTTGCTATCAGTGCAGGTGACCCTATTGGTCATATGGGATATTATCAGGCACCTAAGGACGGCGGATATGAAGCGCGGTACCAGGTACATATCGAATGCACGAGTATGGATAATAACCTGGAAACGTTCCTGACCAACCCTGAGCAGGTGGGAGAAAAGAACCCACTCTGGCTGAAGTACGCTCCGGGCCTAGCGTTGTACAAAAAAGATGTTGCAACAGGAACATTCACAAAGGATACAAAGGTAACAACCAGGGCGGGGATCCTTCCACTGAGTCAGGTGCAAACAGAAGTCGATAAGTCGACCAAACAGGAATACTGGCAGCTGCGACCAGAAAATGCTTACGTCCCTAAAGGCCAGGCGGAACCTCAACTTTTGTCGCAGTATGATCTGGCAAAGCTGGGCTTCAGAACTGAAACCGCAGAACCAGCCAGCTTTGATTACCTGGATGGAAAAAACCAGCCCACTGGATTCTTCCGTAACCTCATCGATTCGCTCTACCAGGCCGCGATAGATGATACACGAACCAGTCATGCTCTCGTGAAGCATAATTATCAGCGCCTGCTGGATAAAATTGACAGCGGAAGCGACCGCTATTCTCCAATGGAGTACTGGAGAGCACTTCACAATCCCGACTATCGTGACGTTATTCAGAAAACAATTGTAAAACATCCAAGCGACTGGTACTTCAAAAAAGGCGATGCTATCTGGCAACCATTCCTCAATGCGCTGAAAAAAGATGCCCCGGAGTGGAAGAAATATAGCGAAGATTTTATCGATAAAATGGCATGGATGCAGGATGTTACATCCGAAAAACTAGGGCCTTCATTGTGGCATATGCACCCCTTAAAATTTTTAGCCTCTCTAATTCAGACTAATGTAAATATTAGAATACTTCGTTTACGTGCATTTCTACGAATGATCCGCATTGGTGAGGGGACCATTCAGGAAGACGGATACAGAACGATGTTTACTGGTGCAAAATTTACAGATTTTAGTAAACACCCCAATACCAGACATGAAGCTAATGGTGTTGTTTCGACTGCGGCTGGAGCTTATCAATTTTTATACGGGACATGGAGAAATCTGCAACGTAGATATTCTTTCTCAGATTTCAGTCAGAGTAATCAAGACCTCGGTTGTATAGCGCTCATTGCAGGTCGAAAAGCATTAGACGCAGTAATGCAGGACAAGATTAGCGAAGCAATACATTTATGTCGTATTGAGTGGGCCAGTTTACCTGGTTCACCACATGGTCAACCAACTGCAAATAAAAAAATGATCATGGAAAAATATGAAGTCTTCTTAGCTGAAGAAAAGCTAGGTAAAACAAGTTTACACGCCACTTCAGAAGAAATGACGAAATTTATTGAAGATAATCATCCGGAGTATTTATGAAAAAAAATCATTTTCCTTCTACTAATTCCAGCATTTTGTAATGCAAACACTCCTACTGTTTTCAAATCTTCTTGCGGTGGTATTCAATACAGTATCGAATCATTTTGTAGTGTAAATAACCTTAAGGGTGACCAGGATAAACTTGACATACCAATTTGCAGCAAGCAAATTTTCGTCCTTGGTAAGGAAAACCATGATCTATCAAAGTTTACAGGTCTTGTAGAACGCATTAACAGCAAAGACGAAAAAATAAAAATGATGAATTTCGTCTTCTACGGAGCCTCATGTAAAAATGATAGAATTATTTTATCCGGCGCAGGTGGTTGCAATTCATGTGGTGAAACGTTCAAGACATTTAATCTATCAGGGGAAGAAATAAATGAGAAATCTACCACGCTAGATTTGGAGCCTATGCAGGATATTATCCCCGAACTTTATTAATCTGATAATCATTAATTTCAATAATGATTTAGTAAAACAGATTTATTGTCAGGCTCTATGGTTTTTGCTTTGATGGATTCAAAAATACAATGCTTCAGGTAGATGAAATCAAACATTCTGCGGAAAGTCTTTTAGAACAACTTAATGCAGGAGAGATATCTTGAACAAAAAAATAGCTTTGCTAGTTTTACTAATCGCCCCGTCATTATATGCTAAAGAAAATAGATGTGGATGGTTAGAAAATCCAACCCCAGGAAACTACTGGTTGACGGATAAAGATGGTGACTGGACAATTTCAACCCAAGGAAAAGAAGGACCAAAGGAAATGGAATATTTAGTCGGCTTTCCTTCTAAAGAATTTATTAACACAAATAATAGTTACGGATATGGTTGTGGTTGCATACTATCTGAGGCATCAAAGGAATCAAAAGAAATAACAAGAATATTCAACTTCAAGGCACTCCCTCTTCGCGTATGCAAAACGGACCCATCACTTAGAGAAAAAACAGAAGAAATTGAAAATGTAATGAATGATAATTAGTATTGTTCACATGTGGATAAACTTTTTAGATTCTTACAAAAATCAGAGGTTTTTCATACAAAGAGCCTCAGCATTTCAAATCTTAAAATTATTAGCTGAAATTGGGGTTAAAGGATGAAGATTATATTATTCGCATTACCCATGAGCTTGCCAGTAATTTCATTTGCAAAATTACCACAGGTTTGCAATTGCTCAATGCAATCTCATTCGGATATGATCGATTGCATACAAACCAGCACAAACAAAACAGAGGACTCCATTAAAGAAATTATTACCAAATCTGGTAAGGAGTATTCAATTGATATGGCGTTTTATAATAGTCAACGCAAGTCTTTTTCTGAACGATGCAGCTTATATAACTCGATGGAGGGTCAACGAACATATTTGAGAGAAAACCAATGCTAATGTGATGGTGTAGAGCAACTAAATGATTTTATTAAAACCTATATGAAGACGGTTGATAATTATTAAAATAAACGTAAAACTCTCTTTGGCTATGTTAATTTTAATGGCATCGGCAATATATGCTCAATGTTCTCAAACCAAAGATGTTGATATGCTGGTAACGGCAAGTAAGCTGAAAAACTCTGGCTTTGTCGATGGGCAAACAGGTCGCGGTACTACTGATTTAAATGGTGACGGTAAAAAAGATATCATCGAGCATACGTTTCTGAGTTCAACGCCACCCGGCACTTGTGATCAATCGGACTGTATGTCTAATCTCGACAACTCTCCAACTTTAACATTCGAAATCACAATGCATGATGGAAAATCAATAGATGCAACATATATGTGTACATCCATTGGAATATCAAAAAAATCACACAAAGGGCTAAAAGATATTTTTTGCGGACCTAAGTATATCTTGCGATGGAATGGTGACGAGTATGATACAGAATAAATATTCAAAAGCATTTACATGCCATTGAGTCCTGAATGGGTCTTTTCAATTGTAGAACCAGGCACTTATAGGTAAGTTAAATTACTAGTTCCTCCACTGGATTATTCAAATAAAATGAAGATTAAGAACAAAATACTGACTTTACTTCTAATACTCCCTTGTATTTCACATGCTGCACTAAGCTACTATTCCAAGATTGAAACTGATTGTCGCAAAATGAATCAAGATATAAATAACTCTGTTGTTATGGGTTGTGCCGACCAGGCATCAGACGCCGCAAAGAAAGACATGAACATTGTTTACCAGAAAATATACAAAATCATTAAAGCGCGTGGAATACCTGACATTACAAGTAAATTCGAGACAGCACAAAAAAACTGGATTGCTTCACGTGAAAATTGGTGTGATATTCAAGGATTTATAATCGGTTCGCCAATGTTCAGCGTATGCTGTATGGACATGAATATTTCAAGAGTGAATGAGTTAAATGACTTACTGGAACAGATTCAGAATTAATATGTCTGGGGACTAGTTACTTTAACCTAATGATAATTATTAACTCGCAGAGGTCCTTATTAATGCTTCAGATTATCCGCAAAGGCGATAAAACTACCCACGGTGGTTCAGTACTGACCGCCTCAGAAACGATGAAATTCGGTGGTATCGGTGTTGCCCGTAAAGGCGACAAAGTGTCCTGCCCGGTTCCGGGACATGGCCCTACAACTATCATAGAAGGCAATTCTGATTATCTTGATCATGGTATCCCGGTTGCCTTTCACGGTCACAAATGTGCCTGTGGTTGCACATTGATCAGTTCATTTGCCGCTGCAAAGGTTGCCTGATTATGCCCGTCTGGCTGGATGCCATCCCTGAAAAGGCTCCTAAGGTAGCGCGTCCCGGCACCGGTCGTTGGCTGCTATTCCTCGCGTTTGTCATGCTGGTGGGCATAGCGCTCACGCTATGGTGCTGGACGTCAGAGCGAACCGGATTTGTCTTCTGGTTCACCGCTCTGGGCCTCCCGTTTTGCACCTGGGGGCTTATTTTCGGCTTACGCCGGTTTGCCTACAAAGCCGAACAGGTGGGGGCCGAGTCCCGTAATGTCGAGCGAGAAGCGCTTATTGACAGTGAAATTCTGCGCGGTCAGCGCTGCGCCTGGATCCTCGGTACGCACATCCATGCTCCGGTTGGAAACAAAGCCGATGACCTGCTGAAGGCAATGAAAGTCGCAGCTCCGGTTATCGACTTCTCTTGCCCACGAGGATGTGACAAACCGGTCAGATACGCGGCATTACCAGAATATCAGACAGATTTAACGAAGGCCCTGAAAGCAGTGGTTAATAAACTGACCACGCGTGTAGAGGGGATAGTTAAGCCGCTTCCGCCCGAGCTGCCATGCTGGCTGATGCTGGACTGTGATAACGATCTGTATCCCCTGATTGAAGAGCAGCTTAAAGCCGAGCTCTCACTCAAGACGGGCAGGATTTTTCGCCTGATGGCCGGAAAAGGGCTGGGGGCGTTTGATGCCTGGCTGGACAAGCGATGGGACACCCCGGGCATTCTGGTTGCCATCACGCTGTCGTTACCGGCGTCTCCCCGGGAAGAAGATGCTGATGCTGTATCAATGGTGGTATTGAGCAACCGCAAAGCCAATGCCTGGCCGGATGCGCTCCGCCTCCATCGCCCCGAAAGGGGAACAGAAACAACGCTCACAAAGACGCTCACCCGGGCGCTGCTCTGGTCGAAGACCCTGCCCAATGAACTCAAAGGAAGCTGGATCTCCGGTCCCACATTGACGTCGGGCAGCGGCTGGAATAATGCCTGCGAAGAGAGCGAAGTGGAATTTAGTCTTTCAGAAGACAATTCCAGTATCGATCCCGTGCTGGGATATACCGGCCATGCTGCTCCATGGCTGGCCATCACGCTTGCTAATGCTGACGTTGAACAACGGGGCCCCCAAGTTATCGCCGCACAACCCGCCGTTGATAAGGACGACATCTGGATCGCTGTCATCACCAAAGAAGAAGTTCGCAAGGAAACGCCTAAGAATGACTAAGGTAAAAGTCAAAACACTCATCGGCTCCGTTGTCACTGTCGCTTTTTTTATGACGGTCATCGTGGCATTTTTGTTATATGCCTTTCCGGAATACGTAGCTTCGGCCACGGGATTCGGTCCCTATGACGGCCAGCGCATACTCACATTCTGCGCCATACTGGTTGCCGCGTTGTTTTTACTCGGCTGGCTGACAGAGAAGGCTTTCGACTTCGCCGGTAAATCCGGGTTGTATTTCCAGTGGGGCCAGAAAAAGGCTGAGAGTATCACTCCGGTGACGAACACCATTCTCAGTGAAGAAGACGACGAACAACCTGTCTTCAGCGAAGAGGCGGTGTCCGAGCACCTGCGCTTTCGCTATGGGCGCCGCTGGCAGCGTAAGGTGCGTCTACTGCTGGTGATGGGTAATCCGGACGACGTCCAGAAAGTGGCCCCGGGCCTGTGTCATGACCTCTGGCAGGAAGGCGACGGCAATGTGCTGATTTATGGCGGTGATGCGCAGTCACTCCCGGATGAGATCTTTCTTGCAAAACTGAAACGCTTGCGATCCGGGCAACCGGTTGATGGCATCATTCAGGTGACGAGTACTTCAGCCCTCCCGACGGATAGCGAACGGGATGCCTTCTTGCGTTGCCGCCAGAAAGCCGACCACCTGTTAGGCTGGCAGGCGCCCGTCTGGCTGTGGCTGACTGATAACGCCAACGGCGCTCAGCAGGGACAGGAAACAGTTGCAACAGGGGTTATTTTCGGGCCGGAAGGCACTATAAAAGAGGCGGATAAGGCATTGACTACGCTGTCTCAGCGCCTGCAAAAAGCCGGTATGGCACAGATACTGAATAATCCGGCTCATAACTGCCTGCTTCAGTTATCTTCCCGTCTGCAATACGAACTGAAAGCCAGTCTGACTGTTTTGCTCAGTGGGTTGATGCAGGGATCTGCGGCCTGGCGTTTACGCGGTGTCATGTTCAGCCCTGAACTGGCCGTTGCCGGAACGGTACCGAACACGCGCCTCGACACACCGACATGGAAAGCCGTCATTGATGACTGTGATGCCGTCAGCGGCAGGAAGCTGGGCTTCAACTGGCTGAAGATGCTGCGGTTAATTCTGCTTTCCCTGATTGTCCTGTGGGGGGCCGGTACACTGCTGTCCCTCGTCGTTAACCGTACCCAGATTTATCAGGCGCAGGAGACGGCCAGGCAGGCAGCGGATACCGCAAAATCCCTGGCTGAACGCCTGCACAACCAGCTCGTACTCCAGCAAGCCATTGCCCGTCTGCAACATCGTGAGGCGACCGGCGCTCCGTGGTACACCCGCTTTGGTCTTAATCAGGACAGCGACACGCTGGCCGCACTCTGGCCCCTGTATGCGAAAAACAACGCACAGCTGATGAGGGATGCCACTGCAGAACATCTGAAACAACAACTGAATACCTTTGTGCAACTTCCTCCGGCCAGTGACGCCAGGATGCAGGGAACGCAACGGACCTACGATGTCCTGAAAGCTTACCTGATGATGGCCAGACCGGACAAAGCCGATGAAGGATGGTTGGCGAAAAATGTACTAATAACCTGGCCGAAACGCCAGAATGTGCCGGATGGGACATGGCAGGAAATTGCCCCTAAATTACTGGGTTTTTATGCGCAGAACCTCCCGACACATCCGGAGTGGAAAATTAAGCCTGACGCTGAATTAATCAGTACGGTCCGTCAGATCCTGCTCAAGCAGATTGGCCAGCGGAACGCTGAGGCCGGACTGTACCAGGACATGCTTAAGCGCGTGGCCAGTAACTGGCCTGATTTAACACTTGCTGATATGACCGGTGATACCGATGCTTCAACGGTATTCAGCACTGACGAAATCGTCCCAGGAATGTTTACGCGCCAGGCCTGGGAAGAGCAGGTACAGGATGCAATTAACGAGGTCGTTAAGACACGACGTGATGAAATCGACTGGGTCCTGACGGATAAAACGCACCAGGCAGGAAGTGATATCTCCCCGGAGGCGCTGAAGGCCCGCCTGACAGAACGGTATTTTACCGATTTTGGTAATGCCTGGCTGAACATGGTCAACAGCATTCAGTGGCAGGAAGCCACGTCTCTTTCTGAAGCAATTGCCCAGCTCAGTCTGATCGGCGATGTCCGTCAGTCTCCGCTTGTGGCCTTAATGAATACGCTGGCCTGGCAGGGAAAAACAGGAGAGAAGGGTGAGGCACTGGCTGATTCGATAGTGGATTCAGCGAAAAAACTGGTTGGTCGGAAAAAATATACCCGACAGTTCATTGAGCAGGCGCAGGGGCCGAAAGGTCCACTGGAGGACGTTTTTGGACCACTGACGGGATTCATGGAAGGTAAAGAGGGCACTGGTAGCAACGGTAACCTCAGTTTCCAGTCCTGGCTGGCCCGCGTTACCCAGGTGCGGCTGAAGCTTCAGCAGGTCACCAGCGCCCCGGATCCGCAAGCGATGTCGCAGATGCTGGCACAGACTGTATTCCAGGGTAAAGCCATCGACCTGACGGACACCCGCGATTATGGCAGTCTGGTTGCGGCAAGCCTGGGGCAGGAGTGGAACGGATTTGGTCAGTCGTTGTTTGTGCAACCGCTGGATCTGGCCTGGCGGCAGGTCCTTGCCCCGGCAGCGGGTAGTCTCAATACCCGCTGGCAATCGACCATTGTCGAACAGTGGAATAAGGCCTTTGCGGGGCGGTATCCGTTTAAGGCTACCGGCAGCGATGCCTCCTTGCCGTTACTGGCTCAGTTCCTGCGTAGCGACTCGGGTCGAATCACTACCTTCCTGAAAACTAATCTTGGCGGGATCCTCCACCAGGAGGGAAATCGCTGGGTCGTTGACCCTTCCGCAAGTCAGGGGATGGTTGTCAGTCCGGATTTCCTGCGGGCGATTAATCAGCTGGCAGAGCTGTCTGATATCGTGTTCTCTCAGGGCGATGCAGGTATTCACTTCGAACTGATGGCGCGTCCTTCAAAGGATGTTGCCAGAGTACAACTGACCCTCGATGAGCAGAACCTGGACTACTTCAATCAGATGGAAAGCTGGCAAAGCTTCACCTGGCCGGGGAATAGCTACTATCCAGGCGTATCGTTGAGCTGGCGTAGTGTAAACAGTGGTATGCAACTCTACGCCAATAACCAGGGTAACTGGGGCTTCATTCGC
>OGXE01003125.1_pt1 | contig 11462 bp, 9 predicted proteins | sample 1576181 | NCBI WGS metagenome assembly OGXE01 (sample SAMEA3541478, study PRJEB24748) | human gut metagenome | biome: human gut; feature: human-associated habitat; material: faeces | place: China | collected 2012 | reverse complement strand
GCGCGCAAAATCGCTTGTGGATATTTTCAGGCAAATGGGATAAATTTGGTACATTCTACCCCAAAATCGCCTGTTTTTTGCAATTTTATATCGTAGCTACGGCACAAAATTAGTCGATAGGCTTCATCGTCGGGAACAGCAGAACATCGCGGATCGAGGCGCTGTCGGTCAGCAGCATGACAAGGCGATCCACACCGAAGCCGAGGCCGCCTGTGGGGGGCAGACCATACTCCAGCGCGTTGACATAGTCATAATCGACCTGTGCCCGGCACTCCGGCTCGATGGCCTTGCGCTCGGCGACCTGACGCTCAAAACGGGCCTTCTGGTCGATGGGGTCGTTCAGCTCGCTGAACGCATTGCCGTACTCGGTGCAGTCGATGAAGTACTCAAACCGCTCGGTGAAGGCCGGATCATTAGGCTTGCGCTTGGCAAGCGGGCTGATCTCAACGGGGTAATCATAGATGAAAGTGGGCTGGATGAGCTTATCCTCAACAAACGCGTCAAAGAACTCTGCGAGGATCGCACCCTTGGTCGGGACCTCGGGCAGCTCAACATGATGCTCCTTGGCGGCGGCAATGGCGTCCTCATCGGTTTTCCAGTCGTTGAAATCAACGCCGGAATACTTTTTGACAGCTTCGACCATCGTCAGGCGCTCCCAGTGGCCCATGTCGATCTGCTTGCCCTGATAGGTGATCTCCAAGCTGCCGCAGACCTTGAGGGCCAGACGCTTGTACATCTCCTCAACCAGATCCATCATGCCGTGGAAGTCGGTGAAGGCCTGATACAGTTCAATGGTCGTGAACTCAGGGTTGTGCTTGGGGTCCATGCCCTCATTGCGGAAGATGCGACCAACCTCATACACGCGGTCCATGCCGCCCACGATCAAGCGCTTGAGGTACAGCTCGGTCTCAATGCGCAGAACCATGTCCATGTTCAGGGTGTTGTGGTGGGTGTAGAAGGGGCGGGCAGAGGCACCGATCTCAAACGGGGTCAGGATGGGGGTGTCAACCTCCAAAAAGCCCTTCTCATCCAGATACGCGCGGATCTCTTTTAGGATCTGGCTGCGCTTGACGAAGGTGTCCTTGACCTCGGGGTTGACGATCAGGTCAACATAGCGCTGGCGGTAGCGCGCCTCACGGTCGGTCAGGCCGTGGAACTTCTCGGGCAGGGGCAGCAGGCTCTTGGAGAGCAGCGTCAGCTCGGTGATGCGCACCGAGATTTCGCCCATCTTGGTGCGGAAAACCTCGCCCTTGACGCCGATGATGTCACCGATGTCGAGCTTCTTGAAGGCGGCGTAGGCTTCCTCGCCCAGCAGGTCACGCTTGACAAAGATCTGGATGTCGCCCTTCTGGTCGCGCAGGTGGGCAAAGCTGGCCTTGCCCATGACGCGCTTGGACATCATGCGGCCGGCCAGAGAGACGATCTTGCCGGTCTCGGCCTCGGCAGGCAGCTCGGCAAATTCCTGTTTGAGGTCGGCCGAGTACGCGTCCTGCGCATATTTGGTGATTTCAAAGGGGTTGTGACCGGCTTCGCACAGGTCAGCCAGCTTCTGGCGGCGCACAGCGGCCTGCTGGGAGAGTTCCTGCTCGGTCTGGGGCTTATTCTGCTCCATGAGAGATCGTCCTTTCGTGATTTTTTGATTTCAAATGCTTACTTGGAACGGGAAACTTCCAGCAGCTTGTAGGTGATGATGTTGCCGTTGGGCAGGGTGACATCAAAGTGGTCGCCGACCTTGCAGCCGATCAGGGCTGCGCCGACAGGGCTCTCATCGCTGATGCGGTTCAGGTCCATATCGGCCTCGGTGGAGCCGGTCAGGTCGTACTCCTCGGCGTCCTCAAGATCATCGCCCTCGGCCAGAATCTTGACATGCATGCCAATAGAGGCAGTATCGTTGGACAGCTCGCTCTCGTCCATGATGCGGGCCAGCTTGAGGGTGGCCTCCAGATCGGCGATGCGGGCCTCCACAGAAGCCTGCTCCTCCTTGGCGGCATCATACTCGGCGTTCTCGCTCAAATCGCCATAGCCGCGGGCGACCTTGATCTTGTCGGCAACTTCCTTACGCTTGACGGTGCGCAGGTTTTCCAGTTCCTGCTCCAGTTTATTATAGCCCTCGCGGGTAACGACAACTTCTTTAGCCATAGCAGTGTCTCCTAACGTAAAATGGATAGTAAAAGTTGTGCGGCACCAACTGGGGAGCCGCACTAACTTACATATTATAATGGTTCAAGCGGGATTTGTCAAGACACAGCGTCATTTATCCAGCTGCAGCAGGCCAACCTTGCGGTAGACCTTGCTGACCGTGCGGTTGGCAAGGCGGGCTGCACGCTCAGCACCGTCCTTCAGCACGCCGTCCACATAGGCCTTGTCGGCCAGAATCTTGCCGTACTCAGCCTGCACGGGGGCCAGCGCATCGGCCGTGACCTCGGCAACGGCCATCTTGAAGTCACCGTAGCCCTTGCCCTCAAACTCGGCGGCGATCTCATCGTTGGACTTACCGGTAAAGGTGCTGTAGATGCACATCAGGTTGGACACGCCGGGCTTTGCCTCGCGGTCAAAGCGCACCACACCGTCAGAGTCCGTCACGGCGCGCTTGAACTTGCGCACGATGGCGTCCTTGTCATCGGTCATCAGGATAAAGCTGTTGACATTTGTGTCAGATTTGCTCATCTTTTTGGTCGGCTCGGCCAAAGACATGATCTTGGCGCCGCTGGCGGGGACATAGCCCTCCGGCAGGGTAAAGGTGTCGCCGTAGATGCCGTTGAAGCGGCCTGCGATGTCGCGGGCGATCTCAAGGTGCTGGGTCTGATCCTGCCCGACCGGGACGAGGTCGGCGTTGTAGATCAGGATGTCGGCTGCCATCAGCACCGGGTAGGTGAACAGGCCGCCGTTGACATTGTCGGGGTGCTTGGCGCTCTTGTCCTTGAACTGGGTCATGCGGGACAACTCGCCGAACTGGGTGTTGCAGGCCAGCACCCAGGACAGCTGGGTGTGCGCGGGCACATGGCTTTGCACAAAAAGCACATGGTTCTTCGGGTCGATGCCCACGGCCAGCAGCAGGGCGGCCAGCTCGCGGGTGCGGCGGCGCAGCTCGGCCGGGACCTGACGCACAGTCAGGCTGTGCAGGTCTGCCACCATATACAGGCATTCATAATCAGACTGCAAAAGGGCCCAGTTGCGCACCGCGCCGATATAATTGCCCAGCGTGGGCGTACCGGTGGGCTGGATGCCCGAGAGGATGCGTTTGCGTTTTTCTTCTGCCATAGTTATATCTCCCTTACAAACCGCACCGCCTCCGCATAAAAATTCGCGCAGAGGCAGACAAGTTCGGCGTTTTCGTGTATACTAATAAATATAGTGAAACAGGGGCCGTTTGTCAATGTTTTATGCCCCCGAAAATTGCAGCATTATAAAGGAAACTCTGCTATGATAAAAATACTATTCGTTTGCCACGGCACTCCAGTTTTACTATAATGCAGAGCTTTGCAAAGTAGGGCAACACAGGGCAAAATGTGGCAGAAAACCGCATAAATACTACGGGTCAGACTACTAAGGCACATAGATGAAATGGGGATAAAGTCAAATGTGTGGGGAGAAATTCTTAGTAGTAATGGACTACTTAGGGATGAATATAGATGATAAAGCCACAATCGTTGATAGGGAAACTACCGGGATTGTGGCTCTCGTTTTATCTAGTGGCACATAACTCTATATAAACCTTTGAAAGTTCTCTTTGAATTTTAGCTATTTTGATTTCATCATCTAGTCCAGAAGCTTTTTTTGCTAATTTACTTATTGTTCTATGCAACGAATTTGTCTTATCGTACTCAGGAAGATAAAAATGTGATTTCTTTAGGCTGTAACCATTACTTTTAAAAGTATTCTGTATATATTGGATAACAATATCACTGTTAAGAATACCGGCTATAAAGTATGCTTCATCCTTACCAATGAATTTACCGGATGTTGTTCTTCCAATTATCATTGTATGCTTAACACAAATTGATTGTTTGATTTCGCCCCAAGGAGTATTTGTTGGCTCAATTACTGTAGCACAGAATTTAGTATTGTCACGAGCTGCTACAATATAATCAGCAAAAGTATATGGACCTATCTTTGATAGTGCGTAAAACTCTTCACCGCGATGCATCACCTTACTTTTTTCAGATTGACTATCGATTAAGTCCTGGTGATTCAAAAGATAATCAAACAATTCTGGATTAGTGGTCATCATTTCCGATATTCCTATTGGTGCATCTGTATTATCTGCTGAGTATGGAAGAATACAATATTCATTTTTCAAACTGCATTTGAAAGGTGTAAGTGAAGGTCCGGTAACAATAGGGTATATGTGTTCCGTAGGAAGTTCCCATCCGTTTTTTGGCATATCATCAACAACGTATTTTGAACGAGCAAATTTCTTGTTGCCAAATCTATAATGTGAAGATTTGCTAGATGTTCCCATACCTACAAGCATGTATAATTCTTGAGGAGTAAATTCTACGCCTGTTCTGTACTCGTATGAAGAGTCACCTATTATTTTGCTAAAATCATGTACATCAGATAAATAAGAAAAAGCTGATGTTGTGTCAGACATTTGAGCGGCAATTTTCTTGCCAAAAACTAGGTGTTTTTTCATTTTGTCAAATGAGGTTTCTTGGTTTAACACTATATCTGTAATATTTTTGGTGCGGGAAATGGTAGTAACATTTATACCTTCTTTATAATCTACTTTTTTCCTTGAATAATAGTAAGTGTTAAAATCTTGCGATACAACAATATCTTCACAGGTAAATGGTTTCAGTGGTTTTTCCCATTTGTCAATTTTTTGTAAATAGAGTCTTTCTTTAGCCTCATAATCTAAATAAAAATATCTAAATTCTTCATATGAGTTTTGAGACATAATACTATCGGGCATTAGAAAAGCAAGCACACCAGATTCCTTTAACCAGTTTGATGCAGATACATTAGATATAAGGGCACATATATTTAGCTGTGTGCCACCGAAACGGCCCCTTGTAGAGAAAATATGTCTAACATTGCATAGTTCTTTGATTTTTGCTGCATAAGTTGAAGGTAAATGTTCCCATTTTACCCAAGGAGGATTGCCGACAATTAAATCAAATTTTTGCAATCTTGCTATTAACATGAAATTGGTTGCAATTCTAATCCAAATACCATCCCAGTTATTTTTGTGTAGTTCGATTAAGTCATCTGACATTGACTGTATGGCTGTAATTAAATCTTTTGAATTTTTCTCAGAATTGGATAATTGACCAATAATCATTTTATAGAGAATTTTCGAGTTATTAGTCTTTACCCCGGATTGTAAAGATGCCATTATTTTGCCGAAGTTCTTTTGTTCAACAAATCTTGAAGGCAATATTACATCAAAAGATTTTTTGTTATTACTCACTGAATATTTATAGCAAGCAATACCATCAACGTAATCCTTTGTAGGTGTGATGGCTGAATCGCCTAAGTAAATTGGTATTTCTATGTCTTTAACATCACCAAAAGGTCGAAGGGCTAGATAGTAACCTACTCTAGCAGATAAAACTGAAAGCGGATTTATATCGATTCCATATACGCTAGAAAGGATTTTTTTCTTGAGTGATTCTTTCTGCTCATCTGAAAGATCGTATAAATTAACATTTCCCACTATATTTTTAATAAGTGCAATAATGAATGTCCCAGAACCACAACATGGGTCAATTGCTTTCCAATTTTTATTCTGTTGGAGCTTTATTCCTTCGGATACAACGTAATCAGCAAGCCAAGCAGGAGTAAAATATTCGCCCATGGAATGACGAACTGCTTTTGGCATGATACTCATATATAAATCTTTGAATATATCAACAGGTTCATATGTGATTTCAAAAGAGAAGGTCGAGTATTCATCAATACATGTAATTATTTTTATTATTGTTTCCCATAAGTCGGCATCCCATTGTTCCTTTGTTGAATACCACGAGAAAAAGTCTCCTTCTAACAGGTTGATGATATTATTGCTTCTGTAGACATAACCATCTTCGAGGTTTTCTAAAAAGTTTTGAAGCTCTGCGGCAGTAACTTTTGTTAAGTCAGAATAACTCTTGGTAGAAGAATCGTATTCTAATTTGTCGATTACTTTACATGCAATGAGTTTAACTATAATTGCGTAAGCGGTCTGAAGTGCAAACAATGCTTTATATTCTTTAACAGGGTCAATGATATTATCTCTAAAAATAAGTGAAAGTTCGGCACGTCTTTTTTCAATATCATTTCCTTTTCCGTTATCATCGAATGATAAATGCATAAGACTTTCCCATTCGGCAAAGAGCATATTTGTTTTGTCTGTTGGATTGTTAATAAGCTTTGCATACAGTTCGCATGCAAGTTCTTTTGATATAGATTCTGTTTCACTATTTACTGCAAAATCTTTTAAAACATTTTCAGGAATGAATTTTTTACAATTGTTAGTTAATATTGCGCGAATGATTCTATCAATATCTTTTGCTTCAATGTTCTTAAATGCTGTGGATTCAATTTTATCGCTGTTAAAACCAAAATAGGATATTTTAATTCCGTCTGTTAGAATGGCATTATATTTAATGCCGTCATTAGTAAATAATGTTTGTAGATAGTCTTTAACCTGACTTGTCGCAGTATCTTGGTCATTCTTTTTTTCTAATTTTGAATGTTTCTTATATTCAATAATAAGATTATTTACTACGGCATCTAGTCTTCCTCTTCCAGAGGTGCGATTTTTTAATATACCGAAATCATGCGTAAGACCACCTTTAATAGGTGTTTCTTGGTTAAAATCAAGTTCAATACCTGTATGCAATCTAATAAAGTAATAAATCTGTCTTTGAAATGCTTCCGCTGTTTGCGCCTCAGTCTTTGCTGCCATAGCATCTCTCATGATTGAGGTTCGCATTTTCTCAACATGAATCCAATAATCTCCATTTTCGAGCCATTCGTAATCCATTTTTATGTCCTCCTTCATCCCCATGGGGGAGTAATTATCTCTGTTATTTTTTTGCCCGGAGACCGTTGCCCCCTCAAACGCATATTTCCGCGAAATTGCATAGGGGGTATTCCGTCAGCCAAGATAAAAGGCTATTTTCTTATAATTCTCTATAACCACATACAAATAGCTTATAGAGAATAATGTACATTAATCTGGTCTTGCGTCAGATTGTTTTGAATTTTGTCTTTTTTCTGTGCCAAATGAGCCTTTTCAGATGCTTTTCGTTCACGATAGGCTTTCTGTTTTCGAGCATTTCTAACTTTCTGGCATTCTTCAGAATCACAAAATTCCTGTCTGTTACTTTTCCTTATTATAAATTTGCCACAGTTATGGCAGCATATCATAATGCCTTCTGGTCTTGAATCATTATTGACTCTATTTTCAAGAGCAGGGTCTTCTGAAATCATTCTTGCGAGAGTGTACCACGCTATATCAAACACGGAATCAATATCAGCAGAAAATTCATATCTTCCGGTAGCAGAATTAAGTTTTAACTTCATATTGAATTCCGGGATAAAGTCTGCAAGCGTTTTCCGAAGCTCGTCATAATCATCATAGGGATTGTTGTTAAAATCAAACGAACCTTCCGGTGGCTGTTCTACAGGATGTTCTTCTATGTACTGATTAGTACGCATCATGCTTTCCAACAGTTCCTGAGGAGTGTTTGGTTCACCAACTACATCATCCGGTACTTCGGGAACTGCATGTTTGTATTTCTCAAAGTAGGAGTAACTTTCAAAGTATCGTCCTTCTTCATAAAGATTATATGCTACATCATCTTCGGCAAATAGAATTCCTTCAAGTGCAACATAGAATCGGACGGCATTATAAAGTTTTCCTAAATCACTCATAAATCTGTCAATCTCAAAGATTCCATCATGCTCGACCATTTCTGCGTCAATGGTATTGATATCAAAATTTTCTATAAGTTCTGAGTAGATAAAGTCAATGCTGTAAGGATGCATATTCTCCATGCACCATCTGACTATAAGTTGTTCTTTAGGAATCTTGTTCTCAAAGCTGTCTATTACCTTTGCAAGATTACATAGGCTTACAAGGATTCCTCGTCCTGTCAGAGTATCATCATTAGGAAATGTTGGTTCTTGCCCCTTCTTGCATACGGGATAGGCACAGCAATCTTTTCCATCATAGCTGATATCATAACTTGCAAATCTGAATGGGTGATATATGAGTTGTCCGATACCACCTATTTCTTTTGAACCCAATATGTCTGTTGTTTTATCTGCCTTAGACGGAATATAGTCTCCGTTCCAGTTAAATGGCATCTTCTCACCTCACAAGCCTATCGTTAATCCGCAACTGTTAGCGTTACCGTTGGTTTTTAGACTTCGGTTATATTATATACTAAAATACTCTTGAAAACAACAAAAATCTTTACAAAACAGTACAACAGATTTTTGAAATCGCACCTTGAAAACTTCATCCCGTTCTCACTTCGTAAGTCGGTGCTAACTGCCGGGACTGGTAACCTGCCAAGAGCGGTTGTGCTGAAACTGCATTGTGATGAGACGGACACCAAAATAACTAAGATTGGAGAAATCGTAATGGAAAAGACAACAATGAGTGTTCAGGAATTGTCTGCACAGATGGGGATTTCACTTCCGAAAGCCTATGAGCTTGTAAAGGAACCGGGATTTACAACTGTCAGAATCAGAGTAAGAATCTTAATTCCGATTGAAGCCTATAAGGAATGGCTTGTCAGAAGTTCCTTAAATAAATAACAGGAGAATTAAGAAGAAGGGGGTGAGCAAGATGGGAGATATGACAGTGGAAGAATTAAAGGAAAAAAGCTGTGGTTCTTATGGTCAACCAAGCCTGTAAAGAATGGAAAAGTAACAAAGGTTCCATGCCAGCAAAAATACACATTTTACAAATCCTCGAAATCCTTCGCAAAACAGGGCATTCCGGGGCAAATCAAGGAGAAATAAAACAATGATAAAAATACTGTTTATTTGCCACGGCAACATCTGCCGCAGCCCGATGGCGGAATTTGTGATGAAGGACCTTGCGGCGAAGGCCGGGGCAGGGGACTGCTTTTTGGCCGCATCTGCTGCGACCAGCACCGAGGAAATCGGCAACCCGGTCTATCCGCCGGCGCGGCGGGAGCTTGCGGCCCACGGCATCACCTGCACCGGGCATGCGGCGCGTCAGCTGACCCGGGCAGACTATGGCCGCTACGACCTGCTCATCGGCATGGACAGTGCCAACATCCGCAATATGATACGCATCTGCGGCGGTGACCCGGAGGGAAAGATCCATCGTCTGCTCGACTACACCGCCCGCCCGGGCGATGTGGCCGACCCGTGGTATACCGGGGATTTCTCGGCCACCTGGCGGGATGTGCTGGAGGGCTGCACCGCAATACTGCACCGATACACCGCCTGCAAATAATGCAGACTTGTCATCGGCGGCATAAAGTGGTATACTAAAAACGATATGACTTCATATTGTTTTACCACAAATTCCATCTTTATTTGAAGGGACAAGTGTTTACTATGGGAAAATATTTTGGCACTGACGGCTTCCGCGGGGAGGCCGGCGTCACCCTGACCGCCGATCACGCCTACAAGGTCGGCCGTTTTCTGGGCTGGTACTACGGCATGCTGCGCCAGCGCAACGGCGAGACGACTGCCCCGCGCATCGTCATCGGCAAGGATACCCGCCGCAGCTCCTACATGTTTGAGTACAGCCTTGTCGCGGGCCTGACCGCCAGCGGCGCCGATGCCTACCTGCTGCATGTCACCACCACCCCGAGCGTTGCCTACATCGCCCGCGTGGACGATTTCGACTGTGGCATCATGATCTCGGCCAGCCACAACCCCTACTATGACAACGGCATCAAGCTCATTGACTGCTACGGCGAGAAGATGGACGAGGAAACGCTGCTGCTGGTGGAGGATTACCTCGACGGCAAGCTGCACATTTTCGATCAGGATTGGCCGGAGCTGCCCTTTGCCAGCCGCGACCATGTGGGCTGCACTGTGGACTATGTGGCAGGCCGCAACCGCTACATGGGGTATCTGATCAGCTTGGGCATCTACTCCTTCCGCGGCGTCAAGGTCGGTCTGGACTGCGCCAACGGCTCCAGCTGGAACATTGCCAAGAGCGTCTTTGACGCATTGGGCGCTGACACCTATGTTATCAACAACAAGCCCAACGGCCTGAACATCAACCTCAACGCCGGCTCCACCCACATTGAGGGTCTGCAGAAGTTCGTGGTTGAGAACCATCTTGACATCGGCTTTGCCTATGACGGCGATGCCGACCGCTGCCTCTGTGTGGATGAAAAGGGCAATGTTATCACCGGTGACCATATCCTGTACATCTACGGCTGCTATATGAAGGAGCGCGGCAAGCTCATCACCAACACGGTCGTCACCACCGTCATGTCCAACTTCGGCCTGTACAAGGCTTTTGATGAGCAGGACATCGACTACGCCAAGACCGCTGTGGGCGACAAGTATGTGTATGAGTATATGGCGAAAAACGGCTGCCGCATCGGCGGCGAGCAGAGCGGCCACATCATCTTCTCCAAGTACGCCAGCACCGGTGACGGCATCCTGACGAGCCTGAAGATGATGGAGGTCATGCTGGCCAAGAAAAAGCCGATGAGTGAGCTGGCCGCCCCGCTGAAGATCTACCCGCAGGTGCTTACGAATGTGAAGGTCACCGACAAGCGCGCTGCGCAGGACGATGCCGATGTGCAGGCCGCCGTCAAGGCCGTGGCCGAGGCACTGGGCGATACCGGCCGCATTCTGGTCCGCGAGTCCGGTACTGAGCCGCTGGTCCGCGTTATGGTCGAGGCCCCCGAGCATGAGACCTGCGAGCGGTATGTTGCGCAGGTTGTGGATGTCATCAAGGCCAAGGGCTACGCACTCTGATTTTTCGAGAATAAGATTTTACACCGCGCTGTGGAAAACACAGCGCGGTATTTTTGCATTTGTGAGGGGAAATGTGCGGCTGCCGCGGCGTTGCGCGGGCGGATATGGAATCCGCCCCTACGTTGTAGAGGTCGGCGTCCTCAACGACCCGGCAATGCTCCGCCAGCGGCAAAACAAAAACCGCCCGCAAATCACAGTGCTGTGACATGCGGGCGGTTTATTATGCTAGTTTTTCAAGCAGTTTCGCTCAAATTACAGCTTCGGGCCGGCGGCGACCAGTGCCTTGCCGTGCTCGTTGCCCTCGTACTTGGCGAAGTTCTTGATGAAGCGGCCAGCCAGATCCAGAGCCTTGGTCTCCCACTCGGCGGCATCTGCATAGGTGTCGCGGGGGTCAAGGATGGCGGGATCAACGCCGGGCAGAGAGGTGGGAACCTCAAAGTCAAAGTGCGGGATCTTCTTGGTGGGAGCCTCGTTGATAGCGCCGCTCAGGATCGCGTCGATGATGCCGCGGGTATCCTTGATGGAGATGCGCTTGCCGGTGCCGTTCC
>OGXE01003118.1_pt1 | contig 11478 bp, 9 predicted proteins | sample 1576181 | NCBI WGS metagenome assembly OGXE01 (sample SAMEA3541478, study PRJEB24748) | human gut metagenome | biome: human gut; feature: human-associated habitat; material: faeces | place: China | collected 2012 | reverse complement strand
AATTTTTTCTTTTCTGAATTTGTCCAACGGACTGGTCCGTTTGTTGGGGCGTCGCGAATTTGATATTGACGGACTGCGTCTGGACGTGGCATATTGTCTGGATCATGATTTTGTGCGCAGACTGCGCAGTTTCTGTAATGAATTAAAACCGGACTTTTTCCTTGTCGGAGAGACACTGCATGGGGATTATAACCAGCTGATGAACGATGAAATGCTGCATTCGGTGACGAACTATGAGTGTTACAAGGGATTGTATTCCAGCTTTAACTGCATGAACATGTTTGAGATCAATCATTCCCTGCTTCGTCAGTTCGGACCGGAAAACTGGACGTTATATAAGGGAAAACACCTGTTGTCTTTCGTGGATAATCATGATGTGACCCGTGTGGCCTCCATTCTGACCAATAAAAATCATCTGCCGCTGATTTACGCGCTTGCTTTTGGGATGCCGGGAATCCCATGCGTATATTACGGAAGTGAGTGGGGCGCAGAAGGACGCAAAGAAGATGGAGATCCGGCACTTCGTCCAGCGTTTGAGAAACCGGAGTGGAATGATCTGACAGAGTGGATTTCCAAACTGGCAGAGGCAAAGAAACAGTCCAAAGCACTGCAGTATGGAAACTTTATATCTAAAGTTCTGACCAATGGACAGTGCGTGTTTGAAAGAGAATGGGAAGGGGAACGCGTCTACGTTGCGATCAATGCGGCAGACAGTCCGTTTTATGCAGGATTTGATGCCGGAGCAGCGGAAGCCACCGACCTGATCACCGGAGAAAAAATTGCATTGAATGGTGGATTTGAGATTCCGGGATATCGTGCGTTTTTCCTGCGGGTGTAATATGGTAGCGGATTTTGAATTAAAGAAGCTGGTAAAGCCATTGCAGGACTGGTTTGATGGGCATGCCCGCGTACTCCCCTGGAGAGATGATCCGAAGGCATATAAAGTATGGATTTCTGAGATCATGTTACAGCAGACAAGGGTAGAAGCCGTTAAACCTTACTTTGCACGGTTTATGGAGGCGCTTCCCGATGTGGAGGCGCTTGCCGCGTGTCCGGAGGATCGTTATCTGAAACTGTGGGAAGGACTTGGTTACTACAACCGTGTCCGGAATCTGCATGCCGCAGCGGAACAGATTATGGAGCAGTATGGCGGGACAATTCCGGATACGGTGGAAGAACTGCTTCGCCTGAAAGGCATCGGAAGCTATACGGCAGGAGCGATAGCTTCGATTGCCTATAACCGGCCGGTTCCGGCGGTGGACGGGAATGTGCTGCGGGTGATTTCCCGTGTGTGCGCAGATGATTCGGATATCATGAAGCAGTCGGTCCGCAGTGCGATGGAGCGCAGCCTGCAGGCGATGATGGAAACGGAAGTAACGAATGGTCTGATTCCGCGCAAATTTAACCAGGCACTGATGGAGTTAGGCGCAATGGTATGTGTGCCGAATGGGGCACCGCATTGTCCGGAATGTCCATGGTATGGATTCTGTGAGGCACGTCTGCAGGATAAAATTGACACGATTCCGGTGAAAACCAGGGCAAAAGCGCGCAGAATCGAGGAGCGCACGGTGTTTGTTATCCGGGACGGAGAACATGTGGCATTGCGCAAGCGGCCGGCGAAGGGGCTTTTAGCAGGCTTGTATGAACTTCCGAATGTTTCGGGTATCTTAGAGCAGCAGGAGGCTTTGGAATATGTGAAAAACCAGGGGTTTTCACCGATACGGATACAGGCACTTGCACCGGCCAGACACATTTTTTCCCATGTGGAGTGGCATATGCATGCCTATGTGGTTCTCGTAGAAGAAACTACGGCACCAAAAGAAAATATTTTATTTACTGAGGCACAGAAAGCAGTGGAAAACTATGCAGTTCCCAGTGCTTTTTCCGCGTATTGGAATGCCATTAAGATGGAAATCAAAGAGTAAGCAAAAGAGCTGTCCGGACAGGACAGCTCTTTTTATGTGTTATGAGAAAAAATTAATCTCTAAAAAAGGGAGGACCTCGCGCCTTGCGGTGCGAGGATTATGAAAAAGAAAAAGTTTATTTCTTAGGTATGACTAAAGTATAGTTTGCAATTATGACGCCGGTGTGTGGAGTTTATGAGAGATTTGTAAATAAATTATGAACAAAAATAACAATGGAAAAGATTAAGCAAATGTTAAGATAATATCTCTCGACTGTTTATAAATTCTCATTTATAATAGGTCTATCAATTATTTTTTCAGCAGGTTTGTACGAAGGGAAAACATATGAAATTATTAACATTTACAATACCGTGTTACAATTCACAGGATTATATGCGTCACTGCATTGAATCGATTCTTCCGGGAGGGGAAGATGTGGAGATTCTGATTGTGGATGACGGATCAAAGGATGATACCGCTGCGATTGCAGATGAATATGCCGAAAAATATCCAACGATTGTAAAAGCAATTCATCAGGAGAACGGGGGACATGGAGAAGCTGTGAATGCGGGAATCCGCAATGCAACCGGTTTATATTTTAAGGTAGTGGACAGTGATGACTGGGTAGATTGGAACGCTTATCAGACGATTCTTGCAAAGCTTAGGGAGATTGCAGGGGGAAGTGTGGCACTTGATATGCTTCTGGCAAATTATGTATATGAGAAGGAAGGGGCAAAACACAAGCGGGTCATGCGTCAGACCGGTTTTCCGAAAGATCAGATCTTTACCTGGAGTGATGTGCGGCATTTTTATAAAGGACATTACATACTGATGCATTCCGTGATCTACCGTACAAAACTTCTCCGGGAATGTGGACTTGAACTGCCGAAACATACTTTTTATGTGGATAACATTTATGTATATAAGCCATTGCCGCATGTGCGGACGATGTATTATATGGATGTGGATTTTTACCGTTATTTTATCGGAAGAGAGGATCAGTCCGTCAATGAGAAGGTGATGATCAGCCGGATTGACCAGCAGATCCGTGTGAATAAGATCATGATTGACGATGTGGATCTGAATAAAGTGTCCAATTATAAATGTCGGCATTATATGATAAACTATCTGGAAATTATCACGGTTGTCACGACGGTTATGCTGCTGCGTTCCGGTACAGAAGAAAACCTTGAGAAAAAGCGTGAATTGTGGCGATATATCAAAAACAAGGATATCGGCCTGTTTCACCGCCTGCGCAGAGGCATTATGGGACAGACCATGAATCTGCCGGGAAGAAGCGGAAGAAAAATTTCGGTTGCGGCATATCGTCTGTCGCAAAAAGTGGTTGGATTTAATTAAAAAAGTTTACTGTCTTGTCACATGTAAAGATATGTGCTATACTGCATGTCAAACACTATTGAAATATACATACAGAAGGTGGCAAAAATGAAAACAGATATTCTGATCGTGGGAAGTGGATGTTCCGGTTTATACTGTGCATTAAATCTTCCGCGGGAGAAACAGATTACAATTATTACAAAGTCAGATGTTAAGAGCAGTGATTCTTACCTTGCACAGGGAGGAATCTGTATGCTTAAGGATGACAGTGATTATGACAGTTATTTTGAGGATACGATGAAAGCGGGACATTATGAAAATGACCGGGAATCCGTATCGATTATGATCCGTTCGTCACAGGATGTGATTCATGACCTGATCGGATTTGGCGTGGATTTTGCCCATGACGAGAATGGCAATCTTGCATTTACCAGAGAGGGAGCACATTCGGACAAGCGTATCCTTTTTCATGAGGATATTACAGGAGAAGAAATTACAAGCAAGCTGCTTGCAGCTACCCGCAAGTGTCCGAATATTACCATATTGGAAAATACCAGGATGGTAGATATTGTGACGAAGGATAACTGCTGTTACGGAGCCGTAATCCGCAGGGAGGACGGTACAATTGAAACGGTGGAAGCGGAGCATACCGTCTGGGCATGTGGAGGAATCGGAGGATTATATCGTCATTCGACCAATTTCCGTCATCTGACCGGAGATGCCCTTGCACTTTCCATCAAACATGGAATCCGTTTGAAAGATGTGAATTATGTACAGATTCATCCGACCACATTCTATTCGCCGGACGAAGAGGAACGCAGTTTTCTGATTTCGGAATCTGTCCGCGGAGAAGGGGCAAAGCTTTATGACAAGAATAAGAAACGGTTTGTCAATGAGCTGCTGCCGCGTGATCTGCTGGCAGAAGAAATTTATAAGCAGATGGCAAAAGATGGAACAGATCATGTATGGGAAGATCTGCGTACCATTCCAAGAGAAGAATTGATGGAACATTTCCCGAATATTGTGGAACATTGCCGTGAAATGGGGTATGATGTAACCAAAGAATGCATTCCTGTGGTACCGGCACAGCATTATTTCATGGGTGGGGTATGGGTAGATCACGAAAGCCATACGTCCATGGAACGTCTGTATGCTGTGGGAGAGACGGCATGTAACGGAGTACACGGAAAAAACCGTCTGGCAAGTAATTCCCTGCTGGAAAGCCTTGTATTTGCAAAACGGGCGGCAAAGCAGATGAGTGAGCAGAAGGAAAAGATTTCCACAGCACCGGAACTGTTTGCGGCAATTGACCGGAGTATCTATGCGGATGCCGCAGCACTGGCGAGCCGGTATCATGAATATGTACGGGAAGCGATTATCGCGGCAGATGCAAAGATGCAGCAGGTACAGGATGCAAGGACAAAAGCAACGGTTGCATTTCGCAAGCAGTGTGCACAGGTCGGATAAAATAAAATAAGAAAATCAGGAGAGAGAGATGTACGATCAGGTAACTTTAAAATTAAATGTAGATCCATGGATTCTCAGTGCTTTAAAAGAAGATATCACAAGTGAGGATGTCTCCACAAACAGTGTCATGCCTCATCCACAGGCAGGAGAAGTGGATCTTATCTGCAAAGAAGATGGCATTATATGCGGGTTGCAGGTATTCGAGAGAGTGTTTACACTTCTCGATGAAAATACAACCGTTGAATTTTTGGTGCAGGATGGAGCAGAAGTTCATAAGGGACAGCTTATGGCAAAAGTGCATGGCGATATTCGGACCCTTTTATGCGGAGAGCGTACCGCACTGAATTATCTGCAGCGTATGAGCGGAATTGCAACCTACACACATTCCGTGGCAGAATTATTAAAAGGAACCGGAATCAAACTTCTGGATACCAGAAAGACAACACCAAACAATCGTATTTTTGAAAAATATGCAGTAAGAATCGGTGGTGGAAATAACCACAGATATAATCTTTCCGACGGGGTATTGCTGAAAGATAATCATATCGGAGCTGCAGGCGGAGTAAAAGAAGCGATTGCTGCTGCAAAGGAGTATGCACCGTTTGTCCGTAAGGTTGAGGTAGAAGTAGAAAATCTGGATATGGTAAAGGAAGCTGTGGAGGCAGGTGCGGATATTATCATGCTGGATAATATGGACACCGATGCGCTGAAAGAAGCCATCGCCTATATTGACGGACGGGCAGAGATTGAAGTTTCCGGAAATGTGACGAAAGAAAATATTGCAAGACTGACCGGGCTTGGCGTAGATTATGTTTCCAGCGGAGCACTGACACATTCGGCTCCGATCCTGGATATTTCTTTGAAAAATCTGCATCCGGTAGAAAATTAAAGAAGGTGGGATTCCAGAAATGAGCGGGGAAGAAAGGCGTGGAAAAATTATACAGGCACTAAAAAACAGTGACAAAGCAGTTTCTGCCACGACACTGGCAAAAGAATTTGACGTGAGCAGACAGGTCATTGTGCAGGATGTTGCACTTCTTCGGGCAAATGGAAAAAATATATTTTCGACCAACCGGGGGTATCTGATACAGGAAGATGAGGAGACAACCCGTGTATTTAAGGTACAGCATGAAGATGATGAGGTTGAAAAAGAGCTGACAACGATTGTGGATCTCGGAGGAACCGTTGAGGATGTATTTGTATATCATAAGGTATACGGAGTGCTTCGGGCAGAGATGAATATCAAATCCCGTATGGATATCCGCAATTATATGGAGGAGATCCGTTCCGGGAAATCCAGTCTGCTGAAAAATGTTACTTCCGGATATCATTATCATACGGTCCGGGCGGAACGCGTGGAAATTCTGGATATGATTCAGGAGGAATTGCAGAAGAAGGGGCTCCTTGCAAAACTACAGGACTATGAACCTGTTGATTTTTGGGGACAGAATAATTATAATGAGTAAATGACTACTATTGTGATTATTGATAAGAAGTCAGAGAAAGAATAAAAAGGAGAAGGATGGAATGAGCGACGAGTTTACAACAAACGAAAACGGTTCAAAAACACCGGAGGAAACAAACTTTCAGGATTATACGGCACCGGAAAATGAGATCGTACAGAATGAAACATCACAGATGACGCAGGAACAGCCGGAGACTTCTTATGGAGCAACATCGGCAGAGGAAAATCCGCAGCCGGACAATACGGCATATGCGTATGGACAGACTGCGTACCAGCAGGCATATCAGAGTGAACAGTCACAGCCGAATGCATATCAGCAGGCATATTACGGACAGACACAGGCAAAGGGAACAGGAACCGGATTTGGAATTGCCTCACTGGTTCTTGGAATTTTATCTGTTTTTACATTTGCATGCTGCATTAATTATATTCTGGCAGTGCTTGCGATTATTTTCGGTATTGTGCAGATGGTAAAGAACGAGAAAAAGGGGCTGGCGATCGGTGGAATTATTACAGCAGTGATTTCAATTGTTCTTGGGATTGCCGTTTCGCTTTATGCTGTGAATATTGCGGAAAAAATGCAGGACCCGGACAGTCCGTTTTATCAGTATTTTGAAGAGTATGAGCAGAAACTGGAAGAAGGAAAGAGTTCTTTCTAGCCGGGAGTTATAAAAAGGAGAACCTGTTTTACAGGTTCTCCTTTATTCGTATATCGATGTCTGTGTAGTGGAATTCTTCGCAGGAGATGCCCTCAATCAGATAACGGGAGAGCAATTCTACCGGAAGGTATCCCTGCTTGTATGGCTGCTGGCAGATGGTAGCAGTGATAATGCCATCATCGAGCAGTTTTTTTGTGGAAGGAACACAGTCGTAAGTAAAGATACGCATGGCATCGATCCGGCCGCTTTCGACTGCGGCACGGCATCCGCCTGCTACACCGCCGGCTGCAAAATACAGCACATTGATTTCGGGGTGTGAAGCCAGCATTTCTTCGACTTTTTCATAACTTTCATTATCATCATCATGATTTTCTATTGTTTCCACGATATGAATACGTTCGCCCTTTTCGGAAAGCGTTGAAGTGAAACCCTCGATACGATCGGAGTGACAGAGTACATGTGATGAACCGGTTACAATACCAATATGAATTTCCCCGAATGTCATCAGAGAAACCAGTCCGGCAGCAGTCTGTCCGGACAGGCGGTAATTACTTCCGACATATGCGATCCTGCGGGACAGAATATCGGTGTTTACGGTAATGACCGGAATGTTCATTTCTGTGAGGCGGTCGATTTCTGCGGCAATATATAAAGAATTGAATGGTGCGATAACTAATCCGTTGATGCCTTCCGCAAGCAGTGCTTCCATGGTATTAAACTGTTCGGTCTCATCAAATGGAACCTGACGGATAAGAACGGTGAAATTATAGGCAGATAATTCTTTTGCCTTGGCATTTACGCCTTCAAGGACTTCACTGAAAAAAGGATTGGAATCGGGAAATAAAATAACACCGATTTTCAGATTCTTTTTCTGTGCAGCAAGCATCAGTCCTGCTTTGTTGGGTTTATAGTTTAATTTTTCTGCAATTTCACGTACACGGGCTGCAGTATTGGCATTGACGGAACCGCGGTTGTTCAGTACACGGTCAACCGTACCGCGTGAAACACCTGCCAGTTCAGCAATCTGTTTTATAGTGGCCATGTCGTTCCCCCTTGTTGAATTTTTCCTGAATAACTCTTACAAGGGTAGCATTGATAAGGTAAAATGTCAATTGAAATACAGAAAATGTGTGCGTGCACGACAAGAGCGGGGAAAGTTACTGTACGCTTTTCACAAAATAAGCGCAACCGGTTTGGAAGAAATCACGAAAAAGAGAAAAAATTTCGGAAAACAGTTGAAAATATCAGCGCATCGTTGTAGGATATGAGTAGAAACGTGCACGAGCACAAAATTAACATTTCAGAATTGAGGGTTATCATGAATTACATAGGAATTGATCTGGGAACTTCTGCTGTTAAACTTCTTTTGATGGAGGGCAGTGGAAAAATTTTAAAGATCGTCAGTCGTGAATATCCAATCTGTTTTCCAAAACCGGGATGGTCGGAGCAGAATCCGTATGACTGGTTTACACAGTCAATGGATGGACTGAAGGAATTGCTGGATGGTACAGACAGGAGTCTGGTTGCCGGCATCAGCTTTGGCGGACAGATGCATGGACTTGTAGCACTGGACGATAAGGATGAAGTGATTCGTCCGGCAATTCTCTGGAACGACGGAAGGACGACAAAAGAGTGCGATTATTTAAATCAGGTAATTGGGAAGGAACGTCTTTCTGCATACACAGCCAATATTTCATTTACCGGATTTACTGCACCGAAAGTACTCTGGATGAAAAACAATGAACCGGAGAATTTTGCAAAGATTCATAAAATTATGCTGCCAAAGGATTATCTGGCATTTCGCCTGAGCGGCAATTACAGTACGGATGTATCGGATGCGTCCGGAACACTGTTCTTTGATGTAAAGAATCGCTGCTGGTCAGAAGAAATGTGTGAGATCTGCAGTATTAAAACAAGCTGGCTTCCAAAAGTATACGAAAGTTATGAGGAAGTTGGAACGCTGCTTCCGGAACTGGCGAAGGAACTCGGCGTATCGGATCAGGTAAAAATTGTAGCCGGAGCCGGAGACAATGCGGCAGCAGCTGTGGGAACCGGAACCGTTGGAGATGGTGCATGTAACATTTCTTTGGGAACGAGCGGAACCGTATTTATTTCTTCCGATAAATTCGGAGTGGACGAAAATAATGCACTGCATTCGTTCGACCATGCGGATGGAAGTTATCATCTGATGGGCTGCATGCTTTCCGCAGCATCCTGTAATAAATGGTGGATGGATGATATTATCGGCACAAAGGATTATGGCGCAGAACAGGAAAATATTACGAAGCTTGGAGAAAACCATGTATTTTTCCTTCCATATCTGATGGGGGAGCGGTCTCCGCACAATGATCCGAATGCAAGAGGTACTTTTATCGGTCTGACCATGGATACTACCAGAGCGGATATGACACAGGCGGTACTTGAAGGTGTGGCATTTGCCTTAAGAGATTCTTTTGAGGTGGCACGTTCACTCGGCATTCATATTGCCCGTACCCGTATTTGCGGTGGAGGAGCAAAGAGTCCGCTATGGAAGAAGATTGTGGCAAATGTGCTCAATATTCCGGTAGATATTCCAGAAAATGAACAGGGACCGTCAATGGGTGGCGCAATGCTTGCAGCAGTAGCTTGTAGAGAATACCCGACCGTCCGCGATGCAGCAGAGGCAATTGTAAAACTGACCGATACGGTAGAACCGGAACCGGAGCTTGCAGCAAAATATGAAGAGCGTTATCAGAAGTTCCGTAAGATTTATCCGGCATGCAGGGATCTGTTTTTGGAACTTGCAAAATAAAATCATATCATCGTATCTAACAAAAAATTAAAATGATTACATACAACAAGGAGGCAAAATCATGATTAATATTCCAGAAGTAAAAGTAGGTATCGTTGCAGTCAGCCGTGACTGTTTCCCGGAGTCTCTTTCCGTAAACCGCAGAAAGGCGCTGATCAAAGCATATACAGACAAGTATGATGCAAAGGATATTTATGAGTGTCCGGTCTGCATCGTAGAGAGTGAAATTCATATGGAGCAGGCGCTGGCAGATATTAAAGCAGCAGGATGCAATGCGCTGTGTGTATACCTTGGAAACTTCGGACCGGAAATTTCCGAGACTATGCTTGCAAAATATTTTGATGGACCAAAGATGTTTGTTGCAGCAGCAGAGGAGTCCCAGAACGATCTGGTTCAGGGACGTGGAGATGCATACTGCGGTATGTTAAATGCAAGTTACAACTTAAAACTTCGCAATGTCGGTGCTTACATTCCGGAATATCCGGTTGGAGATGCAGAGGATTGCGCAGATATGATTCACGACTTTTTACCGATTGCAAGAGCTGTAGAAGGACTTGCAAACTTAAAAATCATTTCCTTTGGACCAAGACCAATGAATTTCCTTGCATGCAATGCTCCAATCCAGCAGCTTTATAATCTGGGTGTGGAAATTGAGGAAAATTCAGAGCTGGATCTGTTTGAGGCATTCAACAACCACGCAGGAGATCAGCGTATTCCGGAGGTTGTTGCAGATATGAAAGCAGAACTCGGTGAGGGAAACAAAAAGCCGGAGATTTTAGAGAAACTTGCACAGTATGAACTGACACTGCTTGACTGGATTGAGGCGCACAAAGGTTCCCGCAAATATGTTGCAATTGCAGGAAAATGCTGGCCGGCATTCCAGACACAGTTTGGATTTGTTCCGTGCTATGTCAACAGCCGTCTGACCGGAAGAGGCATTCCGGTATCCTGCGAGGTAGATATTTACGGCGCACTGAGTGAGTTTATCGGCACCTGCGTCAGTCGGGACGCGGTGACCTTGTTGGATATTAACAACAGCGTGCCGGCCGATCTGTATGCGGAGAAGATCAAGAATGCGTATCCGTACAGCCTGACCGATACTTTTATGGGCTTCCATTGCGGCAACACCCCGGTTTGCAAGCTGTCCACCTGCGAGATGAAGTACCAGAAAATCATGGCACGCACCCTGCCGGTGGAGTACACCAACGGCACCCTGGAGGGGGATATTGCCCCCGGTCCCATCACCTTCTTCCGGCTCCAGTCCACGGCAGACTGCCGGTTGCGGGGCTATGTGGCAGAGGGGGAGGTGCTGCCGGTGCCTACCCGCTCCTTTGGCGGCATCGGCGTGTTTGCCATTCCCCAAATGGGTCGGTTCTATCGCCATGTGCTCATTGAAAAGAACTTCCCCCACCATGGGGCAGTGGCTTTTGGCCATTACGGCAAGGCCATCTTTGATGTGCTGCGGTGCCTGGGCGTTACCGATGTGGGCTTTAATCAGCCCCAGGGTATGCTCTATCCTACGGAAAATCCTTTTGCGTAAATCCGGATCACCTATTGCCCGGCTCTGCGGAGCCGGGCTTTTTGCGCCTTTTTGGGGTCAAAATGTGGATTTTTGCCCCCGGGGTTGACAAATGGAAAAATTGGATTATAATAACAATTAGCACTCGAAGTCAAAGAGTGCTAATTCTGAAATAACAAAGGTGATTTGAATGAGAAAAAAGCAATTCAAGGCAGAGTCTAAAAAGCTGCTGGATATGATGATCAACTCCATTTATACCCATAAGGAGATCTTTTTGCGGGAGCTGATCTCCAATGCCTCCGACGCGCTGGACAAGCTGTACTTCCGCTCTTTGA
>OGXE01003112.1_pt1 | contig 11502 bp, 9 predicted proteins | sample 1576181 | NCBI WGS metagenome assembly OGXE01 (sample SAMEA3541478, study PRJEB24748) | human gut metagenome | biome: human gut; feature: human-associated habitat; material: faeces | place: China | collected 2012 | reverse complement strand
TAGGTGGTGGTTTAATATTGCAGACTCAACCGTTTATACTACAATAAAAAATTTAGAGAAAAAAGGATTTATTGAGGGGGAAACAGAAAAGGTTGGAAATATGCCAGACAGAACAGTCTATACATTAACTGTCAAAGGAGAGAAAGAGTTTCGGGAAGCAATAAGAAAAGCCATAGTGCAATTTGATTATGATACCAATATATTTACAATAGCAGCGTTTTTTATTGATATTTTTGATACTGATGAGAAAAGGGAATTGTTAGAAAAAAGATTAGAATTATTACAGGCATACTTGGTTGGTATAAGTAAGCAGGATAATAATTTATGGGAAAAAGAAGTATCGGCTTCTCATGTGGCTAATCTAAAAAGAATGATTGATATAGTAAATGCGGAAATCTCTGGAACAAAGAGATTGTTGTCAAGTTGTGAGGGGAGTGGTAATTATGAAAAATAAATGGATACATTTTAGTATTGATAGAGAAAGCTTAATAGGAATGTTAAGTGGCGTAGGGATAGTTATATTAAGTGTTATCATGACTATTTTCAATAATGATATAGCTAATATTATTTTAAGGGATATATTGATGATTTTAGTTTTAGGTTTTTTCTTTCCCTTGTATTTTACTATAATTGAAAATAAAAAATCGGTGTCAGTTTTAGGTATTCACAAGAAAAAAATAGTTATTAGTTTGGCAATAAATATTATTGCAGCCATAATGTTATTGGTTATGTTTATATCTGGAAATACAGAAACCATAATGTTTTCTAAAAATTCCTTTTTTGCAATTACATACATTTTAGTTGCGGGTGTTTTTGAAATGGTATGTATTTACGGTTTTTTTCGCTATGAAGTTGAAAGAGCTTTTGGAATAATTCCGGCTATTATTATGACTGCTGTATTTTATAGCTTACATCATGCAGGTTTTCAACCAGAATTTTTAAAACTATTTTTTGTGGGAATTATGTATGTTTCTGTATTTTACATTACTAAAAATATTTTCAGTATTTTTCCGTTTTTTTGGGGAGTAGGTGCTATTTGGGACGTATTGATAAACTCAGAAGCAGGCAAACAAATTGAAAATATACAAAGTTTTTATATTGCCATTTTGATGTTAATATCAATGCTAGGAATTTGTATTTATATTTATAAGAGAAAGTAATTAAAAGATTATATAAAAGGCAGAACATTATTGCTAACAGTTCTGCCTTTTGTTGTCATTGTTTATCCGTTATCCTCCGCAGGCTTAAAGGATTGCTCGCAAATATCCAGCACATTATCATTTTGATCCATACTGAAGGATAAATTGAAAAAGACTTCAGGGTAGCGTTCATCAATATAGGAATAGCACAAATTGTATTGGCTTTCCAGACCATCATGATTATAGGCCTTATTTTTATACACTACCTCTTTTTGAGGCTCTCCATAAGCAGCAATCACTTGTTCCCTGGAATCGCCTAATTTTATACCACGCGAAGTTTCTGTGTCTGATGACATTTGATCGGGGTATTCAGTATATGCCGTACAATTTGTAGTCATAATAGAAATACGTTCTACATCTTCATAGCCGTTTCCGGCTCCATATAAGTCTACGTAATTGCTATATCCAAATCCATTAACATTAAAATCCTCATAAGAGAGAGGCAAAATGGTGCTATTCTCCGTGCTTCCTGATACTTCCACCGGTGCCGGAGTTTCTGTGGAATCTTCCGTTATCACTTCTGTGGTTTCAGGGCGTTCGGTTTCTGCGTTCGTTTCACTCTGCCCGGCACCTCCGGTGCTTAACGTTGCTTCGCAACTATTATGATCAAATTGTAGCAGAAAATGGAGATATGGAAACTGGATTTTTCTAAGATATTTCCCATGCATGAAGTATCAAGAGTTGTAATCAGTACATTCTTAGGATTTAGATGAAAAATAGGATTTACTATGATATGATTAGTTAAGAATTATATTTAATACGAAAGAGGAATGACACATTATTATGGAATTTTTCAGTTTGTTTTCAACAGTATTTTTTAATATAGCAATTACCTTTGGCCTGTTATTACTTATATACTCGTTTTTCTTTTCCGGCATTAGAGCACGTAAGGACCTGAAACCGGTTAAGTACATTTCCTACAAAAAGGATCATTTTCAGGAGAATTTTGAATTTACCTGTGAGTTTTGCAGATCCAAGGTATCTTCTGCGGATGAAAAATGTCCAACCTGTGGCGGTAATTTTGGAAAGAACAAGGAGTATCAGTTAAAGAAACGGGCCATGCATCAAAGGTATTTAGAGTATATGAAATCCCAGGAAGAAGCCATTACACAGGAAACGGAATATATAAGTACTACAATGCAGGCAATTCAAAAATATAAGCTGATACGTCATAAATACTACAATTTTGAAATCGGCGAGCCTCCGGTTTATAAACCTGCAAGTGATTATGAATTTACCTGTGAATACTGTGATAATAAGATAAGGGGAAAAAGCACAGACGAAAAGGGGTGTAGTAATTGTGGGGCTTCTTATAAAGAAAACCTGGAATTATTGGTACGCGAAGAGGAAGACCGTCTGGAAAAACGCCATTATGACGAATATATGAAACTGAAGGATCTGGAGTGGGAGCAGAATATCAGGAATGAGCGAAGAGATGCAAACATTGATGAAAAGTATGGGACACCTATCCGATTTATGGAGAAAAATGCAAAGGTTATTGCGCTGGTCATTTTGCTTGGACTTATGATGATTTCCGTGGGAATAACAGTTTTGATTTTAAAGTTTAGGTAAAACAGGATGAGTATATCTGACGTGAAGGGAGATCACATGGACATTCTATTTAAAAACGATGATTTTGTATTTTCCTACAGGGTTGGCGGTATATTGATCCATAATGAAAAGATCCTGTTGCAACGTCCGAAAAATGATGACTATACTATCATCGGCGGGCATGTTGCTGCTATGGAGACCAGCATGGAAACGCTGAAACGGGAGTTTGAAGAAGAACTTCACGCTGAGATAGAGGTAGATAATCTGCTGGCTATAGGCGAAATTTATTTTCCATGGGGAAAGAGACCCTGCCACCAGATCTGCTTATATTATAATGTTCATTTACTGGACGATAGTATTCCTATGGATGGGGTGTTTCATGGATATGATGAATTGGATCATGAGAGAATCAATCTGGATTTCTGCTGGATTCCGCTGGAGGAACTAAGGAAGGACACGAAGGTATATCCATTGGAACTGATACCTTACATACTTGAGCAGAGAAAAGAAACGGTACATTTTGTTTCAAGGCAGATTTAATTGAGAGGGCAAGGAAAGAAAATGCTGGAAGTAAAATTTTATGACTCAGTGGATGATTCCCTGTTGAAGTTTGCGGTGATCGTCTCACAGAGCAATGGCAAATGGGTATTTTGCAAGCATAAAGAAAGAGACACCTATGAAGTTCCGGGTGGACATAGAGAAGCCGGTGAAAGCATTCTTGAAACGGCGAAAAGAGAATTGCAGGAAGAAACCGGTGCAATCAGGTTCGATATGAAGCCCCTGTGTGTATACTCTGTAACCGGGAAGACCAGAGTAAATGATACGGGAGAAGAATCCTTTGGGCTGCTTTGCTATGCGGAGATAACAGAATTTGCGACAGAACTGCATAGCGAGATGGAGAAGATAGTACTCTTGGGCGAACTGCCGGAGGAGTGGACGTATCCGTTGATACAGCCGAAATTGATAGAGAAGTATTTGCAGATGAAAAATACTATTGATTTTCGCCTGCGTGCTTGATAGAATGTAGGTGTAATGAAAGTTTACCGCTGACCGATATGCGGGATATAAATGGTTGGGTCGAAAGTGTAGTCCTTCGCCGTGAGGCGGGGGACTTTTTATATTGAAGTATATAAAGAAATTCCTGTTAAAGTTATACCTTGAATTAAGATAATCAAGTGAATTATAATGACTTTAGTTAAAAAATAAATTTTGCTACATTTAGGAGGTCCCCATGCTATTTATAGAATACCCCAAATGTTCCACCTGTCAAAAGGCAAAAAAGTGGCTGGAGGAACATAATATCACCTATACAGATCGTCACATTGTAGAGGACAACCCCACCTACGAAGAATTAAAAGAATGGCAGAGCAGAAGTGGGCTGCCGTTAAAGAAATTCTTCAATACCAGTGGGTTGTTATATAAGAACATGCAGTTGAAGGACAAGCTTCCGAACATGACGGAAGAGGAACAACTTCGGCTGCTGGCCACGGACGGAATGCTGGTAAAGCGGCCGTTTGTCGTGGACGGGGATCTGGTGTTGACCGGATTCCGGGAAGCAGAATGGAAGGAAAAATTAATTTAGTACAAGGAGGACGAATATGAGCAGAGTAAATTTTGGAGCAAAGCCGGTAATGTATCCCATGCCGGTGCTGATCATTGCAACTTATGACGAAAATGGAGTACCCGATGCCATGAACGCAGCATGGGGAATCATTACGGACATGAATGAGATCTCCATCAGTATGTCAGAGCATAAGACCACGGAGAATCTGGCAAAGACCGGAGCATTTACCGTAAGTATCGGAACCGAAGATACCGTGGTAGCCTGCGACTATGTGGGCGTGGAATCTGCGAAGAAAGTACCTGATAAATTCTCAAAGTCCGGTTTCCATGCAGCCAAGAGTGATTTTGTCAATGCACCGTTGATCGATGAACTTCCCATGGCGCTGGAATGTAAGATGAAAAGTTTTGAAGACGGCATTCTGGTGGGCGATATCGTCAACGTCAATGCGGACGAAAGCATCCTGACGGATGGCAAGATCGATCCGAAGAAATTGAAGCCAATCAGCTATGATCCTGTGAATAATACTTATCTTGCAATGGGAGATAAAGTAGGAAATGCTTTTAAAGACGGTTTGAAATTGAAATAGTAAGATCAAAGAACGCAGGAGGTTTAACCCTCCTGCGTCCCCATCTCATCGGTGGTAGAGCGGATATGTTCTACTGCCGTTTTTACTTGTTCTGCATAATCCAGATTGTTCTGGCTCATGGTGTGCACCTGCTCGGCATTGGCGGTAACTTCTTCAGTTACAGCGGACAGCTGGGAGATGTTTTCCATAATCTTATTATTGGATTCTGACAATCCCAGAATGTGGTGATTTACTTCTTCCACCTGGGAAGCCAGTGCTTCCATATTTTTGTTCAGCTGTTCGAAAGTCTCGGAAGCAGCCAGGATCTTTTCGCCCTGCTGTTCGGTAGCTTCAATGGAGCCGCTGATCGTGTTGACTACCATGTTGGCATTGGCATTCAGCTCATTGGTGATCTTCGTAATCTCTTCGGTAAAGCTCTTGGTCTGTTCTGCCAACTGCCGGATTTGCTGGGCAACAACGGCGAAACCGCGTCCGGCCTCCCCGGCACGGGCACTTTCAATGGAAGCGTTCAATGCCAGAAGATTGGTCTGACCGGAGATTGCCATGATGCTTCCGGCGATAGTTTCCACCTCTTTTGTCTTTTCCTGTAATTTTGCCATGGCGTCAGTGACGGAATGGTTGGTATCCTTGATCATGGCAGACTGCTGTTTTAAGGATTCCATAGCAGCCATGTTCTTACGGATGCTTTCGTTAGAATCTTCGGCGATCTGCACCATCTGCTCGGAGATATGACCGGTCTGCTCGATAGCATTCTGAATCGTACCGGTCATCTGGCTCTGTTCTTCGATGCTGGTGGCAGTCATATTGGTGGCAGAGGAGATCTCCTGCATACTGTTGGCTACAGATTCCGTAGTTTGTACCAGCTGGTTCATAAGATCTGTGGTTTTGGTGGTCTCCTGATGTACGGTCTTGGATACGTCCAGAATATTATCCAGTACTTCTTTTACATGGTTATGTTCTTCCCGGGAAGAACCGATGGCATCATTGTTAAATAATATAGTAATCTTACCGGTTTCCAAAATAATGATTCCAATCAGGAATACCAGCAGGGTAGAGCAGACGGCATTCACATCCTGACCGTAGATTCCCTTCGTAGCCTGAACGATCATGACGATCAGGTAGAGCACGAATAATCCCAAAGCGGTTTTCTTCAGAGATTTTTTCTCATAATAAGGAATCTGTAATATGAAAATGGCGATCAGCGCATAGTGAATGAAACTTGCATCTGTCTGTAAACCGACCAACAGATACTCAATGCCGATCTCGATGGTAGCGAAGACTTTTAATAGTCGTGTCGCCTTATTTCGAAGGTGTGTCACGACATTTACCACACAGAAAACGGCAATCAGAATGGTATTTGCGTATGTAACAATGGGTGCAATGTTGTGATTTGTCAGTTTTAACCACAGATAAAACAGGAACACGATCGCCAAAAGCGAAGAAGCGATAATATAGAACCGGTTCATTCTGATATTGCGTTCCGCGGTATCCGTATAACGATATTTATTATTTTCTTTTATATTCATATTCATAAGTTCCCTCCCTATTTTTATTGATGCTATTTTAAGTGTAACTGTTTTCGTCAATTTTTTCTACATTTTTATTCCATTTTTGAAAAATTTTTTGAAAAAAATCATGGAAATAAAAAATGCAAATTGATACTGATTTTCAATACCAAATGCGCTATAATACTTCTGTTACAGCACAGAACATTAAGATGTTGAGATACGAAAGGATACAGAAGTGTTATGACACTGAAAGAATTGAAAATCGGCAAAAGCGCCGTGATCAAAACCGTCGGTGGTTCCGGAGAACTCAGACAGCATTTCCTGGATATGGGTATGATCCCGGGAGCAGAGGTGACAGTGGTAAAGCTGGCTCCGATGGGGGATCCCATGGAATTGCAGGTGCACGGCTATGAGCTTACGCTGCGGCTGGCGGAAGCGGATCAGATCGAGATCGCACCCATATCGAAGAGAACAAGAGAACATAAAGGGTTGGACCGGGTGACGGATGCGGAGCACCCGGGATTAGGTGAGGATGGAAAATACCATTCGAAAAAAGACGAGAATCCTCTGCCGGAGGGAACGACACTAACGTTCGCCCTGGCTGGAAATCAGAACTGCGGCAAGACTACACTGTTCAATCAGCTCACCGGCTCGAATCAGCATGTGGGAAATTTCCCCGGAGTTACCGTAGACCGTAAGGACGGTTCCATCAAAGGGTATCCGGATACTTTGGTGACAGACCTGCCCGGTATTTATTCGATGTCCCCTTACAGCAGTGAAGAGATCGTATCCCGTAATTTTATCCTGTATGAGAAACCCAGAGCTATCATCAATATCGTGGATGCGACGAATATCGAGCGTAATCTGTATCTGACCATGCAGTTGTTGGAAATGAACATTCCCATGGTCGTAGCTCTGAACATGATGGATGAAGTCACCGGCAATCACGGCTCCATCGATGTGAACGCCATGGAAGCGTTCCTGGGAGTACCCGTAATCCCCATTTCCGCTGCGAAAAACGAAGGCGTGGATGAACTGATCCGTCATGCAGTCCATGTGGCAAAATATCAGGAACGGCCGCTGCGGCAGGATTTCTGCGATAAAAACGATCATGACGGTTCCGTACACCGCTGCATCCATGCGGTATGCCATCTGATCGAGGATCATGCGGAGACTGCGAAGCTGCCCCTGCGTTTTGCAGCCAACAAAGCCATTGAAGGAGACCATCTGATCCTGGAGAAGCTGCAGCTGGATGAAAATGAAAAAGAAATGCTGGAGCATATTGTCTGTCAGATGGAGGCGGAGCGTGGCGTGGACAGAAGTGCAGCCATTGCCGATATGCGTTTTGATTTTATCGAGAGATTATGTGAGCAGACAGTAGTAAAACCCAAAGAAAGTAAGGAACGGATCCGCAGTGAGAAGATTGACCGGATCCTCACCGGAAAATATACGGCAATTCCCTGTTTTATCCTGATCATGGTGCTGGTATTCTATCTGACTTTCAATGTCATCGGAGCATGGCTCCAGGGACTGCTGGAACTGGGAATCGGAAAATTGACGGAGATCACTGATGCGGCATTGACGGCGGCTCATGTCAACAGTGCGGTCCAAAGCCTTGTAATAGACGGTATCTTTACCGGCGTGGGCAGTGTACTGAGCTTCCTGCCCATCGTGGTCACTCTGTTTTTCTTCCTGTCTCTGATGGAGGACAGCGGCTATATTGCCCGTGTGGCGTTTGTGATGGATAAGCTGCTGAGAAAAATCGGTCTGTCCGGACGAAGTATTGTGCCGATGCTGATTGGTTTCGGATGTACGGTACCGGCAGTCATGGCCACGAGAACACTGACCAGTGAGAGAGACCGTAAGATGACGATCCTGCTGACACCGTTTATGAGCTGCTCTGCAAAATTACCGATTTATTCGTTCTTCGTGAGCGTATTTTTCCCGGGAAAGGGTGGACTGATCATGTCAGCCCTGTATCTGCTGGGGATCGTGATTGGTATTCTGGTTGCATTTCTATATCGTGGAACTTTGTTCAAAGGCGAGCCAGTGCCGTTCGTAATGGAACTGCCTAATTATCGTCTGCCCGGAGCGAAAAATGTAGGACAGTTGTTGTGGGAAAAGGCGAAAGATTTTTTACAGAAGGCATTTACTGTGATCTTCATTGCAACGATTGTAGTATGGTTTTTACAGAGTTTTGATCTGAAACTGAATCTGGTAGAGAATTCAGCCAACAGTATGCTGGCAATGCTATCAGGTCTGTTGGTTCCGGTGTTCCGGCCACTGGGATTGGGAGACTGGCGGATCTGTACCTCTCTGATCAGTGGATTCATGGCAAAAGAAAGTGTGGTAGCAACCCTGGAAGTATTGTTCGGCAGCAGTATTGCCACGGTACTTACCCCGTTGGCAGCCGCTACATTACTGGTATTCAGCCTGCTGTATACGCCCTGCGTGGCAGCTATCGCTTCTGTACGCAGAGAACTGGGTGGAAAATGGGCCATTGCCGTGGTACTCTGGCAGTGTTTCGTGGCATGGGTGGCAGCCTTTTTGGTACATGGAATCGGAATGCTTCTGGGATGAAGATTCCTCGATAAGCGAATATTGGATAGAAGTGTGGGAGTGCGCAGCACGAAACAATTCGTAGGAATTAAAGGTGGGGCTTTTGCCCCCGACATCCATATATAATAGAAAACCTGCAGGGGATTATTCCTCCTGCAGGTATTTTATTACGCATTTCAATTCCGGTGAGATCCATTTGTTCCTATGATATAAAAGCTGCCGCCAGATATCCGGATGAATCTCTGTCATGGGGAGACTGACGAGATTTCCTTTTGCCAGATCCTCTGCAATCACGAACTCCGGCAGATAGGAGATACCGAGACCCTGACACAGAAGATTGCGGATCAGCTGGGTATCGCCCACCTCCATGATGGGCATTGTCTCCTTACCGTTTTGGGAGAGCAGATCATCCAGAGCCGCCCGATAACTCATGTTTTTCTCTGTCAGGATCAGCGGATATTCCAAAATCTGTTCCAGGGTGATCTGAGTCTGTCCGGCTAAGGGGTGACTGGCACCGGTGACAAAATGAATATCCACGGGAGCTTCGAAAGCGGTCACATAATTGTGATTAAAAATACGGCGGTCCAGCGTGTATACAATGTCCACCTGATTCTGCCCCAGCATCTGGAACATTTCATCGGTGCTGGTAGCGATGATCTTCAACCGGATTCCGGGATATTTTTCATGAAAATCCTTAAAACGGCTGTGAAATTCCCAGCTGGCCAGGGACTCTGCAATGGCGATCCGCACCAGACCCTCCGGGGCGGTGTTGCCGCTGATGTGGGTGGCTTCGGCGGCGAGACGCAGGATCTGCTGGGCCAGGGGCAGCAGCTTCTCCCCCTCATTGGTCAGGGTTACGGTATGCCCGATCCGTTCAAACAGAGGGATGGACAGCTCCTTTTCCAATTGTTTGATCTGAAAGGATACGGTGGACTGGGTATAACCCAGACGTCCGGCCGCCAGCGTAAAGCTCTTCAGTTCGTTCACCATAACAAAGGTTTCCAGATTTTTAACATCCATAGGGTAGATACTCTTTCTATATTGTAAATTCAATTCTTCGATCAATGCAATGTAAATAATTTGTTTTTCAAATATTTAAGAAAATTATATAATGAGAAAATAGGGTTGTCAATGTGAAAAGACGGCGAAAATATGGGAAAACAGCAAAAATATATGCCGTATCCCGTGTTTAGAATAAGTGGTTTTGGGAAGGATCAGAGGTATGGAAAACAGAGAAAGACTGGGGAGTCGTTTGGGATTTATCATGCTGTCGGCGGGGTGCGCCATCGGCTGCGGAAATGTGTGGAAATTCCCGTGGATGTGCGGGCAGAACGGTGGCGGAAGCTTCATGCTGATCTACGTGATCTGCCTGATCGTGCTGGGCCTGCCCACCATGATCATGGAATTCTCCGTGGGGCGTGCGGCGCAGACGAGTCCACTTTATATGTATCGGAAATTATCCGGCGGCAGGGGCAAATGGAATCTGTGGGGCATCGTCTGTCTCATCGGAAACATTGCGCTGATCGCTTTCTATGCGGTGGTGTCCGGATGGATCCTCTATTATTTTGTAAAATTTCTGACAGGGCAGAATCAGGATTTCGGTTTTGAAAAAATGATCACGACGCCCTCGGTGAATGTGACATATCTGTTAGTCACCTTGCTGATCGCTTTTGTCATTTTAAGCTTCCATCTGCAGGGTGGGCTGGAACGTATTACCAAATATATGATGTCAGCCTTGATCGTGCTGATGTTGGTGCTGGCGGTGCACAGCTTTACACTTCCGGGAGCAGGAGAGGGATTGAGCTTCTATCTGATCCCTCATTTTTCCAAAATCACCGGTTCTGTGGTGGTGGGCGCCATGAATCAGGCATTTTTCACCTTGTCCGTGGGAATGGGCGGTATGGCGATCTTCGGAAGTTATATCGGCAAGGACCGTTCTCTCATGGGGGAGTCTATCCATATTATTATCCTGGATACACTGGTGGCAGTGATTGCCGGTATCATTATATTTCCGGCATGCTTTACTTATGATGTGGAAGTGACGGCGGGTCCCAGCCTTCTGTTCGATACTATGGCGACAGTATTTAACAACATGGCAGGCGGCAGATGGTGGGGAACTTTATTTTTCCTGTTCATGGTGTTCGCAGCCATGTCCACAGTGCTGGGCGTGTGTGAAAATATTCTGGCCATGGTCCGGGAACTGACCGGATGGTCGAGACCGGTAGGATGTATCGTCTGCGGTGTGGGAACGTTTCTGTTGGCATTGACAACGGCGTTGGGCTTCAGCGTGATCCATTTTCAGCCCTTTGCGGCGGGAACGACCTGGCTGGACTTCTGGGATTTCCTGGTGTCGAATAACATCATGCCTATAGGTTCGATCTTGCTGGCGGTATTTTGCTGTTATAAGGTCGGCTGGGGCTGGGACAAATTCCTGGAGGAAGCAAATGCCGGCAAAGGCTTAAAGGTGCAGCCGTGGATGATGTATTTTTGCGGCGTTGGCGGTCGGACTGTTGTCGCTTTTGTGAGGTGCACCGG
>OGXE01003109.1_pt1 | contig 11507 bp, 6 predicted proteins | sample 1576181 | NCBI WGS metagenome assembly OGXE01 (sample SAMEA3541478, study PRJEB24748) | human gut metagenome | biome: human gut; feature: human-associated habitat; material: faeces | place: China | collected 2012 | reverse complement strand
TAAGAGGTGTGCCTTCCCCTGCGGGGGAAGGTGGCCGAGGCTCCGGCCGAGGCCGGATGAGGGGCAGCAGTATCGCAGCCACCCGCACATGGGATATTGCGGCAAGACCGCCCCTCATCAGTCACCTTCGGTGACAGCTTCCCCCCAGGGGGAAGCCTTATGTTAGGAGGTCACATCATGAAAATTCTGGTTGTAGGCGGCGGCGGGCGTGAGCACGCCATCATCCGTGCGCTGAAAAAAAGCCCCCGCTGCACCGAGATCTGGTGCGCACCCGGCAACGGCGGCATCAGCTATGATGCCCGCTGCAAGGCTATCCCCGCCACCGATGTGGACGCCATGGTGCAGTTTGCCAAGGATGAAGCCTTTGACTATGTGGTCGTTGCACAGGACGACCCGCTGGCGCTGGGCATGGTGGACGCACTGGCCGCTGTCGGCATTCCCGCGTTCGGCCCGGACAAGGCTGCGGCGCGCATCGAGGCCAGCAAGGTATTCAGCAAGGATTTAATGAAGAAGTACGGCATCCCCACCGCCAAATATGAGACATTCGATGATCCTGCAAAGGTCATGGACTACATCAGGGCCGAGGGCAAGTGCCCCGTGGTCATCAAGGCAGACGGTCTGGCGCTCGGCAAGGGTGTGCTGATCTGCCAGAGCGAGCAGGAGGCTGCTGACGGCGTCAAGGAGATCATGCTGGACAAAAAGTTCGGTGCCTCCGGCAACCATGTCGTTGTTGAGGAGTTTTTGACCGGCCCCGAGGTCAGTGTACTGTCCTTCTGCGACGGCAAGACCGTCAAGCCGATGGTTTCCAGCATGGACCACAAGCGCGCATTGGATCATGACGAGGGTCTGAACACCGGCGGCATGGGCACTGTGGCCCCGAACCCCTACTACACGCCCGAGATGGCCGACCGCTGCATGAAAGAGATTTTCCTGCCCACGGTGGCCGCCATGCAGGCCGAGGGCTGCCCCTTCAAGGGTTGTCTCTACTTCGGCCTGATGCTGACGCCCGACGGCCCCAAGGTCATCGAGTACAACTGCCGCTTTGGCGACCCCGAGACGCAGGTCGTGCTGCCCCTGCTGGAGAGCGATCTGCTGACCATCATGGAGGCCACCACAAACGGTACGCTCGACAAGACGGAGGTTCGTTTCCGCGATGGCGCGGCCGCCTGTGTGATTCTGGCAAGCGGCGGCTACCCCCTTGCCTATGAGAAGGGCAAGGAGATCACCGGCCTTGACAACGGCCAGCTGAACGCTGCCGATGTGACCGTCTACCACGCCGGCACCGCCGTCAGGGAGGGCCGCCTTGTCACGAACGGCGGCCGTGTGCTGGGCGTGACGGCCACTGCCGACACCCTGCCCGAGGCCCTGAAAAAGGCTTACGCCGCGACCGAGAGCATCCACTTTGACAAGCTGCACAAGCGCAGCGACATCGGCGCACGGGCATTGGCCGCAATGCAGTAAAAAGGCTTCCCCATCGGGGGAAGCTGTCACCGAAGGTGACTGATGAGGGCAAACTTTCCGCAGCAATCCGTCAACGGGATACGCGGTACACCTTCCCCTCATCCGGCCTCGGACGGGGCCTCGGCCACCTTCCCCCAAGGGGGAAGGCTTTCCGTCCGTCACTTCCTGCAAAATCAACTCTCAGGAGGAAATAGTATGGTATATCGTATTTATGTCGAGAAGAAGCCCGGCTTTGATGGCGAAGCACAGGGTCTGCTCCATGAGCTTGTCGATCTGGTCGGCATCAAAAATCTGACCGGCCTGCGTCTTTTGAACCGCTATGATGTCGAGGGTATCGACAGCGCGCTGTTCCAGCAGGCCATCCCCACCGTGTTCTGCGAGCCGCCGGTGGATGTGACCTACGACACCCTGCCCGAGGCCAAAACGGTCTTTGCGGTCGAGTACCTGCCCGGTCAGTTTGACCAGCGCGCCGACTCTGCCAGCCAGTGCATCCAGCTGCTGAGTCAGGGCGAGCGCCCGGATGTCCGCTCTGCCCGCGTCTATCTGCTGGACGGCGAGCTGACTGCCGATGATCTGGCCGCTATTAAAAAGTATGTCATCAACCCGGTCGAGGCCCGCGAGGCCGCCCTTGAGGAGCGCGCCACCCTGAAGATGGAGTTTGCCATCCCCACCGAGGTCGAGACGCTGAACGGATTCACCGCGCTGGACGATGACGCGCTGGAGGCATTCCGCACCGAGAAGGGTCTGGCTATGGATCACGCCGACATCGTGTTCTGCCAGGATTACTTCAAATCCGAGCATCGTGACCCCACCATCACCGAGATCCGGCTGATCGACACCTACTGGTCTGACCACTGCCGCCACACCACCTTCGGCACGATAATTGACGATGTCAAGATTGATGACGAGCTGGTACAGGCCGCCTTTGACCGTTATATGGCGCTGCGCGCCGAGACCGGCCGCGACAAGAAGAACCGCACCCTGATGGACTGCGCCACGATCGGTGCCAAGGCTCTGAAGCAGCGCGGCATCCTCAAGAACCTCGATGAGAGCGAGGAGATCAACGCCTGCACCGTCAAAATCAAGTGCGATGTGGACGGCGAGCAGCAGGACTGGCTCTTCCTCTTCAAGAACGAGACCCATAACCACCCCACCGAGATCGAGCCGTTCGGCGGTGCAGCAACCTGCATCGGCGGTGCCATCCGCGACCCGCTGTCCGGCCGCAGCTATGTCTATCAGGCTATGCGCGTGACCGGCGCAGCCGACCCGCTGAAGCCCGTCTCTGAAACGATGCCCGGCAAGCTGCCCCAGCGCAAGCTGGTCACGACCGCTGCCGCCGGTTATTCCAGCTACGGCAACCAGATTGGCCTTGCCACAGGTCAGGTTGCAGAGCTGTATCACCCCGGCTACGCCGCCAAGCGCATGGAGATTGGCGCCGTCGTAGGTGCCACCCCGGCCAGCCATGTCCGCCGCGAGGAACCCGCCCCCGGCGATGTGGTCATCCTGCTGGGCGGCCGCACCGGCCGCGATGGTGTGGGCGGTGCGACCGGCTCCTCCAAGGCGCACAAGCTGACGAGCCTTGAGACCTGCGGTGCCGAGGTGCAGAAGGGCAACGCCCCCATCGAGCGCAAGCTGCAGCGCCTGTTCCGCCGTGAGGACGCCTGCCGCCTGATCAAGCGCTGCAACGACTTCGGCGCGGGCGGTGTATCCGTTGCCATCGGCGAGCTTGCTGACGGCCTGCACATCGACCTGAACAAGGTTACCCGCAAATACGAGGGTCTGGACGGCACCGAGCTGGCAATCTCCGAGAGTCAGGAGCGCATGGCTGTGGCCGTGGCTTCTGAGGATGCCGAGACCTTTATGAAGTACGCCGCCGAGGAAAACCTTGAGGCGACCATCGTTGCCACCGTGACCGAGGAGAAGCGGATGCGCGAGGTCTGGAACGGCAAGACCATCGTTGACCTCTCCCGTGAGTTCCTGAACTCCAATGGTGCCGAGCGCCACGCCAGCGCACATATTCTGCCGGGCCATGTCTGGCAGCCGCAGTTTGCCGGTGTCACCTTTGAGGAAAAGCTGGAGTCGATGGTCAGCGACCTGAATGTCTGCAGCCAGAAGGGTCTTGGCGAGCGCTTTGACTCCACCATCGGCGCAGCGACCGTGCTGATGCCCTACGGCGGCAAGTACCAGCTGACCCCCACGATGGCTATGGCCGCCAAGCTGCCCGTTGACGGCGAAACCACCACCTGCAGCGGCATGGCATGGGGCTTTAACCCCTATCTGACCGAGGCCGACCCCTACCGCGGTGCCTATCTGGCCGTGGTCGAGAGCGTGACCAAGCTGGTCTGCGCCGGTTTCCACCACGAGGATATGTACCTGACCTTCCAAGAATACTTTGAGCACATGAACAACCAGCCCGAGCGCTGGGGCAAGCCGATGGCCGCCCTGCTTGGTGCGCTGGACGCCCAGATGGGTCTGGGCATCGCCTCGATCGGCGGCAAGGACTCGATGTCCGGCAGCTTTGAGGGGCTGGATGTGCCCCCGACGCTGGTCAGCTTTGCCACTGCCATCGGCAGTACCCGCGATGTGCAGAGCCCTGAGTTCAAGAAGGCAAACAGCTCTGTTGTTATTCTGCGCCCCAACTACAAGAACGGCCTGCCTGAGATCGGCAGCCTGATTGCGATCTACAAGACCGTTGAGCAGATGATCGACGAGGGCAAGGTTCTGGCCGCTGCCACCCCCGGCTACGGCGGTGTGGCCGAGGCACTGTTCAAGATGTGTGTCGGCAACCATGTCGGCCTGCAGCTGTCCAATGACATTGACCTGAACGGCCTGTTCAAGCCTGCCTACGGCGCGGTCATTCTGGAGCTGCTGGACCCCTCTGCCGGTGAGTTCCTCGGCTTTACCACCGTGGATTATACGCTGGAGGCTGATGGCAGCAACATTGACCTGTCCCGTCTGCAGGAGCTGTGGGAGGCCAAGCTTGAGCCTGTTTTCCCCTACCGCAAGGCCGGTGAGTTTGTGCCCGCGCTGGAGCATGACTGCCCCGCCAACAAGCGTGTGGCTCCCGCCGTGCGTCTGGCAACGCCGCGGGTCATCATTCCGGTTTTCCCCGGCACCAACTGTGAGTACGACACGGCCCGCGCCTTCCGCCGCGCAGGCGGTGACCCGCACATTCTGGTGCTGAAGAACCTTTCCCCCGCCGATGTTGCCGAGAGCTGTGAGGCACTTGTCCGTGAGCTGGATCAGGCTCAGATCCTGATGCTGCCGGGCGGCTTCTCCGGTGGTGACGAACCCGATGGCTCTGCTAAGTTCATTGCCTCCTTCTTCCGCAACCCGGCCGTGGCCGATGCGGTCAACCGGCTGCTGAACCAGCGTGACGGTCTGGCTTTGGGTATCTGCAACGGCTTTCAGGCACTCATCAAGCTGGGCCTTGTCCCCTACGGCGAGATCCGCCCCATTACCGAGGAGGACCCGACGCTGACCTTCAACACGATCCACCGCCATCAGAGCATGCTGGTGCGCACCCGTGTGGCCAGCAACAAGAGCCCGTGGCTGAGCCGCTGCGACATCAATGACGAGCATCTGATCGCCATCAGCCACGGCGAGGGCCGCTTTGTCTGCAACGAAAAGCTGCTGAACCAGCTTATCGAGAACGGACAGGTCGCAACCCAGTATGTTGACCTGCTCTGCCGCCCGACGATGGATATGCGCTGCAACCCCAACGGCTCTGTGCTGGCCATCGAGGGCATCACCAGCCCGGACGGCCGCGTCTTTGGCAAGATGGGCCACAGTGAGCGCAGCGGCGAGCAGCTTTACAAAAATGTCACCGGTGACAAATACCAGCCGATCTTTGAGGGCGGCGTGAACTACTTTAAACTTTGATATTTCGGAACAATTCTGCTATACTGAAAATACAAGTTTTAAAGATTGTGAGGATTTGACCCTATGGCACAACACAACCGTTACATCTCCCCCTTCTCTACCCGGTATTCTTCGGATGAGATGCAGTATATTTTCTCAGACGACAACAAGTTCAAGACATGGCGCAGGCTGTGGATCGCACTGGCTAAGGCGGAAAAGGCTCAGGGCCTTGCCATCACCGATGAGCAGATTGCCGAGTTGGAGGCCCACAAGGACGATATTAACTATGAGGACGCCATCGCCCGCGAAAAGCTCGTCCGCCATGATGTTATGAGCCATGTCTATGCCTACGGCCTGCAGTGTCCCAAGGCAAAGGGCATCATCCATCTGGGTGCTACCAGCTGCTATGTCGGTGACAATACCGATGTCATCGTCATGCGCGAGGCACTGCAGCTTGTGCGCAAGAAGATCATCGGCGTGCTGGCCAATCTGGCCAAGTTTGCAGAGGAGTACAAGGCCATGCCCTGCCTGGCCTATACCCACTGCCAGCCTGCCCAGCTGACCACCGTCGGCAAGCGTGCCACCCTTTGGATGAACGAGCTGTACATGGATCTGGAGGAGATTGACCACCAGATCAGCCAGCTGGCACTGCGCGGCGTCAAGGGTACGACCGGTACCCAAGCCAGCTTTGTGGAGCTGTTCAGCGGTGATTCCGCTAAGATCAAGGCCGTTGAGGCCGATGTCTGCACCCAGATGGGCTTTGCCAAGGTCGTGCCGGTCTGCGGCCAGACCTACAGCCGCAAGGTGGATTACAATGTTCTGTCCGCTGTGGCCGGCCTTGGCCAGAGCGCTATGAAGATGGCCACCGACATCCGCCTGCTTGCCAACTTCAAGGAGATGGAGGAGCCGTTTGAGAAGAACCAGATCGGTTCCTCCGCCATGCCGTACAAGCGCAACCCGATGCGCTGCGAGCGCATCTGCGCGCTGAGCCGTTACCTGATGGTGGATGTGCTGAACCCCGCCATGACCAGCGGCACCCAGTGGTTCGAGCGCACGCTGGATGACTCTGCCAACAAGCGCATTGCGATGGCAGAGGGTTTCCTTGCGGCAGACGCCATCCTGAACATTCTGCTGAATGTCTCTGACGGTCTGGTCGTCTACCCGAAGGTCGTGCGCGCCCGCGTTATGGCCGAGCTGCCCTTCATGGCCAGCGAGAACATCATGATGAAGGCCGTCAAGAAGGGCGGCGACCGTCAGGAGCTGCACGAGCGCCTGCGCGAGCATGCCGTGGCTGCTGCCGCCGTTGTCAAGCAGGAGGGCAAGCCCAACGACATGATTGCCCGTGTCGAGGCTGATCCTGCCTTCGGCCTGAGCCGCGAGGAAATTGAAGCTGAGCTCAGCCCTGAGGCCTTCACCGGCCGCAGTGCCGAGCAGGTCACCGAGTTCCTGCGCGATGTTATTCAGCCTGTTCTGGACGCCAATGCCGAGGATGTTGGCCAGCATGTCGAGCTGAATGTCTGATTCAGCCTGTACACACCACTAAAAGCTGCATAAAAAAGCACCGTCTGCTTACGATTGAAGCAGGCGGTGCCTTTTTTATTGATTTTCTTCCGATTCTTCCGGAGGCGGTGTCTCGGCCGGTACGGGTGTGGGCGTGGGTGCAGGGTCATCGGGCGAGAAATAAGCGCGGATATCGCCGTTGCTCTGCTGGTTGGAGATGTCCAGCACACCCTTATCGCTGGCAGACAGCCCTTTTTCAGGGTCGGCCAGCGCTGCAGCCGCCAGCCGCAGCTTGTAGGCAAGGTTGATCTCGCTGCCCAGACGCACCTGTATGCGGTTCTGATAGGTAAACTGAATATCACTCAGGTCGCGTATGTCCAGCGCGGTCGCGCCGTCAAACAGTCCGTTCGAGAGCAGGCCGTCCCGCAGCTCTGTGAGCGTCTGGGCCGCCGAGGCCTGCAGACCTGCGGTTTCCGCGGTGGCCTGCTCCCCGCCGAGCAACGAGTTGTAGCTTTCCGGCACGATGCTCTGCCCAACTGCCGGTGCAAAGTCCGCAGGCAATGTCAGTGACAGCAGGATCAGGCCCTCTGGCTGGCTCACCTCGGTGCGCAGGATTTTCAGGGAATCGCTCAGTACCATCCAACCGCCCGCATACATACAGGCAAACCGCTCGACTGCCGGTTCTACCTTGACAACGACCGTTGCCGGGAGCTGGATCTCAACGCTGACCTGCTCCAGATACGGGAACTGCTGCGCAAGCTGTGCAGTTTTTTCTGCGGTGGAGAAGCCGAAAAGATTGGAGTTTTTCTCAATGCCGAGGGCGTTGACCAGCTCCTCTGCCGTATAGATGCCGGTGTCGGCCGGGGTTGTGCGGTCGAAATTCTCGACACGGAAGATTGTGACCTTGAACAGTAGATTGACGGACACGAATGCGCCCACGGCCAACACGGCCAATACGCCCAGAATCCCCAGTGCGCGGCGGCGGTTGCGTTGGCGGATCAGCTCTGCCTGCGTTACGCGCCGCTGCTTTCTGGGGCTGCCGGGGCGGTAGCCGGCCTTTTGCGGATTGATCTGCTGGGTCGCCTGCGGGCGTCTGGCGCGCGGCTCGCGGGGCTGGGCGGTGGGCGGCTCTCTGCGGGGTGCCTCCCGTTTTTCCAGTCCCATGCGGCTGCCGAGGCTGCGGCGGTTGTTCTGTGCGCCGGAGCCGCTCACGGTTCTCTGCCTGCGGCTGCGCTGGTCGTTCCCCATAGGAGCGGCTCCTTTCGTTTGGGATTTGGCATACAGAGCAGGGCACTATAAATCCCGCCTGCCTTTTCAGTTCTTCATCAGTTCCATCAGCTTTTCAGTGATGAGGTCCAGACTGTGGGGGTTACCCAGCGTCTTGGCGTTGGCACCCATCTCGGTCAGCTTGCCGGGGGTGTTCAGCAGCTCCTCCACCGTCTTGACCAGCCCTTCCCCGGTCAGGTTCTTTTCCTCAATGACAACAGCAGCACCGGCCTTCTGCAGCTCCAGCGCGTTATAATACTGGTGGTTTTCGGCCACATTGGGGCTGGGGATCAGCACCGAGGCGCGGCCCACGGCCTCCAGCTCTGCCAGCGTCAGCGCACCGGAGCGGGCAATGACGAGATCGGCCGCTGCCAGCAGCTGGGGCATGTTGTTGATGTACTCGGTCACGATCAGGTTTTCGCCGGGGGCAAAGCCCTTCTCCTTTTCAAGGTCCTCAAACAGCTTAACGCCGCGGCTGCCGGTGGCGTGCAGATGCAGCGTGTTCCGGCCGGTCTGCTTTTCCCATGCGCAGAGATCCGCTACGACCTGATTGATACGGTCGGCACCCAAGCTGCCGCCAAAGCTGAGGATGACCGTGCGATCCCCGGCGTTCAGCTTGGCGCGGGCAGCGGCACGGTCTGCCGTCAGGACCTCGGGGCGGACCGGGTTGCCGACAACGGTCGTTTTATCCGGTGCGCCGAGCTTTTCGACAGCATCGGCACTGGCGGCCAGCACGATATTGACCTCCTTGGCAAGCAGCTTGTTCGTCACGCCGGGGAAAGCGTTCTGCTCATGGATGGCCGTCTTGATGCCGCGGCGCGCGGCGGCGCGGACGATCGGCCCGCTGACATAGCCGCCGCAGCCGATGACAAGATCGGGGCGGACCTGATTCAGGATCTTCCGGGTGCGCGGCCCGGACAGGGCCAGATGCCAGATTGCGACAAGGTTACGGCCGATGTTTTCCAGATTGAGCCTGCGCTGAAAGCCGTTGATTTCAATATGATGGAACGGGTAGCCGGCCTTGGTCACAAGGCCGTACTCCATCCCCTCGCGCCGGCCTGCGAAATGGATCTCTGCCGTCGGGTCCGCCGCCTTCAGGGCGCCGGCGATGGCCAGCGCCGGGTTGATATGACCGGCGGTGCCGCCGGCAGCAATTAAAACACGCATGATTGGCCTCCGTATATAAAAATCTGCCGCACAAAGGCAAGCAGTTACACCGTGGTTTTGCGGTAGCGGCTGTGCTGCAGTATACGCTCCGTCTCGGCGCGGTGCTGGTCGGCAAGGCGCTTTTCCCGCGCATTGCCCGCGCGGGAGATACTGAGCATAACGCCCATCTCGCCGAGCAGCAGCAACAGGCTTGTGCCGCCGGACGAGAAGAACGGCAGGCTGATGCCGGTGTTGGGCAACAGCGCCGTGCCGACGCCGATATGCAGAAATACCTGCCACCCCACCTGAGAGATGATGCCGATACCCAGCAGGGTACCGTACAGGTCAGGGGCGCGCAGCGCAATGCTGACGCCCTGCACCAGCAGCGCCGCAAAAAGGGCGATCAGCGCCAGCGCACCGACAAAGCCCAGCTCCTCACCGATCACGGCAAAGATAAAGTCGTTTTCGGCATAAGGCAGCCACTGATGCTTCTGGACGCTGTTGCCGATGCCGACGCCGAACAGCCCGCCGGTACAGATCGCATAGATGCTCTGCAGGGTCTGCCACTGCATGCCTGCCGTGTTTGTGGGGGTCAAGCCCCAGACGCCGCCCAGACGGCCGGCCGCATAGCCATCGCCGCTGGCAAGGTGCTTTAAGAATGCGATCATGCCTGCCGCGCCCGCCGCGCCGACCAGCGGCCACCATCGCATAGCCGAGCCGTTGCAGAGGATCATCGTGCCGAAGATCGCGCAGAGCAGCAGGATCGCCGAGTTGTGCGGCTCAAGCTTGAGCAGGACAAGGATCGGCACAAGCGGCAGTGCAGGCTTGAGAAGGCCGTACCAGATCGATGTTTTATGTGCATGGTCGCGGTCCAGCATATCGGCCGTCCAGAGCATCACAGAAAACTTGGCCAGCTCAGACGGCTGCAGCGAGAAGGAGCCGCCTGCAAAGTAGACCCAGCGGTAGGTGCCGTTGGTATCCTCCGGGCTGAGCAGCGCCGCGATGAGCAGCACAACGGTAATGATGTAGAAGCTCTCGTTCATATACCGCAGGGCGCGATAGTTGATGTTCGAGATGATGAGCATTGCCACAAAGCCCACCACCGCAATGACGCCCTGCGGGCGGATGAAGTGGTAGACATCCCCGTAGTTCGCATAGCCGCTGGAATAGCTGGCCGAAAACAGCATGACAAGGCCATAGCCCATAATGACGATGAGCGTTGCCACAAACCCGTGGGAGACCGGCCCACGCTCCAGCTTAGGCAGGCGGATAACCGCCAGCATGCGCAGAATGTTGCCGATGGTATGATCAAACAAAAGCCCTAAAAGGCTGGTTGCCGTATTCACGGGCCGTCACCTCCCCTTACAAAATCAAAAAGCAAAGGCCGGGGGCTGCCCCGGCCCTGTGTTATGCCACGCAGATGTACAGCATGCCCATCGCCACACCGATGGCAGCGATCAGGGCAAAAAAGCCGTCGATCTTGACCTCACGCCAGCCGCGCATCTCAAAGGCGTGATGGATCGGCGTCATGCGGAAGATGCGCTTGCCGTGGGTCGCCTTGAAGTAGGCGCGCTGGATCACGACCGTCATGGCATCCCAGATGTAAACGATGCCGAAGAAAAGCACCAGCTCAGGGCGCTGCATCACAAAGGCCAGCGCCGTCACGATGCCGCCGAAGAACATACTGCCGGTGTCCCCCATGAACACCTTGGCCGGGTAGAAGTTCCAGACCAGAAAGCCCGCGCAGGCACCCGCCGTGACGGCCGCAACAAGCGAAACATGGATAAAGCCCAGCAGACTGCCCGCCAGCAGGTAGCCGATCATCGACACAAAGGTCACGCCGGTGCAAAGGCCGTCCAGACCATCGGTCAGGTTGACGGCGTTCACCAAAAATATGATGCCGAAAAACGCGATGGGATAGTAGAACAGCCCCATATCCACAAGCCCGAAGATCGGCAGCTGTACCTCGGTCGTAAGCAGGCCCAGACTGTTAAGGCCAAGCATAAACCCGAAGGTCAGCGCGATCTGCAGGATCATCTTCTGTGCCTCGGTCAGACCGAGGTTGCGGTGCCGGATGACCTTGATAAAGTCATCCAAAAAGCCGATCAGCCCCGAGCCGAACGCCAAAAACAGCACCAGCAGCACCGCCTGCATCTGTGGCAGGCCCAGTGTGTCGGGCAGTTTGGGGCGGAACATAGCCCAGGTAAGGCCCAGCGTAGCCAGAATGCCCAGAATAAAGCAGAGGCCGCCCATGGTGGGGGTGCCGTTTTTCT
>OGXE01003107.1_pt1 | contig 11509 bp, 8 predicted proteins | sample 1576181 | NCBI WGS metagenome assembly OGXE01 (sample SAMEA3541478, study PRJEB24748) | human gut metagenome | biome: human gut; feature: human-associated habitat; material: faeces | place: China | collected 2012 | reverse complement strand
AGATCGCCTGTGCCCGTGCCATAGCCTTGAACAGAAGGCAGACCCTTGCCGCGCAGCGGCGAGGCACGAAGCGGAGCGCATCCCCTATTTTTTAAGGATGCCAACGGCATCCTTAAAAAATAATCACGTCTTGATCCCCATCGTCTCCCACTTGCCGCTGCGGTAGCGCAGGAAGAAGATGGCGCCGCGCACCGACCAGTCCACGATCGCGTGCGCGAACCATACGCCGATAACGCCGTAGCCCATGTATTTGCCCAGCACGTACGCAAGCAGCACGCGCACGACCCACATCGTCAGCATACTGGCGAGCATCGTGAACTTCGCGTCGCCCGCCGCGCGCAGGAAGCCCGGCACCATGAACGCCGGTACCCAGATGAAGATGGATGAGATGCCGTGGATCAGCGTGACCGTGACGGCGAGCTTTTCCGCCTCGGGAGAAACGTTGTAGACGCGCATGATGAGCGGCAGCAGCGCGATGATCGTCAGGTTGACGGCCGCCATGATGCCGTAGGTCCACTTGACAATTTTTCTGAGGTATGCGCGTGCCTGATCGAATTCGCCCGCGCCGACGCACTGGCTCACGACCGCGGCAAGGCCCAAGTTGATGGCCTGACCGGCAAAGCAGTTGAAGTTTGAGATGGTGTTGCCGATGGCGTTCGCCACCATCGATGCCGTACCGAACGTCGAAATCAGGCTGAAAAGCACGAGACGCCCCAGCTGGAACATGCCGTTTTCGACGCCGCTCGGCACGCCGATGTAGAAGATGTTCTTCATTAGGCGCATATCGACACGAAAGCCGCGGATATCAGAAAGGTGCAGCATCAGATCGCGGTTGAAGAGCAGCGAGAGGATGACGACTGCCGCGACCGTGCGGGACACGAGCGTCGGGATCGCGACGCCCGCGACGTCCATACCGAAGCCAAAGATCAAAACGGCGTTGCCGATCACGTTGATACTGTTCATCAGGAGCGAAACTTTGAGCGACACGTCGCTGTGGCCCATCGTGCGGAACAGCGCCGCGCCGCCGTTGTAGAGCGCGATGCCCGGAATGGATGCCATCACATATAAATAATAAGTGTTCGTCGCCGCCATGACGTCGGGCTCGATATGGCCGAACATTACGGTCAAAATCTGCGTGCGGAAGAGGTACAGCAGCGCCACGAAGAAGATCGACACCGCGCCGAGCAGCGCGATGAGCTGCTGGCCCGCGTTGCAGGCGTCCTCCTTCTGTCTTTGTCCGATGTACTGGCCCGCAACGGCTGCGCCGCCGGTCGCCATCGCCGAGAAAATGTAGATCATCAGATTGCTGATCGAGTCGACGAGCGACACCGCGCTGATCGCCGCGTCGCCGACGGTCGCAACCATCAGTGAGTCGGCAAGACCCACTGTAATGGCCAGAAGCTGCTCGAGCAGCAGCGGCCACATCAGCGCGACGAGCTGGCGATTCGTAAACATCATTTCCTTGTCAGCGCGCACCGGCGCTGCCAGTTTGCCCATGGTTCCACACTCCTTGTATCGATTGAGCCTGTATCATAAACTATTTGCCTTTCTTTGTCAACGCCGCGTCAAAAAAGATACGGTTTCAGCGCTGCGCCCCAGACCTCGACAAGTTTTTCCTTCGTCCATCTGGCGTTGGCCGGCGAGGTGGAGGGAAGCTGGACGGCCTCGCGCCCGAGCTTCGCGCGGCAGTACTTTTTATAGCAGGCGTAGGACGTGCCGCCGTTGCAGAAGATGGCCTGAATGTCCGCCGCATCCAAAATGACGGACAGATCGTTCGGCACAACGTTCGTGATGCTCGCATCCGACGATCCCACGATCTCGCATGAGCCGATGGTGTCCCACATGGCGACGCCGCGGCGCAGGACCATCGCTTTCTTCTCTTCGACCGTCTTCGGCGTTTCCTCACCCAGAACAGCGGCGAGCGTCGGCCAGAAGCGGTTCTGCGGGTGCGCGTAGAAGAACGCCGCCTCCCTTGACTTGACCGACGGGAACGAGCCCAGGATCAGCACGCGTGACTTTTCGTCATACAGCGGCGGAATATTATGGACCTGCGTCTTAAGCTCCATTTTCTCGTCCCCTTTCTGCCTTTTTCGCCATTTTAACACAGGAAAATCAAATCGCCAAGTCCCGTTTCACGCGCCTGCGCCCGCTTTGCAATGGAAATGGGTTGGCTTTTTGCAAAAATCATGCTATAATAAAATATGATATATAATAAAATGTAAGCGCCCGCCTCATGCGGGCGCGGCCATCTTTGAGAAAGGACCGCTATGAAAGACGACGACAATCACATTCTCCTTTTAGAAAAGGGCAAACGAGGCCTCGTGCAGATCATCTTCGGCCGCACGGGCATCATCATCGTTTCGCTGATCGTGCAGATCTTGTTTCTCTTTGCCGCTTTTTACAAGCTCGAGGGTTTTCTGCCCTACTTCTGGGGCGGCAACACGCTGCTGTCGGCGGCAGTCGTGCTGTTTCTGTTCGGCAACGACGACAACCCGACCATCAAGCTCACGTGGTTTTTCATCCTCGCGGTGCTGCCGGTGTTCGGCTTGATTCTGTATGTTTACATCAAGACCGACCTCGGCCACCGGCTGATGATCCGCCGCTACAACGACATCCTGTCGCAGACGGAGCACTTCGCCCCCTCGGAAAGCGCGTGTTCCAAGGAGGAATTACCGGAGGAGCTCCAAAGCCTTGCCTCCTACCTGAATTCCTGCGGCTTCCCCTGCTATCAAAACACACAGGCGCAATACTTCCCCCTCGGCGACGATGCGTTCGAGATCATGTGCGATGAGCTCCAAAAGGCCGAGCACTTCATCTTCCTCGAGTATTTCATCGTCAGGGAGGGCTACATGTGGGGCCGCATCCTTGAAATTCTCAAGGAAAAGGTCAACGCGGGCGTTGAGGTGCGCGTGCTGTACGACGGCACCTGCGCGGTCGCGCTGCTGCCCTATTCCTACCCCGAAAAGCTTGAAAAGCTCGGCATTGCCTGCAAGATGTTCGCGCCGCTGCGCCCGTTCGTCTCCACGCACTACAACTACCGCGACCACCGCAAGATCATGGTCATCGACGGCAAGATCGGCTTCACAGGCGGCATCAACCTCTCCGACGAGTACATCAACCGCACCTCGCGCCTCGGCCACTGGAAGGACACAGCCATTGCCCTGCGCGGCGACGCCGTGCGCAGCCTGACGCTGATGTTTTTGCAGATGTGGGACGTCAGCTCCGTGCACTTTACGCCCGAAGTCTACAGCAAGTATCTCGACGTGCCGCAGCCGGCGCATGAAAAGGAAGCGGGCTATGTCATCCCCTATGGCGACAGCCCGCTCGACCGCGACCTCGTCGGCGAGATGGTCTATATGGATATCATCAACCGTGCCAACCGTTACGTACACATCATGACGCCGTATCTCATCATTGACAACGAGATGATCACGGCGCTGACCTATGCCGCGCGCCGCGGCGTGGAGGTCCAGCTCATCCTGCCGCATGTGCCTGACAAGGAGATTGCCTTCTCGCTTGCGCACACGTATTACCGCAGGCTGCTTGAAAACGGTGTACAAATTTATGAGTACGAGCCGGGCTTCGTTCACGCGAAGGTCTTCGTCAGCGATGACTGCAAGGCGACCGTCGGCACGATCAATTTAGACTACCGCAGCCTGTACCACCACTTTGAATGCGGCACGTACCTCTATGCGTCCCCCGAAGTCGCAAAAATTGAGCAGGATTTCCACCAGACGCTCGCCAAGTGCGTCCGCGCGGACGCAGAGCTTCTCAAAAACGACCCGTTTATGCGAAAGCTCATCGGCCCCGGCATGCGCATCATCGCCCCGCTGCTGTAAGAAGTAAAAAAAGTCGAAACCGAAAGGTTTCGACTTTTTTTATTCTCAATTACTTTTCGAGCTGCTCGAGCGCGCTGCACACGGCAGTGTGCTCTTTCTGCATCGCCACATAGAGTGGCTGTACGCTTTCAGGCATCGAATCCTGACCGCGCGCAGCGCTTCCGTCATCTGAGAGCTGGCGTGGGCGAGCGAGCCGAGGCCAAGGTTCAGCGCCACGCCCTTGAGCGTGTGCACCGCGCGGAACGCCGTAGTCGCGTCGCCCGTGTTCATCGCATTCGTCAGGTTTTGCATGCTGTCGTCGCCCGGGAACATATTAAGGAAGCGCACGATGCGCTCGTCGTTCTGAAAACGCGCCTTGGCTTCGCCGTAGCCGCCGACGCAGCGGAAAAATTCGTCAAGTTTCATGTTCTTTCTCCTCTCGATAAATTGCTACGCAATCCTTTTTCAGTTTGGCCTGATACATCGCAAGGTCCGCCCTGCGGATCGTTCTCGAGATGCATCCCGCCGCGAACGCGCCGCCGATGCTCGCGCTGATGTGCGGTTCAGGATACTCCTCTCGTCAAGCGCGGCGCGGATGGACTGCAATTTCTTCTCTAAGATCTGCTGCGGCAGGTCGCGGAACAGCAGGAAGAATTCATCGCCCCCGTAGCGCACGAGCTCGTCGTCGCTGCGGATCTGCGATTTGATGGCCTGCGCCGCGTGATAGAGCGCCGCGTCGCCCGCCTGATGGCCGAAGCGGTCGTTGATGTGCTTGAAGTTGTCCATGTCGATCACGGCGAACGAGAACCGGCCCTCCAGATTCTTGAGCCGCTCGTCGTAATAGCGGCGGTTGTAGACCTTGGTGACCGAGTCCATATACACCTGCCGGTTGCGCACGAGCAGCTGGTTGAGCACATTTTCGCGCTCGAACATGTCGTCGCTCTTGATGCGCTTGACCAGCTCGAGCGAATACGGCCTGCCGTCCACCTCGATGAACGACGCGAGCACATAATAGATATCGCTCTCGCGCGTTTCGATCTTCGTCTGTGGCTTGTGCGTGCGCAGCACCTCCTGCGAAATGCAGTTTTCGCAGCGGCGCTTCTTTTTCCACACCGCGCAGCAGTGCTCGCTCTTTTTAAGCGTGTAGCCCTCATCCGTTTTCGTCAGCTCCACACAGATCGTCAGGGCGACCAGCCGCGCAATGTCAAAGATGCGGCGATATGCTCGGCAATGTTCATGCCCCCCATGATCTTGAGGCGCGAGATGACGGTGCTCTGCAATTCGGAGGGGACCGTAAGCACGCGGCGCAAAAGACCGTCGATACGCATACGCACGACCATTTCGCCGTCCTGCGGCTCCAAGTGGATATCGCTCGCGCGCTCGGAAAACGCGCGTTCAATGAGGCTGCTGACAAAGCGGATCGTCGGCGCGCTGTCGCCGGAGTCCATCGCCTCCTGTGAAACCTGCACGGGGACGATGTCCGGCGTCGAAGAGCCCGCCTCGCGCTTCATCTCCTCGATGACGCCGGCCGTGCCCTCGCTGCCGTAGAGCAGGCTGATGTCGTGCTCGGTCGTGCGGCGGGTCGCGATCATCGGGATCACACGCTTGCGCGAGGCAACTTTGACCTCCGCCTGCGCGACGAAGTCGAGCGGGTCGCTCATAGCGAGGTACAGCGTATCCTTGACGAGCTTGACCGGCACGACGCAGAACTTCTTGACGATATTCTTCGGCACATAGCTTGCAAGCTCCACGGGGATGAACACCGCCGTCAGGTCGACGAACTCGACGCCGAGCTGCATCTCCAGCGCCTCGATGAGCTGCTGCTCCGTGATAAAGCCGGCGTTGTATATCAGGAAAAATGCGCTATTGCTATAAACTTTTTTCTAAAAATTGTCAATGATCTTCAGTATTTCTCCCCATTTCGCACATATTTTACAATCCATATTTCTTTTTCCTCAAATTTATCGTGCATTTTTTACCGTCCGCTGACGGCTCTCCCGTTTTTTTGCGGAAACGCTTCGCCCTTTCCGCTCTTTTTTCAATCATTTCTGGCAAAACAGCAGGAAAAACTGGGAAAATTTCCCTTGAATGTTCCGTAGTTCTGTGCTAAGTTTACATTAAGTATCAAATGTTTCTAAAAAACACGCATAAACAGTTTTTGTTTGGCACTGGCTTTTCCGGTGCCTATTTTCTTGTCCGCCCGCCCCGCGGCGGCATTTCTACAAAAGAGCGCGCCCTAAAATGCGTATGAGGTCTACACTATGGTCGAAGCCAAAATCCTGATCGCGGACGATTCGAAAATGAACCAGCAGATCCTTTCCGAAATCCTCGGCGGCCGCTACGAATACCTTATGCCGACGACGGCATGCAGGCGCTCGAGCTGCTGCACTCCGAGTTCGACATCGACCTGCTGCTGCTCGACATCAACATGCCCCGCCTCGACGGCTTCGGCGTGCTCGAGGTGATGAAGCAGCGCAACTGGCTGCAGGAGATCCCCGTCATCATCACCTCGTCCGAGGATGACGAATCGTTCATCCAGAAGGCCTACGAGCTCGGCGTAACGGATTACATCCGCCGCCCGTTCAACCTGACGGTCACGCAGCGGCGCGTGAGCAACGCACTCACGCTCTACGCGCGCCAGAAGCACCTGGCCGAAGAGCAGGTTTACGAGCACGAGAAGACGAACAGCGCCATCATCAACATTCTGAGCCACATCGTCGAGTCGCGCAACTTCGAATCCGGCACGCACATTCTGCATGTGCGCGCCATCACGGATATTCTGCTGCGCCAGCTCGTGGCGGCGACGAACCGCTGCCCGCTCTCGCAGGCGGATATTCCTACGCGCTCGGACAGTTCAGGCCCGAAGGCGGCGGGCATTGACCGATCACGCCGCTTCCTTTGGAACGGCGCGCAAAATAGAAAGGAAGCATCATGACTCACAACAAATTTCTCCCTCGCGTGCTCGCCGCAGCGGCGGCGATGATGCTGCTCGCAGGCTGCGGCAGCAAGGCAGACCCCGGATTTTCCCCGGCGAACCCTGTCAATATCACGATCTGGACGTACTACAACGGTGAACAGCTCGAAGCGTTCAACGCGCTCGTCGACGAGTTCAACTCGACCGTCGGCAAGGAACAGGGCATCACGGTTGAGAGCTCCAGCCACGGCAGCGTGACCGATCTTGAGAACAACGTGCTCGCTTCTGCCGAGGGCAAGGTCGGTGCCGAGGCGATGCCCAACATCTTCTCCGCCTACGCCGACACTGCCTACGCGCTCGATGAGATGGGTCAAATTGCCGATCTGAGCGATTATCTAAGTGAAGAGGACCGCGCCGCCTTTATTGAGGACTATCTGAGCGAAGGCGACTTCTCCGGCTCGGGCAGTATCAAGATCTTCCCCGTCGCCAAGTCGGTGGAGCTGCTGTTTCTCAATGAAACGGACTGGGAGCCGTTCGCCGCCGCCACAGGCGCAACCTATGACGACTTGGCCACGATCGAAGGCCTCGTCTCCGTCGCCGAACGCTACTACGAGTGGACCGACGCGCAGACGCCCGACATCCCGAACGATGGACGCGCGTTTTTCGGCCGCGACGCGATGGCGAACTACATGCTCATCGGCGCCAAGCAGCTTGGCTGCACGATCTTCGACGCACAGGACGGCAGCATGACGCTGAACTTTGACCACGACGCCGTGCGCACCCTCTGGGATAACTACTATGTACCCTTCATCAAGGGCTACTTTTCCGCAAGCGGCCGCTTCCGCAGCGATGATGTGAAGACCGGCAATATCATCGCCTACGTCGGCTCGTCTTCGAGCGCAACGTTCTTCCCCACGCAGGTCATCGCCGACGACATGGACAGCCACGACATCACGCGCAAGGCGCTTGAAAGCCCGAAGTTTGCGAACGGCGAGGACTACGCCGTGCAGCAGGGCGCGGGCATGGTCGTGACGAAGGCGAGCGATGCCGAGATTCAGGCAAGCCTCGTGTTCCTCAAATGGTTCACCTCACCCGAGCACAACATCACGTTCTCTGTCAACTCAGGCTACCTCCCCGTCACGCACGAGGGCAACTCCATCGACGCGATCCGCGCAAGCGGTCTTGCCCTCAGCGATGAGATGGACGAAGTCCTCTCCGCCGCAGTCGACACGGTCAACGAAAACCATCTCTACACGCCCCACGCCTTCTCCGGCGGCACGAACGCCCGCGCCATTCTTGAATATTCCATGAGCGATAAGGCAAGCGCTGACCGCGCCGCGGTCAAAGAGGCAATGGCGCAGGGACAGAGCTTTGAAGAGGCCTCGGCGCAGTTCCTTTCCGACGAATGCTTTGAAGCCTGGTATCAGGATACGCTTGCATCGCTTGAGGCCTTTCAGGGCTGAGTGACTGTTCAATGACAAAAAAGGGGCCGTTTTATGTTCTTTCGCAAACCATCGGATCATGTGCCGCATGTCACCATCTTCCATACGATCCTGCGCTCCATGCTTTGGATCCTGTTCATCGAGATCGCGATGCTTGTCGGCATTCTCTATCTCTGCCGCATCAACACGAGCCTTGAGCAGAATGCTGTCGACATCTTGCAGATACAGACGGAAAACCGCCAAAACTATCTGCAAGACCAGATGCTCGACGCGCAGGACCTCTCGTCGCTTGCGGGCAAGATCAACGCCGTGACGCAGGCCATGCTCGACGACGGCGAGATCAGCCTCGACACGCTCGACAGCGGCAGCGACGCCGCATCCCCCCTGCTGCTCTCGATCGGCGACAGCCTGATCTCCTCGATGCGCCATCGCCCCGTCACCGGCATTTTTGTCGTGCTCAACACGCACGATCTCGACACGCGCAAAAAGGGCGAGCCGCTGCCCTGCCTTTATCTGCGCGACCTTGACCCGAATTCCTCCCCCTCGCAGCGCAATTCTGATCTTATGCTCGTGCGCGCACCCGCACAGGTCGTACAGTCACTCTACATTGCGACCGACACGAGCTGGACGCCCTCGATCAACTATGGGTCCAACGGCAGCAGTGGCTTTCTCTATCCCGTCTTTCAGGCAGCCTACCACGGAAACGGCGAACTGGACGCCGCGGACTACGGCCACTGGACGTCCTCGCCCTACACGCTCTCCGGCGACGATCACTCCGCCATCGCCTACACCATCCCGCTTATTTTAGATGACGGCACGGTCTACGGCGTGCTCGGCGTCGAAATTCTTGAAAGCTACCTGCAAGCCCTGCTGCCGGGCAGCGAGCTGCAGAACGACAGCTCGGGCACCTATCTTCTCGGCGTCGCATCGAATTCCGCCATCGGAAAAGACGACCTTACCGTCAGCGTCATCTCCGCCTCCCCCGCTGCAAATGCGCCACAGCAATCCTATGACCAGACGCTGCTGCTCAAGCCGTCAAAGCGCGGCGGCTACCAGAGTGACTCCCCCCTCGGCCTTTGTCACGCCGCCGTGGCACCGCTGACGCTCTACAACCGCAACGCGCCGTTTTCCAATGAGCAGATGCTGCTTATCGGCTCGGTGCCGGTATCGGCGCTTTACGCCTTTTCAGGCTATGTGCTGCGGTTTTTGATCATCGCGGTCCTCGTCGTGCTCACTGCAGGACTTTTCAGCAGCCTTGTGCTGGCGCGCAAGCTCTCGCGCCCGATTTCGCGCCTTTCCGACGAGGTCGCGCACGCGCGTGAAAGCCGCAGCTCCATCCCCATGCTCTCCGCCACCGGCATCATCGAGCTCGACCGGTTCTCCTCCGCGTTCACGCAGCTCGGACGCGAGGTACTCGATACTTCGACCAAGTTTCTGCGCATCATGGACATGGCAAGCGTGGAGCTCGGCGGCTATGAGCTGCGCTCCGCTCCCGACAGCATCTATGTCACCGACAATTTCTTTGACCTTCTCGGCATGCCCGGCGTTGACGCAGACGCCTTAACAGCGCAGAGTTTCCGCGAGCTTTTGCAGCGCTTTGAGCGCTCGTGCCCCCACTCCCCCGCGCCCGACGGCGCGATGCTCTACCACATCTGTCTGCCAAGCGGCAAAGAGCGCTACCTTCGCATCGAGACGACGCACGAGGACGGCACACAGGTCGGCCTTGCCGAGGATGCGACCGCCGACACGCTTGAAAAGCTGCGCATTGAGCACGAGTGCGACTATGACACGCTCACAGACCTCTACAACCGCCGTGCCTTCCACCGCATCTGCGCCGAGTTCTTCTGCTCACCCGAAAAGCTCGGCCACGCGGCGCTTTTGATGTTCGACCTCGACAACCTCAAGCAAATAAACGACACATTCGGCCATGACTGGGGCGACGAGTACATCCGCCGCACAGGCGAATGCTTTGCCAAGAACGCTCCCGCGCGTACCGTCTGCGCGCGCATCAGCGGCGATGAGTTCAATGCACTCTTCTACGGCTACAACGATCAGGATACGCTGCGCGCCGACATCCGCGCGCTGAAAGCCGCCCTTGAGCATTCTGTCGTCCAGCTTCCCAGCGGACGTGAGCTGCGCGTGAGCGTCTCCGGCGGTATCGCGTGGTATCCCGAGAGCAGCACAAATCTCATCACACTGCGCAAATACGCGGACTTTGCCATGTATCAGGTCAAGCACTCGCGCAAGGGCGAGCTGCTGGAATTCGACCCTGAGGTCTACCGCACCAGCCTGCAGGAAAGACGCTGCCATGAGGAGTTCCGCCGTCTCATCAACGAGGAGCTTGTCACCTACCGCTTCCAGCCCATTATCGACGCAAAAGACGGCAGCGTCTTCGCCTATGAAGCGCTCATGCGCGTGGACCTGCCCATGCTGCGCTCCCCGACGGACGTGCTGCGCCTCGCGCGCGAGGAAAACTGCCTGCACGAGGTCGAGCGCATCACGTTCTTCTGTGCGTCAAGTGCATATCACGCGCTCGAAAACGCCGGTAAGGTCGTGCCCAGCGCGCTGCTGTTCGTCAATTCGATTGCAAGCCAGTATCTAACGCCCGATGAGCTTTCGGAATACTCCGCGCGCTACGCCTCGATCCTGCCGCGCATCGTCATTGAGATCACGGAGGAAGAGTGCCTCGACCCCAAGGCGCTGCGCATCAAGCAGACGATCCGTGGCAGCTCTGGTGCGTTCGCGCTCGACGACTACGGCAGCGGCTACAGCAACGAGCGCAGCCTTCTCGAGCTCTCGCCCAACTACATCAAGATCGACCTTTCCATCATCCGCAGCATCGACACCGACTCCAACAAGCGCCAGATCGTGTCGAACACCGTGTCCTACGCGCACCAGCGCGGCATGAAGGTCGTGGCCGAGGGCCTTGAGACCGCGGACGAGGTACGCACCGTGCTGTCGCTCGGCGTCGACCTTCTGCAGGGCTTCTTCCTCGCGATGCCGCAGGTCGAACCCGGCGGCGCGAGCGAAGAAAGTCTTGCTGTCATCGCCGAGATGCACAGCCAGAGCGATGAGAGTCAAATTTCGATATTTGGCGGCGACAAGCAGTAAATATCGCAAAAAGGCTCACGAAAGCCGTTGGCTTAACAGTGATAAGGAAGTAATTCTTATTTTTACTGTTGGCTGACAGATTCGGGTGTGCAGGGCAACCGTAAGGCTGCAAAAGCTGTCTGTTTCCAACAGAAACAGACAGCTTTTAATTTGCGTTGAAAGCATCTCACTGTTTTCTCTCGAGCGGGGCGGTCTTCCCACGGACCGCCCCGCGAAGCCGTTAC